>Ga0163149_10005398_pt1 | contig 13514 bp, 9 predicted proteins | sample OliLakLV19MP5G1_FD_148604 | JGI IMG/M metagenome (GOLD analysis project Ga0163149, IMG submission 148604) | Freshwater microbial mat bacterial communities from Lake Vanda, McMurdo Dry Valleys, Antarctica - Oligotrophic Lake LV.19.MP5.G1 | ecosystem: Environmental > Aquatic > Freshwater > Lake >...
CAATTGCACCGTGAAGGATCCTAATTGCAGTACCTTTTACATTCGAGGTAGGTTTATTTTTTGAGCTGCCTTTTTCACCGCTTCCGCCGCCGCCGCCGCCACCGCAGCTGATTAGAAAGCCAGATAAAAAGATAAAAAGTAAGAATAATGCGCAAGCAAAATATCTATTTTTTCTAGTAAGAAATCTCATTTTTACATCCATTTTCATGCCATTCTTATAACTGCTCAGAACAATTGAAGCTAGTGTATGATCTGCAACTAGGCAAAATTGACCGGTTCTATTGACACAACCAGCGTTTCGCCCGATTCTAATAATACGGGAGATAATGTGTAGACGGGAACTAAGTTGTGCTCTCTCCCCTCCCCCTTACTTAGCTTCCCCACAACTTGGACGTATCTCGTTACCATTGTGCTTGCCGCAAAAAGTATGGGGCGCCTATCCAGTGAGATAGGCGCCGTTTTTTTATTTCTGTTATTTATTTCTTAGACATCACTTTAATTCCACTTTAATTCCAATATCTTCAAGTGATTTAATAACACTCTTGCCATGCTCTCGATCTCTAACTTCCAGTAAAAAACCAAGCTCAACAATTCCTGGAATAGATGATGAGCGATCATGATACACATCTAAGACATTGGCCCCATTCGTCGCAATAATACCTGAGACTTGATGTAAAAGTCCGGGCCTATCGGCTACTGATAATGAAACTCTAAGCCGTCTGCCTCTCTCTACTAGATCTCTCTGTATTATCGTTGATAGAAGATTAATATCAATGTTACCTCCAGAAACTACTAGGACAACCTTTTTATACTTTTCTGGTAACTGCTTAGCTAAAAGTGCTGCTAGTGGCGCAGCACCTGCACCCTCTACTAAAGATTTTTCTAACTCTAAAAACTTAACAATCGCATTGGCTATATCTCCTTCAGAAACTGCCACTAAAGCATCAACCCTCTCCTTAATTATCTTACCTGTTATGTCCCCAATACGCTTAACTGCAATTCCATCAGCAATAGTGACATCGCTAAGATTTGGCTTCTGGGCACTTTTTTGATTTTGATGAGTTACTGACCGCTCAGACTGAACACCTAATATAAATGTATCTTTCTTTTTTTCCTTAATTGCTGTAGCAATTCCCGAGATTAGACCACCACCTCCAATCGATACAACAACAGCATCAACATCACTAAGCTGCTCCAGTATCTCAAGTCCACAGGTACCTTGTCCGGCGATAACAAGCGGATCATTAAAAGGATGGACAAACCTTTGCCCTTCATCAGCACTGTACTTTAAAGCATACTCAAGTGCCTCATCAAAAACAGTTCCCTCTAAAATAACCTTAGCTCCTGCTTTTTCACATGCTTGAATCTTAACTAATGAAGCAAATGAGGGCATAACGATCGTGCAAGGAACTCCTAACTTATTTGCAAAGATACTTAACCCACGAGCGTGGTTTCCCATACTTGCTGCACAAACTCCTTGGGCTCTCTGCTCAGGAGATAAATTTAAAAGAAAATTTAGAGCACCTCTCTCCTTAAAAGCACCAGATTTTTGCTTACTCTCCCATTTGCAATAAACCTCCCGTCCAGAAAGTTCACTAAGTGCAGGTGAAAAATATAACGGTGAAGGTGGTAAATATGAGCCTATTCTCCCCTTAGCTGCTTCAATATCAGCTAAACTAACAATCTCAACCACTGGATATTCTCCCTAAAATTATATTAGTATAGTCACCTTGTTGATCGTAACTGAGCAACCCCCTACCTGAGTGGTATCAAACTAAATGGTATCAAAAAAGGGGCTTTGTAATAAGTAGTATTGTAATAACCGTAAGTGACAAGTAATGGTATATCGAGTTTTAGAAAAAAAAATCTCTATATCTGACGTAGCTGAGATAGCAAAAGCCCGCCTTGTCGGAAAGACAGATGGGGTCGTTTGTGGGATCTGCTCTAACAATGAACCTAGAGAGAATTGCCTTACCTTATTTACCGGATCTAGTAAGAAACAGCTAAGAGAAACTCTTTTTGGAACTAAAGTTACTGCCGTCTTAGTCAAAGAGGGAAACAGCTTTGACGACTTAAAAGATAGTGTGACCTTATTATATGTAGCTAATCCAATAGCAGCCTTAGTATCGATCCTTAGTCATTTTGTTCAATTTGCTGATTCAGATGGAGTAATAAACCAAACTGTGGAGATCCACAAAAGCGCAAAACTAGGTAAAAACATATCTATCGGTGCCTTCTCAGTGATAGGCGAAGGTGCTGAGATCGGCGATAATGTAGTAATCCATCCTCATGTTGTAATCTATCCGTTTGCTAAAGTAGGTAGCAATTCAATCTTGCATTCTGGAGCTACAATTAGGGAATACTGCGAAATTGGAAAATTCTCTCTTATTCAAAATGGAGCAGTGATTGGTTCCGATGGTTTTGGATATTTCTTTGATGGCTCCATGCTAAGAGCAGTGCCACAAATCGGAACTACCAAACTTGCAGATTATGTAGATATTGGAGCAAATACCTGCATTGATCGAGCCACTCTAGGAACTACTTCAGTCGATATGGGGACAAAATTAGATAACCTTGTTCAAGTTGGGCACAACGTAAAGATAGGCAAGATGAGCATTCTATGCGGTCAAGTTGGTATTGCTGGTAGTGCAATCATAGGGAATGGGGTGACCCTAGGTGGGCAAGCAGGCGTTGGAGATAATGCTGTTATTCCGGATAAATGCCGTTTTGCAGGCCAATCATCTGTCTTTGGTAAGGTTACTGAAGCTATGGACTATGCCGGCTCTCCTGCTGTTCCCCTAAAGGATTGGAAAAGACAGATTGCAGCTCTTAGAAAGCTTCCTAGCCTCTTTTCTAAGTTAAAAAAATAAGAGAAATTACTTTAATCCACACTTTACATGTTGGCCATGTACAAATCTCAATCTATACTTAGCGGTAACTGGCTTTTGCTAGACTTTCTATTGAACTATGTACTCTTCTAAAATCCTAAGACACCTTTTAATAATTGTACTGCTTGGAACAGTAGTTGGAATGTTTGCTATAACCTCCTGTGGCGGATCCTCCCCAGCAGTGCTTAAGAAAAATACCACATCTTTGGTTGTCGTCCATTCCCCACATCTAGATCCTCTAATGAATTATCTAGCCAAAGGGTTTCATGCCTCTCCGTATGCTGTCTTAGCTGACGGTTCAAAAATAGATCTAAGATTGATTTCTGAACCCTCACTTGAAGCATCTAAGAAAATCAGTTCTGGCAAACTCAAAGTCCATGCTTGGCTTGCTCCATCAACTTCTCTTATAAACTATACTAATGCAAACCTTAAAAATCTTGGACCAAAGCAAACAGACTGTGTCCAAATATTTGCAACTCCTACAATCGTAGCAACAACGAAAAAAAACACATCGAAGCTAAAGGCAAAAGGTAACTCTTTCTCTTGGTCAAAGCTTTTTGATGAACAGATAACAAATGAAAATGCAGCAAATCGACTTACCTTTAATCATGCCGCACCTTTTGCAAGTGGTACCGGATTAGCCGCATTAATTCAATTAGCCTATGTTTCATTAGGTTATCCTAGTACCTTACGAAATGAGGATCTTTCTACTCCAAGAGCTTTAAGTAAACTTGAAAAATTTGAAAAATTAGCATCAGGTTATGGATATTTTGATCGTGCCCTCCTTAATCAGGTAGCTTGGGCTCGAAATGATAAGGTGCACTATACTATAACATCTGAGCAAGCATTAGCCGTTTACAACCTAAACAGAATAAAAAATGGACTTGAGCCTCTATTAGCCTTATATCCCGAAGAGGGATCTTATTGGGTAGATTACAACATGTGCGTTTCAGATGCTGATTGGCTTTCTCCAGCTCACAGAAAAGCTATTCAACAGTTAAATTCCTTTTTAACGACTGAGCAATCTCAAACGGCTGCGGTATCTTTTGGTTTTAGACCATCTGGAGGAGCAGTGGCACTTGTGCCTCCACTAACACCTGAATATGGAATTGATGTTTCTAAGGGAAAGACCGCTCTATTACCAGTTACTGGCGAACTGGTTGGCACACTTCTTAATCGATGGCCTGATCTCTTAAAACCAGCGGCAATTCTTTTTGTAATGGATCTTTCAGGGAGTATGGAAGGACCATCTCTTAGAGTTGGCAAAACTAGCTTTCGTAATACGATAGCGTCAACATCATGGCGAGATCTTAAAGGGCTAATGAGTTTTACCACTACTACTAAAATTCACAGTGATTTTATAACAGATTCTGCCACTATCATACCAATTCTTGATAGCCTACAAGCTCAAGGCGGAAGTGCGGTCTATGATGCTATATTAAAAGCTAGTCAGTTGATTACAAAAGACTCACTGAGAGACTACCGTAAGACAATTGTTATATTTACTGATGGTGGCGATAAAAATTCTGACTCCCCACTTAAGCGACTTATCGATAACACAAAGGATATCTTTAATAGAAACAACGTAAATCTCATAATTGTAGCCATTGGCCATGAAGGGGATTTTTCTGACCTAGCGCTAGTCGCAGATGCTGCAAATGGTGTATTTATACACACTAGCTATGATGATGCGGCATTAGCATTTTCTAAGATCAGATCAATGCTGTAACTCCCTGCTTGTTTTTTATAGCAATTGTCATCATTTTTACGCGAAATTACTTCCAATTCAACTCAGCAATAATACGCATGCCTTGTAGAGTCAGAGCTTCGTCGTATTGCTGGATCCGTTTTGAGTGCTGGGTCATTAACTTTCCAAGACCACCTGTAGCAATAATGTGACTGAGTGGACCCTTTTCTTCAGCAATAAGATCAACCATCCCATCAACCATACAAACATATCCAATAATCGATCCAGACTGCATAGCGTGTACGGTGTTAGTACCGACAACTGTTTCCGGCCAGCAGAGTTCAACTTGTGGTAGCTTAGCTGTGTTTCTTACTAGAGCGTTGATGGAAGTTGTAATTCCTGGGGCTATTGCACCTCCTTGATAACTTCCATCTGCTCCAACATAATCAAAAGTAGTAGCTGTGCCAAAATCGATGACCAACGCAGGGCATCCATAAAGAACTTTAACGGCAGCAGAGTTTACAATCCTGTCCGCTCCAACAGATCTCGGATCGTCAGTATGAATTGACACCCCTGTTTTTATTCCAGGACCAACGATAAGGTAATCTACCTTTAATTGATCTTCTACAAATTTGGTCATTAAAGGAGTGAGTGATGGAACAACGCTAGAAATTACTGCTCGATCAATAGTAAAATCATCTCCGAAGGACATCCTAAAAAGAGAAAAGATTGAAGCAGCATACTCATCTTCAGTTCTTGCCGTATCGGTCTTCATTCTAAACTGTTTTAAAAGTTCCTTTCCTTTAAAAACACCGATAACAATATTTGTATTACCAATATCAATTACACATAACATATCGAATACTACCTCAATTATAGATCTAGGAGATAAGTTCTCCTGAAGAGATCTCCCTTGATTTGCCATCTTGTGTTATTAAAAGATGGCCTTCTTTAGTAACGCCTTCAAATATTCCTGAGACGATCTCACTACCAACATGAATGGAGATACTTCTACCAAGACCTTTAGCAAAGCTGAGCCATTGATCTCTAAATGCATCGAATCCAGACTTTTCTGTCACTAAGAATGCGGCATGAAGTCTTGGGCTTAATATACTAGCAATCTGGGGTGGAGTAAATTTTCTTCCGGTTAAGGTAAATAAGCTTGTAGAATTATCATGCTGGCTTGGCTCCCCTATAAGATTTACCCCTATTCCAACTAACAGGTGTCCACGCTCATTTTCCTTTAACAATTCGATTAAAATACCCGACACCTTTTTTCCTTCCTCAGATAAGAGATCGTTAGGCCATTTAACAGACAGCTTACACCCTAGTTCAGATAATACTTCCGCCAAAACACAAGCAGTAACTAAAGGGAATGAATGAATTTTAGATAGATCTCCCATTCCAATAAATGAGAAAGTTGCATAAAATCCAGCAGCTGAAGCATCCCAAGATCGTCCTTGACGACCACGTCCCTTACTTTGATCTTTAGCAAGAACTAAACCAGGCATATCGGTCGCGCATAGCGAGGCAATTTGAGCAGCAACGTCCATAGTTGATGGCAGGGTATTATAACAACGGATAAACCAAGGAGTTTTAAGTGGGAGTTGATTTTTTTTTATTCCCTGCTCAATCTCTGATTCCCAGACTATAATCCTACCAGTTTCATAATCAGTAAATTTTCCTGAACTTACCATAAACTTAATTCAATAAGATTATATCCATTGAGATATCTACGGTTTGATATTTGCTTGTAAGCGCACCCATTGAAACCAGTGCAACACCAATCTTAGAAAGCTTTGACAACATTTCAGAACTAATACCACCGGAAACTTCAATAACAGAAGCTGGGGATCTCTCCTTAATAAGAGTAATACAATTTGCAATCTCTTCATCACTCATATTATCAAGCATGATAGAAGTTGGCTGAAAGGACAGGCTATCTTTAAGCTCAGTTAAAGATCGAACCTCCACTTCAAAAGGGGTATAGACACCTTTCTTTGTAACTATCTTTTCAAGGGTCTGCTTAACACTGCCATTATTTGCGTCAATATGATTATCCTTAACTAGAATCATATCACTAAGTGAAAATCTGTGATTTTTACCACCTCCAACAGTGACGGCATATTTTTCTAAAATGCGCCAACCAGGAGTTGTTTTCCTTGTGTCTGCAACTAGTATTCCACCGGCTTTTTTTACTACTTCATTTGTATAAGTAGCACACCCAGAAAGTCTTTGAATAAAATTAAGAAACGTTCGCTCGAGCGAAATCATATCTTTAAGTTTACCATTAATCTCAGCTAACAATTCACCCCGGTTTACCCGAGCTCCCTCTATGATCTTTATGTCATATGACAGATCGTATCCACTCTGTTTGATTATAATTGGAATAATTGGCAATCCACAGACTATGAAATCGTCCTTTGAAAAGATCTTACCTTGCCCTACTAGATTTGGATCAACACAAAGATTAGAGGTAAGATCTCCATACTGAAGATCTTCTAAGATCGCTAATTCGACTATTTTTTGAATTAAGGGGCTTTCCCACATAAGAGACAACCGTATACGTTTATTGGATTATCCTACCTCAACTTTCTGACTTACCAAAATCCATTCGTGTAGATGCTTAGCTAAAACCTTTAGAATTGCAGTTCCTGGCACAGCTAAAAAGATACCCAGAAATCCAAACAGTTTTCCAGCAGCTAAAATCGCCAAAATTACTACTAAAGGACTGATGCCTACTTTATCTCCAATAACTTTAGGTGTTATCAACATGCCCTCAAGGCTCTGAACTATAACAAAGACTCCAATAACATATAAAATGGGAAGGAACTCTCCAAAGGTAAGAAGTGCCATAATAGAGCTACCAACTATACCCAATAAAAAGCCTAGATAAGGAACGATATTTCCAAATCCTGAGATAAGAGCTAGCAGGAACCACAACTCAATTCCTATCAATCCTAATCCAATTGAATATAAGACTGCTAGAATAAGACCAACTAAAAGCTGTCCTCTTACAAATGAGGAGACATAAAAATCGATCTCTCCAACTATTTGTGAAACTTTCTCTTTATTCCTAGGGCCTACTAGATCTAAAGCTTCTCGATGCATCTTTGGAAAATCTACAGTTAGGTAAAAGGTAATAAAAGGAAGTAAGATTAGGTTTAAGATAGTGAGAGTAATCGAATATCCTTTAAGAAGTGCTCCAAAGGCACCGGATAAGATCTTATTCACCCAACTCATATCTATTAAAGAAAACATGCCAGAGATACTGTCAATTTCGGTAAGATCTGCTGGAATTGGAAGAAGCTCCTTCACTTTAATAATTAAAGGATTAACATAGCTAGCTATCTTATGAGCGTAGTCAGGAAATTTCTTTGTTAGCTCATCGTAATCATTTACCAAAGTTGGCACAGCTGTACTAAAAAGAATTACGGTAGATACGATCAAGATCACAAATGTAAGAATGGTTCCAAGGCTGCGTGGAATTCTGTTTTTTTCTAGGTAAGTAACAACTGGATTAAGTAGGTAAGCTAAACAGTAACCAACAATTATTAATGTTACGATCTCTTTTAGCTCCAAGGCTATCCAGATCACTCCAATAAATAGTACTGAAACTAAGACCCACTTAGGTGGAAGTATTGACTCATTATTTATCACTTAGGTACCTATCCTTTAAAAATACTCGACGAAAAAATTTCCAAAGCATATCAGTCAACTGACACCCACTCAAACAAGTTCGGTAACTCAAAAATGAGCAAGTGCTGCTTCATGTTGTACGGAAATTCCCTAGTCTTTAAAAGCCTTTGCTAAATAAATGATAGCACTGGTCGACCAAAAAGCTGTTCTACTGCCTCACAAAGATTCTCAGATGCAGCGATACAGATTGGAGTATTCTCTCCATCTTTTAATTGAATAGGAAACGGCACCTCATCTACTTTTATTTTAATTGGGCAAGTGCCAGGGTACCTTCTAAAAAGATCAGCGAGGAGTTTTAAGTGCTCCTCAGCGCACTCGTTTTCCCTTAACTCCATTAAGGCGACCGTCGCACTCTTATCTCTAATATTAATTAAAGATTCGACTTTATCTAGAATCAATACTCGTCTCTCTTCGTTTACATCAAGTTTACCTGAGACAACTACCGGTTCATCGCCAACCAATAACGCTGCTACTTTTAAGTAAACATCTGGCCAAACAATTGTTTCAAGAGTGCCAAGCCAATCTTCTAAGATAAATGTAGCGTAACGATCTCCTTTTTTAGTATTTTTCAACTTAAGAGCTGTAACGACTCCGCCGGTTCTAACTTTAGTTGCTTTAGTTAGAGTTTTGATATCTGAAGTATTAGATAATCCGATCTTTTTTAACTCTTTTATGTATTTCTCTAACGGATGACCAGAGATATAAAATCCTAATGCTTCCCTCTCAAATCCGAGTTTTTTATTAATAGGCCATTCCGGTATATTTTGACGACGACGATGAATCTCATCATGACCACCTGACCCAGAGGAGAAAAGTCCGATCTGATGACTATCCAAAGATTTATGATAATTCTGAGCAGCCTTTAATAGCTCCTCAACTCGCCCATACATGTCACATCTACTGATCTGTGAAAAATCAAATGCTCCACAATTAATCAAACTTTCAACAACTCGACGATTAATTGTACGAGGGTCTACTCTCATTAAAAAATCCTCAAGATCTTTAAAGTCTCCACTTTCTGTCCTAACTTCAATCAACTTTGAAACGGCCTTTTCTCCAATACCTTTAACAGCCTCTAACCCAAAGCGAATCTTCCCCTCTTGAACTGAGAATCCTGAAATGCTGAGATTTACATCAGGAGGCAATATTGCAATTGATTGTTCTTTACATTCATTGAAATTTTTTAAAGTTTTATCACTATCGTTCATTTCATGGGACATAAGTGCCGCCATAAATTCAACTGGAAAATGTGCTTTTAGATATGCCGTCTGAAAAGAGATCAGGGCATAGGCAGCCGAATGACTCCTATTAAATCCATATCTGGCAAATGTTTCCATCTGGCCAAAGATTTCGGCTGCTAACCTATCAGGAATTCCAAGTTTCTTAGCTCCCTCTAAAAACCTACTCTGTTGCTTAGCCATCTCTTCGGGTTTTTTCTTTCCCATCGCCCGTCTAAGAAGATCCGCTTCTCCAAGAGAGTAATCAGCCAAAGTCCGAGCTAACTGCATGATCTGTTCTTGATAAACTATAATTCCGTAAGTATCTGAGAGGATCTCTCCCATCAAAGGGTGCAGATATATAACCTTTTCCCGACCATGCTTTCTCTCGATGTAACGCTCTACCATTCCAGCATCCAAAGGACCTGGGCGATAAAGTGCTAAAATAGCAACTAGATCATTAAAACAGTTAGGTTTAAGCCTTTTTGTAACTTCAGTAATTCCACCCGATTCTAGCTGAAATATTCCAGTAGTATCCCCGGCGCATAGCAGTGAATAAGATTTAGGATCGTTGACTGGTAATTTATGAAGCTCTATTTTTATCCCCTGACTCTCCTCAATCAGCTTCATGGCAGTATGAATTACAGTCAGAGTTTTTAAGCCAAGAAAGTCAAATTTTACTAACCCTATCTTTTCAACATAACTCATCGAAAATTGAGTTACTTCATTGCCCTCCTTATCAACCATCATCGGCATAAGATCTATGAGCGGACGATCTCCGATTACCACACCTGCTGCATGAGTAGAGGTATGGCGAACCAGGCCTTCAAGTTTCATGGCCAACTGAATTAACTCTTTTCCCTCCCCTTTGGCGTAATCAGCCAACTGTTTCTCCATCTTAATTGCTTCACTAAGTGGATAATCAAAACCCTGTCTTGGGGCTGGTACTAACTGAGCAATTCGATCTGTTTCTGCGTAACTAAGCCCTAAGGCTCTTCCAACATCTTTAATCGCAGCCTTGGCCTTTAATGTTCCAAATGTACAGATCTGGGCAACTCGATCTTTTCCGTACTTATTAACAACGTACTGAATAACTTTATCTCTGCCATAGATACAGAAATCGACGTCTATATCAGGAAGCGAAATTCTTTCAGGATTTAAGAATCTTTCAAAGAGAAGTTTATTTTGAATAGGATCAATTTCAGTAATACGAACAGCCCAAGCCACTAAAGAGCCAGCGGCACTACCTCTTCCTGGACCAACTGGAATACTGTTTTCCTTAGCCCATACGATAAAATCAGAAACGACTAGAAAATAACCAGGAAACCCGACCGACTCAATTGTTGTTAGCTCCAATGCTAGTCTATCTAAATACTCAGTACGCATCGAATCGACCCAGTCGGTGCGACTATCTTTCATCTCATCGAACCTTCTCTCAAGTCCCTGATATGCGTTTTCTTCGAGAACCTCGGCAAGAGATTTTTCAGTAGTCGCCTCAAATTGAGGCATGTAATAAGTATTAAAATTAAAATCTAAGTTACAAGATTCCGCGATTAAAACTGTGTTTTTAATAGCCTCTTCAGATCTTGAAAAATCTTTCAATTCCTTAAGGACTTCCTCACCAGTTTTTAAGTGAAGATTGACCCCCTCATGTTTCAGTCTGTCAGGATCTGTAATATTTTTCCCTGTAGAGATGCACATAAGCACCTCTTGAGCATAGTGATCACTTTGATCGGCATAATGGCAATCATTTGTTGCCACAACTGGGATTCCAACATCTTTAGCTAATTCAAAGCAGGCAGTGTTAAGTTTGGTCTGTTCCTTAATGCTATGGGGCTGAATCTCAAGATAAAATCTATCTTTAAAGGTTTTTGCATAATAATGAACTAAATCTTTGCCACGCTTTATATCATCGTACTCAATAAAGCTATTTAACTCTCCGGCAAGGCAGCCGCTAAGGGCAATTAAACCCTCATTGTATTGCTCTAATATTTCATGGTCGACTCTCGGCTTAAAATAAAATCCCTCTCGATAGGCTAAGCTTACTAATCGACACAAATTTCTATAACCAGTCAGGTTTTGGGCCAATACAGTTAGGTGATGAGTTTGGTGGCCCCCTTGGTTTTTTGGTTTTTTCTCAAAACGAGACCCAGGTGTTACATAAAGCTCACATCCGAGAATTGGTTTAATCCCGATTCTCTTTGCATGTTCATAAAACTCCATAGCACCATGCATGTTGCCATGATCAGTCATTGCAATCGCAGGTTGTCCAAGTGCGTGAGCAGACTCCAATACATCAGGTAATTTATTGGCTCCATCAAGGAGACTAAATTGAGTGTGTAGGTGTAAATGCGCGAATGGAATCAAGGTACAACTGTAAGTTATTAATGTTTAGCATCAATACTCTGCATCAATGCGTCGCGGAACCAGATGGTATCACGGCAGGCTTACAGGATAAAGAGAAAGAATAAGAAGATCCAGTGCTAAGGAGCAATCTCTCGCTGACTTAGAGCTTTTACTCCAATAAATCCAGCCTCAGGAAGTTTCACTTTAGCAGTCCTAGTCCCTAATTGGGCGAGTGAATTTGCATTAGAGAAGCTATACAGATTAAATTTGATCTTAGGCCAATTTTTCTTGAAATACTGTGCTGAATCTGGATAGGCCAGATCAAAAGTTCTAAAGCCATACTCCTCTACTAATTTAGGTATAGCCATCATTCTATGAGGAGTTTGATCCATTCTACTAGGGATTACAATTCCACCACACGATTCTACTAAAGCAAACACCCCAGCAACATCCTTTTTCAAGATATAATCACTCTTTCCACGTGCCGATTCTGGAACATCAAGAGTTTTTAAAAACTGTTCTAGGTCTTTAGATGAGAATTCCTCTGGAAAAAGGCAGGATAGAACTAGATCGTTACAGGCTCCCAATACACAACGAAGGTTTACCCCAGGTATTACAGTAAGAGGTGAAGATTGAGCAGCATCTACGACTTGATCGATAAATGCGCCACTATAATAATCTGTAAGGGCAATAACATCTAATCCCTTAACCTTAGCTAGGCTGACCATGGCTGGGGCTGTATCAATCCCCTCAATGCCAAAGTATCCAATTGATGCTGGGCTATGAACTCTAAGGTCTAAAACGTAGCTTTTCTTTCTACGTTTAGCTGAAGCTGACTTCTTACGACCTTCATTTCCGCTTACTTCCTTTTCAATCTTTGCGGACAATCTATCATTTGAATTCGACATTAAACATCCTTGTATAAACAAACCTTTTTCGTACTTAGCAACCTTACATTGCTACATTACTTCTTTGTCTCATCTGCAGGTGCTGCCTGTTTTGGAGCATCCACAGCTGGTGCAACCTCTGGAATTGCTGCGGGAGCGGCCTCTACAGCAGGAGCGGGAGTCGCTTCAGTAGTAGGAGGAGAAGCAGGTGCAGACTCTTGTACCACTACTTGTGCGGCCTCTGTGACCGGAGCTGGTGCTGCGAGTACTGACTCTGGTGTCGCTTGATTCTTTTGCACGTAAGCTTGGAGCTTTTCCTTAGTCTCTTTTGCTTCACGAGCAGTAGTACCTTTAGACTGTTGGACAAGATCTTTTATCATTGATCTAATAAAGGTTAATTGCCCTTCAATTCTTTCAAAATCACTAACACTTGGAATATTATTTAACTGAGCTGTTGCTCTTTCAAGTCGAATAGATAAGTTTCCTAACCGTCCAGCTAAAAGATCTAATTTTCCTTCAACCAGTTTTAATTCAGTTGCTGATGCTACACCCATCATCTTTACAATAGTCGAAGCACTTACATCAGCTTTACTAACTGAACCTAGATCGACTTGTAGTAATTCATCTATTTTTTCACGATCACTTGCGAAACGGGCTGACTCTGCACCACTTGAAGCTCTAGGGGTTTTTGAAACCTCCTTTTCCTTTGGATTAGCTTCACTTCCCTCTGGTTTATCATTTGCTTCTGTGCCTGATGATACATTCTCAACCATATGATGATTTCCTTTGC
>Ga0163149_10005406_pt1 | contig 13504 bp, 10 predicted proteins | sample OliLakLV19MP5G1_FD_148604 | JGI IMG/M metagenome (GOLD analysis project Ga0163149, IMG submission 148604) | Freshwater microbial mat bacterial communities from Lake Vanda, McMurdo Dry Valleys, Antarctica - Oligotrophic Lake LV.19.MP5.G1 | ecosystem: Environmental > Aquatic > Freshwater > Lake >...
GTCTCAAACATCCTCCCAACCGGCGCCGTTGCAATTTCCGGCGGATTTTTATTCGAACCCGAACCCTAATCAGCCCCAAATTCCGCAGCAAATGATGTCGTTCACGATCCAACAACAGCAGCCAGCAACAACAGCTGCACAACGAAGTGAACAAACTAGTAGTAGTAGACAAACTTCTAGTTTGCAGGATCTTTCGTCCGCAATCATGGCCAAAAAGATCAAGCCTACCATTAAAACGGGTAGTGGGAAACATCAACAGCGACAGGAAGACGATGACGGCACTGATACAGATTTAGAAGACTGCGGCTTTCCCAGCATGAAGAGAAGTATCACCACGGATGAAACTGGGCCGTTGACGACGAACGTGGAAGAACTGTTAACGTTGCCCATGCTCAAGTGTGTTCAACCAGACGATAACAAGATGGTTCCTGTAAGGGATCGTGAATTCGCGGAGTGCGATGTATTGCTCGGTCGTGGTGGCATGACAAATCATCATGTTGTAAGTCTGTCTGTCCGTCCGTCAGTATCGTGTCATTGTTTTGTGTTTCCGTCGTTTGCCAACAGTTGTTTCTTCCATTCTTGACATATACTGTACAGGGGAATATGCAATTCCGTATCCTGGTTCGTCGATTTCGGGCGCATTACCACGCGGCAAAGAAGGGAGACAAAGGCCGTCTCTCCAAGAGATTGGCGAATTTTGTTCGGCACAGGGGTGGTCGATTTTTGGAAAAATTAGAAGACGGGTACTGGTATGAATCTGGAGACGTCCGGGCCCATGGCAAGTGTGCTCAAGCATTGAGGGAGGGTGCAGCCGAAGTTCAGAAAGAAGTGGAGGAACTTCTGGCGCGCAAAAAGAAGGGAGGCAAAGTTGCTGGTGGTGACAACAGCCATGCTACTTCACGTCCTGCGGCTTCCAGTGCACGAAAGAACAAGGCATCCTCCAAAGCATTCTCTAGAGCTACTCTTACTTCAAGCTCAAGCAAATCCAGTAATAAAGTCTCTCCTCGTGCCGTTAGCAATAATGACAAGAAAAGGAAATCCAATCCGCAGACGACGAAAGCGGCAGGGCCGCCTGGGCCGTTGCCTGTGCCGATGAAAATGAGAATGAAAATTCAGGCGAATCGAAAGCGCCCCCGGGACGATGACTCCAGTGAGGAAGGTTCACCCCACAAGCGTGCCCGTGACGAGATATCTAGCGATGGAGAGTCTTCCTCTGACGGTGACAGTACACGTACCAGTGATGATGAGGTCGAGGCCGAGATCGACGCTGAAGAAATTGAGGAAGTCGTCAACCGTCAGACGCATTTGAAAGTTGAGCAGCAAATTGACGAGGATGAATTAAATTACATCTAGGATGTCTGGTGAGTGGCGACCGCCGCTAGCTTCAGTGACATCATGCATGCACTTCCAGGCCTATACCCTTGGCTTCGTCTACAGTCAGACACTCCTGTGCATCCCGGCGAATGACCTCTCTAATCTCTCGCATAAAAGGGCGGGCCCGTATGCGGCCCAAAAGCTCATATTTTGCAGATCAATCAATACCTATGTTACCACGGCCATAGTGGGACTACATTTGTTCCATTTATAATTTAAAGACCAAATTAACCAAAAGAAGTGAAAAAACGGCCTACAGCTTGGCTTTGCGAACGTCTGTCTGAGCCACACTTTGAAGAAAGTTACGATAGTGAAGTTCACAGGAGAGAAGGATCATCCTCATCAAGCCACCGGCGGTTACCTGCTCATAGAATACTAGTAATTAAAATACCAGTACGTACGGTGTACATAGAATGGGATTTCATGCGGTAGCTCATAACCTGTCACAGGCCTTTCCCAAATGTGACCGACTTCACCGAACGTTGCGGTTTGAATTAAGAAGCCTCATTCTGCGGGAGTCGTTTTGAGATTTGAGCCTTCTGGGGGAGTCGACAGCCCAACACGGTCCACTTGACTACTAGCTCGCTAGTACAGGTTGCGGCTTGGAAGAGCTTCTGCCTACCTGCTGAATTTCAGGGGTATCAAGGTAGGGCTCATTATTTTTATTTCGTGGACAGTGTTTATCACATTCAAGACTTGCCCCTTCTGTGACAAGAGAAACCAAGCATGATGTATAAAAAACTAACCATGGATGACGAGCAAGCTGCTCTTTTGCTGCATCTATCTGCTAGCACTCCCAATAATAAAACGGAAGAAGTTGGTACTGACGGTAACCATCCGACGAGCAGCACCACAAATAACACAAGTACCAGCGACAACCCCTTGCCCTCATCTGTGCCAATGGAGGGAAATAGGCCCTCGCCAGGTTGTCAGTTTGATGACGCTCCCGAGGAGACCATGGATGTGAGTACTGAGGATCATCAGCCCGCATTTCAACACATCATGCCGGCGACTGATCCGTTTTCTATGGATGCCCGCGCTCCAGTACCGAATCCATTCTTGTGGAGCCACCGGCCACAAGAAGTTCAGCGAGAACAAGAAACTCAACCAATGCAACAAGTCTCAGTCAAATCGGCTGAGATGCGGCTTCATTTTCAAGCTGCGGCTCAAAGAGCGCATCTGGCGATGCTCCAGCAACAACGAGAACGTGACTTTTGCCTTGCCATGGCAAACAGCCATTGCCCCTGGGCTCCTCCTCGACAGCAAAATGTTTTCCTCGGTGGCAACACTTATAACGATCCCAGCGCTATGGCAAACGACAATCTTTTATTCCGTCCACCTGGGCCTGGGCCTACAAGTCCATTGCGTTCCGGTGGAGGTAGGAGACAAAGTCAATCTGCGCAGGCCATTCGGCGTGCACGAGATGGTCAGACGACGGTTGCGAACATTATGCCAATGCCTCAGGTGCAGGACAGGGCATCAAACAATCCGATCTTTCCATCTCAGTGCCGTTTGCTACCGTCGGGGCCGTCCGATATGACGCCATCACTGCCAACCCAGCAGAACTCGCTCAGGCCCTCATCTTCGAGCCCATCTAACCAGTCAGTCAACGTCGATGCGTCAGGTGATCTGTCGGGGGTCCCTTCTATCATCAACATTCGGCAAAAGGAGGATAAACCTACTGGTTCCAACTTTGATGAAAACGAGCAACCTGTTGCGTCGCGGGCGACTGGAAGAACGCAGCAGCTGCAGGCGCCAACTCGTAGCAGCACTGACACAAATGGTGGCAGAAGTACGACTAGCACTGCGAAGCCTTTGCTCGCAGGTCGAGATCACCGCGCACTGCAGGCAGTCGCTGCTGCCAGTGGAAAAGAAGCCTTCCCAGAGCCTGATGTCGACTCTTGGATGCACAATCTGGACGAGATCCATCCATCTCCTGTGATTCAAGTGACAGAAGGCTCCCCGCCTGCTCGAGTCAAGGCTGTTGCGCCAGATACAAAAACAAAATTAATTCCCATTGCCGAGGAAGACATTACACGGTACGACATCCTCAGTGGTCGAGGTGGGAAAACCAACAGTCATGAGGTAAGTGCAAATACATTACATTGATCGCACGTTGATCCACAGGGTTGCCGCGTCTTTTGTCTTGTCGTCGTCCGTTCGTATTCCCTCGTTGTTAATGTTTCGTCCGGTCCTTGGTTTGCTATATACAGGGCAATGCAAAACTCCGCGGACTCTTGGTCAAGTACAAGACGGACTATCTGTGTGCCAAAAAATTTGCTAAGCGCAATTTGGTGCACAAGATTATCCACTTTATTCGGGAAGGTCGCGGGCGGTTCCTTCAGTGTGATCCGAACGATGGATTGTACTATGAGATTGGGGATGAGCGAGCGTATTCCAAGCTGACGCAATCTTTACGAGAAGGCTCGTCCCTTTCCTCTCTCTGCAGAGAGTTTGCCGAACAGAGCAGCCAAAAGAGTAGAACGATTAACCCAGCCAACAGTACTGCGAGCAGCATTGAGTCCGGAGCTGCAACTGCTACCGACGACCACGGCGCCGATTGAGGAGCGATTCGCTCGGGGCACCCCCGAATCGCAATGGGGATCGCAAAGATGCATGCACATCACTAGATTGTAACAGAGTGCAAAGCTAGCTCCAATTTTAAGTTTTAATCATTGTCGTGTTCTTCATATTCAACTGAATAATAAACCAAAGACGTCATATTTATGTTAACTAGCTTTCGTCCTGAGATCGATAGGTACCATACATGTACTTCCGTGCCAAAAAACTCGTCGAGGAAGCGGTCGAATAACGGGTCATAGCAACACGGGCGATAGGGCACATGCTAGCTCTGAAATCTTCGTAAATGAAGACGCGCATTCTCTCGGATCGCGGGTTTCACTTCGCCACTCATCTCAGACAAGCTCTCGCACACAGGTCGATTTTTCATCCCAACAACAACGAACAAAACCGGAAGAAGATAGACATCTATCGAAGCATCACCAAAACATCAAAAGTCTGGATACTGTAGTAAGAGCTATCTATCTCATACCGGCGACAACTGTATGTAATCCCTCAAGGCTGAAGCTACGATAGCCCATCACAGTTGCTACGTATACGTGTTGCTCCGACCAACGCATCTCATCAAGCTTTTTTGACAACTACATCGACGCTGGCTGACATCCAGCCAATCATAGGGATCGGAAAGCATTCACGAACCGATTGACCAGGTTTTGTTCGTTGCAAACGAAAAGACAACATCCCATTAGTCTACTAGTACTACATCTCATTCGAGGGGGTATTGCTTTGTCTTGTGCGAAGGAAAAAAGATATGAAGGGTTCGCCTTCTGAAGAAGAAAAGCAGCACCACCAGCAAAAGCAAGAAAGTCAGCCTTTGACGACAAACAGAAAGGCTCTGAAAGATTCATCAACAACATCAGCGGCAGAACTCGCTGAAGAGTCCTCAACATCAAAAGCACGGACCGGCTCTAATGAATTCGCTGAAGATGGTAGCAGCCTTTCTAGTGGACGGCGCCGAATGCCAGCTTTTCCCGTTGTGACAACCCCAAAACGAGGACTCGGGGGTGCTTCTAGCAGTAGCGACGAAGAAGAAGAACTGGAAAACGTTGTGAATGGCAATAAACTATTAGATGAAAATAGTGGTAACACCAGGATTCCTTCCTTCCACAATTCAAGGGGCATACCTGTTGGGCTAAACGGGGGCCCTGGAAATACTGGCAATTCTACTAATAGCCATTCATCCACGTCGACAAATAACGCAAATGGAGACCACAGCAGCAGTAGCAATGCTACTGGAGCAGCCGCTGCGAGTGTCAGCGCTGATCAAGAACGACAAATCCTGCTTCTCATGCTGTTGGCACAAGTATGTGCCTTGCATGATCCCACGCCTCGAACTTTTACTGTTCATGTATTGGAACTCTTTGAACGAGGCATACTTGGCCGACAATCCATTCATTTTCTATTTGAACTCGGGCTCGTGCCACCGACAACAGCACGGCTTCTGCCACCTTCTACTACTAACGCAACGCAACAAAATACTTCCAATGATGACTCTAAGGAAGAAATTTTTGATCTTGCAACTGTACCTTCATCAACAACTCCCGTTTCTCCTCAAGCATTGCGCGCACGGGAGGCGTCGGCAATCCGAAGTTCTTTGGAGCAGCATGACATAGCACAAGCCCAACAGAGACTTGCTAAGGATTCTCCCAAAGACTTCACCACAAATACTTTAGTTGCTTCTCCTGTCAAGGCAAACAGCGACGCTCCTCAAGTGGGAGCTGACGCGACATCGTGGTCCGTCGAGCACCATCCTTTGTCCCTCTCCCGATATCAACGAGAATTTCATCAACGGCGCCTTCTCAATTCCGGGTCTTTTGGGGAAGTCTTTCAATCTACCAACAAAATTGATCTAAAAGATTATGCTGTCAAGCGTGTAGCCTTTTCCGCCTGGGGGTACTCCAAAGATTCCGTCTCACAGGTCATTAGAGAAGTGCACTGTTTAGCTCAGTGTGACCACCCTAATGTCGTCCGTTACTACACAAGCTGGCTAGAACCCAGTTGGATGACCGGAAGTGGCGCTACCAGCAAAATGATGGCATCGACTGGAAAAGATGTTCGGCGGCAGCAAAAGCTGTTGACAGATATTCAACACATGATGCTCACAGGCGCCCCTGTTGACGAATGTAGAGATCACTCAGCATCCGAATCTTGGGGAAGATCGTCTCTTGGGGTCTCAAACAGTGCCTCGCTGTCGCCTTCGGCGGCAGTATTAGTACGGGATCGCAAATTTTCGATTGGTAGCAGCATGGACGATGCATCGGTAGATTCTTTTGTAAGTGCAGGAAGCAGTTACGAAGAGTCAAGCAGTGATGGTGAAGTTGGACAAGACTACACTGCCTGGTCTGTCGAAGAAAGCTGTGTTCTTGGTTCTGCACGAGACGACTCGGATTTATTTATTAGGCACAAAAAAGAAGTATGGGAAGCCTCGTCTTCCGCTCCTCGACATGATAGACATGGAAACGATCCCATGCAAAACAAGAAAAAACAGCAACAATCAGCAGGCCCCACTCGCCTCAAGTATCGGTATCAGATTTGTCTCTTCATTCAAATGCAGCTTTGCCATCCTGCTACACTTGGCGATTGGATTCGACATAGGAACTCAGAAATTCAGAACCCAGATTTGAATCGCCAAGAGCGCGTCGAAACAGCTGTTAAGATCTTTCGTCAAATTGTCGGCGGATTGAATCACATTCATTACCGAGGCATTGTACACCGGGATTTGAAACCGATGAATGTATTCAGATCACTGGAGCACGCTGAGGTCTTTCTCATTGGCGATTTTGGTCTCTCCAAGCTCATCCATTCTGCGACGCATCATCAGAAAACAAACCACAAAGACCAACCTGTGAGCAGTGGTGGTGCAGATGGAGTTCAAGCATTGATTATTCATCCTCCTGTAGGGCATCCCTCCAACGACGGCTGGCAAGATCCCTTAACTGCTGGAGTTGGAACTGCGTCGTATGCTGCACCTGAACAGGTCACGACACGAACCTATGGCAAAGCGGCAGATATATTCTCGCTTGGTCTGATGCTGCTCGAAATGTTGTGTTGCTTTTCAACAGAACATGAACGAATACAAACTTTTAATGACTGTCGTAATCGTCGAGATGTTCCTACTTGGATCACGGAAGAGTACCCTGCCGCTGGAAAAACGATCTTGGCGTGTACAAACCCTATTCATGACAAACGGCCTACTGCGGAGGAACTTTTGAAAGTTGACCTACTCTTGAAGCCGGTGGAAGAAGAAATTGATCCACCAATTCTAGTCAGAACTGACGGAGACTTGGACTATGGCCGTCTCCATGAGTTGGACCAGGAGCTGCAGCGCAAGAATGCACTCCTTCTTGCCTACGAACGGCAACTGGAGGAGAAAGATCGAACTATTAAGGAATTGCGGCAAGAAGTGGTAAATTTAAAGCAACTGCAAGCCGAGAATTTTCCGAAAACTCAGGTGACAAGCGAAACTTTTGATGCCGCAGAGGTGGCATCATCTTCCAGCAGTAGTAGTGATGGTGTTGTCTAAGAAGTACATCAGTCCAATGCTACTATAATCACAATCAGCCATGGTCATTCTCCACTTGGCCTTGTCCAACGAATGGAAATGAGTGGGTGGCGGTGCAGTTTGCGATATCCATATCCCACAGTGCTTCACCCTGCTATTTAAGTAACTAGATAATGCTAATAATACCGGCTATTTGAGCAGCACCACATGTTTAAGCAGACAGCATACCTGCTAAATTGAATTTTGTCTGTTGTGTAATTTTTCAATTTACATTATGCAAGCGCTTAATTGATGGATTTTTCTCCATGCAGTTGCCAGAAATGTTTTTACATTACCAAGGTCTTGATAAGTCTAGGAATCAATTGTTAGCACCATCTTCACCTGGCCGAATGTAACAAACTTTATGACCAACCTGATTCAGATTTGTTGATACTACAGTACAATTCATATGAATTTATGTGCAAACCAATGTCTGCAACTGAATCATCAGCTTTGTTGGTAACTACTAGTACATGCAAATGTGACACATAAGCTATAGAAAGCACATTGCATGATGCGGCCTCAGAATGTGTTTGTATGAGTGTTTTGCTAAACATGATCCACAAGTGATGGCACATAATATAGATTGAGGTGTCGCACACATTCCTAGAATTGTTGGGCTCGAGCAGATTTGAGTTATACAAACAGACATGCAATTACAGTGGGGGGCTTCAAATTGAACGAAACTTCAAGTTAAGTTAAGTTATTGAATGCACATCCAAAATTGTTGGCAGCGAGGATGTGCATGGACATATTGTTCCTGAAACATGCTTATTGTATCACCAACAACTCGTCAACAAGAGCGCAATTGTCAGTAATTTGGATTATTTTTTTGAGTGGGGTAAAGTTTTCGACTATAATGTTTCACCAAAGTAATTGCATGTGTGTGTCACAGATAAGAAGTGAAACTTATAAGAAATTAAACTGAGGTGCATTTTGATCAAATTGATTGGGCCCTCAAGGAAATCAATTACTCGTTTCTGACAATTCACTGCCACCGCACATAGAACCATACATAACAAGCCTTCCCAAAAGATCCAAATGACTGCTTCTTTTCTTCACAGTCATCAAGATTATCGACGAAGCAAAACATTACTAGTACCGGAGGAACGAAGTAGAACACTACACAGCAAAAAACCTAGCACACAACTTCAGAAAAGCGCGGGATTGATTTTGACCTGTGACAGAAACCATCTGTCTGGCCAATTTGTGTCTTAAAGATGTGAATCGCCATTGTGGTTCCAGTCGAATCACGGGTAAAATCGTCGATCTATCATTCCAGGTTGTAAATTTGGGTCAACTGGTGTCTAGCATCAAATTATGCACAATGACATGCATTCCAACCCCCTAAACAGGAATGAAGAACCCAGGCCTGGCTTTCCTGGGAGAATAGATCATTAGTTTGAAACAACAACAAAATCAAACAAATCACATTGTTTTGCGAAACACCAAAATCAATAAGATTCTACTTTTTGTTTGTCCATGCAACAAAGTCAGATCAAACATCTGTTTTCCCTCATGTTGTAATTCAGCTATTGTCATTCCCATTTCATCTGCTGGTAGATAGCAAAGAGGATAGGCCATTGGTACTCCTGCTGTAGCATGAACTAAAATAGATATTGTAAGTCCATGCTTTTACATGACTTCTGGTCAGAACTGTCGAACTCTCTCCCTAACCCTACAGCAAGAAGTTCGGTTCCGATTTTGTGACAGGGTTGACAGATATAGGCTCGCCGTACTTTCCACACGTTTGGATGACCATGGAAACCGCGTGATACAGCCAATGAAGGACGCCGGGCTGAGGTATCACCAATGCAAACATCTAAATAAGTCACAACGGTTCCGATTGCGTTAAGTGCGCGGCGGACACGCGGTGGCTCACCTCTTACCGGTACGCTTTCATCGTGTCGAAACAGTTATAGAAAAATAGAGACTGGCATTGCAGCCGGTAGGTACGACGTATTACTAGTAGTAGACGTACACGCTACAGTTAGGCAAACTGACTCCCTTGTTTCGCATACATATTTAGAAGAATCATCACGTCAACTTCATTCGAAGCAAACAGCATTACTTTATTTAATAGAATAGCAAGATGGCCAGTTCTTATCCCGACCAACAGTCTGCCAATGGCGGTGGGCAACCACGCCCTCTTCAAATGGGAGCCAAGGGTGCGTACATTGTTCGTCTTCTGATGGTGGGAGACAGTTCATGCGGAAAGACATCACTTGTGCTTCGCTACGATCAAAATGTCTTCTCTACGAAGTTTGTTACCACGATCGGAGTCGATTACAGAGATAAAATGGTCAAGGTATGCTGAAATTTGGTATTTTTCGTCTGCTGTACTACTTGTGTGCAGAAGCACGTCCACCATAGCTCTGCAGCACTCTGGGCTGGGTAGCATTGGATGGGTTTATATTTATTTAATAACCTTAACTTGGTGTTTTTCTATTTCCTTTTGGAACAGATTGAAGGTGCACCCATGCGGCTGCAGCTCTGGGACACTGCTGGACAGGAGCGTTTCCGATCTTTGACCTCAAATTTCTTTGGTCGAGCCGATGGATTTGTTCTTACTTATGATATTTCCAATAGACCTTCTTTCGATCACGTAATTGGCTGGATGCGCGATATCAAGACGAGGGCTCCACCGGATTGTGATATCGTATTGTGTGGAAACAAGAGCGATCTTGATAGTGACCGAGTTGTAACTCATGACGAAGGAAAACAATTGGCAGATGATTATGGAGTCCAATTTTTCGAAACGTCTGCTCTTACTGGACACAACGTGGAAAAGATGTTTACAGCTTTGGCAACAACAATTAAACACAAGCGAATTGACGAATTCGAAGGCCAGAATGCCGCATCGATCAATGGAGCTCCTAGCATGGATAATGGTTCAGTGGGCCCTGGTCAGAAACCAGTTGTTTTGGGAGCGTCTTCACCGCAAGAAGATGGCAGAAGAACAGCCACCGGTTGTTGCTAGATGCCGGGCTTTTGATTGAGTCATCTGAAAACCACAGAAGAGTCAATTCTCGCGTTGGTGGTTACGCGTGTCTCTGGCTGGCCGTCTGTTCGACTGCGAACTTGATCCATCTTATCCATGATTTCGTTGCCATTCAATCCTTGCATTTCCTATTCATTTACCCCTCCAATTTACCGCTCGTATCAACAAAACTAATTGTGGAGTTTTTTGGCTCCACGTCGACGACATCTGCCACATGTAGTGTAAGAAATACCATTAGAACTGATGACGCTGGTTTCATCTTATACATATGTATTGCACACAGACCATTCAAGTTCAAATATTCTTGTAGCTAGTACGCACTCTAAATGAGATGAGCGAATCGTTGGTCGTTGCCACCACGATCAGATAAATTGTTGTGATGTGAGCACGCGTTCTTGCAGCCATCGACGGAAACACGCTGATAATTTGATCGTACTGTAGAGTGAAAGTACTTCTCCAACTAGGGGGTTTCCAATAGCATTCAGTTGTTTCCGTCCATATTCTACATCGTCATTATTACTTCAGACCAACCTTTTTGGGCTTAATGACATCCACTAAGATCACAGCCAACGTATGGTATCTGAAATTCTCTGCCTAAAATAATGTCGAGAGGGGTGTGTCTTGTGCATCCTAATTGACGAATGATGCAAGGGTCTTCGGCAGTCCTAATAATTTTTCCAATAAAGGTACATGATATCCATGAGATTTCCAATACATAAACTGTCGCAAGTCGTTTTCTAACTTAAAAGAAAGTGAGCAAGTACTTTACCCGTGGAAGGCAATCAACCTTCAACTCAAGTTCTGGGACATGCTGCAGGTCATCTTCCTTCTTGATGCTGTACACCATGCTAAGCTCTTCGCACCTTGTGCGGGGTCGTTTAAATCAGTATTTGGAATAGGAGACTGAGGGGCTCTTTCAGACAAGACATGGTGGTTCTCAATACAACCGGGGTGGCTCAAATGATGAGGGCGGGGATGAGCGAGGATGATGGACCTCTGGTATGTACTGTAGTGGCATCACGCGTTCTAGAACATGTGCATTTTCGTACTTAGCCCAGAGTAGTGAAGATATTTCGCAATGCCATAAAAACAGTTTATTCATCTTCAATGATCACACCAGTCTGTACCTTCGATACCTTTGCCTTCAGTCCCTTCGCCCACCCCACTATTTATATCGAAAGGAAAGGTGCCTGTACCAGTACCGGCAAGCAGACAAGAGTGAAGGAATACACATCTTAGCTAGAGATAAAACGTTTTTTCAGGCATGAAGGCGTGTGTTTCGAATAAAATAGTCCATTATTACAAAATTTAATATATCACTGCTGGATATTTCGTTCGAGGGGTATGAGTTGCAAAAACTCTCTAGCTATCTAACTACACATTTCGTTTTGTCCCGATCAGCTGCTCGTCTATTACGCAAAGAGAAGCCCTTTAGAAGGAGAAGGGTGCCATGGGCTCTCCAGCGTAGGGGGAAACAAGTCCTTCAAGAAGGGGCACAGATCCTGGAACTTTTTGTTCTGCCAAGAATCCAAGGATACCGATTTGAGCCAATCGACCGTTGTTCAATTCAGAGATAAGTCCACGCTCCTTCTTTTCGGCGCTAGCATTCTTGGACAAGCCAAAGGGGTCGAAAAGGTTCAATGGCATTGGGTGGGGGATAATATCGGAGTCAGAGAAAGCAGGGTATTTTCCTGGTTGTCCTCCTCGCATGTAATGTGTTCCCACAGCCTCGCTGTAGAACTCCAAGAATCCAATGAAAAGGATGATTTGCCACTTGGCGGCTTCGGGCATGGCATCCCATTGTTCAGGTGGGGAGAGTCCTTCCATGGAGACACCTCCTCCAACAGTTGGCCATGGGAATCGGATTCCGTTGGACTGAACAATGTAACCAACGAAGGCAGCCATGGCGATACGTCCATGCTTGATCTCAGAATGACGCAAAAAGGCAATGGAGGCCTCATTGGACTGTCCGTAGATGGTAGTTGTGGACAATTCCAAAGGATCGTAGAACTAAGTAATTAAGCAGTTGGCGAGGGAGAAGCGCTGGGTTAGCTGAAAGTCACGTCTGAAGCAATATTGCAGTACGCCTTGACAAAATTCCTGTCCTCATATTTTCCGTTCAAAAAACTCACCTTCAAAACAGGGTTGGACTTCTCGGCAATGGATTTCAAGTCGTCCATGGCACCATTGAGTGCAACCGAAGTTCGGCCAGCATCCTTGGCAGGAGCGAAAGCCGCGGCAGAGGCGATAAGGGAGGCAAGGACGGCGGTCTTCATCTTGTAAAAAAGTAGTTTGTTTTTGAAATTCAGTCCGTGGGAAAGATAAATTGTGAGAGGAGAAAGGCGAGAAGAAAACAAACGTTGCCGAAAGTAGCTCGCGATCTTTCATGTTAACTTCCTTCAAGAATACAATGCAATCGGTTCTGTCTGGCGTTCGGAAACCACGTACACATTGGTTTCCTTGCAGGACTCAATCTCACGATCAGTCCCGAACAAGATGCACGACTCACCCTTCTGTTCTTACTCCTACTACTACTAGTAGTAGCTGGCTGGTAGGCAGTCATATGATTAATTCCCAACACCCATTCCTACTAGGAACATCAGTAACTGCAACTGCATTAGGGAGTAGTTTTGGCACTTGCTTTGCTTTCTTGTAAAACTTTATTGTTGGTTAAAATGTTGCCAACAAGAAACTTTGGGTAGCAGATTTTTCTCTTGCACTGTTCCGCATTCAGTGAGGCAATGGTTGTTCATTCTAGTGAGATTGTCAATTTGTTCAAAACCGTGGCACCAATGGTCTTTCAGTAGAAATGTTAGTTGAAATACTAACCTCTCTAAGTGAACAAACGATGGAACAGAGCATAGAAATCACTGTGTTCAATGTCACATGTGCCGTCCAAATCACATTCTTTTCAACTGGACCCAACATTCTTGGTGGACCCTACATGCACACAGCATCGCATGCACATTGGAATGTCATCCATAAATGAGTAAACATGAGTAATATGG
>Ga0163149_10005412_pt1 | contig 13493 bp, 10 predicted proteins | sample OliLakLV19MP5G1_FD_148604 | JGI IMG/M metagenome (GOLD analysis project Ga0163149, IMG submission 148604) | Freshwater microbial mat bacterial communities from Lake Vanda, McMurdo Dry Valleys, Antarctica - Oligotrophic Lake LV.19.MP5.G1 | ecosystem: Environmental > Aquatic > Freshwater > Lake >...
GTTGCAACGGTGCCTGCATTGGCCAATTCTGTGAGTGCCATAGCGGGATCGCTGGAAGCGCGGAGCAACGCCAGCCAGCGATGAACGGCAGCGCGCCAGGCAATCGGGAGATCTACGTTCAGTGCCTTGCGCAAGGCCACCTCGGCAGCCGCATAATCCCCACGGTGCAGAAGATATTCACCCTCCAATGCATAGCGTTGGCCGCTCAGCGGCGAACCAATCGGAAGAAGCGCCCATAATGCTGGAGCAGCGCCATAACTCGCTGTTTTTGCCCCAAGAGCGCCCTGATACAGCCGAGTCAGATCATAATCATCGCCGGATACGCCACGCCCCAGCGCCGTTGCAAACGCAGCAATCGCATCATTGGCTTCGCCACGCACGGTTGCCACCATACCCAAGCGCACATAGGCTATTGCTGGTGTTGATGGTGCATCATCTGCAAGCACAAGGCCACGATACGCCAAACGAGCATTATGGTAGTGGCTCGCCAGAAAGAGGGTATCGGCAGCACGCAACCCATCACGCGGATCGGTGCGGAAGGTCAGTTGTGCAGCAAACGCGAGCAGTACAAGAACCAGAAATAGTGTTAGTAGGCTGCGGGCAAAGCGCATTGGCAGATGCTCCGGTTGATGGCTCGATCAGCAATCCAATCATCCTCATCATAGCATGTCGGAGCATGTCATTGCATAGAGGAAGGAGCGCTACACTCATCGATCACCTGAACAAATGCCGCAACAACCTGTGGATCAAACTGCGTCCCAACTGCACTGCGGATCGATTCAACAGCCTGCTCAGTCGACCAGGGTTCTTTGTAGGGTCGGCGGCTAACGAGTGCATCAAAGACATCGGCAACGGCAACGATACGGGCTTCCAATGGGATAGCCTCACCAGCAAGGCCGGATGGGTAGCCACATCCATCCCAACGCTCGTGATGATAGCGAGCAATTTGCTCGGCCATCTGAATATGCGGTAAACGTTGTTCGTGGGGCTGGCGCTGTTCGGCGAGAATCTTCGCCCCCGCGACAGTATGGGTTCGCATGATTGCCCACTCATCATCCGAGAGATCGCTACACTTGTGCAGAATGCCAAGCGGAACGGTAACTTTACCAATATCGTGCAATCGAGCAGCCTGCTCAAGCAAGCTGACAAAGCATCTATTCAGGCCCAGCATCTGCGCGATACGCACCGTCAGGCGGCTCACCCGATGGCTATGCTCTTCCGTTTCTTGGTCGTGTTCGTTCAATATTGTAGGCCGTTTGTGCATCATTACACACCTTGCGTCAACACAAAATGGCTCCATAACCCTTACGGGTAGTAAGCTTTCACAACACACATGGTTGAGTATGTACAACATTCCGCAGATTATGTTTATATTATACGACAGATTTTAACATTGTGTTTGGATTCAGCCTGGTGCTGGGCGTGCTGCAGGCGCGGCATGTTGCACAAAAGGCCATTCGGGCGCAAAATAATGCTGAATAGTAGCTTTCAGCTATTAGGAGTCAGAAGTCAGGAGTCAGGAGTCAGAAGGTGCTTACTATGCGTCAGTTTCATATAACAGCGGCAGTGGCAGAACTGAAGATTCTGACGCCTGACTCCTGAATACTCGAAGAAGAGGAAATACACGATGGACACACTCCGCAGTTTCACGTTCGAGCCGGATCTGGCTCGTGCAACGACGATCCCCGCCCGCTGGTACACGGATCCAGCGATGCTGCCAATTGAACAGGAACAGATCTTCTGCCGAACCTGGCAACTGGTTGGGCGATTGGAACAGGTGCGGCAGGCTGGCGATTTCTTTACCTGTACCGTCAATCAGGAGCCATTAGTCATCACCCGCGATACAACCGGGGCATTGCATGCCTTCTATAACGTGTGCCGCCATCGGGCCGGTGCCGTTGCACAGGGCTGTGGCAACCGCAAAACGCTGCAATGCCTGTATCACGCCTGGACCTACGGGCTCGATGGGACGTTGCTGCACACCCCGGAATTCGAGGGTGTTCAGGGCTTCGACAAAGCCGTATTCGGGTTAGTGCCTGTACGCGTCGATAGTTGGGGACCGTTTGTGTTCGTGAACCTGAACAATGAAGCGCCATCGCTTCAGGAAGCACTGGGAGCCATTCCAGAAGAAACCAAGCACATGCCAATCGAGCGTATGGGCTTCTATAAGCGCGTCGATTATGAGATCAACTGTAACTGGAAGGTGTATGTCGATAACTACCTTGAGGGCTATCACATTCCGGCAGCGCACCCTGGATTGTTCAAGGAGATCGACTATAAGCAATACCGGGTTGATACATTCCGTTATTATTCAAAACAATTTGCGCCAATCCGTGAGAAGCCAGATTCGCTCTACCGCCGCAATCTGGATGATGGGGCCGCTGCACAGGCTCTGTACTATTGGGTGTTCCCAAACCTGATGCTGAATATCTACCCGGACAATGTGCAGATCAATATTATTCTGCCACTTGGCCCAGACAAAACAGTCACAATCTTTGAGTGGTATGTTCTTGATGCCGATCGGCCAAATGCCGCCGAGGATTTCGCCAAATCGTTTGAATTCAGTGATCTCGTGCAGAAAGAAGATATCGAAATCTGTGAGCTTGTTCAGCAACGCCTCAAATCACGGGTCTACAATACCGGGCGCTTCTCGGTTGCGCGCGAAAATGGCGTTCATCATTTCCATGGATTGCTGGCAGAGTTTCTGCAACGGTAGGAGTCAGCAGCGATGCATCGCACCGGTACGAAGGCAGCACGTAGAGATACCTCGATAGGCATCTGAGCTTGGCCGTTTTCTCCCTCACCCCAACCCTCTCCCCAAGGGAGAGGGAGCAAGATTCGCAACTCCCCTCGCCCTCTGGGCGAGGGGCTGGGGGTGAGGGTGGTTCTGGATGCTTCATTCTGACTTCTGAATACTCGTTTCCTTCATACCTCCGCAACACCAGCTGGCCGGATGCGTTCAAGCAGCAGGAACCCAACAATACTCACGAGCATCAGGATGGTGCTGAGTGCTAGTGCCTGGCCATAGTTGGCAGAACCAGGCTGGCCCAGCAGGCGCCCAATCACCATTGGCACGGTTGGATATTCGGGGCGGGCAAGCAGTAATGCTGCGCCAAATTCGCCAAGGGATGCCGTAAAGGCCAGGACTGCTGCTGCCAGTAATGCTGGGGTGAGCAATGGCAGATCGATGTGCAATAGCACACGCTCTGGGCTGGCACCCAGCATACGAGCGGCTTCGCGGAGCGTGGGGCTCAGGCCACGCAAGGCCGGGACGAGCGTTCGCACAACCAGGGGAAACGCCAGTAGCGCATGCGCTGCTGGAATGAGCAGCGGTGAGCGCAGTAAGCCAAATGGCCCCCAGGCAACGATATAGCCCAGGCCAAGCATGACGGCGCTGATCCCAAGTGGCAATGTGAACAGCAGATCGAGGAGTGCCATTGTGATCCGCTGGCTTCGTGATGCTATCGCTGGCCGCCTCGTGACGAGATATGCTGCTGGAACACCAACTGCCAGCGCCAAGAGCGTCGCCGCCAGCCCAAACCCAACCGAGTTGAGGATTGCCTGTGCAGGTGGTACAAAGAACAGCGCACCGCGACGGTTCTCGCTCAGGTGCTGATAGTATGACAGTGTCAGTTCGGATGGGCCATTTGGTAGAGATGGCAATGTTACCGAGCGCCATGCCAGCGCTGGCAATGGCAGTGTCAGCAGCAGCAACACTCCCACCACACCAGCCAGAAGCAGGCGCTCCGCCCAATCACGCGCAGGGCGCAGGGCTTCGCTGCGAGCACGGAGATTGCTTCTGCCTGCCTGCCTGGTTGTGAGATGCAGGTACATCCAACCAGCGAGCAGTGTCACCAGCACCTGTACGAGCGCAAGGCCAGCAGCAACCTCAAGATTGAGCCGTTGGGTCGTTTGCCGATAGATCTCGACTTCCAGCGTGGCCATGCGCGGCCCACCCAACAGCAATACAACGCCAAAGCTACCAAAGGTGAAGATAAAAACCAATAGTGCTGCTGCGCCAATTGCTGGCCTGAGCAGTGGCAGCGTCACCATACGGAAGATGCGCAGGCGCGTCGCACCCAACATGGCTGCGGCCTGTTCCAAACGTGGATCGAGTGCTGCCCATAGCCCGCCAACCAAGCGCACGACAACGCCAACATTATAGAACACATGCGCGAACAGTATAATTGCAAGCGTTCCAATGACCTGCGGCGGTGGCAGCCCTAGCCAACGGGCGAGATCGCCAAGCAGGCCGCCTGTTCCCAGGAGTGCCGAGAACCCAGCCGCTGTGACAACGGTTGGCAGAACGAAGGGAACTGTCGTGAGCGCCCGCAGCAACGAACGGCCTGGGAAGCGTAACCGTGCAAACACGAAGGCAGCAGGCAGGCCTATAGCGAGCGTCAGGATGGTTGAAAGCAGCGCCTGCCAGAAACTGAACCAGGCAACCCCGCGATAATATGGGTCGCCAAGTAATTCTGTGATTGCGGGTTGTGAGAGGCTCAAGCGCAGGATCGCAGCAAGCGGGTAGAGGAACAGCACTATCAGAAAGCAGATGGGAATGAGCGACAGTAAGATCCGTCGAAGCCTATTCGCAGATGATGGCGGCGATTGGATGTGAGCACGTTGGCGCATTCAGCCGCCGCCATTCATTCTATGCAACCCAATTAGGAACGGGCAGCCCTGGCCTGCTGGACGATATCACGGATCTGGTTGAGGTGATCATCATCGTGGGCAAAGCCCAGGCAGAAACGAGTTGGAGCATTGAATGGCTCCATACCCTCACGCCAGGCGTAGCTATTCTCCAGATCGGGAGTGTTTGGCCACATATCCAGGCTTGCCAGCCGCATACGGCGGCTCTCTTCCAGCCGATCACGGCACTGCGTTATCGACGTTACCGTTTCCCATGGCACTTCGCTGCGGGAACGGCCACCACGATGGGGCACGCCACGGGCCAATTCAACAGCAATTGCCGCCGATTCCTCGGATGATGCCGTCACATGCACAATCACATGGCCAAGCGTCCAGGGCAAATCCACAACATCGCTGTTATTGGCAAAGGTGTCGTTGGCTTTTGGGTCACTTGGCACAAACACAACATCCGCATCGCTGCTTTCAGTGATCAAGAACAACTGCAGATCGATCATTTCGTTGGTCAGCTGCTTTAACTCAGCAACCGTATAGTGACCAAGCAGTTCCCGATAGGATTTTTCCTTGTTTCGAACTGGGGTAAAATCGATCATGATGTCACTCCATAGTATAGAATTGGCTGAAACCCACTATTCAGTATAGCACCAATATGCCCGTATACGGGGCGGGGGTATCTAACTATTCGTGTGACGTATTCTCTCGATAGGCCACAACGGCGTCATCCGGGGTAGGGGTGGTTCGTGAATCGCCCGCATTGGCCAGCCCATCGGTGGGCGGTTCACGAACCGCCCCTACGATTATTGCCGAACATGCGACGGGACATTTCAAAAACATATGTCGTACCCCATCGCTATCGTAGCACAACCTTCGTCCAGGCCTCAATCCAATTCTCACGATTCTGCCCAATCTGCTGGGGTGTCACATTCGCAGGCGCATCCGGTACTGGTGCAAACTTGGTGAACACATCCGGCAGTGCTGCATCTGGCAACACAGGATAAACAAACATCTGCAGCGGGATATCCTCCTGGAAGCGCTTGCTGAGCATGTAATCGATGAAGCGCTCGGCCAATACACGCTGTTTGGTACCCTTCAGGATGCCAATAAACTCGATCTGCAAAAAGCTGCCGATATTCAGACTGCCAGTTGGCGGCTCACTGAGTTTGCCTTCGCTGAAATAGACCTCGGCTGCCGGGCTGGTTGCATAGGAGACGACCAGTGGGCGTGGGCCTTTGCCGCTGGCACCGCTGAATTGTGTGGAATAGGCATCGCTCCACCCCTCAACCACCAGCACATCATTGGCCCGCAGATCGCGCCAATAATCGAGATAGGTGTAGCTACCCTCTGTACCAAATTCGGCAACCGTAGCAAGCAAGAAGGCCAACCCTGGCGATGATGTCGCTGGGTTCTCAACGACCAGCATGCTCTTCCATTCTGGCTTGGTCAGATCGCGCAGTGTTGTTGGCGGAGTTAGATTCTTCTGCTTTAGATAGGCTTTGTCATAGTTGATCGACACATAGCCATAATCCACTGGCACTAATTGGGACGTTGGATCAAGCCGAAAGCGTTCGGGGATGGCTGCCAGTGCTGGCGACTGGTATGGATCGAAAATAGCGGCTTCGAGTGCCAGGCTAAGAAAGGTATTATCGACCCCAAAGAGCAGATCGGCGAGCGGCGCATCCCTGCTCAGAATCGCCTTATTCAGTGCTGTGCCTGCATCGCCAGCTGGCAGCACCGTGACTTTCACACCCTCGCGCTGTTCAAATTCAGCGATAACCTCTTTGCTGACCGCAAAGCTATCGTGGGTCATCAGCACCAATTCACCATTTTGCCCACTCGGCGCTGCTGTTTCGGTTGGTGCTGGCACGCTTATGGTCGCTGCTGGCACAGGTGCAACCGTTGGAACGGAGGTGGGTACAGCAGTCGGGTTACTACCGCCACAGGCAGCCAATAGCGTAATAGCGATCAATAATACAGAAATTGGTCGAACCATGATCATATTCCTCCAATAAAAAAACCACCGACCAGAGGTGGTCGGCGGCATATCAACCGCAACGCTTTCCTCCGCTGGCATAACCCAGTTCAGGTTCGAAGGGTCGGTGGCATCGATCGTGCCGCCCTCTCAGCTGGGATCACCCAGCTCCCCTAGCAATATTTACTTTTACAGAAGCTTAACGTACCACACGCAACGGAGCGTGTCAACCGGCTTTGGTTAGGAGCGGAGCGACTTTAGCCCGAGGCGCAAATAATGGCATACGCTGTTCCAGCAGGCAGGCCGTTAGCAGGCCGCTAAACAGCAGCATTCCATAGAATTTATATGAGATTCCGGCAATAGTTAAGAAGCCCATCACCGTGGTTCCATTGAAACTCCACTGGTTGCCATACGAGACCAGCGCAAAGGCCAATGCGATCACAACGGCACGCGGCAGGCTCACCACCTGTTCGCGGAGGTGTAACAATAATAATCCAAACGGCAGGACAAGTAATGTCTCGTAGTGCATCCAGGCCGCTGGTACTGCCAGAACCATCAGCAATAAGAACTGGGCATACTGAAGCGCAAAAGCCGTACTGCGGCCATCGGCTGGGCGGAGTGTGAGCCAGCAGGCGGCCAATGAGAGCAGGCCCGAGAGTGCCGTCCCAAGCAACGATAGCGCCCGATTCTCAAAAATATGGGCATCAAATGGCACATCGGTGATACGCGCAAGGAATCCGGAGATGGTCTGGTTCTCCACCCACGATGTTGTGCCACCAATGCGTGGAATGACTTCGAACAGATAGATGCGGTGCATCTCCCAGCCCATGACGGCAATCGCAATTCCGTTGAACACCAGCATGCCGATGAGGAAGCCGCCCACGGCACGCCAGCGGCCCTTTAGCACAAAGAAGGCCAGCAGAATCAGCGGGTAGACCTTAAACAGCGTTCCGAGTGCAACCAGGATTCCCGCCAAGTCATTACGCTCCGAGCGCATAGCCCACAAGGCGCATGTTAACAGGAACAACAGCAGCAGATCGATCTGCCCATAGGCAATTGTATCGGCCAGCGGGCGGCTGTTCAACAAAATAAGCAGCGTCGCAACACCCCACCAACGTGGCAACGGGCGAAACATCCGTAACCAGACCAGAGCGGTTGCGATCATGAGGCCCAGATTGATCATCCGATGGAAGAACAGGATTTGCAGCCCATCCTGAAAGACAAATGGCGTGAACAGCATGCCATAGAATGGCGGAACCTTAAAAACCGCACCAACATGATTGGTCATCACTGCATCGAGATCATACAGCGAGCCGCCACGCGCCCAATCGCGGGCACCCTTGAACAGAATCCAGAAATCCTTGCCGCTGCGGGTGAAGGCATACCAGAGCGCATAACTCAGATGAATGGCCGCACCCAATGCCAGCGCCATCAGCGCATAGCGGGCGATCAGTGCCGCTCGTTCGCTGCCCGCCAGATCACGGCTCTGCGCCAGCGCTATTGCGACTGCTACAACCACGGCTAGTGCTGCAATCCCCGCCAGCCAGAATGTCTCATCGCCAACCCCAATTGAGGCACCATCACGGATCTGCGCCCACTGAAACACCGGCAACATCCACCATGTCACTGCCAAAAGAATTGGCAGATCGATGCCACGAACAGCGATTCGTTCCCGAACCGAGTTACTTCTAGCAGATATGATCGGCACCAGTAAGCGCACCAACCCCAATCCGAGGCAGGCAATTGCAGGAATTGCGGCCAGGCGCTGAATAAATGGTAGAATCTCCAGCGGGCGCAACACAACCCCGATTGCGACAAGCAGCGCAACCAGCAGCGGCACAGCAATCATTGCGATGCGGCCAACGCCAGCCAACCCAACAGCCAGCGTCGTCAGGGCACCGAGTACAAACGCCGATGCAATCAACCAGAGTGGCGGGATATTTGCAGAGCGCAATGTTGGTGCAATACTCACCCGATCCAGCACCGCACCAAGCGGACGTGGATCACCAAGCGGTGAATAGGTTGTGCTCTCAATCAGCAGATGGGTTGCCCAATCGGCCCGCTCCGTGATTGGAACCAGTATCGTGTAGCGGCGCACACCACTTGGCCGACGAGTGATGTCAAACGATCCCAGATTGCGACTATCGACACTCACCGTCAGCCGTGGATCGGGTTGCCCATCTGGGTAGCCATTCAGCAGGCGCAGCATGATTGTAGCCTGCCCAGCGGGCGCACGCGGTAATGCCAATTCGGAGCGTTCGGTCGTCCAGCGAAACAGAGTATCGCCAAATTGCTCTGGCTCATGAAACCCGCTCACGAATCGGGCATCCCGAGTGCCGATATCAATCGTCAGTGGCCAGGCGATGGGGTAGGCCAGGGCAAGGAATAGCACAACAGCTAACCCACCAAGCAGTGAAAGAACGAGTGTTTTTGTTATTTGTCGTGTCATCATCTCTGGGCGATGAACGGGTTGACCACTACTTCATTTCACGCCAGGGGTATTTCCTGCCGTTCGTCAGACACGCGCATTATACCGTATAGCTATAGCTTCCCAATTGCCACGAGCCCCAACACCAACATGCCTGCAATAATCCGATAGATCCCAAAGTTCACAAAACTATTTCGGGAGACATAGCGCAGCAGCCAACCAATACTAATCCAGGCAACAATTCCAGAGACAATAGCTCCAACAAGCAATCGTGCCAGATCAGCAGATGTAACCAGATCGAGATTGCTGATCAGATCCACCACCGTTGCAGCACCCAGGGTTGGTATCGATAGATAGAAGGCGAATGCTGTTGCAGATCGTCGATCAAGCCCTGCCAGCATGCCACCAACGATTGATGCGCCAGATCGAGAGACACCAGGTATCAGTGCTGTTACCTGAGCCAGGCCAATCCATAGCGCCTGCTTGAATGTCGTCTGTTCTGGTTCTGTGGTGGTGGTTCGCAGGGAAATGCGCTCAATCACAATCAGGACGATTCCGCCCAGAATAAGCGATGCCGCAATAACAGCTGGCGACGCAAACAATACCTGCTTGATCCATTTGTGCAATGTCAGGCCGATCACCGCTGCTGGAATGAATGCGATCAGAATACCAAGCCAGAACTGCTGTGTCGGTTTGCTCGTCGGGATCGCCCGCGCCTGCGTCAGCAGATCACGGGCATAGTAGCCAACAACGGCCAGAATCGCACCAAGCTGGATGAAAATCTCAAAGGTGCCACCAATACTATTCTTAAAACCAAGCAGATCAGCAATAATCAATAAATGGGCCGTTGAGGAGATTGGTAGAAATTCTGTCACGCCTTCAACAATCCCAAGGGTGACAACCTCCCACCAGACTCGCGCCTCGCCAGTGCTGAAGCTCAAACCGGCAGCAATCACGGCTACTATCACAGCCAGGGCGATCAAGGCCCATGGAATTCGCGTTGGCGATGGCACAGCAGCGGTAGATGGTTGGCTCATCATGCACATCCTTATCATTCGTCATTCATCAGATTATGCATACTATACTCATGCATTTAGGGCTAATTATAGTGCATCAATCTGAAGCTCTGATGAACAGCTGTGTATAGAATGACATACAACAACGGCGCGATCCTTTCGGATCGCGCCGTTGTTGATTTGGATTAATGATTTGGAGAGCTATCTAGAAGACTTTAAGGAAGACGGGCGTTGGGAAGGCTTTCATATCACCCGCTAGTGCAGTAATGGCGTCTTCACCGGGGAAGGGAACCGGGCCAACAAAGCCACTCCCGCCCTGAAGGAACGGTGCAAGCACGGGAATCGCATCCGAAACGTTATAGAAGATCGGTGCTGGCAACGCATTCGGGTTTGGAACTTGGCCACCGATCAGGCGCTGCAAGGCCAAGTGCTCGGCCTCGGTGGCAGCGTGCTGCGCGGTGGTTGCCGCTAGGCGTGGCTGACCCAACTCAGCAAAGCGTCGGGTAGCCGCTAAGTAGGCACCGGTAAAGGCAGTCTCAGCGGTCGTGAAGGTCGCCGTATTGACGGCCAGGTCGCTCAGGAAGTTCGCTGGGGTATAGAACTGCTGTGCCAGCGATTTGCCGCCCAAGCTCTGGAGCACCTTAAGATGGTACAACTCTGAGCTCATGGCCAACTTGAGGTAGCTGATCGCTGCATCACTAAAGCCAAGCGGGTTGTTCAAGATGGTGTAGTAATAGCTGGTGGCCGCCAGCGTTTCGGCCGTCGCTGCGAGGTTGGTCATCGTTTCTACACTATCCTGATTATCGAAGCTACCAGCTGCTAAAGCATCCTTTAACCCAAACATACTCGTGAAACTGGCCATTGCGATCCCACCGCCAATGCCTGCAGTTCCCTTAAGAAATGTTCGACGGCTAAAGCGATTTTTTTGCTGTGACATACTCTTCACTCCTGTAATGATGTCACTCGGCACATATGTGAGTGACTCTATCGGTTAGCTATATGATCACTCGCGATATGTATATATCTTCGCAATCGTTGCATCTACACAAACCAATTCGAGAAGCTCTCAATTGAAGCTCTCAATTATGGATGTATGGAAATACGATAATCAAAGATGAGAGCTAGATAAGTGGCATCCTGGGAAGGCATCCAGAGTATTGATAATAGCGTAAGAGAACATGTAAATAAGAAGCGCAATCGGAATAAGCCGGTTGCCCATACCACAGGAGAGTATCAAACCATGCGGAATCGGAAATCGATCTTCATCGTCCTTGCTGGCGCATTGCTTGCGCTACTGATGGCACCAGCCGCCTTCGCACAGTCAGGCACCGCTAAAGTTCGCGTCGTGCATGCTTCACCAGATGCCCCAGCCGTCGATGTGTGGGTGAATGGCAAGAAGACCTTGAGCGATGTACCGTTCTTTACTGCCAGCGGATACCTTGATCTTCCCGCCGGAAGCTACGACATCATGGTTGTTCCAGCAGGCAAGACAGAGCCAGCCGTTATTGATGCCAAGGGTGTCAAGATCGAGGGCGGCAAGGCCTATACCATCGCAGCAGTTGGCAAACTGGCCGATATCAAAGCAGCCATTTTTGTCGATAACCTAGCAACCCCGGCAGCAGGCAAGGCACATGTGCGCGTCATTCATGCATCGCCGGATGCACCAGCCGTGGATGTAAAGGTTGCCAACGGCCCAACCCTGATCCCAGGCCTCGCATTCCCAACAGCCAGCGATTATCTGCCGGTTGATGCGGGTAGCTATGATCTGCAAGTAACCCCAGCTGGTCAGAGCGCAGTTGTTCTGGATCTGAAGGGCACCAAGCTCGAAGCAGGCAAGATCTATGATGTCTTCGCCGTTGGCGAGCTTGCCAATATCAAGGTTGAGGTTGCCGTAACCACCCCAGCCGCTGCCCCAAGCACACTTCCAAACACCTCGGGTGCAGAACTGCCGCTTGGGCTGATCGCAGTTGCCGCTGGTGCGTTGGTTGCCGGTGGCATGGCACTTCGCCGCCGCGCATAATCTCATTTCTTTCGGTCGGTAGGTTCGGGGCAGCATCGCTGCCCCGAATTTTTTGCTTGTGTGCTACACTTGCCAACACTTCTCAGCATGAGAAGAGAGTTAACATTTGGTCAAAGGAAGTAGGACATGCTCGCAAAACATTCGCCCTTTTCATTCGTACATCGCGACAGATCGCTTCTCATATTTATTCTGGTTGCTATATTCGCCCTGAGCGCATGCGGCCAGGCTGCTCCCACTCCAACAAATCAGACCCAGACACAGCCAACATCCCAATTGGCAACGATCAATCAGGATGGCGTTCTGACACCACGCCAACCTCGAACAGCGCTTACCTTGCAAGGAGATGGGGCTAGTTTCCCTGCACCACTCTACCAGAGCTGGATCGTCACCTATAAAAAGGCAGTTCCAAATCTGACGATTGGCTACCAAAGCACCGGAAGTGGCCAGGGTATCAAGGATTTCAGCAATGGGTTGACTGATTTTGGCGCAACTGATGCCTTTATGAATGATGAGGAGCTCAAGGCAGTTCCCGATACGCTGCATATCCCCATGGTGTTGGGAGCAGTGGTGGTGATCTACAATCTGAATGGTATTCGTACGCTCAAGCTCTCACCCGAAACACTCACGGGAGTCTACCGAGGGGTGATCAAGACATGGAACGATCCTGCTATCGTTGCCGATAATCAAGGTATTGCATTGCCCAGCACGCCAATTGTGGTTGTCTATCGCTCAGATGGTAGTGGAACGACATCGATCTTCACCAGCTATTTGAGTAGTGTGAATCCAGAATGGAAGAGCGCCGTTGGCAGTGGCACAACGGTTAAGTGGCCGATTGGCTCAGGAGCACCAAAGAATGATGGTGTTGCAGCCTTTGTTGCCAAGACACCCGGCTCAATCGGCTATGTTGAACAGATCTATGCCTTTGCCCAGAAACCACCACTGCCAGTTGCAGCCCTTCGCAATGCGGCCGGGGCCTTCGTGCTGCCCGATGAGGCCAGTATTGCCGCTGCCGCAGACAGCTTCAGCACACAGATGCCGCAGGATCTGCGTATTTCGATTGTGAACCCGCCAGGGCGGCAGGATGCCTACCCGATCAGCGGCTTCACCTATATCCTGGTTCATAAACAGATGGCAGATCAGACGAAGGCCGAGGCATTAACCGAATTCCTGTATTGGAGCCTGACAAGCGCAACACCATTAGCCCAATCGCTTAAATATGTTCCATTGCCAGAAACCGTGCGTAAACGCGCAATCCAGTTGCTAACAGAAATCAGCAGCAATGGGCAGCCGGTTTTGCGGATACCTAATACGAAATAGCCGATAAACCGAGGAGTCAGGAGTCAGGAGTCAGAAGCATCGGGTAGAGACGCTCCGTTGGAGCGTCTTTGCTTTGTGCTGCCAGCAATTCAATAT
>Ga0163149_10005413_pt1 | contig 13491 bp, 8 predicted proteins | sample OliLakLV19MP5G1_FD_148604 | JGI IMG/M metagenome (GOLD analysis project Ga0163149, IMG submission 148604) | Freshwater microbial mat bacterial communities from Lake Vanda, McMurdo Dry Valleys, Antarctica - Oligotrophic Lake LV.19.MP5.G1 | ecosystem: Environmental > Aquatic > Freshwater > Lake >...
CCCATGTGTAATTATCCGTGGCGTTGCAAGACTGTGACCACGTGATTCAAAAGCTCTAGAGTGGCTACAAGTCTTAAGTTCCAAGCCTTCCACACGCATGTCTCACTTCACCTATTGACCGTTGTCATGGGGGAGAATGCAATGCCCTAATTTGCCTATGATTGGCTACACACAGAGCATCCTCATACGGGACTCACAGGGTCGTGACTCATTCACTGAAGACATGCTTCTCAGCGCATGGGACTAGTTGTGCTACTAGCCCTACCCTTTGCAGTAGCAAAGAAGCTTGCTCAGAAGAGCAACGAACCATCGTCAGCAGACGCTCGTCTGTGCAGCGCAACGGCTATGTCTTTTGACCGTTGCATCCAGAACATGACTTTTAGCTTTACCACGATGCTATCGTTGCAAGCAAAGTCACAATAAACCACATGTCTGGCACGCCGATTCTTCACGCAGAAGCGTCGTTCATTGGCTTCATTGTGAAACTTGCAATTTTCATTTTCAAACAACTGAAAAGGCCTGCAGCTTTTAGCGTGGTGCAACTCTTTCAAGACTTGTCATAAGATTTTTTCTAATCATCAAACAACATAAAGCTGCACAATGCAACCTTGCCTATGATTTTCTCATTCATTCTTTGCTCTAAACATGTTGGAATGACTGCTCATTCACCATTGAATAGAAATCCTGCTACAGTATGATTTGATTAGTGATGACCCTTTTCATGAAATCTCACCACTAAAAAAAAATCCCGCTCTCTGTAAACTGTACTTCACAACGAACCACGATGAACAGCCAAAGTTCGTGAAGACATAAGGAACGTACTAATGGCGGACAGTAAGACACCCCAATTTCGATCGATATTACACTTCACCATCGAGGTGAGAGGTGATAACCAAGGCAACACTAGCTATCTAGCTAGCTACAGTACAGCAACCAAGTATCACCGGTAAAAGCATACTCCATCATAAATGAACCTTTTGCATCTATACTGAAAGCACATGCATGTAGCAGGATGGACGATCCACCGATTTCTCCACATGACGATGATTGTAGTAGTATTCCCGATGAACTAGCCTTTGCTGCAGAAGCCGCTGCGCAAGCTGTGGAAGAAGCAGACGCCGCAACTGCTCAGTGCCAACAGCAACAGTTCGGATCCAGCAGTCTTCATAATAACAATGCTAGCAGTCTTGAAAGTACGAAAGAATTGAAACCTTCCGAAGTCGTCTGCCGAATATGTGGGAGGGGAAACGACGATGGGAGGCCCATTATAAGGTTCCTACCAGCGCCATGCGACCACATTGTATCAGCCATTTCGCCGTCGGTTCAAACCTTCCACCTAGACATTTCGTTGCACGTATTCTGTGGAAAGACGGCGACGATTTTGCCCAACGTCAATCGACCAGAGATGGAGATTCTATCCAAGGCGGGGATCAAAAACAAACATGGAATCGGCCAGGAAGTCAATTCGGCACTGGCCAGGACACGATGCGCCATTTTACAGCAAACGAATGGGGGCAGTGACAAGGGACGGGAGTTTTATCTCGTCCAGGAATTCGAAGCTAATTTGCAAGTGGTCCGCAACGCAACAACAAATTCCATGGATCCATTGCACACCTTTCCCGATCTTCCCAATCTAGATCCCCATCATCATTTTGACCCAAATCTTCCTCCCCTACAAGTACCAACGCTACCGCCACTTCATCAAGCTGCAACATCGCCCTTGAATGGACTGCCTCCGCTATCAGCTCTCAATAGCGAACTAAAAGAAGGGCCCGTAAGGGCGGCGGCGGGGCAATTCCAAAAACCGGGACGACAATATCACAGCCACAGTCATAGTGGTGGTAGCAGCAGCAGCAGAAATAATGCTGGTCCAACCGCACTGTCGTATCCGTTGACGTCTTCTTCGTTTACTTCGGATGGAAAGGTGATATGTGGCTGTGGCGGCTTGCATTGGCCAGCAGGGACTCCACGAGGTACAAAGTCGTTCCAGACTCACCTGACGAGCAAGCAGCACCGAGACTGGATGGAAGCCAATGGGGTATTCGGCTCACTCTAACTAACTAATGATTTACTGTACAATCGACCACTCAATCAATCATAAGGTTCTTCACAACGGGTGACTACACGAGTCAGCAGAGCTGTGACTGAATGAACGATTCGATTCAGTGCCACCTGTACTTGCATATTTTACTCTTTTACATTTAGGGACGACCATGACGTGGGGCTGGGTACGCGGAATAGTTTTTTCTTAAATTATTGTAAGAACGTTTTTTTAATAGTTGTCAAAGTCTATCATTTAGTTAACTCCGATTCATGTATTTGTGAATTATTTTAACGCTCGCGTGGTTTGCAAGGATGACAATGCCTACTTCTTTTTCTTCGCTAACTTCTTCTGCAATGCCTTCAATCCTTTTGCAGCTTTTGTAGCTTCCGCGTCAGCCTTGATACCACTTGCCAATTTTTCCAAAATCTCAACCATGATTGCAGAAGAAGCAGCTTTCAAATCGCCAGGATGCAGTGATCCCTCTGCATAGCTCTTTGTTAGCTCATCCGAAGATTTGAAATCAATATCGCCACCATTTTCCTCGGATCGTTTGATTGTTACTGTGCCACTTGTTCCAACAATTCCAAGATCAAAGGAAAACGCGCAAGCGAGTACAATCGGAGGACAAAACGAGGTGTTGCCAGGTTCGCAAAACGCCTTTTTCATTTTGGACTTGCCATGAACCTACAAGAAGAGCAGAAAGGGCTCTCACTGTTGAGATGCGAACAAACGGAGAATGTGGGATGCACCATGATCACCGAAAAACAGCAACTCACCTTTGGATCGTCAAGCAAGAAATATTCATCATTCTCCGTCTTGTGGGCGTCCAATTCTCTCTCCGGCTGGAGGCGAAGCGAGGCTCCCGTATAATGCGAAACGGTCGGAGCAGCCAAGGCGTCTCCTACTTTCTCAGCAAAAAACCTTTCAATCAGAGAACATTCGACCTGAGAGCCGAGACCACCGTTTAATGTCAGTGTGGAGGGTGCCATGCCCAAGACATCTGCAACTTTCATGAGGCGACCGATAACCATGCCTGCCCCATCAGCGTCTTTGACATCGTCACCCATAATGTCGTTCAACATAAAGTGTCGCCCGACATTGATAACACTGATCCAATAGTTCGATGGATCCGAGAGTATGGCTTCACTTTGGTAGACAACCTTGACAGCTCCCATCAACGTTTCGTCAAGGATTTTGAGGGTCGCCAGGAGGAACGAGAAGTACTGCGCGATTGCTTTCGTGTCTCCATCGCACGCGTTACATACATGTGCCGTCCAATCCGACAAGAACAAGATACAGTCCTTCCCTTCCGCTTTCCGAAGCTGGAGAATGATATCGACTGCCTCTTGCAACGGTGGATTAGGATCAGGTAATGCCGCAAAGACCACATGCGCTCCAGCTGGTGCTTTCCCAGACGCCGCCAAATCCAGCCTTCGGAGTTTGCTGTCACCAGTTTGAGCTGCTGCCTCCTTCTTGAATTGCTGAACTTGTTCAAGAAGGTTCTTGGCATTTGCATCATTTTCAAAGTGGTTGCGGACAGGCTCCAAAAGTAGATTCAAAGCTGCGATCAAACCTGCCTTCAGCTCAGCTTCGGTAATTTCACCGGAAAGGAAAGCGTCCTTGACCGGGCTGAATTCAGTGAACGTCTTTGTACCAGCCGTGAAGGTTGCTCCTGGGGAACTGAAGATGATATGGCAGATGTAATCTAGACATGGATTTTTCAGATTGTCTTCCACCAAGTGCATAGATTGAAGCCCAGCATCAATATCGTCGGTGGTGGCTGTTGTTGCTTTGGATTCTTCAGGCTTTGAAGGGCAGTAGGCGTTGTTGATTTTCCGTTCGACGTCGATGGCGGCATCTTCCATAAAAATAGCTGAATCGGGATCACTTTTGCTCATTTTCTCTTGACCTGCCTTTAAGCCAAACAGCATGTGATGACTAAGAATGATGGGTTTGTGCTTAATATTGGCGGCATCACAATACTCTCGCGCAAGCATATTGACTTTTCGCTGGTCCACTCCAAGCTGACAAATGTTAGCATTCAGAAAAAAGACATCTGTGCACTGCATAAGCGGGTAGAGAATTTGAGCAGCCGTGAGAGACCCCTCGAGTCGTCCCATGATCTGGCAGCACTTTTTGATTCTGGTAATATTGAATCGTCGAGCCACGTCTAACATGGTTGGCCAGTACTTGTTTGCGTGTTGGGTAATTTCTTCCGATGCCCATTTGAATGTGACATTGTCTAGATTCATTCCTGCTGCTTTCCAGACTTCGATCAAATAGTGACCCACGGTTTTAATCTTGTCCAAATCTCCTCCCATCTTATCGTTCATGAGTGCAAACCAATCGGCTACCCAAAAGACAAATGTCGCGTTGGTTCCTGGAAAGGTGCATTTATTGACATTCATGGCCTTGAAGACTCCTTGTGCAATATGCATCCGACCACTCGGCTCAAAACCATCATACAAGTTAAATCCAGCAAGTCCGTCTTCTACTCCCCGTCCTCGAGAGATTAAGAGCTCTTTTAGCTCTGCCTCGGAAATGCACTCCTCGCCCACTGAGAAAATCCTGTCGAAATCTGCTTGCAATTCATCATTCCAGGGGCGTTTGGGTGCTGCTTCTTTTCCCTTCTTGCCGCCGGCTCCTTTTTGAGGTTTTCCTGTTTCATTGAAGCAAATTTGAATCGAATCATCAAGGATGAATCAATCCATGGTTATCATGTAGATCAATACAAACGTCAAAAACAAAACGCAAGCCGCAACATGTTGCAATTACCTTTCGTTTCGTTTGTGGGGGTGGTCATTTTTCGCTTGAATCTCTTACTGACTTTTTAAAAGCTTCTGCAATATCGCTGTGACTAATCAATGATCAATCAAATGAATGAATCGAATGATGTTGTCAAATAGACCAAAATGAATGAATGAGTGTTGAATCAATGGAAAATTCAGTCAGACGTGCACACAGTTTTTCTTTTTCTTTGCTATCTCTCTACTATTTGAGTAACTTACTGGTGAGTTCTCCACAACCGTATAGTACTGCAGTTTGTTTGTGAAACCCGAGGTGCTAGCTAGCTCGCCCGATAGGTGGTCGTAGTGCTAGCTAATAGTCCTGGTACCAGTTGTGTAGCTGGTACATGGTACAGAAGCGCACAGATGGATGGCTTCGGAGCAACCAGCAATCAAATGACATGCGATACTCTCATCATGCATGCGATCATCGAAGAATGAATCAATGATGATCAATCAACGACCATGGCAGTCCCTAATTCCCAGCTCCGGGTCACGTTTGAATTTCGTCCGTACTCCGTCCGTTGAAAAGTCTTTCTAACGTCGTAGTAAAATCGCCTTTGTCGTATGTTCTAATGTGAGTGTTATCGTCCGTACTTCTACTAGTATTATTGCTATTTAAAACCGGCACCCGTGTGGCGGTGTCCATAACAGGTGGAGTACCGGAACTACCGGTATTGGTACATGACTACTATTACATACTTAGTACTGAATACTATCGATAGACTAGCTAGCTAGCTGTAGCTACTCCGAGTAGTACGTAATACAGTTGAATAGTGTACGTCGTAGATAGCTAGCTAGCTAGATAGACGCCTTGGAGTTTTTGGATTGGATCAGCTATTATATATTGGATCTCGTCTCTATCTCTCTACTAGTCTAGCGTCCCTTGCTGTGTGTAATACTGCCAGCTAGAACGCTACCAGCTACTGTCGTAGCTAGTAACGTCTATCTTGTGCTTGTCGCTGTTGACAAAAAGAGGGCTACGCTGCAGTGCAGTTCCAAAGGTTTTTCTGCACCAGAAAGTGCGAGTGCTTCGACAAGCAAGGAGTTGGTAGACCAAGAGACGTCGACCCCGATTGAACAGTGCACTCAGTGCAATTACATGGCGTATGGACTGTGTGATTGTTATCGTCAATCGGATGCACCAGAGCAGAGCGGGATGAAAGCGTAGCTCAAAAAAATCTGTACAATGCAATTTCAATTCAACTCCGATTACCCAGGCCTAACAGCAGAGTCTGTGGCTCTTGGCATCAATGTTGGCGTTGCCACTGCGGCTGCCTTGGCGACGGAACCCACCGAGTTTCCTCCAGCGCAACCCATTCCCTGTGCTCGTATAACAACTCGCATATATCATCCAGGGAGAAATGAAGTGTCCACCGTTCAGAATGTTCTAGTAAGGTCTATGATGAGACCGCCGCCGGCACAACCTCAACATGGCGGCATGCCGGGAGCAGCAGGAAGACAAGCGGGAGGAGCAAATTCGAATAATGATAATTCATCCATGAGCAGTGATGATTTCTCTGTCTCTTCTTCTTCGTCGAGCGCCATGAGTGATATGGACATGGCAGATGGAAACAACAACAACACTAATTTTGCACAACAACAACTACCAAACCCAGGAGCACAGGAACAGCATCATCCAATAAGAGAAGACGAGGAAGACAGAGCCTATTGGATCCAACGAACGCTTCGTGAAGCAATATATGGACGCGTACTTTTCGCCACTATCTTACGGCGACGGCAACATTCACAACAACAAGCACCCAACAATACAATCAATGCCGATTGGGAAGTCACGTCGGAGTTCTGTGCTGTCAAAGAAATGTCGCGACAATTAATTCGAAAAGAGCGAGATCGATTAGCAGAAGATCCCATCAAGGAAGTGGCAGCCATGCAGTACCTAAAACAATGGCAGGAATTCAGATACCGAACGGCTGCTCTCAACAATAATGTACAAGCACCTCCCATGTCCTCTAGACAGGCCATCATGGAAACTCACATCATGATGCCGTTGGACCTGTTATCTGATGATCGCAACCTGTACAGTATCATGCCATATTGTGATGGTGGGGAGCTCTTTGAACGACTCGACATGAACGAGAGATTCTCGGAAGAAGAAGCCCGCTATTGGATGCATCAAGTACTAATCGTAAGTACCGCTGTGAAGCACGATGGAAACTAGAGTATATAGTAGACGCTTAGCAGCAATTTCAGAAACCTCTCTTCGTGAGGGGAAGGAGTTTTAACCAAGGAGATTCTGACCTTTTGTATTTTCCACTTCTTTTGCTTAGGGCCTCGAAAACTTACAGAGCGCTGGTGTATGTCACCGCGACATGAGTCTTGAAAATCTTTTAGTACATCAAAATGGGGCTCTCATTATTGACCTTGGCATGTGCCTGCGGGTTCCACTACGAGAAGATAACGCAGCTGCACTTTCTGCAAACTTTTCAGGTATGAATGTGAACGGTGCGGCGGCACAAATGGTGGGACGATCAGCCGATAATTTGTTTCTCAATGGCAGGAATTGTCCGAGGTCTCTGATAAAGCCACAAGGAACTTGTGGAAAGTGGATCTACATGTCACCTGAAATATACTTAAATCGAGAACCATTTGATGGTTTTGCCGTTGACATGTGGGCAGCTGGAGTTATATTGTTCCTCATGTTGACTGGATTTCCACCGTGGGAACGCGCCTGTTCCACTGATGAGCGATTCAGATACATGACAGCGGGTTATTTGGTGCAGATGTTAACAGAATGGGAACTCGGACTGAGCAGTGATGCAATGGATCTTCTGCAACGAATGTTGTTCTTGGATCCAAAAGATCGACTAAGTCTTGATCAAGTACGCGCTCACCCTTGGATGCTCACCGGTCAAGTTGCCTTCCCGCCGTCATGATGTACTGTACAGTGTATAGTGGTAATGTAGAAACAATCTTTGCACAAAACGTTCTTTACATACTTTCTTTGTCTCTTGAAGGAAGAAAACATAGTATGCATGGATTAATCTGATGTTGTCGTAATTGAAGCTACGCCTTCTGCAGGAGTTTCTTCACTCAAGCACGGTCTGGGCTTCCTGTGGACTCAAATGCATGGCGGACATTGGTAAGTCTCAGAATAAAAATGAATGGCGCTTCCGCTCACGGTGACCAGACACAAAGAGACCAATCTACTGTTGCTTTGCGCATGTGGCTTTTAGTTTGGGGCACAAGGAAATAAAGAATAATGCCCCTCTTTTTGAGAATAAACGAAGTTGTGATTTCAAAATCGTATCTCATTCGCTGAGGGATAGTGTGCGACTATTTAATTTACCAGTTCAGTTCGTATCTTTGGAATGAATGAAACCATCAACGCTGGATCCTGTCATTTTTCATTCATCTTTCAGGCCGATCAGATGCCTGCTCAAACAACAGGCTAATCATTCAGGAAGCTGCGAAACCAGCTACTAGCTAGTACTAGTTAGATGGCAAGCTAAGAGAGCAGCAACAGGAGCTTGTTGATTATGACAGGAGCTATTGGCACGTCTATTTTTTATCGCAGCCGTTGATAATATCTTGCAGGCTATTTGAAATTGAAGTAGCCTTACGACGATGAAAAGAGTGGGATGCAGTAGAAGCAGAACTGCTCTAAGATCGAGGTATTGTAGGTCCAACAAAACAATTCGGCAGTTCCATAATATTTTCGACTTTTTTCGACCGTCCTCAAACCCAGTAACCGATGACATTTTGACACGGAAAGGATCGGACGATGAAAGCGAAATTGTCCGCTCTACTCAGTTGCCCAGCTATTCACAGTGGAAGTCAATCCACCTCGAGGATGCAGCTGAAGCGTGCAAGCTTCAGCACGAAGAAAAAGCTTCTGAACTCGAAAACCGTCTTTGTGATGCCCTGTCTTTTTTTAAGAATGAGAATGTAAATTCAGAAAAGGCATCGTCGGTACTTTCTGGCATTGTGGGTGATTGGGATCAACTATTATCGCCTTTGAACCAATTAAAAAACTCCTCGTACATGCTCTATTTGATGTCTGAAGAGTCGGAGAAATCGAATTGGGGGCAAGCTTTTGATAGACTTTCATCTATCCTTCCTGACTCGACCACGAATTTGACCGGCGAGGGCAATCATAATGACGCAAAACACACAAAATTTCTTGGTTTACTTGCGGTGACACTGCATGAAGCTCTTGCTAAAGTCGGTGCGTCTTCCGCCCCTCACGGGGATGCCACATGGGCAGCTCGGTATTTGGAGCGCAGTATTCGGAAAAACCTGGGCCTGGGCCTATCAGAGGAGGAAAAGTCACTTTTCGACTCCATCCAATCTTCATTAAGCACAGTGGAGAGAAACATACTTGAACGCGAATCTACGCCAACAAAGGGGGAATCAGCCTCTTTTTTGTCCGATTGTTACTCATTGCTTGACCTGAGGCGCCGAAATGCCGCGCTTTTGGGGTACAGCAACTTCGGTGAACTTGTATTGGAAGAACGAATGGCATCAGTGGACGAAGTACGAAATCTCCACGAGGATGTAGCCGCCAGTTTTCTGCCCTTGGCGGAAGGCATCGACTACAACCCGTTTGACCCGAAAATACTCGACACCAATAATGTTGTGAAACCGACACTCAATGGATGTCTGATGGCAATCAACAAGGTTACCTCTAATTTATTTGGGGTCGAAATCCGCGAAGACAATACATCAGAAAGGGATCGCGCAGTCTGGAGCAGATTTGTGAGGTTGTTCAATCTTCACGACCACGACAACAAGGACAGCGAGGGCGAACCGCAGTACCTTGGTTCTATTCTTCTGGATCCTTACAAACGGCCAGGTAAAATGAGCCGCTCCTTCTTGACCCCCCTTCGCTTTCGAGGGGAAGGGGAACACAGCCAGCCACTTGTTGGGATTTCCCTCTGTACTGCTACGCCTGTTTGGGATGACGTCTCAGCAGATATCTCGTGGGATGACGCGGAAGCGCTCTGGCACGAATTCGGCCATGCTCTCCAAATTATCTTAGCAAAACCATCTTATGGTGGGATCTGTGGCGCCCATAATCTGGCGTTGGACGTATCTGAGATCTTGCCGAAGGTGAGTGCAGTGATGTCACGCTCTTTCAAATTAAGCTTTTGTGCTTACACTTTTCTGCTCTGTACGGTACTGGCTATGGCGTTCTTGACCCAACCCCTGACCCCCGAAGTTCATGGAGCACTGTCTCTTCGACAAGTCCAATCTGTCGTTTGTCGTGGAATGCTCCGAAAGCGAAGCGGATTTGTCCAGCCCCATGATTGACGTGATTCTCCAGCGTCGATGCCACCAGAAACCACTTCAAATGATGCAGCACATCTTTTATGGCGAGCTGGAATTAGAACTGTTTACGACATTTGATCCCAACGGCGACGAATCAATGGTTGGACTTCAGAGACGCCTTTCATCACAATTTCTCCCCCATGATATGCCAGCTCAAAATGATTTGTCGCCGCTTCTCGAAGTTTTGCGCGAAAATGCCGCTGGGCCACAGCTTGCATTCTATCGCTATCTTTGGTCGGAAGTATACTGCGCAGGAATTTTCCAACGCTTCGCTGTTTCCGAAAAGGCTCAATCACTACTAGTAGGTAGAGAGCTTAGGCATAATTTTTTGACGCCTGGGGCAACCTGCGACTATGAAAAGGCACTAAAGAATTTTGACGGGACCACGATGGGAACGAAAGATCCGATGCTTGAATTGTACGATATGAGAGGTTTTTGAACTCTCCTACGTGAAAAATTTCTCTCGGCCATTTGTCACAACAGGTGCCACAGGAAGAGCTGATTTTGCATCTCACGCAAAAATTGGCTCGATAATTTCTCAGTCTTCTCACTGGCAAGGCTGAAACGATAATAAATGAAGCGACAGTAACCTGTACTGTCTTTTCTTCTTTTTTTTTTGGAAGAAAAAAAAAACTTTTGGCAAGCTCAAACGTTGACCTAAAGTATAGGGTTGCTTTTAAGATAGCAGGAGAGAGGATCGCAACAGCCACGTCCGATCCACATCCTCATGGTAGCATTAAAAATATTAATTCTTACAAGTTACCCATCAACACAACAGCATTCCAATTCAATATAGCATTCACTTTCATCATTCTTGTCATATTTGTTGTTGTCATCTCATGTTCTACAAGAGACACAACTGTACTTTCTGGAATTTTTATTCAGATTTTCTTGGCCAAGGCAGATTGTTGGGATCATCCGAGTATGGATGTGGGCGCCTCCATCCTACCGGTGGAAGAACGAAAGCCAGGGCAAGAGAGCCCACGGTGAACATGCAAAACTCCTGCCAGTAGGCCCCATATTTGTAGCAGGCCATGGGAAGGAAGAAGAGCATCATGGTGGCAAAATTTATTCCCAAGGACTTGATGTCCATGCCGGCTGCGAAGGGTTAGGAGAGGGAAAAAGAAAAAAAGACGAACAACAAGTCAGAACGAACTTGGACCACACCACTGCCCCATCCCGTCAATTTCAGCAACACATTCATGCTGTATGCGGCCTCTCAAAATCAGCACTCACAGTAATAATCGTCTTTCTTTGCTTCGCTCATGATTTCAGCTAGTATAGTTTCCAATTGTATCGATTCGACTTCTAAACGAAAAGGAGGTTAATGTTTGGCGAAGTAGGTACGGACGGTGAAAATCAGACTTTGGTCCGGTCAACCCAAGTGAATGGTACGGTACTATACTGTATTATGTGGGGTTGGCTTCGTGGCAACAAATGACAAACGAGTTGAGGGCGTTGATCATCATCATGCCGTTGGCTGTGCAAGAGCACTCGACTCATCACTGATGAGGTGCCTCGCTGTCGTCATTCATTCAACGAACGAGCTCGTTTTAGGGTGCGCGATAACTAATCTGTGTCACGGTTGAAGTACAGACAAAGAGTAGAAAGTACCGCGCGGCTTTGAGCTTTGTGGCTGGTACTATCGATAGCTAGCTAGCTAGTAGTAGCTAGTAGGATGTGGTTGGGGGAGCTAACTGAAAACATGAATTGAATGGTTGGGGATTGGAATAGATCATCAATTAGACTTCCATTAGCATGTTTAAATTGAGATAGCTAGATATGGTACCAAGTATAGCTGCTAGTAGAAGCAAAAGATCAGCTAGAAAGTTTGATTGACATGACGCACATGAAGACACAGATTTGGCTAGATAATCTTGTCAGAGGGCTCAGTTGCATACCCAAACTAGCTAGTAGGGGAACTAGTCGGCGCAGAATTGGTGCATAACTACTACGCCCTCGGGGATGGCGGCGCCGCAAGGAAAGCGGAGCAAAACTAAAATATAAAGAACTTTATTTGAGTAAATTGCGGACGCCAAAAATTATAAACATTTTATTTTTCATGAAGTTGGCTGATGGGTGATAACGACGCCCTACAGACTTTCATGATAAGTTCCCGACGGGTACCACATTGCGTTTGCCTAATAAAAAATTGGAATTGCGACTTCCGTAGATACTGGCTTTGATTCATCAAGGCCTGCTACAGTACCACCGTGGACAAGTTCAACCGGTTGCAGCATTACCACTGACAAACGCTGTCGACGACACCGTCAATCTGGAGGCAGGGGTCATAGGACCCAACCTCTACAAGTTTTCTTGGTAGGAGTGCCACCAATGGAGCCAGCGCTGCGCCATCATAGGTTTCCAAAACAAGTACAGGAGCGTACTGTGCTTCCCTTTGATGTCGTGCGTGCGCAGAAAAAGTCAGACAGGTGCCTTCTCTCTTGATATGATTGGATGCGTACCAAGCACAATTCAATCGACAACGCCAAAAGGGACCCGATCCAAATTCATGGTTGAATTTGGAGGTCAGCGCACAGCGGTACTGAAGTTACAACCCGCCTGGCATTCCTTTTGCGCTGCTTGCAGCTAAATGGGCGTTCTCGTCAAGTCGACAAATCTATCTCGTAACATGATTTAAAAAGCGCCGTCGGGAGGAGGCTGGACTGACTTGCCCGCATGTCTTGCATCGCACCATAATTGCGACCTTCCTGACAACGAGACTTTGGTCACACTTTTCACACAACACATAATGCTCATCGTCCCTGATTCTTTCGGAACGCGCATATCCCCCCGATATTAGATCAGGAGCTCGAGCCTTCTGTTTCATGAATCTTTTGGAACTTTTGGGTGGTGGCATTTGAGGTTCTACAGTGGATGAATCAGGTGGTAAAAACCTGCCTTCTCTGGGCTCCGGAAGTCTCCCTCTTGCATGTCGATCACCCGTGCGAGCCTGCATAGACCTGCGTGCCTGATTTTCAATTGGGTCTTCGTCATTCATATCTATCAAATTCGGTAACTGCGGCGCTGATTGGAAGTGACCGGGATGGGGATGAAGAGGTGACGCGTAGGGCTGTTCGTTTCCTCTTGGAATGTATGCTTCTGGTTGTGCGGCACCAACAGGAGCAGGTGCCAGGGGGCCTACAAGATTGCTTCTCATCGGATCTATCGCAGCCCCAAGATTGTTGTTGTCGCCGTTCCCGTCTGTATAAGTCCCCGTCCCCGACCTCCCCGTTGCGAGAGGCTCCAACGGGTTGCCTCTCAACGCGAAGCTTCGGCGAAAGTCATCAAATTCACCCTCTTCAGTACTGTTGTTGATCATAGTGGCGTCCTGCCCAGAAGTAGCTGCCGTCTCGAAACCGTTACCAG
>Ga0163149_10005420_pt1 | contig 13471 bp, 12 predicted proteins | sample OliLakLV19MP5G1_FD_148604 | JGI IMG/M metagenome (GOLD analysis project Ga0163149, IMG submission 148604) | Freshwater microbial mat bacterial communities from Lake Vanda, McMurdo Dry Valleys, Antarctica - Oligotrophic Lake LV.19.MP5.G1 | ecosystem: Environmental > Aquatic > Freshwater > Lake >...
CTTGGGCCGCGAGCCCGGACCTCATCCGCTCGTGGGGCGAGAACGTCGTGCTGCGACACCCGTGGTTCTTCGCGCAATTGGTCGCCTATGGCGAGCTGGTCCTCGGTGCCCTTCTCTTCCTCGGGCTTCTCACGCGACCGGCCGGGATCCTGGCGGCATTCCTTTTCGCGAACGCGGTCTTCGCCGTCGATGGCTCGCAGAAGAGTCTCGCCGCGCTGCTCGGCGTGTGCTGTCTCGCTTGCGCGCTGTCGCGCGCGGGAAGATCTGCCGGAGCCGACGTCTTTGCGGATGGCGCCCTCCCCGGTTGGTTGACCTGGTCGCGCGGCTGAATCCATACGAGGATCGTGCAGCGGGTCGTGCACCGATCGCGGCCTCGCCGCATGATGGTCGCGAAGATGCGCGCACTCCTCCTCGTGACCGCGGCGCTCGGAGGGTGTGCTCCCAAGGCGACGACGCCCCGCTCCCGCGAAGCCCGCCGAAGAACGCGACGTCCGCGTCGGAATCGTCGAGATGTCACCTAGGCCGTTCGAGCTGCGGGCGACCAACGAAACGCGGGCGGCTGAGTCGGCCACGCTCGCCGCAAAGGTCGCGGGTCGCATCACGGAAGTCACGATCGACCTCGGTTCGCGCGTCAAGACGGGCGATGTCGGATCGAAACGCGCGACCTCGAGCTGCGCCCGGCACAGGCCGAATCGGCGTTGGCGGCCGCGCGCACGCTCCTCGGGCTGCCCGCAGATGGCGACGAGTCGGGTTACGACGTCGAGCGCGTTCCGGGGGTGCGCAGCGCACAGACCGAGCTCGACGACGCACGCCGCGAGCGCGATCGCTTCGTCGAGCTCTCGACAGCCGGTGTCGCGTCGCAATCCGATCTCGACAGCTCGAACGCGCGTCTCGCGACCGCCGAAGCCGACCTCGAAGACGCACGGCAAGCCGGAGCGAACCGGCGCGCGATCATCGATCAGCGGCTCGCGGACTTGGCCCTCGCTCGCCAAGCTCTGGCCGATGCCGTGATCGTGGCCCCTTTCGACGGCGTCGTTGCGGCGCGACTCGTGAACCGCGGCGATTACCTCGGGATCGGTGCTGCTGTCGCGCGACTCGTTCGATTCGATCCCCTCCGCATTCGCGTCGACGTGTCCGAACGGGATGCTCACCTGCCGATCGACCACACGAACCAGCTGCGCGCCGGCGGAATGCAACGCGGGAGGGCGATCCTCCAAGCGAATCGCGACCGCCTGCGACCGATCCTGATGACTCGTTCGCGCTCGTCGCGGGGATGCTGCCGTTGTGGGTCGGGAGCGGACCCGGCGCCGAAGCGCGACGCACGATCGCGGTGGTCGTGATCGGCAATCAGACGTCGTCGCTCTTTCTCACGCTGGGCGTCACGCCGGTCGCGTACTCGCTGTTCGACGATTTGGGCGCAACCTCGAGCCGACGTCGCCGACCCATCGCCTTCACCGAGAACGGCCCGTGAAGTCACGAGGACGCGCGACGGATCATGTCGCGACTCGTCACAAGGGCTTGACTGCGATATCGCCCTTCACGACGAGTTGGCAGCCGAGTCGCGCGCCCTTGACGTCCGTGCACATTTCGAGCGTCTCGGTCTCGTCCTTCGACGGCGCCTCGACATTCTGTGCGCCGGTCGTGAACTCGAGCACGCACGTGCCGCAACTGCCGACCGTGCAGCCGAAATCGTGCGGTGCGTCCTCGTCCTGACAAGCCTTGAGGAACGAGCCGCCGACGGGAACCTGGATGGACGAACCGTCGCGAACGAAGGTGATGGTGGGCATTGGGGCGATGAGTCTACGCAGGCCCCGCGCTCACGGGGAGCATGGACCCGAGGGACTCGCGACGTCACAGTGCGCCGAGCATGCGCCAACCGATCCCCCACCCGGATTTCCCCCCTGATTTCGATTCCCTAGGTCCGCCGAGGGCTTCGGGGCGCGCCAGCGGTGCGCGCATCTGGCTCGTTCGACACGCGGAGGTCCACGCGAATTTCGAAGGCACTGCATACGGCAACTCGGACGTCCCACTCTCGTCGACAGGCCTCGAGCAGACGCGCGCGATGGGTGCGGCATTCAGCGGGATGCCCGTCGAGCTCGTGATCGCGTCCCCGCTCGCGCGTGCGACCGCGATGGGGCGCGCGATCGCCGACTCCACGGGTGCGCGCCTCGAGTTCGCGCCGGGACTCGCGGAGGTCAGTCGCGGTGCGTGGCAAGGGTTGGCGAGCGCCGAGTTCCGCGCGCGCTGGATCGCGGACCAAGCGCAGTTCTTCGCCGATCCGTGGCATTGGAAAGGTCACGGCGGCGAAAGCGACGCCGACCTCTTCGCGCGCGGATGGCCTGTCCTCGAACGTGCACTCGAACTCGCGCGCGGCGGGAACGTCGTCCTCGCGAGCCACTACAACTTGATTCGCGCGCTCGTGACCGGTGCTCTCGGTTGGAGCGCACGAGCAAGCTTCGCGTTCCGTAATCGTCCGGCACATGCTTCGTTGCTCGTGGACGGCCCGTCGGGCTTCGAGCTCCGGGCGAACGACGCAGCCGATCCGCGCGAGGTGAAGTGAATTCACCGGTCTCGCGGGCGACGCGCGGCGGGGCGCGCTGTCAGAGCGGGTGAAGAAATCACACGCTCTCGCGACGCGAAGCGTCGCCACATGAGTCGGAGAGCCCGTAGACTCGATTTCTTCACGGGCTCTCGGACGTCGTGAAGAATTCACGGCCTCTCGCGCTGCGGAGCGGCGCCACTAGAGTCTGAGAGCCCGTACGATCGATTCTTCACGGGCTCTCCGAGGTCGTGAAGGATTCACGGCCTCTCGCGCTGCGAAGCGGCGCCACTAGAGTCTGAGAGCCCGTACGATCGATTCTTCACGGGCTCTCAGCGCGGCGCAGGCATCAATCCGCGACGTCGCAGCTCCGCCGCGGTCGTCGGATCCGCCGTGGGCCTCACCCGGCCGTGCAGGATCCCGCGAGCGCGATCGATCCACGAGGTCCAGGTGTCGAGGTCCGCGGCGAGGCGCGCGCGGCCGGCATCCGGGTCGACCGACCACTCACCCCGCGCTCGAAAACTCTCGACGATTCCTCGCGGAGCATCGCGAACGCCGAAATGAGTGGCGATGAGCAACGGGCTCTTCGCGTCCGCGGGCCGGTCGCGAGTGAGGATCCAATCTGCGTCGATCGCGGCCGATCCCCGCTGAAATCCACCCATGGCGTGGGCGATCGTCCTCGCCGGCGGCGCGCGTTCTTCGCGCAGCGCGGTGACATGGCTCACTCCGCTCATGCCCTTCGGCACTCGCAGTCCCATCAAATCGAGCAGCGTCGGCGCGACGTCCACGAGGCTCGCGACGCCGCCGAGTCGCGCGCCGCGCCGCATCGCCACGTCCGCTCCGGGGCGCACGACGAGCGGCACGCGCAGATCGGCGGCCGTCAGCGCACCGGTGTCGAGAATGAGCCCGCCTTCGCCGAAGGAGACTCCAAAAGTCCCCACGACGACGACGGTCGTGTTGTCCAGTCGGCCCAAGCGCCGCAATCGTTCGAGCAATCGGCCGAGCTTCACGTCGAGTTGGCCGATAGCGCCGTCGTAGCGCACTTCGTACTCGCCCAACGTGCGCGGCGCGCCGGCCCAACGCGGACGCGGGATCGCGAAGAACGCGTGATCACCCTCGGCCACGGGCGGAAGCGCTGACATCTCCGGGCGCGGCTCGTAGAGCGTCTCCCAACGGGGATCGGCGGACGGGCGGATCCAGGCTCGCTCGAGATCGTTGACGTGCAAGTACGCGAACCAATCCGCGTCCGCCGAACGACCCGTGAGCCAGTGAACGAACTTCGTCGCGACACCCTCGAAGCCCAACTCGAGTTCCGGATCGATCGCATCCTCGCGGTAGCCGCCGAAAGTCTGGAAGCCCTTCCCGACGCCGCGGATCGCCGAAACCGCGGGATGATCGACGAATGCTGCGGTCTCGAAACCCTGGGCCAGGAACGATTGCGCGAGACTCGGCAATCCCTCGGGCAGCAGCCAGCCGGTGATGTCGCCCGCCGGCCCGCTCGAGAGAATCCCGAGCCGCTGTGCAAGCCCTGGATCCACACCCGACAAGATCGCCGCATGCGCGGGCAGCACCTCGGGCGATGCGGACCAGGCGTCGAGGAAAGTGGCACCCTGCTCAGCCAGGCGATCGAGCGCAGGCGTCGTCGCGCGGTCGTAGCCCAGACCCGACACGTGATCTGCGCGCAGCGCGTCGATGGCGAGCACCAACACACCGTGACCTCCGCGAGCGGCCGTCGGACGCGGACCGCAAGCCAGGGAGACCGCGGTGGCGAGGAGCAGAACGACGACGAAGTAGGCGGAAACGCGACGCATGGCGACAGCGACCGTCGGGAATCGCGCATCGAGATGCAAGCGTCAACGCTCGAGCGCGAAGGCCTCACCGGTTTCGACCCAGCCTTCGTTCCCGTCGGAAATGCGCACTTTCGTCCAGCCGGGTAGCGAATCGAGCATTTCGACCTCGCCGCCCGCAGCCGCTTCGGCCACGACCGCGGCTTCCGTCCGCGGCTCGCTGCGCACGAGCGCTTTGCCTTCCTCGACGACGAGGCCGGGTGAGTCGGAGCGCGTGCTCACGTCGTGGATCCAAGGTGCCGCGCTGACGAGCGCGAACCCGACTCCGAGCGCCGCGAGCCAGCGACCGGTCCGACCACCGCGCAGAGCTTCGTGTGCGAGACCGGCGCCGAGGCCGATCAGGCCGACGAGTGCGAGCAGGCGCGATTCGCTCGGCGTGAGAGCGCCGAGCAAGCGCTGCACCGTGGCGCCGAGATCACCGCGATCGGCCGGTTCGAGCTTCGCGACGCGCCGCGCGTGCTCGAGATTGGCCCATGTGTCCGCATCCCGAGGACGCAAGCGGATGGACGCCGTGAACCAGCCGACGGACTCGAGGACCTTTCCCTCGCGGAACGCGACGTTGCCGAGGTTCGCGAGGATCCGAGCGCGCTCGGGACCCTCGAGACGCGGCTCCGCGTCGAGCATGGCGGTCCAGGCCGTGCGCGCCGCGGCGAGATCGCCGGAACGGTATGCGGGGATCGCTCCGCCGTCGGAAGGAGCCGCGGGTCGATCGAGCGCGAGTGCTGGAAGACACGCACTCAGAATTACGAAGCAACCGAGCAAGTAGGTGCGCACGGACGACATCTAGAGACCTCCCGCCGCGACGCGATCGGCGAGTGCGAGCACTTCGCGGTCGTCGATCTTGTTCCGGTTCCCCGCGCCGCCCCAGATCGCGGCGTCGAGTCGCGCGAAGAGGCTGCGCAACGCCTGCGCCGATTCGGGATCGATGCGCGGCTCGTCGGTCGCTCGCGACCATGCGACAGGATCGCGGCCGGCCCACGCCTCGGGCGTTTCGCCCGAACGCGCGGCGAGGAACGCATGGACCGCCTCGATCTGCTCTTCGGGCGTTTTCGCGCCCCGTAACGCACGTTCGAGATGGCGCTTGGCTCGGCGGCGTGCGCGCGCTCGAGGCGCATCGGGGTCACCGCGGCGCCGGACGAACGCGCGCAAGGCGAGCCAACCCGCGACGACGGCGGTGGCTGTGGCCGCGAGCGTGCCGCCACTCGGCGCCGGCGTGTCCCCGCTCGAATCCGAGCTCGTCTGGATGTCGCGCAGATCGACCGTAGTCGCGATCGCCGACTTCTCGTCGGGAAGTCCCGTGGCGCCGACGAGCGGCCTCACACGGATCGGCACCGGCTTCGTCTCGATCGTCGAATAGCGACCGCCGGCCGTGTCGAAGACTGCTAGCGGAACGGGCGGGATCTCCGTAGCGGTGTCGTCGATCGGCGCCAAGTCGTACGTGATGGCGCGACGACCAGGCGTGCGGCGATCCTGCGTGCCGTACACGCGAAAGCCGCGAAATGCGTCGATGCGGCCGAGATCGGGCGCGTCGAAGAACTCGAGATTGCCCTCGCCCGTCCACTCGACGGTCAGCTTGATCGAGTCGCCGGCGACGACGTCACGACGGTCGGGAGTCGCCGAGGCTTCGAACTTGCCGATCGCGCCGGACCATTCGAGCGGACGGCCTTCCTCGGGTATCGCCTTCACAAGCAGATCGAACTCCGGCGCGCGCTTGTAGTAGCTGAAGTCCTCGGAGCCGCCGCCGATCAACCGCGAGAACCCATCGCCGCGGTGACCGAACTCGAAGTGACTGCCGGGGAACGTGAGCGTTCCCGGTCGCGTCGCGACGAAGCGTTTGCGCACGCGCAGCACGAAGAAGTTCCCGTTGGGGACCTTGCGCGTTCCGAGGCCCTCGACCTCGAGCTCCTGCCGACTGTTCAGCGAAATCTTGCCGGCGGATTTACCAGAAGGAACGGCCATGTCTTCGAGTTCGACGAGGCCGCCGAGTTCGCCGAGCCACGGCAACGAAAGGTCGTAACGGTTCAAACGGCCCTGGATCCCGGCCTCGAAACCGAGGCGGATCTCGAGGGTGAACGGTTCGCCCTGGAACACTTCCTTCGGGGCGTCGATCTCGAGCAGCCCGAGTTCATCGCCGCGGAAGTCCTCGGCCGCGAGGATGCGCAGCTCGCGCGTCAGGAGCTCGCGCCCGTCGGCCTTCACGGCGAAAGGCGGGATCAGGAACTCGCCCTTTCGCTGCGGTTGCACGGCGATGCGCCACGTGAGCGACACCTTGGACGACACGCGGCCGTTCACGATCTCCGTGAAGCTCGACATGCCGGGTGCGCCGACTTGGCCGTAGCGCAAGCCATCGACCGCCGGCAACGCGGGGATCTCGCCGGCTTGCGCGTTCTCCACCTCGATCATGAGCGCGGCTTGGCCGCCGAGCTTTACCGTGATCGGGTCGACACGTGCTTTGACGGTCGGGACCTTCTGCGCGACGGCGAGAGTCGCGAGCAGAACGAGCGCGGTCGATCGGACGAGCGCACGTCGGGTTCGGATCAACGCGGAGTTCATGATCACCAATCCTTCTCCACGGACACCTTGCGCATCCGTTTCAACTTCTCCTGGAGCGCCTTCTGGATCTCCTCGATCTTCTCGAGCCGTTCGCGGAGCTGCATTTCCTCTTCCTTGCTCATCTTCGGGACGTCCTTCGGATCCATCGGCTTCGGAGGATCTTTCTGCGCTTCGTCAGGCTTCGGCTCGTCCTTCGGCTTCTCGTCCTGAGCAGGATCCTTCGGCTCTTCCTGCGGTTCTTCCGATTTCGGCTCGTCCTTCTCGTCGCCGTCCTGCTTGTCGTCCGGCTTCGGGTCCTGCTTCTCGTCCTTCTGCTTCTCGTCTTCCTGCTTCTCCTGCTCTTCCTTCTCCTTCTTCTCCTCCTCGCCCTTCTTCTCGATCTGGTCGAGTTCGCGGAGACGTCGCTGGATCAACTCCACGTTCGCTTGCGTGTCCGCGTCGCGCCATGACATGCGCAAACGTTCGACCAAGCGATCGCGTGCGGCGAGGTATGCGGCACGGGCGAGCTGAACCGGATCCGGAGGAGTCGTCGGCTCCGCGCCGGGCGCGGTCGCCGCGGGCGGAGGCGGCGGCGCGGGCGGCTTCCCCGAGATCTCGGGGATCGTCGCACGAAGTTCCTCCGCACGCGCGAGCGCGAGCGAGCCTTGGTCGTACGTCGCGTCGAGACGCAACTCGCTCGGCCCCGCGAGCAGCCGCGCACTCTCGAACGCGAGATGAGCTTGGTCGCGACGCACGTCGCGCTCCTCCCCTTCCGGCGCGCGGTCGGCCGCGCTGCGCAGCGCGACAGCGCGCGCGAAATGCGCCTCGGCGCGGATCGCGCCCGGCGGGCCGAGGAGGTCGAGCGTGTCAGCGATCGAGCCGAGCGCGCGCGCGGACTGCGCGCGCCATCCTCCTCGTGCCAACCCATCGTCGACGCGGCGAGACAAGCCGTTCGACGCGACCAAGCGCTCGGCGACGAGGACCGCAGCGTCCGTCTGGCCGTCCTCGGCGAGGCGACGGACTTCGCGTAGTCCATCCGCGAACGAGCGATCCCACGGCTCGACCGGAACGAGCGCGGGCGCATCGGTCGCGGGCACTACGACATCGCTCGGCGTAGCCGCTGACGGAACCGCTTGGCAGAGAATCAGCAGGAACTCGATCACGCGACACCTCCGACGCGCAGCAATCGTCGCTCGCGCAACCCGAACTCGAGCAGCATGCACACGGCCGCGAGAACCAGCGGCCACTGGTATCGATCGTGCGGGATGCGCTCCTGCCCGCCTTCCAGCTCGCGACCCTCGAGCTTCGCGATGCGCTTCTCGTACAGCTCCTCGAGCGGGATCGGCGACATCTCGATCGTCGCGAAGTCGCCTCCAGAGGCTTCGGCGATGCGCCCGAGGCTCGCGGGATCCATGCGCGACACGACCTCTTTCTGGTCCGAGCCGCGCACGAAACCGGCCGTGCCCTCCGGAATCTTGCCACCACCGGAAGTCCCCATGCCGAGCACGTAGACGCGGATGCCGCGCTCGCTACACGTTCGTGCGACCTCGAGGCCGCGACCGCCGAGGTCCTCGCCGTCCGTCACGAGCACGATCGCCTCGTGGGCGCCGCTGCGACCATCGAACATGGCCAGCGCCTTCTCCAGAGCCGCGCCGAGATCGGTACCGCCGCGCAAGTTGTCGGCGGGCGAGAGCGTCTCGAGAAACGACTTCAACGTCTCTCGGTCGTGAGTCAACGGCGCGACTTCGCGCACGTCGCCCGCGAACGCGAGTAGCGAAGCCCGGTCGCCCTTCAAACGATCGAGAAGGCCTGTGACCTCGCGCTTGGCTCGTGTGAGTCGATCGGGCTTGACGTCCTGGACCAACATGCTGCGCGAAGTGTCGAGACAGATGACGAGGTCGATGCCGCGTCGCTCGACGTCACGCAATGTGTAGCCGCGTACGGGCCCGACTGCGGCAAGCGCCGCGAAAAGCGCGGCCAATGCGCCGAGGACGACGCGTGCTCGTGCACGTCCCGATGACCAGCCGGGAAAGACGCGCGGAACGAGGCGTTCCGCGACGAGACGTTCGCGATTCGCGCGCGTCCGAGCGAGCGACCACAGGCCGAGTGCGAGGACCGCCAGAGCGGTGAGCGCCCAGACGATCCGCTCGGGCGCGAGGACGTCGAACCAGAGGATTCGCACGGCGCAGATCACGGCGTCCTCCGTAGCCACGTCGTGCCGAAGATCCACGACAGGACGTACAGCGCGAGTCCGGGCCCCAGGAACCACGGATAGAGGTCGAACGTTTCGCTCCATCGACGCGTGACGCGTTCCGTGCGCTCGAGCTTCTCGATTTCCGCGTAGGCCGCTTCGAGTTCGTTCTTGTCGCGTGCGCGGAAGAATCGACCGCCCGTGCGTTTTGCGATCTCGACCATCTCGGTCGTGTCGATCTCGCGATCGGAGTAGCCCGGGCGCCCGAGGAAGTCCGGCCGATACGCGTAGCGGCCGGCGAAGATCGTGTAGACCTTGACCTTCTGACGGGCTGCGAAGTCCGCGGCTTCGAGCGGAGGCACGTGGAAGACGTTGTTCTCGCCGTCCGTCAGGAGCACGACGACTTTCGACTTGGCTCTCGTTTGCGCGAGGAGTTGGACGGCCTTCGCGAGTCCCGACCCGATCGCGGTGCCGTTCTCGGCCGGATTCTGCGCGACTTGGAGGTTGTCGATGAAGCCCGTGATCGCGTCCACGTCGAGCGTGAACGGACAGAGGAGCTGCGGGTACATCGCGAAGACGACGAGGCCCACGCTGTCGGCTGCGCCCTCGCGATCGCTCATGCGTCGCGTCGCGAAGTCGCGCACGACCTCCTTCACGACGTCGAGGCGGTTCCTCCCCGCTTCGAGGTCCTCGGCGCGCATCGAATCGGAGCGGTCGATGACGAGCGCGATGTCGACGCCTGCGCTCGTCGTGGACGATTCGACGCTGCCCCGCAGAGGACGCGACAGTGCAATCGCGACGCCGGAGAGCGACGCGATCTGCAGGACGGGCACCAACCAGGAAAAGCGCTGACGCAGCGAACGCGGCGGGCGAGCACCCTCGAGCGACGGGAAGCGAGCGCGCGCTCGACCCGAACGACCGACGAAAAGCAGGACGATTCCGATCGGCACCAGCACGAGGAACCACGGGTTCGAGAGCGAATACGCGCCGAAGAGCTTCAAGCCCTCCTCGGCCGCGCTCTTCACGGGCGCCGCGGCAGCTTGCACGAGGAGGAGGGCGGTCATGCGGCCTTCCTCGGTGCGACGGCCTCGACGATGGCGCGCGCATCGGCCAGCGCCTCGTCGGTCGCGAAGCGCGTCGGCTCCTCGCCGGCATATTTGACGCGCTCGGCTCGCTCGACGAGACGAGTCGCAGCGTTACGAGCCGATTCCGGGACGCGAGCGTCGTTCGACACCAGCGCGAGCCATTCTTCGTCCGTGCGCGCCTCACGGTTTTCGGATGTCGCAGCGTCGACGGCACCGCGCGCGATGCGTGTGAGTGCGAAGACGACGTCACGGTTCGCCCCGTTGTCGCGCGCATCCGCGGCAAGACGCTGGAGCTCGTCCGCCGCGCTCGACGTCAGCACAGGGCGCGCACGTAGCTTGCGGTTGCGCACGATTCGGAAAGCGATCCACGCGACCGCCAGTGCGAACAGTGCTACCCCGAGCCCTACGAGACCCGAGCCGCCACCGGCCCACTCGACGGGTTCGCGGAACCCCTTCATCGGGCGCGGCGCGTCTTCGCGCTCCTGGAGGGCGCGAGCGATCTCGGGCGCCGCACTCGCTGCCAGGATCTTCTGCTGCGCGCCATCCGCTGTGAACGAGACCTCGAGGCTCGGCAACGCCGCGCCGGTTTCCAGGGCGAACGCGCGCCACGATGTGGTCTCGACCAGCGTTCCGAGCACGCCCGTTTTCGCCTCGCGACGCGTGCCGAGTGCCTCGAGGAACATCCACGAACCCTGGACGCCCGGCTCGATCTTCGGAGGCTCCACCAGGACCGCCGAAGGTCGCTCGACGACAAGCGACACGACGACGGGTTCGCCGATCTGTGCACGCGCGGGCTCGACGATAACGTTCGCACGGACGTCGGCGGCCGCTACGAAGACGAGGATCGCAATCATCGCGCGGCTCCCTTGCGCGCGGCGCGTCGGCGGAAGAAGCCGGCGACCGGCTCGCCCAGTTCTCCGCCCGCGTCGAGATCGATCACGTCCACCCGCGCGCGAGCGAGGTCGCGATCGATGCGCGAGCGGCGTTCCTCGGCGCGTGCACGCCAAGCTTCGCGAACGCTGCGTGAATCGGTGTCGACTTCGAGCCGCGCGCCCGAACCGATCTCTTCGAACTCGACGAGACCGGCGCGCGGCAAGTCGCGTTCGAGCGGATCCGTGATGCGCACACCGATCACGTCGTGGCGGATCGAGAGACGACGCATCGGATCGACCCAAGCGTTGTCCCCGGTGAAGTCGGACACCACGAACACGACGGATCGACGGCGCAGCGTGCGTTCCGTGTGATGCAGCGCTTTCGCGAGGCCGCCCGCGCCCGACGCGGCTCGCGGCGCCAAGACTTCGCGCACGATCCGCAAGACGTGCCCCGTTCCCTTGCGCGCGCGCAGGTGCAGCCCGGGTTCATCGCCGAAGAGAAGCAATCCGACACGGTCCTGATTGCGCAACGCGATGAAGCTGATCAAGGCCGAGAACTGCGCGGCGGTTTCGCGCTTCGTGCGCAGCCGCGTCCCGAAGTCCATCGCCCGACTCGTGTCGACGACGAGCTCGATCGAGAGTTCGCGTTCTTCCGCGTAGGACTTGATGAACGGTTCGCCCGTGCGCGCCGTGACGTTCCAATCGATGCGACGCACGTCGTCGCCGGGTTGGTACGCGCGCACTTCGCTGAACTCGAGGCCTTGGCCCCGGAATGTGCTGCGATATCCGCCCGAAAGCGCTGTCGTGACGAGGCGGTGCGTGCGGATGCGGATCCTCCGCACGCGCGCCGCGAGATCGCTCTCCAGCAGCGGTCCGCGAGAGTCGCGGCCTGATCCCCCGTCGGGTCGAACGACGTCGAGCATGGTCAAGGAACCGGCACGGTCTCCAGGACGCGGCGCACGAGCGTGTCCGCGGTGAGACCTTCCGCCTCGGCTTCGTAGGTCGGCGTGACGCGGTGACGGAGCACTTCGAGCGCGACCGCCTTGATGTCGCCCGGCGTCACGTACGTGCGGCCGGCGAGCAACGCATGCGCACGCGAGCAGAGCGCGAGCCAGATCGTCCCGCGCGGACTGGCGCCGTACTGAATGCGACCTTCGAGCTCCGCGAGCCCCGCGCGCTTCGGCTCGCGCGTCGCGAGGACGATCGAGACCACGTACTCGGCCAGGCGCTTGTCGAGCGTGATGCGATCGACGACGGCGCGCGCCGCGGCGATCTCGTCGAGCCCGACGACCGCGCGAGCGTCGAGCTTCGGCGCCGTGCTGGCCATGCGCTCGAGGATCGCGAGTTCGTCCTCGCGGCCCGGATAACCGACGACGACCTTCAACGCGAAACGGTCGAGCTGCGCTTCGGGCAGCGGATACGTCCCCTCTTGCTCGAGCGGGTTCTGCGTCGCGAGGACGAGGAATGGCTTCGGCAGTGGGAACGTCGTCCCGCCGATCGACACTTGCCGCTCCTGCATCGCTTCGAGCAAGGCCGACTGCACCTTGGCCGGCGCGCGGTTCACCTCGTCGGCGAGGACGAAGTTCGCGAAGAGCGGGCCCTTCCGCACCGTGAACGAGCCGGTCTTGGCGTCGTAGATCTCGGTGCCCACGAGGTCCGAAGGCAAGAGGTCCGGCGTGAACTGCAGCCGGGCGAACGAGCCGCGGACACCGCGGGCGAGGCTCGAAACGGCCAGGGTCTTCGCCAGGCCCGGAACGCCTTCCAGCAAGACGTGCCCGCCGGTCAAGAGGCCGATCAAGAGACTCTGGACCAAGCCGGGTTGGCCCACGACGACCTCGCCCAAAGAGGCGCGCAGGTCCTGGGTCCACGCGGCATGGCGCTGGAGATCTTCGGCGGCGGGAACGGGGGCGGTCGTGGTCATCCGGTGAAGCCTCTTGGAGAGCGGACGCGCCGACTACGGCGGATCCACCTCCGATGTTGGCCCGGCAGGATAACGAGGACGCCGCCCGGGACAGGAGTCCCCGACGGCGTCCGTACGATTCGCGAAGCGCTTCGCCTCGGGGGAACTCACCAGCCCCGAAGTGCTGCCCCGCGCGGCTCCCTCGCAGAGAGCCGCGGTCGCCTCGTCGCCCGGTTCAGCGCGGCGACGTCGAGTCGGCCGCTTGCACGCCGGCCGACGACGCAGCGACGATCGCACCGCGCTCACGGAATCTGTCCGCGAACAGCAAGACGTCGCGCGCGTACTGCAACGTCTCGCTCCTCCCGTCGCGATCGCGTTTCGCACGCCACGCGTCGAACGATCCCGAGTCCGAGATCAACTGCTTCAGCTTGCCGCGGCCCGCGTTGTACGCGACGAGAATGCGCTCGAGGTCCGGCCCCTCGTGACGGTAGAGCCAAGCCACGTT
>Ga0163149_10005421_pt1 | contig 13462 bp, 12 predicted proteins | sample OliLakLV19MP5G1_FD_148604 | JGI IMG/M metagenome (GOLD analysis project Ga0163149, IMG submission 148604) | Freshwater microbial mat bacterial communities from Lake Vanda, McMurdo Dry Valleys, Antarctica - Oligotrophic Lake LV.19.MP5.G1 | ecosystem: Environmental > Aquatic > Freshwater > Lake >...
TTTAATAACTTATTGGAAAAATTTTTAGGGAGAATTACCGCTGCCGCATATACTGGCCCTGCAAGGCATCCGCGGCCTGCCTCATCGCACCCGGCTTCAATATGATCTTTATTGAAAAATTTTTTCAGCATCAGTTTCTAATTGTTTTTTCAATAGAACTCCATAAAAGTTTCGCAGACTTATCCCATGAAAAATTATTTTTTCTTTCACGGCCTTTCTTGATCAACTCTTTTCTTAAATTTTCATCTGCGTATATTTTTATCATGGCATTTTTAATAGCATCAATGGACATAGGATCTACCGACAATGCAGCATCTCCAGCTATTTCAGGGATTGAGCTTGTGTTGGAACAGATTACGGGCGTATCGCAGCTCATGGCTTCAATAATGGGTATTCCAAACCCTTCAAAGTATGGGATATAAGTAAGTGCCAGCGAGGCTCCATATACACCGGCTAACTCGGCATTGTTCAACCTTCCGGCAAAAATTACATCAGTTTTATATTGCATGGCGTCATAGGCTTGCTTTATTTCGGTGGTCCACCAGTACCTATCACCTACAATTAATAGTTTAATATTATTGCTGCCGTTTTTTTTGAACTCATCAAACGCCCGAAGAAGGCGCGCAATGTTTTTTCTTGGCTGTAGTGATCCAACGAATAAAAAGTAATCAGCACCCTGCGTAAATTTGTTTTTGACTTTGGTTTGTTCGCTTAAATCAATTGGTTTAAAATATTCAGTGATGCCATTGTAAACCACATCTATTTTGTCGTTGCTAATGTCATATGTTTTTACAATATCCTGTTTGGAAAATTCAGAGACAGTCGCAATGCGCGTTGCTTTTTTCGCAAATTTTGGAAAAAAGTGATTGTAATATTTTCTTACGGAGTAGGGGAGGTCCTGCGGATAATGGGCAAAATTAATATCATGAATTACCGGAAGTGATTTACATCTTGCTCTTAAGCTAAGATACCCATCCGGTGATAAAAAAAGATCGGGCTTAAGTTTATTAAGGACATTGCCAACCGACATTTCAAACCAAATGTAAAACAGGACAGGGTGCCTGGCCTGCGGGCCAAGAATTAACGGAGTTATATTGTCAGAAAAAATAAATTCCTCATCAAAATCCCTGTCGAATAAAAAAACAAAATGATGCTCTTTATGCTCTGTAGTGATACGTTTTAAAGTCTCATGGGTGAAGCGTCCGATACCATCCAGCTTATTTTTAATAAGCAATCGGGTATTAACAGCTATCGTCAATTGTTCGGCCTCCATAAGGTTTGTCTGCTAATCACGAAAATATGATAATTTTGCTGTTAGTTGATAAGAGTTTGACCAATATCTGTCAACAAAACATCAATAAGATGCAAACTTGAAGAATACCATTAAATATATTTTGCATAGGCTACTTGGGTTCCAAAACTACTTGTTTGCTTTTTCTGCGTTTAAAATTTATACTCTTAAATGGGATAAAAAGGAAAATGATTTTTTTTATTTTCTGGATCAAATTTCTGGTGATGACACGGTGTTGGATATAGGGGCTAATATTGGAATTATGTCGGTGCATATGTCAAGAAAGGCTTCTTCGGTTATCGCATTTGAGCCGGTTCCGGAGAATCTGACAACATTAAAACGCATCTTGAATTTTTTTAATGCAAAAAATGTTGTGTTAAAAGAGGTTGCGCTTGGTGAAAAAAATGGAGAAATAGAAATGGTGATGCCCAAAGTGGGTGAGGTGAAAATGCAGGGGTTGAGCCATGTTGTCGATGAATCAATAAGGGATTTTAATGAAGGCATAAAATATAAAGTGGCACTTAGCAGATTGGATGATGTAGCGGGCTTATCAGAAAAGAGAATAACAGCTATAAAAATGGATGTGGAGAATTATGAGTATCCTGTTTTGAAAGGAGCCGAGGAACTTTTAAGGAAAAATAAGCCTATCATTTACATTGAACTTTGGGAAAACGATAACCGTGAAAATTGCTTTCGTTTCATAAAAGAAATGGGGTATGAAATAAAAGTACTCATGAATGGCATTTTAGTGTCTTTTGATAAGGGAATTCACAACAAACAAAACTTCTTTTTTATACCAACTTAGGACTATTTTATTTGGGAATATTCCCCCTCTTTCTTAAACCTTAATTGATTACTTTTGCAGTATGCACAAAAAGTTTGTTACTAACATTGGTATACTGCTTTTTCTGAATTTGCTTATCAAGCCATTTTGGATATTTGGTATTGAAAGAGAAGTTCAGCACGTTGTTGGCGATGCTAACTATGGGGAATATTTTGCTTTGTTCAATTTTTCCTTTTTGTTGAACATATTTCTTGACTTTGGTATTACTAATTTCAATAATAAAAACATTGCGCAGAATAATCACCTTCTAACTAAACATTTTCCAAGATTATTTGTTCTAAAGCTTGCCCTTGCGGTCATATATATAATAGCAACAATAATCATTGGTGTTTTTATTAACTACGACATTCGACTTACTAAACTTTTGTTAGTTCTAGGTTTTAACCAGTTCCTGATCTCTATGGTGCTTTACCTGCGCTCGAATCTCCTTGGATTACATTTGTTTAAGATAGACAGTATTGTTTCTGTATTGGACAGGGTAATAATGATCGCCATATGTGCCGTTGTGCTTTGGGGCAATATATTTGATGTAGAAATGGATGTGATGTTCTTTGTTTATACTCAAACGGCAGGATATTTTTTAACCGCACTTATTGCTTTTTTCATTGTGGTTAGTAAGGCGGAATTTTTGAAATTGAATTGGAGCTTCCCTTTTTCATTGATGATCCTGAAAAAAAGTTTTCCTTTTGCTGTGTTGGTTTTACTGATGACTTTTTATAATCGGATTGATGCAGTGATGCTGGAAAGGATGCTTGATGATGGGGCAAGCCAAGCTGGGATATATGCTAAGGGATACAGATTTTTGGATGCAACAAATATGATTGCTTACTTGTTTTCTGTTATATTACTTCCCACTTTTTCTAGGATGATAAAGTACAGGGAGTCAGTAGAGCAATTGGTGAAACTTTCCTTCACTCTACTGGGTTCATTGGCAATATTAGTAGCTGCTGGTTGTTGTTTCTATTCTGGAGAACTTATGCAATTGCTTTATCCAACAGATAATACAGAACAGACTGCTCAAATCTTTGGGGCGCTGATGTGTTGTTTTATTGCAACATCTACCACCTATGTTTTTGGCACTTTACTTACAGCGAATGGTAATTTAAAAGAGTTGAATATAATTGCCGGTTCAGGTATGCTAATAAATATTTGTTTAAACCTCATTCTTATCCCTCATTATAGCGCTTTTGGTTCAGCAGTTGCCAGCCTTATTACACAGGTGCTAACCGGTTTTGCTCAGGTCCTAATGGTACAGCATAAGTTTAAGTTTAGGGTTAATTATCGCCTATTAGTGACATTAGCAATTTTTGTAATTGGTGTTATAGCATTTAATTACTTTTCAAAATATGTTTCAGCTAACTGGATGATTAATTTTGCAGTAATGATTTTCGCTTCAGGGGTGTGGGCTTTTACTATCCGTTTATTAAGTGTAAAATCAATGGTTCGCATACTAAAATACGGGTGATTTTCGTTTACCCGAAACCCAGCGTATTTGGGTTAAAAAGTCTATTTTTGTTCGAATTTTATAAGCTATCAAAATGACAAATTCAAATACCCCGGAATTTCATTCGGTAAACCTACTGGCATTTATTTATAGGTGGAGAAAGCACTTGATAATTATTTCTTTATCAGCGGCCCTAGTGTCCTCTATTGCTTCATTTATTATTACTCCTAAATATAAATCTACCGCTATAATTTTTCCTACACTTATGAATACCGCTTCAAGAGCGCTTATGGAAGAGTTTTCCGGCTCTCAGAAAGATCATTTGCAGTTTGGTGAGGAAGAGCAGGTGGAGCAAACTATGCAGGTATTAAAATCTCAGGAGCTGAGAGAAAGAATTTGTGAGAAATTTGATTTAATGCACCATTATGGTCTTGACCCAAATGAACCTATGAGCGCAACTTTTTTGAAAGAAGATTTCGATGATATGGTAAGGTTTAAGGCCACAGAATACCTTTCTATAAAAATTGATGTGATGGACCCTGATCCGGCTATGGCAGCTAATATTGCCAATGGGATCATTGAGATGATCGATTCTGTAAAAGGCAGGATGACGAAAGATAGGGCAGCGGCTGCATTGAAAATTTCTAAGGGAGAAATAACAAAATTATATGATGAAGAAAAATTTCTGGTCGACTCTATGGAGTTTTTCAGGAAAAAAGGAATTTATGAACACGATCTCCAGGTAGAGGCCTATGCAAAAGGCTATGCAAAAGCTATTGCTTCAAATAATATGTCAGGAGCAAAAATGCTTGAGGATAAAATGAAAATGTTTGAAATGTATGGCGGAACATTTTTAGTACTCAGGGAAAAACTCTGGGCGGTAAGAGAGAGAATTAGAATCCTTAAATATAAATACGAACAATCAGTGGTTGATTATGATAACTCGCTTCCGTATAAATTTGTTGTGGATAAAGCTGAACCTGCAGAAAAGAAAGCTTCACCAATACGCTGGCTTATTGTTGTGGTTTCCACATTGTCTGCATTCGCAGCAACAGTTGTAGTACTCATTCTCATCGAGAATTTTTCTAAGATCAAATTAAAATAAATTTCAGGAATGCCTCTAAAGCATCGTCTTGTATGGCTGTATAGCTCGTTGGCGTTATTTATCGCGCTAAATACATATGTGTTAGTTAAGCAGAATTATTATTTCTATCTCTATAATTTTTTGCCGGGCATTTTGCTTTGTATTTCCCTTGCAATCTTTTCTATCGATAAATTATTTATGCTGGCAGTTTTTGCCACACCGCTTGCCATTAACCTAAGGGATATGGATGTTGGACTTTCATTGAGTCTGCCAACAGAGCCAATTTTATTGGGGATCACGCTTATGTTCATTATAAATAAACTTTATACCGGCAATTATGATGCAAGAATAGCTAAGCATCCTGTGTCCATTGCTATTTATGCTAATTTGTTCTGGATATTTATGACAACAATTACAAGCGAACTACCATTGGTATCACTGAAGTTTCTGGTCGCAAGAATATGGTTTGTGGTAAGTTTTTATTTCTTAGGTGTGGAAATATTTAAAAACTTTTCGAACATCAATAAGTTCAATTGGCTGTACATGGCCTCGCTTATTGTTGTTGTGCTTTATACACTTGTGAGCCATGCCCAATTTGGTTTTGATGAAGAAGTCGCCAACTGGATCATGAATCCTTTTTATAATGATCATACTGCTTATGCTGTTGTGCTTGCTATGTTTTTTCCGGTGCTGTTGGCTTATTTATTTTATAAACCCTATAGTAAGTTGGTGAGATTAGTTGTACTAGGTGTTTTTATTTTATTTTGTGTGGCCATTGTATTGTCTTACACAAGAGCGGCCTGGGTGAGTATCGCAGCGGCCTTAATGTTATTCATTACCATGTTGTTCCGGATCCGGTTTAAATTATTATTATTTATCACGATGTCGTTGGCCGGTTTATTTTTTTTATTTAAAACAGATATCATTCTTGCTCTTGAAAAAAACAGACAGGATGCTTCAAGTGATTTTGCTGAGCATATTCAGTCTATCACCAATATTTCATCTGATGCATCTAATTTAGAGAGGCTTAATCGCTGGAATTGTGCCATGAAAATGTTTGAAGAAAGACCATTCTGGGGTTGGGGGCCGGGCACATATAGTTTTGTTTATGCACCGTTTCAGGAGGCAAAGGACAAAACAATTATCAGTACCAATTTTGGAACCGGAGGTAATGCACATTCCGAATACATTGGTCCGTTGTGTGAATCAGGAGTACTGGGCTCGCTGACATTTATCATAATTGTACTTGCGTTTATTGCAACCGGGTACAGAATTTATTTTTCCGGAATTGATAAAAAAATAAAATGGATTACAGTCTCACTGCTTTTGGGTTTGATCACCTATATTGTTCACGGCGGACTAAATAATTTTCTTGATACGGATAAAGCCTCGGCTCCATTCTGGGGATTTATTGCAATGCTGGTTGCAATAGATATTTATCATAAGGACAAGAAATCTGGTGCTTTAGAAAAACCTGCAGGTGAATAGTGCAATATCGTCTATGTAAGGCATCGTGCCTTTGTAAGCGATCAGGGAATCCATAATCTGTTTGTTGAGATCTTTTGCTTTTTTATCCTTGTGTTTTTTGATCAGGGCTTCCAGTGATTCGGTTCCGAAATCTTTATTGTTTTTGTTTTCAAGTTCAACAACACCATCTGTATAACAAACAATAACTGCCTTTTTTTCAACGATGATTATTCCTTCGTTTACTTTTTTTAATTCTTCAAACATTCCAATCCCGGTGCAGCCAATACTTAACTTACTCACTGAATTTCCATTGATCATAAGGGGCGGATTGTGTGCCGCGTTAATGTAATGAAGTACACGGGTTACAATATTATATTTTGCTATAAAAAGAGTAATAAACTTTTCTCCTTTTGCACTTGTCATTACGCGATTGTTTAGTTCGCGCACCAATTCGGGTAGGGAAGTGGTATGATTAATTAACGCGCGGAGATTTGCCTGGAAATTAGCCATAAGCAATGCGGCTGAAACTCCCTTGCCGGAAACATCGGCCATGCAAAAAACAAACTCGTTTTCGTTAATTTTTATATAATCATAGTAATCACCACCAACTTCCTGGTGGGGTTGATACAATGCAGCAACTTCCAGTTTATCATTGTTTGGAAGCTCGCTCGGGAAAAGCATGTTCTGCATTTCCGATGCAAGTTCCAGCTCTCGTTTTAATGCGGCTTGTTTAATATTTTCTTTTGCCAATTTTTTATTTTCAATTGCGCTCATAATAATATTTGTGAGCGTTTGAATAAAAGGCAAGTGTTTAATAGCCGGGCTTACTTCAAGTTTATCCTCCAAGTCGCCAATAAGTACGTAAGCTAAGGGTGTTGATTTATGATAAACGGGTATAGCTATTTCAAAAGATTTTTTTAATGACTTAGAAGAAAAACTGACGGTGCTTATTCCTTTAATGTGCAAAAGATCTCTCTCCACATTTATGTTATTGTATTCAGCGCCAACACCGTATTTTAAAACGCAGCTCCATACCTGATTATAACTGAACATAACAAGTTTGCCAATGCTTAACTCGTTTTTTAAAATTTGTTCAAAACGGGAAAGTAATTCTTCTATAGAGGAATTGTTGTTAATTGCCTTAGTGAGTTCTAATAAGGCGCGTAATTTAAAATCCTTTAATTTAGGTTTAGAAGAGGCAATCTTTTTCTTTTTCGCTGTGATCAAAGACATAGGGGAAGGTCTTAATCAAATATAACGAATTTACCCGAGAAATAAAAACGGTATCTGTTAAGCTTTATCTAAGCTTTTCCAGGATGTCAGGAATGCGCCTAACCATAGCCATTTCCTTCATTTTTTCCCTTGATTCTCCCGCTGGACTTCCAAAGTATGATTTGCCTCCTTCAAGGGATTTTGCAACGCCGCATTGTGCCTGGAGAATGGCTCCATCACCAATAGTTACGCCGCTTGTAACACCAACCTGGCCCCACATAGTAACGCGGTTCCCTACTTTTGTGGCTCCTGCAATAGCAACTTGTCCGGCAATGAGGCACATTTTGCCTAATTGTACATCGTGTGCAATATGAACCAGGTTATCGAAAATAGTTCCTTCGCCAATTATGGTATCGCCGGATACGCCTTTGTCTATTACACAATTACCACCCAATTCAACATTGTCTTCTATTACAACCCTTCCGCAGGATATCATCTTTTCGAAATGAGTTTCTCTTTTTTTGTAGTAAAATGCATCCGATCCAATTACACAGCCTGCCTGTACCGTTACATTGTTCCCAATAACACAGTCATTATAAATAACAACGTTAGGGTGAATTTTGCAATTGTCGCCTATAGTAACGTTATCACCCACATATACACCCGGCATTATTAAGGTGTTCTTGCCAATTTTTGCATTAGGACTTATCGGAGCGCTAGAGTAAACGCGGGGATGAAAGTGTTCTACTAATTTATTGTACGCGCTGAAAGGATCGTCGGTAAATATTAATGCTTTGCCTGTAGGGCATTCTACTTTTTTATTTAGTAATACTGTTGTTGCTTTTGATTGTAACGCTTTATCGTAATACTTTGGGTGATCGACAAAAACAAGATCACCGGACTCAACCATATGGATCTCGTTTAAGCCAGTAACTATGTGATCAGGATCACCATCGAAGGTTGCACCAATTATACCGACAATATCCTTTAGCTTTTGAGGAGAAGATAGTTTCATTCAGGTATTAACTTAAAATTTGTTTTCTTTTAACGCTGTTCGATCCTGCTGTTCGCAATAAGTGTATAGATCACAATAACCGCAACAACAGCCGCTCCAATGAGCACGTAGGTTGTTGTCCTGCGGTTTTTATTTTTTTTAGGATTGGGATTTGCTTTTGTCTCGAAAGGAAGTTTTGTTGCCACTACATTTTCCTGTGCCTCTGAAGTATTTTCAATATTTAAAACAGGAGTGTTTGAAGCCATAGCAAGTTCATTGCTTTGGGGTAAAGTAGTTTCCTGTGATTTGCTTATGTTGTTAATGCCAACAGCCAATACAATAAAAAGGATAATTTTTTTCATGCGATTTTTTATTTATAAATGGAATACAAATGTAAGTATGATTTAGTGAAATTTGAATAAAACAGACTGAGATAGTTTTATTTCTTATTCACAATTTTGCAAAGACAATACTTGAAGAATTCCGAAGTGAATAGGTCTTTAATGTGCCTAATCTTTCACAGTTAAGCTATAAAATCTAAGTCTCGAACCAATGCGGAATCGAATCATAAATTGTCCGGCTGAAGTAATAATGATCCCGCAGTAATTATTGTCATCAATACAGGGGCTCTCGGCAAATTTTGGATCAGTGTCTCCCCATTTTACTATGTCATACGTTGCAATGTAACAGGTATCTCTGGAATTAACTCCATTCGCCTTGTTTCTATTTACATAGGTCAGGTCGACCATTAAAGCATTCTTTTTACTAATTATTATTTGTGGCCTATCTGCTGAACTGTCCGAGCTAAATGATGGGATGAATATGTTGGCAACAATTTCTGAAGTATCACTTTGCAGGTATTCAATTAAATTACCACCTTCTCTTGAGGTCTGTCCGAATACAAATGAATAGAGTGAAATAAATATTATTGTTGCAATATCGGTGCGCATACTGAATACCAATATAAATGTTTGTTTAATAATATATAAAATCAAAAAAAATGCAATCGCATCTCCATTTTCTTCTGATTCCTGAATAATCACAAAATATATACACTTATTTTTTTATTCTCTCTAACTCAAGTGCCACTACCACATAAATGTCATATTTGTCTGAGGGAGCCCACTTGCCAATTGATTCAATTGCTTTGATAAATGCTTTGTCAACAGATTCTTCAAGACTTTGGTAAGCTTTAATATTTGTTATGTTACCATTTTTGTTTACAATGAAGCTGATATAAACTTGACCAACATTGCATTTTGTTGGAGATGTGAGTTTAGCAATAGAATAAACTTTTTCTGAAAATGCTTCCATTTTATTATCGTAGCCTTTAATGCCACAATTGTAGAAACTTATTGCACCGTTAAATTCCTCTGGTGAAATTTGTAAAGGGGCGCCAATAGTATTAATTAGCTGTTGATATTCGTCCTGCAATGATTCAACTTTATTACCCTTCTCATCCCAAAATTCACTGGTTATTTCTTTTTTTTCTAATTGTCCCTTAGTAGCCAAATCCTGATTAAAATCAGTATAATGTCTTTCCGATTTCTTCATTCCGTTTTCGTACCATCGGGTTTCAATACCCCAGGCTTCCCCGTTCCATAAATTTCCTTGCCAGGATTTATTGCCATTGCAATAATAACTTATATAACTATTATAGCGATCACTATTAGGATTGCTGTAATTTGTCATTTGCCCATTCTCGCACCAGTCTGCATTGTATATCCAAAGTCGGCTTATTGATAATACTCTTATTTCATTTTTTCTTTGTCCTGACGGATAATAGAGAATTGTATAAAAGGTGTCATTTCGGGTAAAACAATCAGCCATTTTTACTTTGAAATCCTTATCATAGTATATTTCCCAATCACCTTTTTTGTCAAGATCTGTTTTTAATGTGTATGACGTATCAATTGTTTTACTCTTGCAGCCAATGTAATATGCCTCAATAAAGCTTAGAACGAATGCAGTATCCTTACAAAAAACTTTATGAATTTTTTTGTAGTCCCAATTATCGTCGCAGTATATTTGAAGTTCTTTTCTGGAATTACTTATTTTGAAATCGGAACAGGCGCCCTCCCTGTCATTTAACGCCAATCTTATTGTACCTCTTAGGGAGTGTTTGCCATTAATATAGTCTCTCCATTGCTTTTCATTGAAGGTTTCTACTTTGCGCAGTGTTTCTAATAACTCTTCTTCTCTTTTTAAGGATTCATTTATATCAGTCAACGCTCCTGTATAGTTCTTAAAATGATACTTGACCTGAGCACGATCGTAGAAATAATGTCTCAGGTTCTGTGAGTTAATGGTGTCCAAGGTTACTATCGGAATTAAGCTATCATAAAGTTGAATGCTTTTTTCGTAATCACGATTTAAGAATGCATGATCAGCCGCTCTTTCAAGATCGAACCAGTCTTGTCCAAAACAGGAGACAATGTTCATGCTGATTAGTATTGTGAATAGTGTTTTCATTTTTAGCGCTGAATAAATTTAGATTAAACCAAATTTATAAGCAAGAAGAAAATTGAGGAACAGATTATAATAACAATCACATCTCCACCTTCTTCAGATTCCCATTTTTGTCAATGATGTAAAACATTTTCTCTTGTTTTTTCTCTTGCTCTTTTTTGATCTTCTCTCTCATTTCGGCTTCAGTATCTTTTTTTGTGAACCCGTAATTTAACTGATAATAAAATTGTATCACCGGCCCTGTACTATTGGGATTAAAAACAAAATCGGCATTTTTTAAATTAAGACTATAATAACTATCCACATCAACTTTCCTTTCCATATTAATGGTGGAGTTTTGTGAAATATGATGTTTGTACAATGATGCGTTTCGAATATATGAGTTTAAATAATGCTCGCTTGGATAATACACATCTTTGAATTTTGTAAAAGATGGTTTTCCATCTGAGAATGTCCAGCCAATATCAGAGCACAATTTTTTCTTCATATTTAGTATCTGTATGGTTTTGTTGGCCAGGCTGTCATAAACACTTTTTGAATTCAGAAAATATGCCTGCGCATTTATCAGGTCGTAAATTTTAAAATCAAGACAAATCTTGGCTACTTCCCTTACTACAGATATATTTTTAATATTGAATGTTATATTTTCAACGACTTTGTATCCTATAGGAGTTTGATCATCGAGATTAAAATCAAATATGGGATCAAGCGCAATTACATCAGCGACGACATCTTTTTTACTAATCTGTAATGCACTTACTTTATTGGTAAGACTATCAATTTTTTTTGTCATTTTAGCTTCCACTTCTTCTACTGTTTTGCCAATGAACGCTGTTGTGTAGGTTAGGTGATATCCATCCGGAATAGCATTGTAAATCACTTTAGTGATAATGGAGATACTGGTTTCGGTAGCTACAATTTCATTTTCATTGCTGAACAATGCCATGTGTTGTTCCCTGTTATAGTCTTCATTTAATACCTGGGAGTTGGAGTTTAGTCCAATTAACATGATAACGCAGAGTGTGAAATTTTTCATAGTAATAGATATTTATATGTTAATGTCATATTGTTGAAAAGGTCACCTTCAAATTTGAAATATTTTTTACTGTTCTTAAGTCATAATGCGAAGGGGTGTTAAAAGATACAATTGGGTAAGTATTAAAAATGCAGTTTGCTTTGTGGACTGTCAGTTCGAGTTTTTCATCCTGAACAATCGCACAGGCGTCAGGTTTAGGAGCAAACTTTTGGGTGTAGCTCCTTGTGATTTCTTATTGTAATGATGCCAGAGGCATCATACATTTATAAAACAACTAGTACTAAATCTGCGACTCCGGCCGGAGTCGAACTTTATAGATTAAGCTTTTTATAAGGGTGTGAATGCTCTGGATTCGTTTAAAAATCTAAATATTTCTTTTTGTGATGGCCAACGGATATATATAGCTGTAGATTGATAGAAGAGGAAATTAACTCCATTCGACATATTGGATATTAAATGTTTAACCTGACGGCCATGCGAACAGTCGGGATGAAAAGTATCGAGAACTCGGGCGGATTTTCTCGACAGGTATTTCGTCTTTTTTTTCTTCTTGCTTTTTTGGTTCAAGTAAAAAAGTAAGAAGAAAATTATACTCAAATGATTTTATCTGAAATCAGGAACCTTCTAGCTTGTCTACTTCTCGTACATTTCCCCCCGAGAACTCGGGGTCAAATACTCGAAGTGACAAGCTTTGCTCAGTTGATGTATAAACAAAAAGCCATCCGTTTTACGTAGATGGCTTTTTGGAAAATTATTACAATTCGTATTAGGGGTGAGGCTTTTACTTCACCCTCTCTACATATGCACTTGTGCGTGTATCAATTTTAATTTTTTCTCCTTGGTTAACAAACAACGGTACGTTTATAGTAGCGCCTGTTTCCAATGTTGCTGGTTTTAATGTGTTGGTTGCAGTATCACCTTTAACACCTGGCTCTGTATAAGTAACTTCCAGTTCAACAAAGGTTGGTCCTTCTGCTAAAATAGCCTCATCACTTTCAAAAGCAATTCTTACTTCCATGCCTTCTTTCATAAAGTGCAGTGTTTCTCCAAACAAGGAAGCCGAAATATGTATTTGTTCAAATGTCTCATTGTTCATGCAAACAATAAAATTATCCTCTGGATAAATGTATTGCATGTTTTTATATTCAACACGGGCTACTTCTACAACCTCTCCGGAACGAAACCTGTTCTCCAGTAATTTACCTGTTTTAAGGTTACGCATTTTTGCCTGGTAAAAAGCCCTTAGGTTTCCAGGTGTTCTGTGTTGGTATTCTTCTATGCGGCACAATTCGCCGTTATAACGTAATACGGTGCCAACGTTGATGTCTCCTGTGTCTGCCATTGTTGTTAATATTTAATATGGAGTACTAAGGTAAGAAAAAGGTCTGAAAGTGGGAAGAGGGGAGTTAGAAGTTGGAAGACTGAAGTTAGGAGTGGGGAGTTGGAAGCCTGAAGATAGAAGTTGGGAGTTAGAAGCCAGAAGTAGAAAGGGGTGTTTGTTGTCTGTTATTGTAGGCTGTTTTTATAGGTGGGTTCTAAAAATTCACTTTTAGAGATTTGACTAAAAATCGGAGAACCCGTTAACCAATTTTTTGTAATCTGTTTTTCAAAAATACATTAT
>Ga0163149_10005425_pt1 | contig 13457 bp, 10 predicted proteins | sample OliLakLV19MP5G1_FD_148604 | JGI IMG/M metagenome (GOLD analysis project Ga0163149, IMG submission 148604) | Freshwater microbial mat bacterial communities from Lake Vanda, McMurdo Dry Valleys, Antarctica - Oligotrophic Lake LV.19.MP5.G1 | ecosystem: Environmental > Aquatic > Freshwater > Lake >...
CGTCAGTGGCCGTCGGACGAGTTGTAGACGTCTCAACAAAGAATGCCACTCACAAGCTGCAGCACGCAGCACCTGTGTCGCAGATTGGTCAGCATCAAACGCGGGCCCATGTCTTCCAATGAATCTTGCCACATCTTCTCTTCTGTCTCCGCGCGTTGTTCGATGACTGTTGGTGGAGCAAACTCATCGGCAACTTTCTCAGCGCAGTCGGTCACGGCGCACATCAGCTGCTTGTCCTCCCACATGTCTCATCACCTCCTCACAATTCATGGTCCGCATCGCCTCCCAATGAAGAGACGTTTGGTTGTCAGTCACTTGCAGTTTGCAAGTGCGTCGGAACGCAACCTTGTGTTGGCCAACTGAAAACTGTCAAACTGGCTTCTTCGGTCTTGGACAATTGTTGTGCCGTCTCCACTGACCCAATGGCATCCTTGCATTCTTGAGCACTGAAATGGTGCCCTTCTGCAATTCCCACCTCTGGCTTTCTGTTCACGAAATTCTTGACAGAACAGAAAGCAACAAACCCTCTCTGCTGTCAAATGGAAGTTGAAAGGGTCGTTCGGCCACTCGTTCTGGCAGCGCTGGCAGCGCTCAAGCGCCTTGGTGTTGGGCGCCTTCTGCGCATTGCATGGTTTGTCCATCTCTTGAGTGTTCAGCACAGCCAATTGCAGCTGGCTGTCAATCTCCATGTCTCACGGGTGACGCAGATGACGGCTGGCATTGTTGTTGCCGCAGCGTCATTTCGTGATTGTTGCTGTTGCTTTGACTTTGACACGTTGCGCAGCAGAACAGGACTCACGGTGGCATGCGCAACACAGATGACACAGATGAAATGACAACCAACAACAAAGTCAGTCATGGTCGTGCTGTCACCGCTCCAAACATTGCCCCAACAGCCTCCGGTGCAGCTGTGCTGCAGATTTTTGGAAAGACATGTGACAGAGCAGTTGGATTTGGGAAAGGACCACATGGGGTCGACATGGGGCATTTTTGCTTAGGGGTGCGATTTTGCTGACACCGGTCCCCCAAGCAAGTCAAAGTTGAACTCAAAACTAGATCAAAACCCAACTGGCTTTGTAGCTATTTTAACACTGCTGCTCTGAGTGGTGGCACACAAGCAAAGTCCTGATTGTCAATTCCCTGCGAGGGGTCGACACGGCACAAATGGTGGCCAGCTGATTTCCAAATAATTAAGCTAACTCGTTCAGTCATTGGCGCTTGGAAGGTGTTCTGGGGTTCCGGAGCGTCTTTGCGCTAAAACCCTATCCATCCGAGGGTCAGCCAGCTACTAGACCATGCCATGCTAGCATGCATCCAACACTCGCCCAATAACGACGTGCCCATATCATGGAATTATGGCCCGAAACAGACAAAGCTGTTATAGCATAGCTCAATCAATAAAGTAACTAACTAAACGAGTACTACTGTAGCACAAGACATATACTGAAACTACTGGTTGTCCTTTTCCCCATCCTCCTTATAGTTGGGCTACCGCCGACGGGAGTGCTCTGTGCCCAAGCAAGCCAAGAGACCTTCGTTCATTTCTTTTTCATCCTTTCAAAAATAAAGGCGATGAATAAAAATGGTATCACAGTGCAAAGTAAGATATGCAGCTGCTTTCCCCTCTGCAGCTGCTTTTTCCTCTCCAAGTCCCGTTCTCGTTGCCTTTTCCAGTGCCTTTTCTGTTCCTTCTCCTTCTCGTGCACCCTGTCTTGCTCTTACAATTCCGCCTCATCCATCCTCCCAGTGTCTAAAAAATAATGATGTAAAAAGGCCTCCGCGAGACTCTGGTCACCCCGGAGGCCGCGACACTTTTCCTTATAACGATTGAAGAGTTCCGTGTGTTTTGCATTGAGTCTTCTGGTCAGCATTTCAGACACCTCGATCATTTTTTTATTGTCCGTTCTTCCAAACTCGCAAAAAGTATATTCGAATAGGATTATGATTTTTTTATCGATGTCACATAAATACAAGACATCCTCAATCGCTGAACCAATTTCTGGATGCTTATCCAAGAGACTGTCTTCACAACCCATTCCGTTCACGGAACCAAAGCGAAGGATTCCTTCCGCCCATGACGCCCCAAATGACAAGAAGCAAATCAACAAGAAGATGGGAGGGAAACACTTCATGTTTGAAGAAGAAAGGAACTGACGAGACTGATGTTATTAGAAGAACTGTGATCCTTGACGAAGCTTCTTCTTCACTTTGTCGGTAGCTTCCTATAGGACGTAGATCATTGTCAAAGCCATTGAGAAGGGGTGAGTTAGAAATAGAGAAAGCATCAAACACTACTACTGCTTACAGAATGTTTACTTTACCTCTGATGGAAAGAAATTATGAGAGGATTGAAGCAGATTAGCATGGCGAAACGCCATCCCTTTTGGTGAGCTCGGAGTTGGTGGAAGCAGAACCACGGCTGTTTCAAACACCGACAAAACGAAACGATGCATGCGTTTGGCGTCTCATGAATGTTTCCTACATTTGACTTCAGGGAGCTGGGTAAGTGGTGCGAAAACGCTATCCACGGAGAGCTCGATATCTCCCGTAAATTCTAGTTGAGCTAGTATTCTGCACAGGAGGTGCTGGTTGTGCTAATAAGACAAGACAGGCGATCCTGACCGTGGACGCACACACATTTAAATACTTTCGACGCACACCCGAAAACGCAACCATTCATCAATGATTGATTGCCATTCAATAATTTTAGTGGTCATCGTTAGATTTTAACCAACAGAGCAGCGACCATGACCTTCCCACTTCCAATCAATGCGGGATCCTTATCATGTCCTGGCAACTCCGTCAACTTCTTCCCGATAGCTTTGCTGGAACCTATACATCGTATGATGATGATGATGAAGAGTACTACCAGTATGGAGACGAGGACGATATCGATGAATATGATGATGAGCAGCAAGGAGAGGAGGCGGAGGAACCGGTTTTAGACCACGACACCAACTGTGCGGATGCCTCGACCGGCACAAAGGATATCGCCGGATCGACAACAGCAGCTGCGGGACAGCAGAAAGTCAAAAAGAAATTTGACCATAGTGCTGTAGGTTTCGAAAAATCTCAAAGGAAAACCAACAACACTCCTGCTACTGCCAGTTGTGACAGTGATACCTCTACTAGTAGTGATGATGACGGAGACGACGAATTTGTGTATGGTGCACCTACTTCTTCTCGGCAAGTCAAACCAAGATTATCCCGCAGACAACGAAAAAAGATGAACCAGGCCAAATTTTCCAATGAGAAACCAACTGTCAGAGCCATCAACACCAAAACAACAATCACCACTACGATAACAACAAAATCCCACCTCCAAGGAGTAGTAGAGGCCCTTCCAAATTGCCTGAAACACCGTCCCTACGAACGGTTTTTTGCAGCTCTCTTGAGATCATCTGTTCAGAATTTTATTGCATCGTCTTCTTCCCACTATACCTCCAACTATGATACCATCCTCCATGTAGACAAGAATGACGCAATAACTGGGAACAAGAAGAAACGACAAAGACCAGAGCCTGCACAAAAGCAACAACCACAGCATTCTCTTTGGACGGACATTTGTCGTCGTGTGAATTTACAACCTCCACTGGAATGTCTCAAAGCCAAGTATCCTACCGAACGGGAACACTTTGCCGTACGAGCCGCTTTGGTGTTAGAAGAGAGTCGGTGTGCGATTGCGGATGGATTGGTCCAACGATGGGGTGGTAGTCCTACTACTATGGGAAAACCAAAGAACAATCACAACAATAATCACACCAACAATTACAAAAATACACAGATCCCCAAGCGAAATTCTGCTACCATGAAGGTACAATTGGAGAAACTGTCCGAATGGGATCCCAAAACACAAATTATGCATCTGACCTTTCGGCTGGTAGGCACTGGCAAATTTACCAAAGATCAACTGTTTGCCTTGCAACCGGGAACAGTGGTAGACATTTTCAGTTCCAACAACAACAACAACGCCGTCATGATGGATCAGAATGTCTTGTTGGGATGCATTGCCTATGGCAGTCGGGAAGAAATAGAACGTGAACGACTGTTCACCGTCATGATCTTTTCGAGGCCGCCCTCGGCGTTTTTGTCGTCCGAGGCGGACAACATGACCAGCCATCCACAACAGCAATTCCAAGTGACACCCGTAGCAGGGTTGATTTCCCAACTGCGACAATTTGAAGCTTGTACCAATTCAAAATCCATCAACCATCAATTCTTTTTGCATGCCTTGTTGGGACACTGGCCCAAACACATTCGCTTTTCGACTGGTAGCGATGACGATGAAAGCGCCAATGTAACTGCTGTTGCTGCTTCTGTTACAGATACAACTACTAGTGGAGAATCCAGCAATACCAGCAGCGACAGTGAGGACGACACCACTTTGGTAGCGCCTCCCTTGAATCCCACCCAAGAAAAGGCTGCCAAACAATTCCTACAGTCAGTCTCTGGCACCATTACCTTGGTGCAGGGACCACCTGGAACGGGAAAATCCACGCTCTTGGTGTCGACGATTTGTCGGTATCTCTTGGCACCCGATATCATGAATGTCCTGGAGGAGGACGAAGAGGAGTCCAACACGACCAAAACCAAGCCTCGGCGACTGTTGGTCTGTGCTCCTACCAACAAAGCCGTGACGGTGGTGGCCTCTCGCTTTTTACAAGTACTAGGACAAAAGAATACCCAGTATAATATTGTCATGGTGGGCGACGCGGACAAGCTATTGGATCCAGAAGAAGAGGGGAGTTTCCACAATCAACAGCATCAGCAAGACGACTCCTCTTTTTCACATTTGCGATCCATTTTTGTCTACACGTGGATATCGGAACTGATCCGACAATACAAAAAGCTACGACAAATGGTTGCGATAATACAGCAAAAGGATGAATTGGTGCCATCCGCAGAAGACGCGAAAAACGAAGTATCCGATTTGGCGTTGCGGCTACACCAACGACTTGTCCGCGGCCTTCCCTTTTCAACACATGGCAAAATCGGCAAGCTTGCCAAGAAGGTGTGGCACAGCGTTTTGTATCATTCACCAACCGAGGTGGATCAATTGATTGATGATTTGATCGACGAACTGTCAAAACTTCCCAAGGAAGGTGTACACCAGGAACTGCTGAGTTATGCCAATGTTATATTCTGTACGCTGGCGACTGCTGGTTCCAATCTCTTTAAACGCATTCCCAAAGTGGATGACTTGATCATTGACGAAGCATCGGCTGCCACGGAACCAGAGCTGTATATTCCCTTTCATCTCAAACCCCGACGACTACTGGTGGTTGGAGACCCCAATCAACTACCTGCGACCGTCATGAGCCAAAGGGCCGTGGCACTGGGTTTTGACAAGAGCTTGCACGAACGTTTAATGCACGATTGTGGATGTTCGTACATTATGCTGGATGTGCAGTACCGCATGAATCCTGGAATCAGCCAGTTTCCGTCAGAACGATTCTATGAGGCCAAAATTACCAATGGTCCCAATGTTTCCGCCAAAAATTATCAAACCAATGTTCCTTTATTGTGTGGCAAACCCTATTACTTTTTACAGGTCGATGGCAAGGAGGAGCAAGCTGTTTGTGGATCGTACCGAAATCGTGCGGAAGCCCATCGAGTGGCGGACTTGCTGCAGAGCTTGCGTTCCACTGCTGCTCAAGCGTCGTCGAATAAGGATAACAACCATTGGCATGGAAAAGAAAAAGTACGGGTCATTACCTTTTACAGTGCTCAAGTGGTACTGTTGCGGCAAATATTACGACAACGAGGACTTGGTCTATCCCAAGTCTTGGTGGCGACGGTGGATTCGAGCCAAGGATGTGAGAGTGATCTGGTCATTGTTTCCTTTGTACGGAGCAACGCCAAGAAGACCACAGCGGCATCATCCTCGTCCTCTCTCTGTCGATTTGTGGCGGGATTCTTGAACGACGATCGACGCATGAATGTGGCCTTGACGAGAGCCAAACATCAATTGATTTGTGTCGGAAATGCCACCGCGATGGGTACCATGAAGGCCACCAGCACACTTTATGGATTAGTATCCAACGCCAAGGCCAGGGGTTGTGTCGTCTGGAACGAAACCATGAATGCCAGTCGAGGGGTGGAACAAACCCGAACGAAGCAAGGCTCTGCCAGATCCAAACGAAAGGTGGCTAGCTAGCTAGCTAGCTAGCTAGCTAGCTAGCTAGCTAGCTAGATAGTAACTGAAATGGAAGAACTGTAAACACTACGACGAGACGAATACTTGTAGAAGTACCAAATAGTACTATATATTGGACGGAACTCTCTGTTCAGTCTGGGGAACAAAAAAGGTACCCAACGAAATGCATGCCCACCGGTGCTCCTCGGCGAGGAAACTTTTGTTAGCTGCTATATATCATTGGCACAGTTTCCCCTACCATTTGCCATTCAGCTTTTTTTTTTCATGCCAATGTAGCTAGCCAGCTAGCTAGAAGATGAACTACGGCACTGTAGGTACTAGCTAGTAGCTAGTACATTATAGTTGTCTATTCTAACTAAACGGGCGCTATCATTCAACGGATGCAAAGCGGATGCCACAAAATTTTCATCTCCAGACGCACACATGAAAGAATCTTTTTGACGCCATAATGAACCATGCATGCAGCGCAGTAGGCGGAAATAGACACGCACAAACGACACTACGTCGTACCCAAATAAACCAGCTGAATGAAGAAGACGCCAACAACTACCCATAATTCATCCCAAAGATTGCTGGAGCAGCAAACAAAGGCAGGACTTTGCGCATGTTCCATAATGTTCTTTCATCCACTGCCTCGATTCGATACAAGTAGATCGCCCTCCTTGAAACTCAAATCCCTGACTTGGTAGCAACTAGTTGGTTGTCTGGCAGCAGCTACTAGATTGTTTTGAAGCCTGCCTGTAGAAAAACAGCCACAAGACCACGACGAAGAAGGAGAAGAAATCAATAGATCAGTTTCCCTTCTTGGTTCGTGCGCCCCTTTCTCATAGACGCACCTCTCTTTCTTTCTTCCTCTTGATAGCGGTGGGCACAAGAGCCCCTGAACGAAAAACACGAACCAAGGCGAGACTGTTGAACTTCAATCGAGTCATAATAATTCCATCATCATGAGTGCTTCTACTACGACACGTCTGGACGCTGCGGAACTGGAAGAAATTGCCTTGGCCTTTTCTCAAAAAGCCATTGACCAAAAAATTGTCCAAGATCGAAGATACCACTTGCAGACGTATCCGCAGTGTTTCTTGGGGACCGATGCCGTCACCATTTTACTTGAAATTTTGAACGAGAGAAACTACACACCCGTCTCTCGTGCTCGAGCGTTGGAAATCGGCCTTGCCATCAATGAAAATTTTGACTTGATCCGGCATGTCACCAACGGTCATCCCCTCAAAGATGAGGCCCTCTTTTTTGAATTTTACAACAATTTACCGAAACAAGTAGAAGCAGCACGACAACGCCACAATGTAAATTCGGCGTGGGATATCATGGCCTTGTTGGAACGCGAGGTCGAAGTCAAAGATCGGGTGTATAATTTTCGAACGTACAAGCAGTGTTGGATTGGACAAGATGCCGTCACCCAAGTCATGAAATTGCAATTGACTATCTCCAGACAAGACGCCGTGGAGTGGATTCAAAAGGCCAACACAGAATGTCCGGCCATGGAACATGTGTGTCGGGATCATGACTTTCAAGATGCCTACCTCTTCTTTCGGTTTATTCCTACCAAGCAGCGGATGCTGAATCCCAACAATCAACATCAAACCTATGCTGCCATGTTGGATGCCATGAAAAGTACAGGTGATGGGAATGAGAGTAGCATGTCCGATTTCTCGTCGTCGGATTTTTCCTCCAGGAGGTCCGACGCGGATTCCGTCGTCTCGGATTCCACTGCCATCCCTACCGCCAATCTACTGCCACCCAATACGACTCTGGAGGACGTGGCCGCGCGATTGGAACGCGATATGATCGTCAAGGATCACTCGTACCGATTCAAAACCTACAAGCAATGTTTTGTCGCCAAAGATGCGGTCACCTACATGGTGACAAACAATGTGGCTCCGAGTCGAAAAGTTGCCGAACAACTGGGACAACAATTGGAATCCCAATTGAATTTGTTTCATCATGGTATGTAATATGTGTGTATGTATGACAGTGTTTTCAAAGATGGGATAAGACAGTCTGAACTATCTTTTGCATCTTGATTTGTACTCCTCGCGACTGATTCTCCATTTTGTTGTTGTCATTGCTTGTAGTGACGAACGATCATAAATTTCGCGACAAGGGTTACTTTTTTCGATTTACACCGCTCTTGGAGCGGAAACCACAACCACCATCACCCACCGATAGTGCGACGCGACCGCCACCTAGAATGCCAATGAGGTCTTCCCGGATGCCCAGCAAGTCGTCCTTTGCGGTGTCCAAACGAAGTCTCATGACGGATTGGAAAGAGTCCCACATGAGTTTGGAGGATATTGCCATTGCCTTTGAACGGGGCATGAAAGTACAAAAGCAAGCTTTTTATCGCATGAAGGCCTACCACAATGTCTTTTCGGGACATAATGCGGTCAAATTCCTCATCAAGAAGGGATTTGTCAAGAGCCAACAAGCGCAAGATGCCGTGACCGTGGGTCGTATGGTACAGGAAGAATTCCAATTGTTTCAAGGCGTCGAGGATGATAGTAAACCGTTGATGGATTGTTCCAGTACACTGTACCAATTTGTCCCCACGGAAGAACGAAAAGCAAGGATGGAACTACGACAACAACTCCAACAAGAACATCAAATGGTTGCCCCGTTGACGACGACTACTACTCTGGATAGCTTGCCCGAGGATAATTCAGAACAACAACAGCAAGATAGCAGTAGTGAAGATGAAGAATTGATGGAAATTGATACGCTGTTCCGGCAAGGTGTGAAAATCCGAAACAACAAATATCGTGGCAAAGTGTATAAATACACGTTTATTGGGAGTCAGGCTGTCGATTTTTTGGTCAATAGTTCCTTGGCGCCTTCCCGAAGAGAGGCCGTGAGACTAGGACGACGCATTCAACAAGAATTAAAAACATTTGATCATGTTACTCGGGACCATGAATTCGGCGATGACTACATCTTTTTTATATTTGAGGAAGATCGCAGGAACGTGGTGGGCCAGGGTGGACGCGATTCCGACTTGGTCCAATCGGTCAAGCGGCGCAGCACGTCGTTATCTAGCTTGGGGATGGGCCTGGCAGGTCCCAAAGAAGCACTTTCGTCTATGGATGCCATGGAATTAGCAGACGCAGACTCTCTTCCATTGGAACAAATAGCAAAAGATTTCCGCCAGAATGTGCTAGTGAAGGATCGGCGTTTTCGTTTTTCAACGTACAAGGATGTTTTCATCGGGTAAGTATCGTGAAAGGAATTACCTGGATTGTGTGATACTACTGAATCTTGTGGCTTTTTTAGTGCTCACCGAAGTCTTTCTCTCCACATACTACTCCATTCTTGCAGGAGTGAAGCTGTCGATTACTTGGTTGGCAAAACGACTTGGGCTTCCAGTCGTCGGGAAGCAGAGCAACTTGGAAATACATTGATTACAGAATTTGATTTGTTTCACCATGTTACAAAGGCTCATTCTTTCAAAGACGACCAATTGTTCTACCGGTTTACAGATGAGGACTTGGACACTATGCTTCAACGCCTTCAATCTATGGGAGACGACTCGCAACAACCTGCCCTTGAGGAAAGCGGTGCTATGACTAGGCTTATAGACATCGCACAAAGATTAGAGGAAGGACTGGAGCCCAAAGACAACCGATTTCGATTAAGAGTGTACAAGAGCACTATGGTAGGAGACGAGATTATTTCGTTTCTAGTGGACAACAAGCTGGCATCGAGTAGGGGAGAGGCGCTGCAACTGGGACGGGCTGTTGCCAAGCACTTTCAGCTTTTTGAGCATGTTACCATGGACCACCCGTTGAAAGATTCCGGTCTTTTCTACAAATTCATCCCGGCGGCAAATCGAGTAAGGGGAAAGTGGTTTATAAATTCATTCGGCCACAAACTCAGGGACAAAATGATCAAAACAGCAAAGAAGAGGACGAATTTATCAACTCAAGAATATTGGGATCTGGTGCGCGAAGCTGTGGAGAAGGATGCTTTTGACGTTCGGCTATCCAAAGTAGAAGTTAACATTCGGAATTTTCGGATCATGGATGACGATTCGGAATGGACAAGGCGCGTGAGGAACTTCGAAACGCAGGTCTCGATGAAGACACTGATGAGTTTGGGATCCAGTATTGCGATTGCCCCAATTTCTGAGTCTAGTCGCGTGCGAAGCTGGTCATCAACCTTTGCGCGTCTGGACCCGCGGCAGCAAATTCATCGTTTCTACAACGAAGTGGCCCAAACTGGTGCGAATCCTTGTGATGACGAGTCCGGGGAAAGTATTCGAGCAATTACAGTGGCTGATATACGGCCGCTGTTTCGTTTCCTGCCGATCAATCTGGCTTCAGTATTTACGGTATGGCGACCGACTAGCTATGATGCGATCCGTAAGATGATGCTCGGGGAAGCGGTTGGCAAAGGTCTTGATATCAAGGGGAAGTCTGCAAAAAGAGGGAAGCTTAGTGCGTACGTCCCGTTCCTGCAAATAGGCGACAACAAGCACAAGGATAAAGTCCGGCGGCTGAGTCCCAGCAATATGGTCCGGGTCTTCTACAAGGCAGACGGAAGGCGCGCTCGTGACGCTGCTATTTTTGAACTTGAGAAGGTTATGATGGACATGCTGGGTAAGCCATAATTTTGCATGGAACGCTTGTCTTCTTTCCTTCCAGTCACTCACATATTTTCAATGCATTTTCGTTTCTTAGAAATGGTCAAGGAGGCCAGAAAGGTGCTGGCTTCGGACAAGTCGGACAAAGCGCTTCAGGAAAATGCATTGGAGTGCATGCTGCTGGAAGTTGATGACCCTATGATTACCCCTATGGACGACTATGCGCCACAATGCTATGGCATTGAATTGCCCGAGCGGCTCTTTTGGGAAGCATATTTTATGCGTCAGGACTGCACACGAACGCCTGGTAGTATTTACGACTCTGGTCGTCCATCGCAGCCAGCCTTTCAGGATATGAACTTTTCAGCGTTGCGAGCAGAACCCCACGAAGGCGCCCCAAAGGCTGTAATCTACCAAAACGGCGACAGTGATGATCCAATGAATCCGTTTGAGCTTCTAATGGCCTATGAAGAACAAGGTACAGTGTCCGAATGCGTAGCCAGCTGTTCTAATCTGATTCCTATTCGCTTTCTTACCCCTCGCCTCTTGACCAACCCCTCTCCTCTTTTGATAACTCAACGACCGCTCGATTAAACAGACCGAGTTTTGCCGGTCGTGTCAGACTTCGATTGCTTCCTTGTCGGGACCCGTCGAGTTCAGTATAGCAATCCACTTCCACCAGACCAACTCGAGGTTTTGAGATGGTGCGTCACTCAAATCGAAAACATTGTTCAATGCATGGTGGAGGAAAAGAAAACCAAGGGCAAAATCAACGAGTCAAAGCCATGGTCGCTCTTGTGGCTGGAAGTTTTGAAAGCATCCTCGTTTCATCCGGAGATTCCACAGTTTGGCTTTGGTGATCCGATTTCCTACTCGATCGTCGAAAATGCAGTGGACCGTCTCTCCACCAGCGGTGCTGTCCGCCATGGCGCCGAGTGTTTCAATTACTACTTTCCTCAAGATTTGGACGACGAATTCTTGCTTGTGTGTGAAAACATTGGAGGGGGCAACACCAACAACAAAAATATCGCCAATGGTGGTGACGACGCCAATGGCGGCAAAAACGTTCCATGGAAGTATGTGGGAGTGGATGAATTGCAGCGCGTCTTGGCCGCCAAGATTGAGGAAGGTTTTGCCTTCCCCTTGAACCCGGTAAGTGCTGAACATTTGGAAAAACTATTGCCCCGGTTCAAGATATGACACGCTTACCACTGTAACTTCCATTGTGATCGATGATCAATTCTGCTTTCAGAAATGGATTTTGATGGATGAAGGTTGGATGCCCTTGTACCAAAAGCTGTTACACAGCCCCAAAGACAATATTCAAGCAGCCATGAACGTGTGGTTCCCCCCAGAATCTGGCCTCCGCGACGACATTGATCGAATCTACCGTCTCCAAATGGAACTGAAAACGTTGGAGCCAACAAACAAGTAGAAGCCAAACGAGCAAATGGAGTAGTGTAACGTGTACCACTAGTAGTACCAAGTATCTATTACTTTCTTGACGTTGTTCCCTTTTTTAGAGTAATTGTAGTTCGAATAGCTTTGTACATACAGTATGTGGAAGGCACAGCATGGAGCTTTGTTCGTAGTCGAGTCGTCGTCCTGGCGCGCCCCCCAGCGGCCGAGGGAGTTACTTCACCCCCGGGCGACAGGAAGGCCTATTGTTCCGAGCATCCATGCAGCGATCCATATTCGGCAGCTTCACCGCCGCAAAACACCTACGGACCTTGGTTCAGCATTGGATTTTGTCTCTGTGGGTGGCCGTAGGATGGATGGTCCAAACATAAGTGCCTCCCCTCCTTCCTTCCATGTAGGATAAATCCACTGTATGGTTCTTCCATTCCATTCCTTCACACGTCGTCCAGTCCAATGAATTTGCGGACGGGTCCCAACATGTCCTGAGAACCATCATCCTCAAATGTCCAAGCCCAAGCCCTTTGGGTAGAACTCCAACGTGCCCCCATGCGTTTGAGCGCTTCCTTGTACTTGAAGGTATTGCCCGTGACCATAAATCCTACAGGCTGGTTGTTGTTGGTGTCGTACAATATCTTCAATTGCAGTTCTCCTGGTTTGGGCAAGGCTGCTGCTGCTGATGGTGGCGTGTCATTGCTGCTGCTGCTGCAGTTATTGACGGTCAGAGTAGGAGTGTTGCTACTACTGTCATCGGTGCTGCTGACAACGTCACGAGCAGTGCTGACATTCTTGGGTGTTGTTACTGTTGTATTTGCTGCTGCTGTCGTTGCAGTTTCTTTTGATTTGGAAGGAGATGGAGGGCTGGGGGCAGCAGGAGTAGATAAAGTGGTGTTGATACTAGTTGTCCTTGCCTTCTTCTTTTCTTTTTCTTCCAAAATATCATCCAACGACAAGAATCCTTGCTCCAACAATCCCCGAAAGACCGTCTGGCAAGCTTGAGCGTCTCCCAAGGCATCATGAGCCTTTGGCATGACGGAGCCTTTTTCGGCAAAATAAAGATAGGATTCTTCCAAACTCGGCCACTTGTAGGAATGCTTGTATTTGCCAGGCAATTTCAATACATCCATGGCCGCTTGCATGGTACAAATTTGGGGCAGATTGTCAAAGAAATTATCAATAGCATGTTCGTCCACATCTCTGACGGAATTTTCTTCCTGTAATAATAATCGATACATGGCGGTTTGGAGTACGGTTTGATCAAACCTCATGTTGTGTGCGCCACCAAACAAT
>Ga0163149_10005426_pt1 | contig 13455 bp, 16 predicted proteins | sample OliLakLV19MP5G1_FD_148604 | JGI IMG/M metagenome (GOLD analysis project Ga0163149, IMG submission 148604) | Freshwater microbial mat bacterial communities from Lake Vanda, McMurdo Dry Valleys, Antarctica - Oligotrophic Lake LV.19.MP5.G1 | ecosystem: Environmental > Aquatic > Freshwater > Lake >...
CCGGCCCGATTGGTGCGACCGGTGGGACCGGTGCCACCGGCCCGTCTGGGATCCTCGCCGTTCGCTCAGGTAACGTTACGGTCGTCGGCGCGCCGCTCACCTTCAGCGTCACCTTCTCCACACCGATGGCCAACGCGAACTACAGCGTCTCGCTCATCACGAACGGGATCACCGGCACGGCCGTCGTCACCTTCGGCTGCATGTGGCACATCGATAACCAAAGCACCGCCGGCTTCACCTTCAGTTGCCGCGATGCCACCGCAGGCGGGACGGCCTACGCCTTGGTCGATGCCTCGATCATCGCGTACATCGCCATGCCACACCAGTGATCGTGTCGCCGTCGTCAGTATCTGACGACGGCGCTCACGACTGCTCGATCAACCGCGCGATCGCCGAGAGGCCGTCTTCACCCACATCGAGACTCCACTCGTTCACGTAGAGCGCGATATGCTGATCGCAGACGGCATCCGACATCTCCTGCGAATGCGCGCGCACATACGCGCGACTCGCCTCCGGATGATCGAACGCGTATTGCACTGACGCGCGAATGGCCCGCTCCGCGGTGAGCCGCGTCTCACCATCGAGGTCCGCGCGTGCGCAGATGCCCGCCAGCGGCACCGGGAGCGAGGTCTCGCGTTCCCACCACTCACCAAGGTCCGCAGCCTTCGTGAGCCCGTGCGCGGCGTAGGTGAAGCGACTCTCGTGAATGATCAATCCCGCATCCACCTCGCCCTCTCTGACCGCACGCAGGATGCGGTCGTAGCGCATCTCCACGACGTCGCCGAGTGCGGGGGCGGCAAGGCGAAGCAAGCGGAACGCCGTCGTCTCACGCCCCGGAATCGCCACTCGTCCACGCACTGCCTCGGCGAGCGATCGCGGCGTACGCGTCACAACGAGTGGCCCCACGCCATGCCCCAGCGCCGCGCCGCTCCGTAACAGGCGATACCGCGTTCCGACCGCCGCGAATGCCCCCACACTCAACTTCGTGAGGTCGAACTCCCCCGTGTGCGCGCGACGATTCAGCTCCTCGATGTCGAGCAGCACCGGGCGAACGCGAAACGGCGCTTCGACCAATCCGTGCGAGAGGGCGTGAAAGGCGAAGGTGTCGTTCGGGCAGGGCGAGTACCCGAAGGTCAGTTCACGCATCGGAAAATCCGCGCGCAATCTCCTCGACCACGCGCGCGGTGATCGCCGTGATCGCCGCGAAGGCCTGATCGAAGTGCCACCGCGACCGATTGCGCTCCTCGATGTCGTTGGAGATGACGCGAATCTCGATTGCCGGAATCCCGGCGCGCTCGGCGGCACGCAACACCGCGAAACCTTCCATGGCCTCGATGTCACAGCCTTTCGTGTCATCGATGCCACCGACCTGCGCGCTCGTGCCGATACACTCCACCAGCGCATCGGGGAGCGCCCGCGTAGCGGCTTGCAGCAGCGCCGCGTGCGGCGTGAGCCGGCTCGGCGCCCACTGCGGGTCAATCGTGAGGTCACAGTAGCGCGACTCGCTTCCAATCACCAAGGTCCCCGGCGCGACGGCTCGCGCACGCCGCGCCCCCGCAATCCCGACGTGCACGAGCGCCAGGGGGCGATGTTCGGCAATCGCCGCCGCGGTCGCAATCGCCGCCGCCGTCGCAATCGCCGCCTCCACTGGCCCCACACCGCAGCGCAGCGTGAGCCAGCCCTGCGGCGCGGCGAGCTCGCGCTCGGTCGCCGCGACCACGAGGATTCGGGCGCGATCGATCATAATGTCGTAAAGTAATGGCGATCCCCACCCCGCCGGAGTAGTGGGCCGCTCACGCGGGTCGTCTCCCGACTTCCTTCAAGTGACACACGACGATGGACACCGAATCACGCGACCGCGGATCCCTCCAGTGGTTCATGGACCGCGGCTACATGCAGGGCATCGTCACGGGTGGCGTCGGGCTCATCTTCACCGGCTTGCTCCAAGCGAAGGGCTACATCCCGGCGAACCTCCTCATCACGTTGCTGGGCCTGGTCGTCTTCTTCAACCTCGGCGCGTTCATCGCGCGGAGCCTTGGTAGAATCACCGGACGCGCGGCGACGTCGCTGTACTCGCCCGGCGGAGATTCGACGGCATACACTCCGACCTTTTCGCATATCGACACGCTCGTGATCCGCGGCGATCTCGCGGCCGCCGCGACCGCGTGGGACATCGCCATGCTGGAGAACCCGGACAGTCCCGGCGTGATGACGAAAGCCGCGGATTTTCACCTGCGCGAACGCAAAGACGCCGCGACGGCGCTCACCCTGTTTCTCCGCGCACGCCAAATGCACGTCGGCGGGGAGGACCTCCGCCGCTACATCCAGCAAAAGCTCGTCGATCTCTATCTGGGTCCGCTGGAGGACGAAGGCCGTGCGCTCGTTGAACTTCGTCGCCTCATTGAGGCCTTTCCCGAGTCGCGGGAGGCGGAGTCGGCGCGCGAAGCGCTCGCCGCAATCAAGTCGAAGCGGATGCCCGAGTAGACAAAATTCGGACGCACGAGAACAGTATAATGATGGACTTGTTCAGGTATTGTTCAATAATCAAATCCTAACGGAACAAGTAAACCAGAACGCGGGTTAGACACTCAACACAGCATGTCCGGAGTCGAACCTCTCGACTCGAACTCATCATCACGTTCAGGAGTCCGTTCCATGCGTATCAAGTCCGCTCTCGTTGCCATCGCCATCATCGCCGCCCCCGTGGCGCTCACCGCGCAGCGTCCGGCCGCCGCGGCGACCAAGGACATCGTCACCACCGCCGTCGAGAACGGGTCCTTCAAGACGCTCGCTGCCGCCCTCCAAGCGGCTGGCCTCGTCGAGACGCTGCAGGGCCCCGGTCCGTTCACGGTCTTCGCGCCGACCGATGCGGCCTTTGCCAAGCTCCCGGCCGGCACGGTTGAGGCGCTCCTCGCCGATCGCGCCAAGCTCACCGCAATTCTCACGTACCACGTCGTGCCGGGCCGCGTCCTCGCCGCGGACGTCGTGCAGCTCACCAGCGCCAAGACGGTCAACGGCGCCTCGGTCACCATCCGCGTCGTTGACGGCAAGGTCATGATCGACAATGCCACGGTCGTCACCGCCGACGTGCGGGCCACGAATGGCGTGATCCACGTCATCGACACCGTCATTCTGCCAAAGAACTGATTCGCACGCCCCACGCTGTCTTTTGCTCCCGTCGCGCACTCGCGCGGCGGGAGCAATCGCCTTCCGCCACTGGGTCGTCAAAAATCTCCACGCCCGCCACGCCCGTTGCTCCATCCGCAGGCACGCTCGTCATCAATGCCTTCGTCGCCCTAGAGGCCGCACTGGAGCGCCGTGCCTACACGAAGCGCGCGAAGACCCCGGCCCTCCACGCGACGTACAGGATTCCCACGAACGGCGTCCACGCGGCGAACACCGCGAGCGCGATCGCCTTGCCGTGCAGCGCGAGCCGGGACGTCACGGTCGAGAGCAGGAAGAGCAGGGGATACGCGGCCGAGGAGCAGGTGAAGAGTCCGAACCATCCCGAGGTGCAGCTTTGCCAGAGGCTGCCGCTCGAGTTCTCGAGCGCCAGCACCGAGGCGAGCAGCGCGAAGGGCCAGGGGAGCAACAACGTGGCCGATACCGTGCGCCCGATGCCCACCGAACGCGGGGTCGTGTCCTGAGGGGCGGGCTCGCTGTCGCGATGGAGAACCATGATGCGCGAGAATATGCATCGCCGCCGCCGCGATCCTCAAGTTGGCCCTCTCGCCTTGACGTGCCCTGCGGCGTCGCGGAGCTTTGCCGAGATGCCGCTCCCGCGCTTCCAACTCTGGCACCTCTTCGTCGGCACACTCGTCCTTGTGCCGCTTGGCGTTGCGCTGTGGCGCCGATGGACCCGCAAGGCGGGGCGGCGCGCACTCTTCCGGTTCCGGGCCCGAGTCGATCGCTTCAAACTCACCGGCAAGCGCTACATCACCGATGCGTTGCTCGCCGATCCGACCATCGCCGCGGCGGTCGAGGCGCATGCCGCGGAGCACGGTGCGCCCAAGGCGCAGGTCTGGCAACGCGTCCGGACCTATCTCGATGAGATCGTCCCCGCGTTCAATCTTCTGATGTACTACCAGTTCGGCTATGCGCTCTCCAAAGCCGCACTCGGACTCTTCTACAAGACCACCGTACGGATTCGCTCGCCCGAAGCGTTCGAAGCACTGCCGCGCGAGAGCATCGTCATTTACGTATTGAATCACCGCTCCAATGCGGACTACGTGCTCGCGAGCTACGGTCTCGCGGGGCAAGTCGCCATCTCCTACGCGGTCGGCGAATGGGCCCGCGTCTTCCCGCTCGAGTACCTCTTCAAGAGCTTCGGCTCGTACTTCATTCGGCGACGCTATCGCGAACCGCTCTACCACACGGTGCTCGAACGTTACGTGCAGCTCATCACGCGCAACGGCGTCACGCAGGGCCTCTTCCCCGAGGGCGGCCTCTCGCGAGACGGCCGTATGCGTCCCGCCAAGATCGGGATGCTCGACTACATGCTCGGCACCGCGCGTGAGCCCGGCTTCGCCGAACGGATGTATGTCGTCCCCGTTGGCCTCAACTACGATCGCGTGCTCGAGGATCGCACCTTATTGCGTGAGTTGCGCCTGACCGAGGGCGGGCCGACGCCGTCGCGGCTCGCGCAGTTCCGCGAGGTGCTGAACTTCGGCGTGTCCAGCTTTGGGCGCATGGGAACCGGCCGCTGGAAGCGCTACGGACGCGCGGCGGTCGTGGTCGGCGAGCCGGTGCCGTTCGCCCCGTGGCTCGCCGAGGTGGCCGCCGAGGGGACGCCGCTGTTCGAGCGACCCCGTGCGGAGCGCTTGGCGAAGGTGCAGGAGTTCACCGATGCGATGATGACGCGCGTTGGCGCGATCGTGCCGGTGACGGCGGTGCCGCTGGTCTGTGCGGCATTGCAGACGTTCGATAGCGAACTGATTCCCGAGGATCGACTCCTCGCGCGCATCGAGGAACTGCGCGATGTCTTGATCGCGCAGGGAGCCGAGGTGATGGAGCCGCAACGCGAGGCCTCGGAGACCTTTGAGCGTGCGTATCGGATGCTCGAGATGCGCCGTGTGCTGCATCGCTCGGGGAACGCGTACGTGATATTGCCGCGTGGACGCGAGCTGATTTCGTACTACGCGAACGGTGTTGCGCAGCTCTGCGGGGCCTACGAGGCCACGGTGCGTGACCGGGATGCGTTACCGGTGGATACACACGCGGGCATGTAGCGCGGCGTTGACCGAGAGTGTGACCGGCGTCTGGTCGTGCGGGTAGTTTAGTAGGGCCTCTGAAAGGGCGGCCCAACATCCATAAGGAGCTGGAATTGATGCGGAGAGTCCTGCGCGCTCTGGCGCTGGTTGCGATGCGAGTTGCGATGCTCGCTGCGATGCTGGTTGGCGTTGGCGGTTGCTTCGCTTGGAAGACCGTGGGTGCGCTGCCGCGCACCACAGATCTGCCGGTCGATACGCGCCTCACCAAGTTCGACGGCACGGTGATCGTCCTGACCACCGCGCGAATCGAGAACGATACGATTCGGGGGTTCACGGTTGGGAGCACGCTCCGGCATGTGATCCCGCTCGCCCATGTGGATCTGATCGAGGCGAAGCAGTTCAAGCCGAAGGATTCCTTGATTGCCGGGGTGCTTGTGGGCGGGCTGATCTATGTGGTGGTGAAGGGGCTCCAAGCGTGGGAGCCGTTCGGGCCTTTCCCCTCCACGCCCTGAGGGGGCTCCTGGGACTGACATCGCCTATCCGGAGCCCGACGGCGGCGTGGGGGCGTGGGTGCACTGGATCAGCCAGTGGGAGCGCGGTCCGCGGGCTGTTGACCGGCAGCGGGATCGTGCTGTGGCCTCCGGAAATCATGGACGCGGAGCCGACTGCTGGGCCGGGGAGTAGCGCGCTCGTTGAGGTGCTGAAGGCCGATGGCCGGGTGATTACGCGGGGTCGGCGCAGGCGGCGATGCGCGTGCGTGTCAGCTATGCTGGTCGGCGCGCGGAAGTGAGTGTGCTGCGTCCGCGGTAGCTGTGGGTGCCTGCATGGGGTTCAGGCAGCGGCGCTGCGTTACGACCACACGCGTTGCCACACGCGTTGCCACGTCTCAATCGCCACGTACGCATTGACGCCGAAGAAGCCGATCGCCGGCAGGGTCTGCACCAGACTGTCGCGAACACGCACACGAACACCGACGCCGAGTGCCATCAGCACGGCCAATCCTGCCGCCGCCGCGAACATGAGCGGCGGGTACCAGAATCCGATCAGCAATCCCGCGCCACCGCACACTTCGAGCACACCGGTGAGGACACGGAACTTCGCCAGGCCGAACCGTTCGAACTCTCGCTCCATCGCGCTCGATCGCAGGCAGCTGAGTCCGTAGATGAGGAACGACAGCCCGGAAAGTACCCCCAACGCGTTCACGACCGACATTCAGCCGGTCGCGCCGTACGCGGACACCGCCACATACACACTGAGCACCAGCAACACGAATGACGGCACGTACTGGGCCAGCGGATGTCGAACCTTGAAATGAAAATATTGGGCGCACAACATGAAGGCGCCCATCGTTACCGCCGCCGGGAAGACCAGCGCCGGGAACCAGAGTCCGGCCACCAGCAGCGTGGCCGCAGCGATCTTGGTGGCACCCACGAGGTTGCGGACGAGATCCGGCAGATGATACTCCCGGAACTCCCGCTCCACGTTCGTCAAGCGTGCCACCCACACGAAGAACACCGATAGCGCGACAACAACCTGCGCGATGGCGACTGTGATTCCCATTGCCTCGTCTCTGGTCTGAAGGAGTCCTCTGGCGGCAGGATCGCCGCGTCAATCACCCGCATGATCACGTGCTGCTACGGAATGGCGACGTTGAACGCCCCGCTCGTCACCGTGACCCTGCTTATTCCGCCCGTGTTCGTGACCGGTCCACCCACGAACAAAAGGTACCAGCCTCCGTGCGTGCCGCAACGTTGAAGCTGGTGATCGCAATGCTCCCCCTACCGTGCCTGTGCCGGACACGTTCAGCAGCGTGAGTGTGACCAGATCGCTGTCCGTCATGCTTCCGCCCGCGGCAGTGTGATCCCGTCCTGTTTCGCGGTCCAGAAAAGCGGAGCCCGCTCTCAGGCCGCCGGCCTTGCCGCCGCATCGCACCGGCGTGCTGGCGCCGTCGGAGGTGTCGCCAGATAGCCAGTGGGCGCTGCTGGGGAATGCGCCGGACCATCATCAGGCCCTATTGCTTCGGGCCGCGCCGTGTCGAAGAACCGCATCGTGCCACGGCCGGCCGCTTTGGCCTGGTACATCGCCATGTCGGCGCGCTTGATGACTTCGTCCAGTGTCAGCTCGCGGCCATGGAACAGGCTGACGCCGATGCTGGGCGTCACGCTGTGGGTGTGTTCGCCCAGCTGGCACGGCAGGCTGATGTCGGCCAAGATCTTCTCGCCGACCGTGGCGGCCTGCACGGCGGCAAGGGCCTCCTCGTCGTCCAAGCCGAGCGCCAGGACGACGAACTCGTCGCCGCCGATGCGCGCCACGGTGTCTTCGGCACGCACGCAGGCCAGCAGGCGCTTGGCCACGTCCACCAGCAACTGGTCACCGTGGTCGTGCCCGAGCGTGTCGTTCAGGGCCTTGAAGTGGTCCAGGTCGATGAAGAACAAGGCGCCACGGCCGCCATGGCGCGCGCCGCCGGCGAAGGCCTGCTGTAGACGATCTCGCAGCAGGCGGCGGTTCGGCAGGCCCGTCAGCGGGTCGTGGTAGGCCATGTTCTGGATGCGTTGTTCGGCGCGCTTGCGCTCGGTGATATCCACCGAGATGGCGCCCACGGCCTGGGTGCACCGAGCGGAATCGGTGATCGGGAAGTGCACGGTGTGGTAGGTGCGCTGGCTGCCATCACGGTGCGTGAGTGTCTGTTCGAGGTCAATCGCCACCGCGTGGTCCCAGGCCGGCACCTCAGGCTGGGCGGTGTGGTCGGTCTGGGCTCTCAGCTGGGCATGGTGCCGGTTCGACATGATCAGATTGCCGGCCAGGTCGTGCGCAGAAATCGACGCCGGTGCGTGGTCGAGGATGGCTTGGAGCCGCGCCTCGCTCTCACGCAACAGGCGTTCCGTGCGCTGTTGCCTCAGCGCGGTCTCGACGCGGTAGCGCAGCAGCTTGAGGTAGCCGCGATCGGCGTCCTTGATCAGGTAGTCGTGCACGCCCAGGCGCAACGCGCGCGCGGCCGCGGCCTCGTCCCAGGCGCCCGTGATGAAGATCACGAGCTGATCGCCGAACGCGTCCATCAGCTCGAAGGAGGTGCCGTCTGACAGTTGGAAGTCGGCCAGAATGACGTCGAAGCGCCGACCGCTGAGTGCACGCCGGGCGGCCGCCACGGAGCGCGCGAGTTCGACGTGGTAGGGCAACGCCTCGTTGGCGATCGCGCGCAGGGTGGCCATCTCGTCCACGATGTCGTCCTCAATCAGCAGCACGGAGATCTGTGCTGCTGCTGCCGACTCGGTGGCATCCGGCGCGACGTTCATCATGTCGGCGTGACGCTCGTCATCCAGTAGTCGCGGATCAGCCCGATGATGCCCACGAATTGCGGGTAATCCACGGGCTTGACCATGTAGCCCGCCACGCTATTGCTGAAGGCCGCAACGCGGTCGCCTTCTTCGCTGGACGTGGTCAGGACCACCACCGGAATCAGGCGCAGGTCGGGGTCGTTCTTCACCACCGCGACGAACTCGAGTCCGTTCATGCGCGGCATGTTCAGGTCCAGCAGGATCAGCCCCGGTCGCGGGTTGGCGGGATCACGCAGGAACCGCAGCGCCTGTTCACCGTCGGAGACGCGGTCCAAGGGGTTGGAGGCGCCAATTTCCTTGAGCGTGCGGCGCACGGTCAGGGCGTCGATGTCGTCGTCTTCGACGAGTAGGATGTGTTGATGGGGCTTCATGTCGGTGTCCGGGTGTGTACCATGCGTGGCCTCAGGGCGTTGCTGGCAGCGTGAAGTGAAACGTCGTGCCGATGCCGACGGTGGACTCCAGCCAGACCTTACCACCGTCGAGTTCGACGATCTTCTTCACCAGCGTCAGGCCAACGCCGGTGCGCTCGCGCTCGTCGCGCGCGGCCAGCGTCTGAAAGAGCTGGAAGATGCGCTCGAACTGGTGCGCTGGAATGCCGCTACCGTTGTCGGCCACGGTGAAGTGCCAGCAGGGGCCTTCGCGCTGGCAGCCGACGCGGATCAGGCCGATCGGCTTGTCGATGAAGTCGATGGCGTTGCTGAGCAGGTTCTGGAACACCTGCTGCGCGGTCACGGCATTGGTCGTGAGCACCGGCAAGGTGTCGTCGATGCGGATGGTGATGTGCGCCGGCGGCGCCAGCAGATCGATCGTGCTGCGCAGCAACGGGTCCAGGTCGACCGAGCTTCGATCGTCGTTGCTGCGGCCGACGCGCGAGTGCATCAGGATGCCGTCGATCATGAGCGACAGCCGCTTGACGCGGCTCGCGATGAGATTGAGCTGACTGCAGCCCTGGTCGTCGAGCTTGTCGGCGTAGTCGCTGACCAGCCAGCTGGCCAGCGAGCCGATGCCCCGCAATGGCGCCTTCAAGTCATGCGACACCACGTAGGCGAACTCGCTCAGTTCGCGGTTGGCGATGAGCAGCTTGCCGACCATCGCGGTATTGAGCTCCTCGAGCAGCTTGCGCTCGGTGATCAAGGCACGGATGGCGATGTAGCGGGACGGCTGGCCATCGCTGCCAAGCAGCGGCACGATGGTGGTGTCGACCCAGTAGATCGAGCCGTCCTTGGCCCGGTTGCACAGTTCGCCTTGCCAGACCTCACCGCGGCGGATGGTCTCCCACAAGCTGCGGATGAACTCCTTCGGGTGATGGCCGGAGTTGATGATGCGGTGGTCGCGGCCGATGAGTTCTTCGCGGGACCATTTTGCCACTGCGCAGAACTTGTCGTTGACGTAGGTGATGATGCCACGCGTGTCGGTGATGGCCACCAGCGCGTGCTCGTCCAACGCCGTCTTCAGCGCCAACAACTCTGCGGTCAACGCCGCACCGTGCTCCTCCAGTTGCCAACGGCGGGTGATGGCCTCGTGGGAGACCACGGCGCCGCGGCGTTGGCCCACCAGTGGCGCGGCACGCAGCAGGTACCAGCGCTCCTCCGTCGGGCCGTGGCAGGGGTATTCCATCTCGAAGTGCGGCAAGCGGCCGGCCAGCACGGCCGCCACGCCGGCCTGCGCCGCCGCCGCGTACGCATCCTGCGGGGCCGTGGCCGAACCGTCGCAGGCGGCCAAGTAGTTGGCGCCGACCGCGCCGGCCTGCGCCTCCGTGGCGCCGTTGGCCACTCCGAACTCGCGCCAGGACCGGTTCACCGAAACGATGGTGCCCTGTTCGTCGACGAGCGCGATCTGATTGGACAGCGAGTCCAGCACGTCCAGTGCGTCGCCGTCGCTGCGTGGCGCTAGCGCGTGCGGGCGCGCCGGGGCGCCGTCGGATACTCCGTCCGCCCTCGGCGGCCACACGCTCACCGTGCTCATTGCAGTTCGCTGGGCTCCTCTAGGTCGGCCAAGTCGGGCATCGGAATAGGCAGCGCAAGAACACCCTGGCTTCCTGAGTGTCGTCACCGACGCGTGAAAAGTGCAATCGAGGATCGACGCCGAGGTACGAAGTGCACTCGGGGTCGGTCGCGCGCGCCTCGTGGTGACGACCCCTTGTCCCGGACGTGCACCAAGACCCGGGCAAGGCCGTGGTGCGGGAATATCCGGCGGCGGCAACTGACGGCGATCGCGCGTGCGCCACAGTCAAGGAACAGCTCCCACGGGTCACGTCGGAGCCCGCGCAGCGCGAATCGTCTACCGGTCGCCCGCCATGATCGACACCGGATTGGCCCCGCACGTGGCCACACACCAGTAGTACCCGTAGATGATCCCCATCTCGTCCTGACTCGTCAGGCCGAACCGGATCGTGTTCGACGTGGTGTTGTTCCAGGTGATCTCCGAGCGGAGTCCCTCGCCTGCGCGGAGTTCGATCGGCACGGCGAAGTTGACGATGTCCGGTGAACTCCAACTGTTGGTCTCGAAGACGATCTCCCCGGATCGGGGTCCGCCGTTGATGCGGATCACGAACCGTTCGCCGCGCTCGTGCATGTGCGACGACAGCGAGAAGAGACGCACGTCCTGCGAGAAGGTGAACGTCTTGCTCAGCGTCGTGCGCTGGCCCGGTGGAAGAACGAGGCTCGTATTCGACAGGAAGAGCGATTGCGCCACGTGGGTGACGTCCGCGCTGTCGACGGCAAAGAGGTTCGCGTAGACCTCACCCGAAAGCTGCGCGTCGGTACGGTTGACGTAGTGCGCATTCAGGTCGAGCGCCGATCCCGCCGGCAGTCGGAGGGCGACCCCGGGCGGCAGTTGCCAGCTCGTCATGGCGGTCATGGAACCGCCGAAGAAGATATGGAACTCCATCGGCCGGATCGCGAGAAAGTCCAGCGAGCCATCGGGTCGCCTGATGTCTCGGATCACGTCGAACGGCGGCACGATCGTACTCGGGATATCCGGCTGGAACGAGTAGATCACGAAGTGGTGACTGTTGGCCCGCATGGAAATGTCCACCCGGTTCACATAGATCGGCGCTGCGTTCTCCAGCCGCCGATACACGAACAGCTCGCGCTCGAACTGCGGCGCCACGTTGAAGCGCTCCACATGGAGTTGCACACCCTTCATCGGTGGCGCAGGTGCCACAAAAGGCACCAGACTCTGCGGCACACTATCGGCCAGCAGTCCCGTATCGATCGAGTCGCCCCCACGCGACGCGCCGGATGCGATCCACCGTCGGATGTACTCCACCTTTCCGACCGACAGCGGCTCGCCGCCGAGTGGCATGAGCGTGCCGTAGTCGGAGGCGTGGTGGCCGGGTTCCCAATAGAGCTTGTGCAGCAGGAAGCTCGAATCGGGGGACCCGGGCATCACGAGCTGCAGTCCTTCCGCGCGGGCGGTCGCCTGCCTCGATCGTACACCGACCAGCGCGTCGAAGGCGCGGCCCCGTGTGAGGATCAGTCCCGACTCACGGGCGCCCTCAGTGCCGGCGGAATGACAACTCACACAGCGCGCATCGAAGACCTCGGACTGGATGCGACTGAAGCTCGTTTCTCCCCGGCCCGGCGTGAGGAAATCGCCACAGGCCGTGACGAGGAGGGCAGCGAGCACCAGGAGGCGGGCGCGGCCGCTCATTTCTTCACCGTCACGCCAATGAGCGCATTCCCGCGGCCGGACGTCGACTGTCCTCCGTGGGCGTGACGAAGTGCACCGAGTCCACCGTGTAGCGGTGCAGCGTGACTGCCTCCGTCTCGACGGAGCTGGCAGCCATGCGCCTCAAGGTGACGAACGAGATCGATACGCTTCACGGCGTCAAGCGTATCGGACCGCGAATGACCGTGGCGCCCTGCGTGTTCGCGCCAGGAAGTTCCTCTCCGAACGCGCTGCAGCCTTCCGGCACGGCCTGATGGACGGCGGTCAACTCGACGGACATCGGACAACCTCACGACGATGGGGACAGCACGGAACCTAAGCGATTCCGAGTCAGCGGGCACTCGCCCGGCCCGCTGCACGCACCACAGAAGAATGGTCGCGGCGCCGCGCACGTGCCAGAGGTCGCTTCACGCAGGCCGGAGTGTTGCCGCACGCAGGACCACTGGGCGCACGAGCGGATGCATCGCACTCAGAGTCCATGTCCTCCCAAGGGGCCATGGACTCTGACCCCATGCCAGTCGTGGCACGGATTTCCCGCCGCCGCCGAGGCCGACCGTGCTTGCCGCGCGCACCAGCACGCGAAATGCATCTCCCCCCATGGTCGAATTGCTTGTCCCGACGTGGGTCACGCTCGTATACTCAGAATCTCCAGCGGCACCGGAGCGCGATGCCGCGGCTCCGGGGCGCATCAGGGACGCAAGTGTCGTATGCCACCCTCTCGCCTTCATATATGAACGCTCGGTCAATCACGTCACAATCGCTCGGCCTGATCGGCTGGGTCGGGGTCACTGTGGCCGCGGCTACTCTTGGCGGTATCGCGTCGACGAGAGACGTCAGTTTCTACGCGACCCTCGTTCAACCGGCCTGGGCACCGCCAGCCTGGCTCTTCGGTCCGGCATGGGCCACACTCTACGTGCTGATGGCAACGTCGGCCTGGCTTGTGTGGCGCCGATTCGGCTTCCGCGATGCCGGGAATGCCCTGAGACTCTTCGTGGTGCAATTGGCGTTGAATGCCCTTTGGACGTGGCTGTTCTTCGCGTGGCACCAGGGCGGTCTTGCCCTCGCCGAGCTGATCGTCCTGTGGGTGATGATCGTGGTCATGATCGCCATGTTCTGGAAGCTGGACCGCGTTGCAGGCGTTCTGCTCGTGCCGTATCTCTGTTGGGTGAGCTTCGCCGGCGTGCTCAACTTCGCGCTCTGGCGGCTGAATCCGGCCGTGCTCTAGGGGAGCCCTGGAG
>Ga0163149_10005430_pt1 | contig 13450 bp, 9 predicted proteins | sample OliLakLV19MP5G1_FD_148604 | JGI IMG/M metagenome (GOLD analysis project Ga0163149, IMG submission 148604) | Freshwater microbial mat bacterial communities from Lake Vanda, McMurdo Dry Valleys, Antarctica - Oligotrophic Lake LV.19.MP5.G1 | ecosystem: Environmental > Aquatic > Freshwater > Lake >...
GACAGAATCAGATCAGATAAAGCAGATAATATCGAAAAAGCGATCGCATCCTACACCGCCGCACTCCAAGTCTACACCCGTGAAGCCTTTCCCCAAGATTGGGCAATGACCCAAAATAATCTGGGAAATGCCTACAGTAACAGAATCAGATCAGATAAAGCAGATAATATCGAAAAAGCGATCGCATCCTACACCGCCGCACTCCAAGTCCGCACCCGTGAAGCCTTTCCCCAAGATTGGGCAATGACCCAAAATAATCTGGGAACTGCCTACAGAGACAGAATCAGATCAGATAAAGCAGATAATATCGAAAAAGCGATCGCATCCTACACCGCCGCACTCCAAGTCTACACCCGTGAAGCCTTTCCCCAAGATTGGGCAATGACCCAAAATAATCTGGGAAATGCCTACAGAGACAGAATCAGATCAGATAAAGCAGATAATATCGAAAAAGCGATCGCATCCTACACCGCCGCACTCCAAGTCCTCACCCGTATTGATTTCCCGTTTGAAAATGTACAAACTCTGAATAACTTAGGTTGGGCTTATCTGGCAAAACTAGACTATCTCCATCAAACCAAACCAGATGACGCAAAACAAAAAGCCACAACCCTCCAAAGTGCCTATCATACCTTTAAAGATGCGATCGCCGGAGCCGCCTACCTGCGAGAGTTGATTCAATCCGGGGATGAAATCAAGCAAAAACACGATTTAGAGTGGGATAAACTCTACATGGGCATGGTGCAGGTGTGCCTAGAACGGGACAGCAACCAAGAAGCGCTAGAATATGCCGAAGCCAACAAAGCCCGCAATCTCGCTGAACTAATCGCCCAAAAACAGCCAACTCCCAAAGTCCTCACACCCATCACCTTCACCGAAATTACCCAACTCCTCACCCCAGACACCGCCCTCATTGAGTGGTACATCACCGACGAAGAAATCATCACCTTTGTCCTCACTTATCCCGACGTGCTGAAAGTACATCGCAGTCGTCAACGGGATGAATTAATCTATTTAGTTGCTGAATATCAGGCATATTACGCAACAGATAAAAACCACTGGCAAACTCAACTCCCCACCTATCTCCAACGTCTTGCCAATCTCCTAGAAATTACCACAATTCTCCCGGCCAAAAGTACCCGCTTAATCCTAATTCCCCACTGGTTTCTGCACCTGTTCCCCCTCCACGCCCTCCCTCTCACCGATGGCGAATTTGTCCTAGATAAATTTCTCCAAGGCATTCAATACGCCCCCAGTTGCCAACTCCTGCAACAGATCGAAATTCACCCCAATTTCGATCAACTTCTCGCCCTACAAAACCCTACTTTGGATCTTGCCTACACCGATTTAGAAGTCACCAGCATCGCCCCTAAATTCCCCATTCGTCAAGTTCTCCCTGGGAAAGAAGCCAGTAAAATTAATCTCTTAGAACAATACAGAGAACAGTTAGAAAATGCCCACTGCGCCCACTTCTCCTGTCACGGTTCCTTCAATGCCGAGAATCCGCTAAACTCTTTTCTTGCCCTCGCAGAGAGTATTATCAATGAAGAGGAATCTCAATCTTCCCAACCTGGAGATCCCCCCCAGCCCCCCTTAAGAAGGGGGGAGACGGAAATTGTCAAAGTCCCCCTTCTTAAGGGGGATTTAGGGGGATCAAATCGTTACGTTGCATGGCGCGATGGTAAAACAGCCGACATTACCAAATGCCTCACCTTAGCTGAAATTTTCCAACTACAACTAAAACAGTGTCGTTTAGTCGTGCTTTCCGCCTGCGAAACCGCCCTCATTGATACGCAAAATCGGTCAGATTATATTGGATTACCAACAGGATTTCTCCACGCAGGCGCAATGGGAACCCTGGCCAGTCTTTGGGCCGTCAACGACCTCTCCACCGCCTTGATTATGGTAAAATTCTATGAGTTACTCAAACCCGGAGTCAGCATTGGTCAAGCCCTCCATGACACCCAGCGCTGGTTTAAGTCTGCCTTTACTTCAGATTTGCTACAATGGGTGAAAAGTTCCGATAGTTTCGATGCCGACCAGAAAGAACTCATTACAGAGGTGCTAGAAAGGTTCAATGAAACTGAAAAACCATACAGCAGCGTTTATCATTGGGCAGCGTTTTGTGCGATTGGTTTATAATAATTTAATTTAATCTAATCCATGAAAACCGATAGCCTATTTTACAACATCTTTCGAGAATTTCCCTTTGTCTTCTTTGCCCTTCTGGGCATCCCAGCCGAAGCTACCAACCAATATCAATTTACATCCCAAGAAGTCAAACAATTAGCCTTTCGCCTAGATGGTTTATTTCTGCCAATTATAGCAGATTCTCAACTACCATTCTACATTGTGGAGGTGCAATTTCAACCAGATCCAAATCTATACTATCGTCTATTTGCCGAATTATTCATCTATCTTAGACAATACCAACCGCCGCACCACAATTAATTAACACATTCGTAGGGTGCGTCAGACGATAAAACCTTGTGGAAATCGAACTCGTTAAAAATCTGACGTCCCCTACAAGGTTGACACCAATGAATTCAGACAACATCCATTTGTGAGGTAAAATTTATGATGAAAAACATGATTTTGTCAGAAATCTATACAGCCATTACCACCGCATCGGAGATTCTTACACCGGAATTTATTAACGAATTACTAGACAAGGTTTTGCCTATATGTGACTCTGATGCTGATGATAAAGCCGTCAAAGAAGAGATTAATAAACTCTATCGAAATTTTCCAGAAGTAAGAGATAAAATTGGCAATCTGTTCAGAAAAAATCTTGATGATTATGATGCTACATCTACTCCAGGCTACGAAACCATTACTAACAACTATCCTGACATCAAAAAACTAGAAGCAAGCTTGAAAAAACGCCTGAACAAAAACCAACACCCCACCCCAGATGCTAAAAATTGACCATCCCCAAGTCTATATCTATAGCTATCAACTCAGCCGGAAAACTGAAACCAAAGTTCACTCTATCTGGACTTGGGCAAATAATATCTGGAAAAATTTTAGTCCCAGTTCACCCCCGATTTCCTCACAAGAAAATCTCAGTAATACTCTCAGTAAACCCAAAACATTTGAAAACTTAAAGCCTCGAATCAAGGGTTCTTTTAGGTTTTGCCGTCTGGATGATAGTGTAGGCATTTTAGCCAGAATTGGTAGCCCAGAAACAAAAGAAAATAAATACCTAGAAATCAGAGAATTAAACCAATTTAATGATAAGAATCTAATACTTCCTGAAAGTTATCAAAACTGGCTGGGGCAGACTATTTTTATGACCTATAAATTAAGTATATATATAACTCCTACTACAGAACAACTCAAAGAACTAGCGGATGAATGTGTAAAAAGTCTATTACCAGCATCCCATCGTCCCCCTTTCTACCGAACTACTAAATTATTCGATCGGCCCATTTTTGAATACAGCGATCTCAAGGGACAATTACAAATTTTTGTCTATCTCATTGATGATACCACAGAAAAAAAACTTGGCAGCATTCTGCAACCTTTATTTGAGCTATTTTTTCATCGCCATAAAATCACCAAAGCCTTCATCGATAGCCGCACAAACTATAACTTAGCCCATGAATTCTATACAATTATAGAAAATACTATTGAAAATTTAAAACCAGAAATCGATTCAAATAATGAGGAAATTACCAAGACAGATGAAGATTTGCGAGGATTAAAAACCCAAGTAAAACAGCTACTTAATGACAGCTTGAATTACGAAAGAACATTGCAAATCCTAGAAGAGTTAGATAATCTGATTAGCATTCATGTTTACAACTATCAACAAAAGCTCTCGGAAATCTGCGATAAATGCCAACTCCAACCAGATGATTTAACTACTTTTAGTCTGTTTATCGAAAAAACCAGTCCCTATTTTCAAAGACAAATTAAAGGCGATTTAGGTTATTTTAAACACGGCACAAATTTAATTGACACTGCGATCGCATCTATCCGAGGTATAGTAGAAATAGAACAAGCCGAGATCGATCGCCTTTGGCAAAATCAAGAAAAAGATCGCGATCGCCAATTACAAAATACTATTGCTATTGTCGGTGTAGGAATAGGTTTTGCAGGAGTTGCTGCTACTGCATCACCTTATATCTTTGAAGCAAAACCAAACCAAAAATTTACCATAATTCCGGTTCACTTGCATCCTTCTTTGGGTCTAAACCCGCCGCATCACTTAACACTTTCTCTTCTATTCAGCTTAGGCGCTGGTTTAGTCGGAGTTGCGATCGCATTATTCTTTCTGCGATATATTCAGAAACATGAAAAAAGTGCGATCGCTCGTACTGTTAATTTCATTTTAGGCAATTCACAAGCGCCAGAAAACAAAGTTCCCCCCTCCTAATCTGTCACAAATGGAAAGCAAATGGATGTAATTCTGTGTCATACAACAGCAGATTTTGACGCTCTGGGATCGGCTGTAGGGCTGACGCGCCTGAAAGCTGGGGCGAAAATTGTCTTACCTGGGGGCGCACACCCGGTGGTGCGGGATTTTTTGGCGTTGCACCGGGATGAGTTTGCTTTGATGGAACGTCGATCGATTAATCCCGAACAAATTCGTTCTGTGACGATCGTAGATACTCAACAACGCGATCGCTTGGGAAAAGCAGCTGAGTGGTTAGATCTACCTCACCTGACTGAAATTATCGTCTACGACCATCATCTCAATCAAGATACAGATATCCCCGCCACTCAAACTTATATCGAGTCGGTGGGAGCCACTACAACTCTGGTTGTAGAACATTTGCAAAAATTATCAGCAGAGCAGGGGATTCCAGGAGCAGAGGGGAAACTTTCAGAACTATTCCTGACGCCAGCGGAGGCGACCGTGATGGCGTTGGGTATCCACGTAGATACGGGATCTCTCACATTTGAGCATACGACGCCCAGAGACGCCGCTGCTTTGGCTTGGTTGATGACGCAAGGGGTAAGCCTTAAAGCGATCGCACAATATGTTGACCCCGGTTTGTCTCGCCAATTGCAGGAACTGCTGAAGGTTGCGCTAAATAATTTGCAAAGCACAACCCGGTGGGGTTACACAATATCTTGGTGTCTGTTAAATACTGAGGGTTTTGTGCCCGGTTTATCCAGTCTTACCACACAATTACTGGAGTTAACTGAAAGCGATGCGGTGTTTCTGGCGGCGAGATATCCCTTGCGGGAACAAGAGAAGGGGAGTAGAGGAGTGGGGGAGGAAGAAGAATCAGCGATCGCAAATCCCAAATCGGACGATCGCTTAACGGTGATTGGTCGATCGCGCATTGAAGGCACAAACCTCAACCAACTCTTCCAACAAATCGGTGGTGGCGGTCATTCCCAAGCAGCATCTGCAAGTCTGCGGGGGGTAGATCCACTACCAATCTTAGAACAACTGGTCGAACAAATCGAAAATCAAATTCCCCATCCTCCCACAGCACAGGAGTTGATGTCTTCTCCAGTGAGAACAATTCGCCCAGATACAACAATTGAACAAGCCCAGCGAATCTTATTGCGGTACGGACATTCTGGTTTATCTGTGGTAGATAACCAAGATCGGTTAGTTGGCATTATTTCCAGACGAGATATTGATATTGCGCTGCATCACGGTTTCAGTCATGCAAAGGTAAAAGGCTACATGACGACGAATCTCAAGACGATCGCACCTGATACCCCGCTACCGGAGATTGAGTCGCTCATGGTAACTTACGATATCGGGAGATTGCCAGTTTTGGAAACTGGACAGCTAGTGGGAATTGTTACCCGTACCGATGTTTTGCGGCTGATCCATCAGGAAAAGGCCAAAGTCAAAAGTCAAAAATCCGAAGAAAATTTGCCTTTTGCCTCTTGCCTTTTGCCTTCTATTCGCGATCGTCTCGCTCCCCCACTTTGGCAATTACTTGAAAAAGCATCTCAGCAGGCAGAAAAACGCGGTTGGCATCTCTATCTAGTTGGGGGTGCAGTGCGGGATATACTGCTTGCCGATAATTCTCGCCAAGTACTAATTGAAGATATCGACTTAGTAGTAGATGGTTTTCATAAATCAGCGGATGTTGGCGCGGGAGTAGAATTAGCCAAAGCACTTCAGCAACTCTACCCAAATGCTCGCTTAGACGTTCACGGTCAATTTCAAACAGCTGCCCTTTTGTGGCACAACGACCCAAATTTGGCTTCTTTATGGGTAGATATTGCCACAGCGAGGACGGAATTTTATCCTTATCCAGCTGCCAATCCAGAAGTGGAAGCCAGTTCTATTCGTCAAGACCTTTATCGACGAGATTTTACCATCAATGCTTTGGCTGTGCGGCTAAACGAACCGCGTGCTGGCGAGCTATTAGATTTCTTTGGCGGGGTATTGGATTTACAATCTCGGCAGATTCGGGTTTTGCACGCCAATAGCTTTATCGAAGATCCGACGCGCATTTATCGCGCTGTGCGGTTTGCTGTGCGGTTGGGATTTGAGATTGAGCCTCAGACAGCGCGGTATATCCGCTATGCTCTAGCCAGCGGTATCTACGAGCAAGTTCAGGGGAAAAATGGTCGTGCGCCTGCGCTGGAAACTCGACTCAAAAGCGAACTGAAATACATTCTGCAAGCTCCCTATTGGAAACCCGCTTTGCAATTACTGGCAGATTTGGGGGCGTTGCGCTGCATCCATCCTACCTTAGAATTAGATGATAAACTGTGGTGGCAAGTGCGTTTGCTCGATCGCTGTCTGCGGCGGTTCGATACCCAAAAAAGTCTTGAACATTGGCAAATGCGACTGGAAGTTTTAATCGCTTATCTGACACCGGAATATCGCGGTAAAGTGGCGACAAATCTCCAGCTACCAGCAGATAGTATCGAAAGGCTACAAAACTTGGCTCTGGCTCAATCTGAGGTGATGGAAACTTTATCTAAGTGCGATCGCAAAAGTGAAATTGTGCGATCGTTGCGTCGATACGATTTGCCAACTCTCATATTAATTGCAGTACAAAGTCCAAGAGACGTGCGACGAAAGATTTGGCTTTATCTGACAGACTGGAGAAATGTAAAAGCGCCCCTCAACGGCAACGATCTGAAAGCCTTGGGATATAAACCGGGGCCGCAATATAGTAAAATGTTGGATGATTTATTGGCGGCGACGCTGGATGGGGCAGAGGTAGTGTGCGATCGCGCATCTGCTGAAGCATTTTTGGCCGAACATTTTCCTAATCCAGCAAAATAACGCCACCGCACTCTGCTTTACTCACCACTTTGCTACAGCGGCTTGCAGGTGAATGAGGTACTCGGCGTTGCATTGCAGAATGTGGGTTAATATCGTGTCCATGAGTGAGATCGTCCAATTGTCTGTTGTCATCGGGGGTTAAATTTTTACCGCAGATGAAGACAGATGAACGCAGATTAACGCAGATGCAGAATAATCACACGATTTTTTTAGGTAACCGATGCGTAAGGACATGATATAATATCATGTCCAGTTAATCACTTATAATATCTGTAGGTTGGGCCTTTGGAACGAAACCCAACAGCTAAAGCGTTGGCTTTTTTGTACTTATGGTGAAGCGATTCCAATACCAGAGAAGCCTGAGATAAAGGACATCTGTAAATAGCGTCCAACGGCTCATTTGCCAGGGTTGTGTACTTAGGTAATTCCAAGAATTCCAAATAATTCGGTTTCCTAGATTATAATCCATAAGTGCTTCTCGGCTATTTCGGGCGTCTTTTGGCCAATCTTGAATCAAAATTTTGAAGTAGTCGGTTTTCCTTGCTAGTGTTTCTATGTTTGAACTGGGAGAGAGGAACCAAACTAGCATATCAAACATGGATTTGATGAAGGCTGTTGACTCACCTGCTAGACTAGCTTCAAAGGCCAAGGCAGATTCTTTTAAGAGTTGGTAATCTGAGTTAATTGTTGCTTTCAGAATGTCTGACATTGGTGTCAAGACGGCCAACCGTTTTTTGAGACGATCGCTATCTTCAGGATACATGGCAAGTCGGTGAGCAAAAGCATCCTCTGAAGCAGCTAGAGCTTCATTCAAATAACTCTGAGCTTTTTGCGATCGAATGGTTGCACTCAGGGAACTTTCATGCTGGCGGTATCCTATTGTAGTCGATCGATTTTCGATTAAAGGTTGAGCAACACTGAGTCTAAACCAAGTATAAGCATCACCACAACCGCTAAATTTCGCAGGCCAACCACCCATTTCATTTAGTGCATCGCGGCGAATCACAACAGATGAATTTGTGGGAATTTTATTTTTAGGGAAATCCCGCCAGGGATCGAATGGCACTGCATTTAATTTTGGCGATGGAAAGACAAGGCTATCATCTGAGTAAAAAAACCGGCAACTACTAAATGCAGCAGGACATTGAGGATTTTGTTCTAGAATACTGCTGAGAATTCGCAAGTGAGATGGATGCCAAATATCATCATGATCTAAGAAGGCAACTAGCGGCGCGTTCGTGTGCCGAAAGCCAAATTCACAAGCCGAATTTTCGCCTTTGCCGGAATTGCGAAGTAATGTCACCCCTGGGAAAGATCGAACAATTTCCTGCGACCCATCCTCCGAACCGTCATCGACAACCACTACTTCGACTGGAGGGTGTTCTTGAGAGAAAACTGACTCCAGAGTTTGGCGAATCCATTTAGCTCCGTTGAATAGAGTGATTATAACAGCGACATCCATAGTTTTTCCTCGATCTTGAACGCCTGTTGACTCCCGCTATACTACCTTGGTTATCGGGGGATAGAAAGCAGTAATTTTTTGGGACATCGAATCCACCAAAATTCTGCTAAAATTAATCATAGCAGAAGGATCTTTTGAATAGTGATGTTTGGATTATATAAGTTTTATGGATCGGACTAGAGAGTTTACATTTAATTTAAGCATTCCCGATTTGCTGAAGAAGCAAGCGGAAAAAAAAACCGATGCGATCGCAATTGCAGCCATCGGACGTACCCCACTCACCTATCGCCGTCTAAATATCCACATTAACGATATAGTAACTGCACTCAACGCCATTGGGATCGATCGCCATGACCGCGTTGCGATCGTCCTTCCCAATGGCCCAGAAATGGCAGTTGCCTTTCTAGCTGTAGCCTCCACTGCTACCTGTGCTACCCTCAATCCAGCTTATCGCGCCGCCGAATTTGACTTTTATTTGTCCGATCTAAATGCCAAAGTGTTAATTATTCAGTCGGGAATTGCCGAAGCAGCCAAAACCGTCGCCCAAGAACTAGGTATCCCCATCATTGAATTATCCCCCGACTTAGAAGCAGAAGCAGGTATTTTCACCTTAAATTATCAAAACTTTCCGCAAAATCCAACATCCAACATCCAACATCCAACATCGGATGATGTAGCTTTAGTGCTGCATACTTCCGGTACAACGTCGCGTCCTAAAATGGTGCCACTGACGCACAAAAATCTTTGCACTTCGGCTCATAATATTAGTCAGACTTTAAATTTGGTGGAGAGCGATCGCTGTTTGAATGTAATGCCCCTATTTCACATTCACGGCTTAATCGGTGCCCTACTATCATCCCTCAATGTTGGAGCCAGTATCGTTTGTACTCCAGGTTTTGACACTACGAAATTCTTTGCTTGGGTAGCAGAAACGCGCCCGACGTGGTACAGCGCTGTACCCACTATGCACCAAGCAATTTTGGCTGTATCTCAAGCAAAAATCGACATCATTGCTAGCTGTCCTCTGAGGCTAATTCGCTCCTCTTCCGCTTCCTTATCGCCACAAGTTATGGTGGAGTTGGAAAACACATTTAACGTTCCGGTAATTGAGGCTTATGGGATGACAGAAGCTTCCCATCAAATGGCTAGCAATCCTCTACCTCCCCAAGTACGAAAACCCGGTTCGGTGGGAGTAGCCGCAGGGCCAGAAATAGCCATTATGGACGAAGCTGGCAATTTGTTACCGCCGCAAGAAGTGGGTGAAGTGGTGATTCGAGGAGTTAACGTCACCCTTGGCTACGAAAATAATCCAGAAGCCAACAAAAATGCCTTTACTAACGGTTGGTTTCGCACTGGCGATTTAGGTTATTTAGATATTGATAATTATCTATTTTTAAAAGGTCGCATCAAAGAAATCATTAATCGTGGCGGTGAAAAAATTTCTCCTCGTGAAATTGATGAAGTGCTACTCGATCATCCAGCGATCGCGCAAGTAGTCGCCTTTGCCGTTCCTCATCCATTATTGGGTGAAAATGTCGCTGCTACCGTCGTCCTAAAACCGGAATATACCGCTACAGAGCAAGAAATAAAGGAGTTTGCAGCAACGCGACTGGCTGATTTTAAAGTTCCCAGCATCATCGTGTTTGTCGATGAAATTCCTAAAGGCCCGACAGGCAAATTACAACGAATTGGTTTAGCTGAAAAACTAGGATTAACATCACAAGAATCGACCATAACCAAACGAGAATATACTCCTCCACGCACAAACTTAGAAGAAAACTTGGCCAAAATTTGGTCTGAGGTTTTAGGTATAGAAGAAGTTGGTATTCACGATAACTTCTTCTCTCTAGGAGGACACTCCTTGCTAGCTGTACAACTGATAGAACAAATTCAAAAGATTATTGATGTCGATCTTCCTGTCGCAACTCTTATTCAAGCCTCAACAGTTGCAGAATTAGCCAGCATAATTTCTCGCCCCAAAAGTACCTCCAAGTTTTGGGCTACTTTAGTGCAAATTAAACGTAACGGATCTCAACCGCCGTTCTTCTTTCATGCAGGGGGTACTGGTGCTATAAGTTGGACTCAATTTGGTCGTCGTTTGCCGATCGATCGCCCCTTTTATGTTCTACAACATCCAGCCTTGGTCGGCAAATCTATGTCTGAGACTTCGATCGAACAAATGGCGGCTGATTGTGTTGAAGAAATCCGAGCTATCCAACCCAATGGCCCTTATTTTATCGGAGGTCATTGTACTGGCGGGATTATTGCTTTCGAGATGGCTTATCAGCTTCGCGATCGAGGTGAAAAAGTAGCCCTGCTTGCTTTAGTGGATGCCAATGCACCTATAGCTTTACCGAAAGAAGATATCTTATGGCAGATCGAAGCATTCTTTTATCAATTGTCTTTTTTAGTTTATGAAGCCTATTATTCTTCTATTAATAAAGTTATTTCATATTATGAATATTACAATTATTACCATGTGGATAAATTAAGAGAACTCGGACTGATAGGCAAAGTAACTTACATTGGCGATCGATTGTTCGATCAAGTGAAATTGAAGTTGAAGTTGAATAAAGTGCTTCCTGACAAGCTTTTGAAAACCAAGATTGGCAAACATGAAAATAATCACGAGATTAATATGCCCAAATCAAGTGAGTTTGTTCCCCACCTACTTCGCTACCAAGAAGCTGCTAATATAAATCAAGCAGCTAAAGATAAGTATGTGCCGCGACTCTATGGAGGCAAAATCACTCTCTTTCGTGCCAGTATACAGAAATTAGAATGGTACTTAGGGCCTACATTAGGTTGGTCAGAACTAGCAGCGGATGAAGTGGAAAGCTACAAAATTCCAGGTCTTGCCGATCGCTTATTTGAACCGTTGTCTGTTTCCCTGCTAGTTGAAAAAGTGAAAGTTTCGCTAGATGAAGCACAAGCAGAGCAAACCAACTCGATGTCTCTCTAATACCAAATCCGCAACGATTACCCCCCTTTATGTCTCTAGGCTGTAGAGACGTTTCATGAAACGTCTCTACAATCATGAAACGTCTCTACATTCTTTTTTGGAGATGTCTAATACCCATTCAGAGATAATTGTGTTCACCTGTTCCGGTACTTCGTCATGAGGACAATGCCCAGCTTGCAGATAATGTTCTGTCAGTTGGGGATAATATTGACGAAACTTAGCGCCCCGTTCTTTAGCATTCATCCAAGGGTCACCTTCTCCCCAAATTAGTAATAGAGGAGAAGGTAATTCTTTCAACAAAACGTCAACTTTTTCGCCTTGGGGTGTACTAAATACAGAGGCAAAGTCAATTTAATGAAATTCTTGTGGGATGGGCATCTTGCCCGTCCCTAACTACAATTTAGATGCGTGAGAGCTTATTTGACACAGGGGTTATCTGCTAAACCCGCCCCTACAATCCGTGTTCGTTTGTATCGGTATTGTATGGTAGGGGCGGGTTTTGTTGAAAGATTGTTTATTTGACACAGGGGTTATCTGCTAAACCCGCCCCTACAATCAGACAATATACACAACCGATGCTAACGGACATGATATGACTTTTGACTTTTGCGTAGCAGCCCTAGTCCCTTTGAAGTGGCTGGTTTGCCTGCTGTAGCAAGGTAGAAGCAACTTCGAGTTCAACTTGGGAAAATTCCCCGTAAAAGCGACTGACGCTAAAGAAATGATAAGGCGTTGCTAGCACAATAAAGCGATCGCACAACTGCTCTAAAAATTTTCTCAATCCCAAGGGTGCCACGGGCGTCCCAATCCAAACCTGTGCCGGTTTTTGCAGTTGCAAGGCAGAAATCGCCACAGCTACAGTCATCCCAGTCGCAATGCCATCGTCAATCAAAATCGCGATCGCACCTTCTGGGCTAATCTGAGGACAATTAGGAGCTAAGCGATCGAATTGATCTTGGGCTTTTTCTTGAGCTTGACGAAGAGCTTCCTGTAATTTCGGATGATCTTGCGGTAAGGGCAGTCTATTTGACCAAATAGCCTGCCCATCCGACGTTACAGCACCGATGGCTAGTTCCGGATCTTCTGGCTGAGCGATCTTTTTTGCCACGACAATATCCAAAGGGCAACCCAACTTAAGAGCTACTGGTACAGCAACCGGCAAGCCACCGCGAGGCAGCGCATAGACGATCGGCTTTGCCAAAACTCCCTGAGCCGCAATCAGGTTCATTTGGTCTTCAATCGCTTGGGCTAGCTGCTCACCGGCACTGTTGCGGTCTTGAAATAGTACATAAGGTGACATAGCTTTTTCCAGCAAATTGTAGCGCTATTGCCTCGGTAGTTCATACGCTCCAGTTTAGGGCCTTTGCTAACTGAGTTGCCAGCGTCATCGGATCGAAAGGTTTAGCAATCACAGCCTTGACCCCCAACTGTACAAATCTGCGCTGTTCGGCTGGCTGCACTCTAGCCGTCAATAAAATCACGGGGATGTGCTGGGTGGCTATATTCGCCTGTAGCTTTTCAAAGAGCGAGGGACCATCCATATCTGGCATCATTACATCTAGGAGAATGGCGTCAGGTGCTTGGGTTAAGGCTAAAGCCAATCCTTCGCTGCCTCCAGCAGCCGTTATTACCTCCCAGCCTCCCATAGTTTCGAGGGAAAATTGAGCTATTTCCCGCATATCCTCTTCATCATCAATAACTAAAATTCGCTTTGGTCTCATCTGGATTTTAGCTTTTAGATTAATCTAAGCAGGTTATAGCGATTTGCGCTCGGATGAGGTAAACTGCTTTTTCCCCACTCCCCCAC
>Ga0163149_10005431_pt1 | contig 13449 bp, 17 predicted proteins | sample OliLakLV19MP5G1_FD_148604 | JGI IMG/M metagenome (GOLD analysis project Ga0163149, IMG submission 148604) | Freshwater microbial mat bacterial communities from Lake Vanda, McMurdo Dry Valleys, Antarctica - Oligotrophic Lake LV.19.MP5.G1 | ecosystem: Environmental > Aquatic > Freshwater > Lake >...
AGTCTCGTCCTTGTGTGTCGGATTTCAGCGCTTCAAACTCGGACGGATAGAGGCGCTTGAAGTCGCGGGCGCCACGCGGCGTTTCAGGCTTGCGGAGCTTGAGGAGCGCAGCAGACTTGCGCCCATAGGAGCGAAGCTGAATCGAAACGGGTCGAGGAAAATCGTACTTGTACGTTTCGGCACCAACGATGTCGCCTTCCACCAGCATCCCAGCAGGCAGAGGGTGGTCGTAGCCGCCGCGCAGGTCGAGGCCGCCCACGCTCGCTAGCCCAGCAGGCAGAGGGTGACCGTAGCCTTCCAGGTCGAGGTCACCGCCCACGCTTGTCAGCTTTGCAGGCAGAGGGTGATCGTAGTCGCGCAGATAGAGGTCACCGCCCACGCTTGTCAGCTTTGCAGGCAGAGGGTGACCGTAGCCGCGCAGATAGAGGCCACGGCCTACGCTCGTCAGCTTTGCAGGCAGAGGGTGACCGTAGCCGCGCAGGTCGAGGCTGCCCACGCTCGCTAGCCCAGCAGGCAGAGGGCGGTCGTAGCCATACAGGTCGAGGTCACCGCCCACGCTCGTCAGCTTTGCAGGCAGAGGGTGGTCGTAGCCGCGCAGATAAAGGCCACCGCCCACGCTCGTTAGCTTTGCAGGCAGAGGGTGGTCGTAGCCGAGCAGGAGGAGGTGCCTGCCCACACTCGTCAGCTTTGCAGGCAGAGGGCGGTCATAGCCATACAGGTCGAGGCTCCCCTCGTACCGCCCGGCCACTATCCCGGCTTCGAGTTCTTCGCGGGTCACGCCTGTGCTCCTGCGCCTCGCCGCTTGCGCCAGAAGAAGACGCCTGCTCCACCCGCGGCGAGGAGCGCCAGCCAGAGCAAAGCGCCCGACCCGCCTTCCTCGCCCGACGAGACCCCACGGAACTGCACTCGCACGTGTTCTTTCGGCCACAGCAGGCTTTCGGCTGTGCCGATGAACCAGTTGCCCGCCTTCAAAAGCACGCGCGCTGCCGGGTTGCGGCCGATGTACCCGGTCCTGGTGTCGCCACGCGCCTCGTCACCTGCAGCGAACTCTACGCTGCGCGGCACGGGATTGTTGAGTTGCGCCTGCGCGAACCTGAGCACTAGACCTCGAATCGCAGGATTGATCTCCCCCCACGGGATTGACTGCGCGCGGTCGCGCCGGGCGAGCAGGCCGGGCGAGCACAGCCGGTCGTCCGCGTACCGCCCGCCCGACTCGCAGAACTCGCCGTCGCGCCCCCATCTTGGGTTCACGGGCTGACTGTGCGCGCGGACCAGTGACGCCAGCGTCTGGTACGATCTGCGGATGTTCGGCAGCGCGAGGCGCTGCGCGTACGTCCAGATCACTGCGGCGGGGTTTGCGCCTCCCTCGAACTCGACGCTGCGCGCGAGCCACAGCAAGTCTGAGTCCGTCAGCCGGTAGGACCAGCCGTCGGAAGACACGATCTGCCCATACTCCTGGGAAGCTAGACCGGGCGTGGTGCCGAAAGAGGTGTATGACATCGTCCCGAGGATACTTCGCCCACGCGTTTTCTGCACGTACGCTGCCTGCGCACTTGAGCACGCACGGCGGCGATGTTAGATGTTCGGGATGCACTTTCGACACGCAGACGATGAGATCCTGTTCGGTCGCCTGAAGGCGCAGCTCATCCAGTCGCTGCAGGGTGCGCCTTCGCACATGATCACGAACGTCCTGCGCGTGCTCGGTCGCATCGAGAGCGTCGCCTTCTACGAAGGCGTACGGCAGGGGGCTGTTGCGCGGGCGATCGAGGATGCGCTTCGCTTCCGCGAAGATGATCTCGACGTGCGGCCCATCGCGCAGCATGCGCGCGTCTACGGGGGCGGCTTCACTCCGCTCACGAACGTCGAGGCCGCGTATGCGAAGCGCCTTGCGAAGGGCGACACGCCCGTCCCGATCGACCCTGGGCTCGAAGCCGAGCCGCTGGAGATGCCTCCGATGACGCTCGAAGAGGCGATCGCATCGCCCGCCCGAGCCTTCGGCATCTCAAACGAAGCTCCGCCACCGCGCAGCGCGCGCCGAGATGGGTTCGACCCCGGCACGCTCGACGACGTGCTTGCGCAGATGGAGGCGGAAAGCGCCATGCAGGTGTCGACGATTGTCGCCACAGACGGCTCCGACGGCGCCGAGCGCCCGTCGTTCATCGAGACGTGCCGTGACGCGCTGCAGGGGCGCATGCTCTCTGGGTGGACGCCCGGAGATTGGAGCGAGCTGGTATTCGCGGTGCGCGACGAGCTGAAGGTCGACCCATACAGCGTCGACCTCAGCCTCTCGACCGACGTGGGCAAGAGCATGCTGCGGTCCATCGGGCTCTTCGACATCGCCGACAGCGCGCTCGGGGTGTCGGAGATCAACGCGATTCTGCAAGGTCAGGCGTGACCGTCAGCCGAGGACAGGCCGCGACTGCGTGGATGCTGCTCGGCCGGCCAGAAGTTGACGTCGAAGGTTTGCGCGTCGGCATCGAGATCGAACGAATGCGCGGCCTGGAGCTGCTCGATGCTGCTGAGATCGCGGTTGCGCGCCTTCTGCGATCGCCTGATGCGTACGCAGGCTCGCGCATGGCGCGCATGACTCCGAACGCTGCGTCTGCACAGGCGGCGTTCAGCGATCTCTTGTGGGTATTCGAGACGCAGTTCCCGGACTTCGGCACGCTGACGCTGATCGCTGACGACCGCGCGCACGACGGAGGCCGGCACTACGCGTACTGCGGGAAGACGCGAGACGGGGCGGAGATCGCGTTTGCGAGCGCGGCAGACGACCATCTTGAGCCCGAGCAGATGCGCGCGATGATGGCGCACGAGATGGGCCACGCGATCGACTTCCGCTACGACGTGCGCGCGCTCGAACAGCGGTTCCGGACGTCTCTGTCGTCGGACATCGAGCGGCGCGCAGATCAGATCGCGGAAGCGGTCTTCCTCTTTCCGATCCGCTACGACGCGAAGTGCGCATACGTGCAGACGACGGGCCGCGGCGTGTACCCGCGCCCGAGAGGTCTGCGCTAGATCTTCATGTTGTCGCGCAAGCGCTCGATCGCGCGCAGCACTGCTCGCGAGGGGTCTTCGGTGAAGCTGATGTCTTCGATCGCCTCGCCCTGCATGGGATCAATCACGGTGACGCGCAGGCCCTTCGGGCCGCTGACCAAAACGAGCGCGCGCACGCTGCTCTGAGCAAGCCACGCTTCGACTATCCCCCAGAGCGCCAGGCGTTGGAGCGAACTTGGTGTGCGTGCCGGCGTATTGTCATCACGATCGCTCATCGCGTCTCTCCACGCCCCGCGTCGAAGGTGTACCACGAGCCTCGCGCCGTGGTAGTATCGACGCCGCATGGCCGCCTACTCGGATTTCGACCAGCTGCACTCGTCGCTTTTTCAGGGCTCGTACCCGAAGCTCACGCCCGAGCTGATGACCCAGTTCGACGTCGTCGTGTACTGCGCGATGGAGCGCCAGCCGTCTGACCGCGATCTGCGCCATGTACCGCCTGGCAAACACGTGTTCCGCGTTCCGCTCGACGACGACGCTCATCAGCCGATCACGCGCGAACTCGCCTCGCACTTGCTGAAGCTGGCTCGACAGCTCGCGATTCACGCTCGCGCTGGGCGCCGCGTTCTGATCACGTGCGCGATGGGCATGAACCGGAGCGGCATCGTTTCTGCGCTCACGATGATGATCGTGGCGGGATGCGATGGGCCAACGGCAGTCGCGACGGTACGAAAGCGTCGGCGTCCGCTGAGCGACGGAACGCGCGCTCTCTTCAACCCGATCTTCGCGCGGTTCGTTGAGATGCACCCGCGCTTGGCTTAGTCGGTGTCGTCGTCGATGCGATCGCGAATAGCCTCGCACACCACTTTGTAAATCTGAGACACGCGCGCCGCGGTCACTCCCAGCGCCAGTGCCACGTCCGCCATCGACTCGCCGCGTACAATCACAGCGTCGGCTACTGCGCGCTCTTTGCCGCGAAGCGTGTTGATCACCGCGAACGCCAGCTCTGCAATTTCTCTGCGCGACGCCTCTTCTTCTTGCCCGCCGTCGCGGGGCATGAAGTCTTCCTCGTCTTTCGTGGATATCACGAGGCGGATCAAGACGGGAACGCCTAGCTTTGCATCGCTCGCAGAGGCGCGAATTTCGGAGCGAGATCTTACGTCGAGCCGGCGAATCGCGTCAGTCATGCGCTGAAAGACGCGCGTGCGTACCCAGGCGGACTCCGCCACGCTAATCCCATCGTACGTGGCAATCGCTTCGAGCACAGCGACGCGCCCTTCCGCAAGGAGGTCGTCGATGTCGAGGCAGTGCCCCGAGCTTTGCCGAGGGCGCATCGAGCGCGCAACCTTTCGCACGAGCGCGTCGTACTTGGCGAGGAGCGGCGGCGCGCCAGCGTCGGACCAAGCGGCGGAAGCGGCGAGTTTGTTCAAGCTGAGCGCGCGCGGAGCAGCAGCGCGACTCCGGCGCCCACCGTCAGCAGGCCCGCCGCGAGCAAGACGTACAGCCTGCGGTCGACCTCGAAGAAGTCAGGCTCGAAGCCGTAGTCCGTGACGTCGGCTGAGAGCGCTGACCATGTCGAGCGCGTGCGGTCCATCGGCGATCCTGGCGTCACCGACATCGACAAGTTTCGTGCGATGACCAGGCCGCCGGCCTCCAGCCACGGCTTCGGGTCGACGGTGAGGACGCCGTAGCCGCGTCCCGCCCACGTGCCCTGGTATGGCGATGACCCATCGGGCGCAACGCGACGAAGTTCGAGATGCAGGTGCGACCCCATGACCTTGCTGCGCGCGGGGTCGCTCGGATTCTCGGCGCGCCACTGCGCGACCGTCTGGCCCGTCACGGGGGAGAACTTGCCGTTGCTCGTGTTCCCGACGCGTCCGATCATCGTGCCTGCGACGACCTTCTGCCCAGCGGCCACGTTCACGGACGACATGTGCCCGTAGAGCGCCCACGTCGGCGGACTCGTCGTGTGCTTGATGACGACTGCGTTTCCATAGCCGCGGAGCCCTTGCGCCGACCGCGCATCCGCGCTGACCGTCTCGACCGTGCCGCCTTCGACGGCGATGACGGGTGTGTTCGCGCCCGAGCTGAGGTCCATGCCCGCGTGCACCGTCGGCTGCCCGGACGTGCGACCGGGACGGGTGCGCATGTTCGAGAGCATCTTCGCTCGCGTGACGAGCAGGGGGGGCGCGTACGACATGGTGGGCGCCTCTCCGGGTCAGATGCCGGTGCCGAAGAGCAGTTGCGGGGGGACTTGATCGCGGCCGATCGCGTTCTGCTTGATGCCGTTGGCGCAGATGTGGCGGATCTCGTCCCACGTCATGAACATCGGCTGCTGGCCGCCACACTTGCGGCATGGCGCAAGAACCGAGACGCCTTGCGCCAAAGCCTGGACGCCGTGGACCCTTTGGCCGTGAACGATGCCGAGGATCTCAGGCCACTCGATGACGAGCTTGCTCTGCCAGCCGCAGGTGCCACAGCCGAACGTACACTCGACGCCATGCGGCGCGATGCGCGTGCCGACGGCATCCATCTCGTCTGCGCCGAGGCCAGACATCATGTCGTCGCTGCTGTTCGACGCTTCGGAGAAGACCTTGCTGGACATTTGAGACTCCATTTGGCGTCGCGATGACGATGAACTTGCGCTGCGTGGTGTCCTACATGGCGGGGCTCGAAAGTACATCGCTGCGGCGCGGACTTCAACCTGCGCCTGCCTGCCTGCCGTTGTCAGTACGGAGCGGTGCCTTCTCCCCACAATCCCGGGATGGGGCGACCATCACCAAGGACGGCGTTCGGCCGCGTCTTCAGGCCGAGCACTGGCACTGCGTACCCAAGGACGATGTCACGCCAAACGTCATGGCCAGGATCTGACCGGCGCGTCTTTGCGCTTTGACGATGCGCCACGATCCACTCGATCGGACAGCCCTCAGCGCGCGCCTCTTCCACAAGCCAGCGAAGCGCCTCCGTCATGGTGTCGCGGATCGCATCGTCCCACGTGGTCGGCTTGTTGCCCCACACGCTCGCGATGTCTTCGCGGTGGGGCGTAGTGGGGTCGTCGGGCACGCCGGGGAAGTGGCCTTCGCCTTCGAGGTGCACCGCGCGCTTGTTCCAGCGCCCGCCGCCGTTGACGTACCAGCGGACTGGAGTCTGCAGGACGGCGACCCCATCGTTGAACGCGGTCGCGTGCGACGCGATTTTGAGCGCGCGCCGATGGCGAGTTGGAGGGTCTGCGAGCGGGCCGAACACGCACGCCGTCTGGTGCATGCACACGGTGTCGATCGTCTTGGGATCGCGCACGATGACGCGCCCCTTGCGGTCGAGCGCGTGATCACCCTTCTGAGGCTTCTGCTCAGACCGCAGGTCCAAGCGCGAGACGACCGTGGCCCCCCGCTGCGCGATCACGGGGAATCGCTCGGCTTGACGTCTGACGCGACGAGGTCCGCATCGACAGACACGTCGAGAGCGGGCTTTGCGGCAGCCGCCAACTTCGACGTGTCACCGAGGCGCGTGGTCAGCACGGCAAGGATGGTCGCCAAGATCAAAAGGCTGGTGTGCACCCACGGCGGCGTGCCTTCTGGCAAAACCGGAAGCACGGCCGTGATCACGAGCAGCGCCGTGGCGCCCCACGACACCATCTGCGTTGCGGCGGGTATCTCGAACTTTTTCATCGTGACTCCATGCCCCGCGAACCTCTGACCCAGTGACTCAAAATGCCTCGCTCGGCCGCGCTCGTCAACGCGACCGCGCGAACATCATGGCGTGCGATTCGGAGCCGCCCGACGCTTCTGCTTCGCTTTCAAGTCGGAGTCGGTCTTGGCGCGCGCCGTGGCGAGCACGCCGTCGAGCGCGGCCAGGAACTTGTCGCGGCTGCCCATCTCCGAGAAAAGACGAAACAGAACGGGCGTCGCGTCCGCGATCGCCTTCGCAAACTCCAGCGCGAGCTTTGCCACGTCGCTGCTCATCACTCGCCCCCGTTGTCGATGGTCACGAGCGCGGCATCGCAGCGCGCGCGCTCGACCGCGAGGTCTGCGTCGTCCTGCTCTGCGGTCGAATCGTCCCGCGCCACGATGTGGCGTTCGTTCTGCGTGCACCGAGCGACCTCGCTCGCGTACTGAGCGCGGAGCTGCGCAGAGGAGCCACACGCGCCGACGAGCAGGGGCGAGATCAACAGGCACAGGATGATGTAGCGCACGCTCATACTCAGCTCACGCTCTCGCGCGGCGCGCGAACAACGGTGCCCTTGTCGAGGTCGATGGACGTCATCGTGTACTGCCCGTTCACCTCGTACTTGACGCGAACTTGGCCAATCAGCGAGGTGAGGTCGTTCTGTCGGTTCTGCAGCTGCAACTTGAGGCTCTCGATCTCCTGCTCGCGCCCCTGAAGCAGCAGGCGCGCATTTTGCAGGCGCTCAGCTGCGAGCTGCACGATCAAAAGGTCCTGCTGTTCGAGCGCCACCTCCAGCGGGGTGACGATCTGCATGGACTCCGGCTCCGACTGAACGGCGCGCGGAGCCCCTTGAACCCTTGGCTTCATGGCCTTCGGGAACTTCTTTTGAATTTGACGGCGCATAAACGACTCCTTTTGTCAGACTTTCGACGGTATGACAGACGAAATACCATGTCAAGAAGCCTCATCCGCCGACGGGGATACCACCCGCTCGCAAGACGCGCAGCACATCGTTCAGTTCGCGCTGGAGAGCGTCGCAGCGCTGGTCGAGCTTTTTCGCGTGCTCTCGCGCTTCGCGCTCGCGGCGAAGTGCGTCTTGCGCGGCGCTCTGCGCGGTGTCGAGGTCTGCGCGCATGGCCTTCATCGTAGAGGCCATCGCGCTCACTGACTCCGCGTGGGCTTGGGCTGCGATGCGGTCGCGCTCAGCATCGCTGATGCGGATTTTCCCGTTTGCGCGGATAGCGACTGCGGCCGCAGTCAAGATCCCCGGCGCGTTGCTGAGCAGCAGTCGCCCAACCTCTCCGGCAGTGTCCGATTCTTCGCATGCCCCAAGAAGCATGGCGGACACGCCAATGAGCGGCCAGATCCACAGCGGAGGCTTCGAGACCTCACGAACCGCTGTATCTAGCCACTCTCGAAGCATGTCACTTCTCCTCATAGTATCCACCAAAACTTTCCGTTGCATCCGAGGCGCACGACGCCGAGCTTCGTGTCGATGTCGTACGAGCCTTGCCCATCTATCAGACTGCCTTGAGGCTTTATGGTGATCGGGTTTACATCCGCGTTACCGCTGGAGTCTTTGACCACGTAGTACAGATCTTTTTCCGGAAATGGCAGAGTAACCTGCGTCGGGCCGGACGCGGTGTCCATCAGCAGTGCCGAGTTCGTCGGATACAAATCTGCCGACACGCTCGTGAAGAAAGGGCCCACGACATTCAGGCCAGCGATCTGCGTCCACTGCACCTGCGGACTAGTCAGCGTCTTGAGCCACAGCTGCCCTGCATCAGGCGTAGGGCGCAGGTAGAGCGACCCCTCAACCGCCGGGATAGCCGCGTTCGAAGGATTGCTCGGACCGACCAGAATCGACGCCGAGCTGCCGGCCTGGTCGATGCGCAAGTCCGTAGTGCCTGCGCCGCCCAACGTCAGCACAGGCCCGGACCTCGGCTCGACGCCGTCCGCCGAGAGCGTCTCATTGCTCACGAGCTGCCGGACCGTGCCGCTAGCTATCTTGAGGGGAACGGCAGGCATCAATTACCCGTCTTCTGCGCGGTTGGGGCTTTGAGCGAAGCGGTCATTTTCAGCTGTCGGGGCGGGCCTTCAGCGCTAGGCTAAAGGCCCGTCGTTCCGAATCAGAGAACGACCGGAGTGCCCACCTGGAGAACCATCGGAACGGTTCCGCCAGCGACCGTACCGGCTGTGCGTGCGAAACCGACCGTCAGGACGACCTCCCCTACTATCGATGGGGCGACATTTGTCACGGCTCCTGCTGTTACCGCAGACAGGTACAGGCGGTCGCCAGCCGCGATGGTGATCGCTGCTTCAATCGTCTGCAGCTCGATCGTACCCGCCAGCGTCATGCTCCCGGCGGTGCCTTCGTTGGCGCCGAAGACCGACGACGCGACGAGTGAGGTCGCGATGGCTCGCTGAACACGGTTTGCCGTCGTCGTCAGATACCCGAGCATTCCGTTCGTCACCGCAGGTGCAGTGGTGGTGTCGAAGCCTGTCACTACGATCTGCGGTACACCGCCGGCCTTCAGTTCATTCAGCGCGCCGACGATCGACGTCGCGATGAAGCCGACGAGGATCGTGTTGCCGGCCTGGTTCAGCGTGATCGTCGCGTTACGCGCGCCGAGCGTCAGGTCGGCCGTTGCGCCGGAGACGGTGAAGTTCGACGCGGCGGCGGAGTCGAGGGAGATCGTTCCCACGCCGAGGGTGTCGACAGTGAAGTTCAGCCCGCTTGTCGGCGTGGCGATGATGCTACCTGGACCGTTGATGGTCAGGACCGACACCGTGTTTCTGCGGAAGTCGACGAGGTTGCCACCGGCCATCGAGTCCACGATCATCGCGTCGCTGTTTTGCGAGATGATGGACACGCCTGTGTGGGCACCATCCGCAGTAACTTCAAGCGCTGGGCTCGCGCCCGTGCCGTTGGCGGCAATGAGCACCCCGCCGACGGTCCCGTTGTTGTTGCGAAATTCGGCTGCGCGAAGGCCGCCGAGGTGCGACGACACGATGCCAGTGCCGAGGCCGAGGAGGCCCTGCGTGACCGTCAGACCGTTGCCCGAGTTGGCGGTGTTCTGAACGATGTTGATGCCAGAGCCGGTGGTATGGATCACCTGAATACCGGCGCCGGTCGCACCGACCGTCTGAGCGACGTTGATGCCGAAGCCCGTGGTGGTGGCGCCCATGACGACGTTGATGCCGACACCGAGCCCTGCGAACGTGCGGTTCACGTTGAGAACGTTGGTCGCGTCGACCGCGTTGCTGAGCGTGATCGCTTTGGCGGCTGTCGCGACGATCGTCGCTGGCGCTGCCGAGTTGTTGTACGCGTCCTGGAGTGTGGTCGCACCGGCGCCGGTCGAGACCAGGCTCCATGCCGTATTGGCGGCGCCCGTCTTGAGGTACAGCTCTCCGAGCGCGCCGCCGTCGCGAAGGTAGAGTGAGCCCTCGTTCGCGACGACGCCGGTTCCGCCTGAAGGGACCGCAGTGCCGACGAAGACGCTGACGATCGCACCGTCGAGGCCGGTTTGCTCCAGCTGGAGCATCGGGCCGGTGACGGCCGTCGCGACGTTCTGCGCGCCGCGGGCGGAGGCGATCACCGTGCTGCCTGGAAGCCCACCGATGCCCGAAAGGCCGCCGCGGATCTCAACCCTGCCGCCTGCGACCGTGCCCGTGCCCGTACCGCCGAGCACGAGGGTGGCGCCGCCAGCGAGCGCGCCACCGCTGCCCGCTTGGAGCGTCGCATCGCCGCCGGGTCCGGTCGGCGATGCGCCTGCGAGGAGAAATAGGCTGCCGCCGAAGCCGCCGCTGGTCGATTGGCCGCCGGTGAGTACCAGCGCGCCGCCGTTCGAGCTGACCGAGTCTCCGCCGGTGATCTGAATGCCGCCGCCTGCGCCGGCGCCGGTGTGGTCACCGCCGTCGATGACGATTCCGCCAGCCACTGCGTTGCCCGTCGTGCGATTGCTCGCGCGGACGACGACGCGTCCGGCTATGCCGGTTGCGAAGGTGTGTGGCGCCGCGATGAGGGTGATGTCGCCGCTGGCTTGTCCGCTCGATCCGGGGGCGCCGGATTCAATTTCGACTTGACCGCCGCCGCTGCCGCCGCTGCCGCCGCCGCCCGCGGTGATGCTGATGCCACCACCTGCGTTGGTGGTGCCCGTGCCGGACTCGATGGTGACCTTGCCGCCGCTTGCGCCGCTCGAAGAAGCAGTGATCGAAACCGCTCCGGCGGCATCGATCACAAGGATATCAGCGCCACCGTCTTGGACCACGATCGCATCGCCAGTGCCGAGGTTGTTGACGAAGAGCCCGCGACCCGTCGCGGTCAGGGCCGTGGTCAGCGTCAGCAGGTCGACGGTCGCCGCGGCTGCCGACGAGAATGCGATGGATCCTTCTGCATCCGTGACCGAGATCGCGTTGCCCGCGACGTAAGCCGTCTGGAGGCTCGACGCGCCTGCGACCGATGCTTGGGTCCAGGTGGCCGGGCCGGTCTTGATCCACAGCTCGCCCGTCGCGCCATTGTCGCGCAGGTAGAGCGAGCCCTCCGGGGCGATGACGCTCGCCGCGTTCGGGTCGAGCGTGCCCGCAAACACGCCGACGCTCGCACCACTCGCACCGCTTTGCGTCAGGGTCAGCGCAGGGCCCGCCGTGAGAACCGTGGCATCCGCACTGCGCGGCGTGGAGACGATGGTGGCGCCTGGAAGTCCAGTGGACGTGCCGCCGGTGAGCACGACCGAGCCGCCCGCACCCGCGCCCGGCGCGTTACCGCCGGTGATGTTGACGGGGCCGCCCGCACCCGCGCCGCCGCTGGCGCCACCGACGATCTGTAGCGGCTGTGCGCCTGCGACAGCCGGCTGCATGGTGAGCGAATGCGGAGAGCCATCAGCGCGGAACGTGAGGTTGGCGAGGATGCCGGCAACGATCGTGAGATCGTCGGTGATGGCGTCGCCGATGATCGTGTTGCCGTTGAACGTGGCGGTCGTGGTGACCGTCATTGATCCGGGGACGTTCACCTGCGTGCCGACACCACCAAGATTGATGACCGTCGTGGTCGCAGGATCGCCGAGCGCGAGGACCGTTCCAGAGCGCGGCACAACGCCGTCTGCTCGGAGCTGGTCGCTGGGGGCGAGCTGCGATATTGAACCAAGAACTACTTTGAGCGGGATCACGTCAGCCATGGAGGAACCTCTTGTGAATGAGTGCGAAAATCACAAGCGGATGTCCCCTCCGCTGCTGTCTGAGTGTTGCCTGAGCTTTATGGCGCCCAGCTGCTACTGAAAGTATGGGTCGAGGTCGACGTTTGCGACCGGCTCTGTGTTCGTGACGTCGAGCCACACAGGACCGCTTGGCGGCTTGACGCCGTTGCGACTGATCGACTGCGGGATGCGGAAGTTGATCAGGTAGAGTTGCGCCGTCTCGTTCGTGGTCTGCACGATGTCAGTGTCGGCCACCCTGATCGCGGGGCACATGGCGGGACCGCAGATCGACTTGCCACCATCCGGCAGCGGCTTGTCGAACCCGACACGGAAGCTGAAAAAACCATCGTCCGTGTACCAGGAGTCGATGACTTCTTGCGTGAGTTTGTATCGCTTGGCTGCCATGGATTCCTCGGGATCAGAGAAGTATTACAGGTTCGCCCGGAGAAAGTACGAGTACCGTTACGCTCTTCGCGTATCCGACACGAAGCAGGACGGTGCCCGATGGGTCCGGCGGCGACGCTGGGGGAGTCGTGGTGAGCGCGCCTGCCGCGCCGAGGTAGTAGACGGCACCGGGCGTGAGTGGTGGCCCGCCGAGAGCGCCCCAGGGAAACTCGCCGGCATAGGTCACCCTCGCCGTACCAGGCGCAGGGATCGACGAAATCAGCCCCACGAACGGCAAGACGGTAGCCAGGCCGGCGCGATCGGCGAGCCCGAGCGTATCCGCTACAGGTGTCGAGTAGACCGCATCACGCAAAGACAGTCCCGCCTGCAACCACGCGCCAGAGAGGAACCCCGGACTGCTCGCGCCTTTGAGGGCATCAATGGCGCCCTGGACGTTCGACGCTCCAAGGGCCGGGGCGACGAGGAAATCGTCATAAAATAGCAGGCTCGACAGCTCAAGCGGGAATGGGTAGACGACGCCGCCGCCTGTGAAACCGGGCACCCAAGCCGCAGGGTTTAGTGTGTTGGGGTTCGCGTTGATGTCGTAGATGCTGACAAGGCTTGAGGTCGGACCACCACCTACGAGCCAGTTGTCTGGCAGACCGCCTGGAGAGATCCGCTGAACACCCACTGCACCGTCGTTGAAGTTCAGCTCCAGCAGCGGGCCGGAAAGCGGAGGCACGAGTCCCGCGTTCTGACTAGCTGCTATCAGCGCGAGCACCATCGTCGTCTGCGGAAAGTTGCCAGGAGAGCGCATGAGAGCGCCCGTGTTGGTCGAATGGTCTACTGCACTGCCACTGCCGATCGAAAAAATGTACGCGCTACCCAGCGGGAGCGCCGAAAACTCTAGGACGCCCGTGTTTAGTGCCGGGTCGATCTTCATCACAACAGAGCCGTTTACGCCCCCTAGTTCTCCGATGCCGTAGAGCATGTCGAACTTCACGCCGTCCGGAACATCGAGCACCACTGCGCCGGTTGCCCCGTAGAAGCTCCCGATGGTGCCGCCGCGGAAGTCCCAGCCGTTGACCGGCATGCCCGCGAGTGGCACGACAAACGGTCCTGTCTGGAGCGCGAGTCGCACCAAGGGGGCGGCGCCGAGCTGGATAGTCGCCAGCTCCGCCATGAGATCCGTCCACGACGTGTAGCGACC
>Ga0163149_10005432_pt1 | contig 13448 bp, 12 predicted proteins | sample OliLakLV19MP5G1_FD_148604 | JGI IMG/M metagenome (GOLD analysis project Ga0163149, IMG submission 148604) | Freshwater microbial mat bacterial communities from Lake Vanda, McMurdo Dry Valleys, Antarctica - Oligotrophic Lake LV.19.MP5.G1 | ecosystem: Environmental > Aquatic > Freshwater > Lake >...
CTCCATTCTTAGCAAATGTCCTTGGAGCAGCTTGCAAACACCCCAGCGTTTCATCAACATTTGATCCTTTTTGCAGATAGCTTTAACAGCTAATTAGTTACCTTTTTAGTTACCTTCAATAGCGTTTATGTCTCTTGTGCAGTTAGTTAGCTTTAGTTGTCACTGGATGCAACTAAATGTCATTTTGAAGTAGATTAACGAAGGGAACTAGTTGTGGGAGTTTTTGGTGTTGTTTTTCTTATTGTTTTTGTTGCATAAGGCATGATAACTGCGTGTTAATGAGCGTTTTAGGCGTGACAACTGCGTGTTGTGGGGCGTTTGTTGGTTAAATTTGCCTAAGTCAGTGAGTGGAACCAAGCAGAAACAGGACAAAAAACAGACCATGGTGGGTGGACCTTCTGTCATTCAGCATGAATAAAGCATAAATTTACTTAGGTGAAGCATTTTTGAGAGCAGGCAGGGTCACAGGGAATCGTGTTGTTGTTTTGGCTGTTCTGGACCAATCAAAATCATGTCTAGGTAGGTCTAGTACTTACCTGGTCTAGGACTTAGGCGGGGTTGCTTCTGAAAGGGAAAAAAGATGCTGAAACGAGTGCACTTGCGCGCAATCCATTTGATAATTGTCTAACCTGAACTTGGCATAGTCCTCTGCAGCAACAGGCAGCAAGTTGCAAGTTTTCAGCTTCCCAGGTGGAAGTCGTGCTCCTGCTGCTATGTCTTGTAGACAAGGTAGGTGTTTGGGTATTAAAGGGGGCTTGCTTGGCTCTGCGTCAGTTGCCCCTGACCTGCAACTAAAAGTTGGCGGAACCAGGGACCAGTGAGTCAATGAAAAACAAAATTGGCCTTTCGTTTTGCAAGGGAAAAAAAAGTTAGGCAAAAGGAAGACAGAATGAACTCACTCTTTGCTTTTTGATCTCCAAGGAAACAAAATCAAACTGGGTTTGTTCTGCAAGGTTTTGCACGAGGTGGTGCGCTGTTTCACAACACACTGCATGTCATGTCAGTTGGGCAGACTGATCGAGGTCTGCCGATTTTGGTTCCCGTTTCCATGGGAATGTGTGTTGGTCTAACATGCCAAATGAGATCTTTTAGCTTCTGATAGAAGGGCTAAACATGTTGGAGGCACTTGACAATCGCAAACACATTGGTGGGACAAGTCAGGTGCATAGCAGTCCAGTTGGGTGGAATCCCCAAGTGTCTCATATTTTACGACATGGTGAGTCGGTGCTTGCTGGAGGCTAGTGAAGGAACACGGCTGATGGGCTAGTTCACGGCTATCAAGCAGGAGGGGTGTTGGAGGCACTTGATGACCGTGAATGCATTGGTCGGACAAGTGAGGTGCCTAGCAGTCTAGTTGGGTGCAATCCCCAAGCATCTTATTTTGTATGACATGGTGAGAATGCTCAGGGTTTGAGTCCCCAACGCTGCCTCTTTAGGGTGAATGCAATGCCGCCACGTGGAAGGGTCGTGGCTGGAGCCGGCGCTTGCTGGAGGTCAGTGAAGGAACACGGTTGATGGCTAGTTCACGGCTGTCAAGCAGGACGGGTGTTGGAGGTACTTGATAACCGTAAATGCATTGGTCGGACAAGTGAGGTGCCTAGCTAGTAGTCTAGTTGGGTGCAATCCCCAAGTGTCTCATTTTGTTCGACACAAACAGATCTCACACAGATGGATTTGTGGCCCTAGCCCTATGTTCCTGCACACTGCAACCAACAGAATCTTGTGACGTTTTCATACTTAATGTTTTCATTGTCATCTATTTAACAGACACGTTTCGCAGATAATAAATTGTTTCTTATGAAAGCTCCCCCTGCGTGTAGGTGTTTTTGTCACCAATTTTGTTTTCCGGTACATTAATCTACACGGAGTGCCTGTAGAATTTCGGATTTTGGCGCATTTTGCCTTGCCCTTCTCGTTAGCTTTGCCCCATCAATCAGCGTTCCCAATGGGCTCCCATGTAGCTTTGGTACTGAAAGCTACTTAGCTTCGCCCTCAACAGTCGCGAAGCGGCTGGGCGTTCTCCCATACATTAACATTAATTGCCCGGGTGGAAGTGAGACCCCCCACGGGAAAACCAATCTTTTGACCACCAGGATTGCACGAAATAAAGCATGATGTTTGTGGTGTCAACGATACACTGAAGCAATCAACCATGAAGGAAGGATGGATCATAAATTTCATTGCGCATGTAAGAAAGGCCAGCGACAAGATGCCTGCTCGTTCGGTGCCATCACTACTACTGGTAGTACAGCAAGTCTTACTGCTGGTAGTTTCTGTGATTTTGGGCCAACATTCATCACGTCAAGTATGTGTGTCGGCATGGGCCCCTTCGTCCTCTTTCCTTCCATGTAGACACCACCACCGAAGAACCAACATCAACACCTGCGCCGACAAAACTACAAACGCAAATACTGACCTCCTGATGATGATGTTTTTGTTTGGACGAGGAGGCGTACCAAAGCAGCAGCAGCAACAACCACCACTACAACAAACCGCCACACCGACAAGACATCAGCAAGAAAGTCAGGGCAGTGCTACTAGTATTCAGCAGCATCAATGGGAAGTCTATGTGGATCAAAGCAAACCATCCTTAGATCGAGGTGGCAGTGCGACCTTGGATGCCTTTTTGGGATTGGCACCTCCGTCCTTGGTCAAGGTCCTGGCAGCGACACTCGACGGCACAACCACCACTTCGAATGCTGCTACTACGACAACTAGCAGTCAGAGTGCGGATCCCTCCCCGTTTTCCTCCGACAAAAAGAGCGACAATAACAGTGGCAGCAGCAGCAAGAGCAGTAGCATTGGCAGTACAGGTACTACCAACAGCAGTAACAAAAAGAAAAAGGGCCCTTTGGTACGATGTCTTTCCATCGACGGTACCAAATGTATTGATGTCTCCAATGTCGATTCCGTCGACAAAGTCTATCGAATTTTGACCAAACACATGAAAATTACCTCCGCGCCGTCGTCACCAGCTGCCACCGCAACGAGTAGTACTATAAAATATAAAAATAAAAAGGCATCCCAAAGCATCATCCCCACGAGCAGCAGCAGCAGCAGCAGCAGCAGCAGCAGCAGTGGGTACATTCGGATCCCCTACAAATTGGCCGAATGTCTCAAATGGAAATACAAGGGCAATGCATATTTGGAATCGGGTAAATTTGATGAGGCCGTGCATGCCTACAATGAAGCACTGGGAATGCTTCAATCCATAAGTGGTAGTAGTACTGGTACAAAGAAGGCAACACCAACTCCTGCCAACACTCCAACAACATCCTCTAATACACAACCACAACGACGCCAAAACGCAAACACACACCACCACGACAATAATGACACGGAGGATCAAATCCAGCAACAAGAAGGAATTCTCTTGCTCATGCGAGCGACGGCGTATTTACAACGTGCCGCCAGTCACAAGACGATTCTGAAAAGTACCGTCAAGGAATTGATGAGTATGGTACCGGATGCGGCCAAACTCAAAAATGTATACGAACAAACGAGTAGCATTATGGACACGGCTGCTGCTGCAGCGGATGCCGACTCAAATTCAGGCAACAACGAACCACCCACAACTACCAAGCAATCCCAATCCCAGCAACGTCCCTTTCTTCCACCCAGCGTTCGTCATTCCGTCTTTCGTCGCGTGTTGGCCGATGCCGCCCAACAAGAAGAATCCTTTCGAAAAACACAATATTGGCACGGCCTTTATCAATACGCCCTCTTACAGGCAGCCCAAGACGTACTGCAATCCACGCAATTGTTGCCCACCTATAGTCGGGGATATGCCCGTGCCGGAGAGATCTTGTCGGAACTGTGGAAATTGTCCGAATCCTTGTCGTATTATCAAACCGCCGTGGTGTTGGACGAACGACTGGGACCGCAGCTCCAACCCGTCATGGATCGATTGCAAAAACGCCGCGATTTATTGACCAGTGCCAGAGCCTATGGATGGTCGGAAGATACCCTACGATTGGCGTTGGATGTGGCGGGATGAAAAGAAAGAAGGGATTGCTACAGTACTGCAGTGGTAAGGTGTTTGTCTTTATTCGTTGATTGCGGAATAGAAAGAAAAACAATAATGGAACAAATCAATCTAGTTCCTCCCGAGGACTTCTTTCTTTGCAACAAGAGGGCCTCCTTTCCTGCGACAAGCGCCCCAACAGGAATTGATTTTGGCATTTTGTCTCTTTGCAATTGAGAACCAGGAGATCTATTCCATGGACGCCGAACGGAAGTTTGTTGTTGTGCGCACTCGTCTTCTCTTCTTTTTCGCGGTATCTAGAAGAGTGTTTAGGGTACGCTCTCTAGTCGATTCTTTCCGCCTATCGTACGGCTAGTAGTATCGACGACTTCGTTGCCAAGAAGAGCAACCACTCTAGCTCAGTGTTGCATTCGTGCAAACATTCAGGATATAAATTTCGTTTTCCCTATTTCAATTCAGACCATACAAGGAAACCATCTAAGCTTCGTAGTGTGCGCAAGCTCCCGCCAACCTATTCAAGCAGGTTGAGTCAATCATGTGGGAGTTGCCACTTGACTGCAAGCTCTTGTTGATTTATGAAGTTGTTGACCATGACAAAACGAAAAAGCTCTTTGAGTCCAAGACTTGAACCAGAGGAAGGGGGCATTTCTTTTGATGAGCTCCAAACGATGGGCAGTAGCAGGAAAATGGTCTGCTCCATTGGCCTGTCCAAATGGTCAATGCTGCTATGCGCGTTGGTCGGCATAAGCTCCAGTGCCCATTCTGTACAAAGCCTACGATGTAGTTGGTATAACCACAATCAAATGGTCTTGTCTTGTGGCTGCTGTTGTTCTCTCAAGACATTGGTAATCATTTGTGCCAGGGTCAATCGTGGTTCTAACCCATAATGGGCGGGGATATCTCCCGCTATCCGTTCGGCACGAAAGGATCGTGGCTCCATCGCACGACCCCAATGGACATAGGTCAAACCACCATGAGGGCCTAGTCCCGCAAGCGTTTGCTGCTGTTGTCGCGCACGACGACTAATCGTCATGACCATGTGCTGGTCCAGCCGATCCATGGCGTAGGCATTCATGTCATATATGAGCTGGGGATGATGTCCACTGGAAAAGCCTGCGGTCCGCCAAACGATTGTCAAATCTGGACGTGCTTGTTCCAATCGAAACAAGAACTCAAAGGCTTCATTCATATAGTTGGTCACATCTTGAAGGTTGGGAGTTCGACATAGATGAGGCCGGGCACTGTGCCATATTCCCAACGCCACGATGAGCACATTGACATGTTGGAGAATGTTGCTGTCCACGGTGGGATCCAATTCATCGTGTAAAAATCCGTTGACTCCATAGAGACATGGTCGATCGATATAGATCCAATCGCCCTCGTCGTCATCGTCAAGACGCGCTCGTGTATTGCGGGGCATGGTACGACACAACCAAAGGTTATTTCCAGTTGTTGTTTGAGTCCATCCGGCATGTCGTTGGCAGGGTTCCGTCGCGTTCTTTTTGTTCACATCAATGATCGAAAAGTGATCCAATTCTGCCACAGACGTCGCTGTGGTTTGTGCTGTTGTGGCTGCTGCTCGAGTGCCATTGAGAACGCCATACATGGTACCCGAGGCCCGACGAGCCGTCGAATCTCCCAACCAGAAGACAGACTTGCCCTGAAAGGTGTCTTGCATTGCCAAAGCATTGTACAATCGCCAACCCGGTGGAGGAATCCAGGCATTGCCCAACCAACTACCGGTCCTAAACGTAGGCACAAAATAGCAATTACCTACAGTATATAATTGTCACGAAGTCTCAGTCAGTTGAGTGAGCCCTCCCAATGAATTTTGGTGCCAAGTGTTGTGCGAAATATCCGAAGCCCACCAAGCTAGAGACGCGCACACGCTCTTCAAAACATCAACACCAACAGAATGGTTTTCGGGGCCTGGAAGATGGGATGTCCTGTGAGATTTTGGTGCTTTCATTCCAAGCAATGTTCTTTGGAAAAAGAAGTTTAATTTCTTTAGACAACCAATGGTCACAGACATTCCTCTTGGAACTCATTTCCAGATTGCAAACATGGCTTTGCTTCCAAACATCTGGAGCAATGCTCCAAGTTTCTGTCTGCGTGATCATGGACGCAAGATACAGTTCCATCATGGGCTTCCCATGGAGCTAATGCATTGTCTAAAGTGAAGTGTCTAGATATTTTATTTGCACATTTTTTAGGCATCTCAACAATCTCATCAACGCAGACAAACAACATCTGCAACAATGTTGGATTGAACCCAGATGACATCATTCATGCATTGACATTCTCTATCATCTTGAGGCACTTTGATTGACCTATTGTTTTGGTGGTGTGGTGTGGCTTGTCTGGTAAAGGATTAAGAACTTGCACCGGCAAATTTGTGGCAGAGTGATTTGATTTGTTGTGAGTGCCATGTTGTGTTGCAGGGGTCAGACATGCGATCCATTGCAGAAGTTTGAAGATGAAGCTTGGGTGCAACATTTGGGGTTGGGACAATCTTTTGGCTTTATTCTTTGTGCACACATCATGTGAGCAACCTCTGCAATGAAAGAGAATTGCTGACGACTTCTCCACAACAACTTGTTTCTCATCGCTTTGCTGTGATGACATTGTTTCTCACTAGCAAAAAGCATGAAGAAGAAAAAACAAAAGAAAAAAATATGCCCAAATGTTCAAAGGAATGAAAGAAAGCAAAAGAGTGTGATGTCTTGTCCTCTTGTCCACCCTACGCCCAAGATTTTGGACAAACTTGACAATTGTGCACTGGAAACACACAAAGTGTGCATGCCATTCAAACACATTTTTTTGTTGCATGACAAGTCCAGAAGCAATCATTTGCCGCTTTGTCCCATTCACCATGACAAACACTCAAACTTTCAAACCACAGCAGTGTGACAAAACATTTGCAAACATCATGTCTCTCATGTTGATGTCATTCAAGACATTTTCCAACAAGTCTCTGTCAAACAGAAACAAGACATCATTGTCAAAACTCTCAATGAAAAGTTTGGGTCCCTGTGGCAACTTGCATAGCCACACAACAGGAACATGCTCCAGGCAATGCAGGGCAAGTTTGCTTTTGTGCCGACTCACTTTCTGCATGAAAACCATCTCGTTGGTGATTGTGATGCGCAGATCACATAATTTGTTGGTCCAATTTTGTGTGACCTTTGATCAGCAACAAAGGCAAAGCAAACATTTTGTTTTGTGAAGTTGATTTCATTTCTGAGAGACGTTTTGGGTTTGTTTTGTTGAGTGATTAGGCAAGGGATTGATCTTGTGGTTTCTGGCAATGCTGACTTTTGACATTTCTTCATCAATTGTCGAAAAACTGTCTTTGGCCCAATTGGAGCAGTCCAAAGAAATTCAATTTGTCTGTCAGAACGATTGTCAGTTCATCTCGTTTCTGCCGTTTCTGTTCTTGCTTTTGGGGGGCAAATGCTTGGAACTCTTGGCCTTCCATTTGTCAAGAGCTTGCCTGGGCATTTCCTCCACAGCTTTGGAATGGAGGCTTTTGCTTTGCCCTTTGTTTGTAGGGGCTGAGCGGATGATTTTGGCTGGTCATGATCTGTGGATGTCACTTGAGCTTGTCTCAGTGGTAACTTGTCTCAGTGGTAACTTGTCGAAGGTCCCAGTGGTAACCAAAGGCGTGCAACACTGTAGGTAGACATAAGTAGCCACTGCCACATGTACCGAGTTCGTTCTCTTCCGTTTCACCGCGCAAGAGTGTTTAGAAGGTACGACTACACCTGTTTTCACAGTACCAACCAATGCCTCTGGCTCCAATTAGGAGTACGCACGTTACCAGTACGTCTGATTCTCAGAGTGGCGTACTCGCCTTCTTTTCTTTCGCCTACTGTACTAACTTAATAAGTATCTCTTAGAAGTACTTCGAAGTACCAAGCAAAACAATGCTGCTCTTCTGCTCCATCTACTAGTAATATCTCACGCCGCTCTTACGCCTCATTCGCGAGGGGCAAAAGATACGCTTCTGAGTCTTCTCGTTTGACTGGTACACGTTTGCGTGATATGGATGACGTCAACGCACGCAATCTTCTGCATCTTGACGTCAAGCAATGTTGCAAATCTTCCGCTGTATTTTGAGCGTCTGAGCCCTTGGCGGAAGGTGAAGTAGGGAATCTACAGTACTTCAGACAACGGCAAATCGATCGAAGAGAATAGAAATTCTGTTATTCATCGCCCATGTTCTCGATTGGCTAGCTACAGCCGAGCACTTCCGCACTCCTACCCAGAATCCACAGTTTTCGAAAGAAAGCATTCTCACAGTATCGAAAGCAATCGAGCAAGATCTCCTGATACACAAAATACAATCTCTTCATCATAATAATTGATTATACGATGCAAGACTTGCCGTTTGTTCCCGTTCTGCCAGATGATTTGCCAGATACCATGGTGCCCGGCGAGAGACATCTTTTCTTGAAGCCTCGACGTTCTTGGAAATCTCTCGAGCATCGAACAAGAGGCTCCATCGCTTCAAGAGCGGCAACGATCCAGCCTCCTTGCAACGATGCCATCAAAGATGATGTTGAGACCGACGAGCTCGTCGAGAAGGAAAATGACGCGCCCTTTCATTCACCCGGATGGATGCTGCCTTCTACTAGGTTCTCGCTACGACCCAAGAAAGCGACGCAGAGAAGCGAGCCAATGATGCAAGCCATGGCGACGGTACCCGAAGAGAGGGTTCGTGACCGCTCGGAAGAAGAAGAGACGACGCATATGGCCAAGCGCTTCCGGGACAGCAACACGGGCAGCACGCTTTGTGTGGACCCTTCTTCTTCTTCGACATGGACTCCAGCTACTGCTGGACACTTTCTTCCGCGGGTTTGGAGGCAAGTGGTGAACGCTCCACCACTGATGCGCCCGGCTCCTAACAACCAAAGGTCTCTTCAACTTCAAAACAATTTCATTCCTCACGACGATCTCCTACCCGACCTTTTCTAAGTTAAAGAACGCACGCGTCTATCAATAACAATGGACACAAGATGACAATACCACAAGTAGCAGAAGCTTTGCGGGGTGAGGTTAAAGGCCGCCAAGATTCGCAGAAAATCTGAAAAAAAGCATTCGATTTTTTAGCCTACATCAAGTAGTAATATTAGTTTAGAGTAGAATTGATTCCAACTTTCACTATAGCTATACAATTGGCTCATTCGATATCGTACCTTAGTTTTTGTTTGGTCTAGTAGTAGTCGCAAGTGAATTGATAACCGTAGGTACCTAAACGCTCCTCGTTGAGAGGGTTGGGTGGGGTTCCCTTTTTTTCGCGTGAATTACAAATCTGCAGATCGACCCAGCGCAACTACAATTGTAGCATTTATGATACAGTAATGATTAATAGGCAAAACATGTAGGCCAACATATCGCCCGGGTATCCTCAAACCGTCTACTCTTCGTCTTATTGCGTCGCAGTGGTAACTGTGCCTTGTGTCCACAACATGTGGCTGTAACCCCGTTCGCGGGCTTCAAACATGTTCAAAGCAGAAAGAAATATGACATCATATCATGCATCTACAGCGTTGATGGGCTGAAATCTTCTCGGTACTACTGGATGTACCAGTGGGTAGGAATTTCGTGAGCCGGTGTTATTCCATCCAACCAACGGTTGCCAGAATTCTGCCCTTTCATGAAAAACGCTGCCATTACTTCTGTACCGCTATCCCTAATAGGTAACTTAGCCAGAAGGGCAGAAGTATTCCCGCCTTCGTTTATTTTTTTAGTGCGCCAAAGGAGATCTTGTGCGCCAAAAAGTATCCTCTTTTCCGCGACAACATGGTCTTTGGTCACTGCCACTCCCTGTACCTGGCGTACATGAAACACACGTATGTAACAACAGTACATTCCTTCTCGTGTCCTAGTTGAATGCAATCCCTACAAGTTTGAAATTCGGGCTATCCATTTTGCATTTTGGTCGGCAGTCTAACAATCGACCACTGACCTCATACTTTTTCAAGAAGCTGCGAAGTGTCCAACAACAAGCAAAAGGTCGTTTGACAATATGAACGCCATGAATAATAACAATACTGATATCAATGCCGACGAAGATTCGGAAGAGTTTGTCCTTGGTCTGCCTACACCCAGAGGCATGGAATCTTTCGAAGCACATTGCAACAGACGCGGTGGCCTTGTCCCACGACGAATCCTTCCTCGACGTCCCATCGCCAACAGTGGTGGCCGTGGCACCAGCAACAATGCGATGGCAGTGGAGATGCTGGCGGATGGTTCTGCTTGGAACCAGTTCCGTACTACAAGTGTCTTTCGAGTGATTGATGTTAACGATGACGATGAACAACACGAACGAGAAGAGGAAGCTACCGAGAGTAACAGTGAAGAAGAAGTCGAGAGCGAAAGGGATGAAGATGAAGAAGGCATGTTGTGGTCGCTAACCTCCGCGGTGAGTACTACGCCAAGACGCCGCCGATTGCGCCCAAGACAGAGGCCCTCTGAACAAGACGAAGATAGGTACTACTCTATGGAGAATCAGGCCAGAAACAAGGAGCCTATGGACTTTGCATCTCTGCCAAGCCAGGTTTTCCTACCATCCGTTTGATCAAGAAAGAGGCATCTACAGGACCGCAATTTTAAGCCAAGCTCCCTACGCTAGGTAGTCTAGGTACAATTTTAAATGATAACTATAATCTAAACAGTCAATCATGCTCCTACTAGTATATCTTATCTATTGCTAGTCTCTTCTCCTCTACCGTTACCGCCAAGGCTTGTCTAGCTAGCTAACCCACCCCAGCCTCAGGTAACCTAGCTAGCTAGTTGCCTAGTTCAGCCTTCAACCTAGGGTCTAGTCGCTTGCAGCTTGCCAAGCGAAAAAAAGAGAGATCGAGGTAACAACTACCCCACGCAAACCCACTTCACGTGCACATCGCGCTCACCATGGCTACTACTTGTAGTTGAACAGCTGTATTGTAGTAATCACGGGCAAAATTCTTATCAACTTCCAATGACGTCCACTAATTATCCGTATAATCACTTTTAAAATTCGTCTTTTCTACGTGGTCACGCGTTAATCAAATCCAAGACCCGGCCACCGACGTAAAAATGATCAAAAGATTCGCTTCTCGTTTGCAAAACTCCGCTGGTTCAGTAGTCACAGATAAAATGCCTCCCCCAACAACCGTAACCATGTTAATCACGAATGGGCTTGCTGAGGCAGATCCGATGTTCCTAAGCATAAAATACGCAGGCCGCACTTTTCTTTTCTAATTAATCGCCGGCAGCTCTGGAGAAGCCGAATGGACCTATGGCAAAAGTTCGGTCGACGCAATAAAGATCCAATAAGACGGTTCGGTGAATGGTTCTTCAAGATAGACCGCTTTTAGTCTTGTAACAAATGACGCAGGCGACTCCCATTTTAATATGCCTGCACAACTTCTGCCTTAAAACTTCCGGACACTACACTAAAGTTTTTGTTTTAGTACTTGGAACCGCTGCTTTTCCGGGATCCCTTTTATCCATCAGCTGGAAAGTGTGTTATTGCTTGAGTTCCCCGGAAGCGGCCAATCCCCCGAAGAAAACCCAGCCGCTGATTCCTCCACCAAGTAAACACGTTCTATGACTTCTATCTGTCGTATCGACTGAAGGAGTACAGTCACGGCCATCCAAGATCTTCATCAACTTGGACTACGATACGAGTATTGAGTATTGACACCTAACTCCACCAAGTGGTACCGGTACATGCGGTACGTCGTACTGTAGGCGCTAGATTTCATTCGTCTATTATTGTTGTGCACACATAAGGCATCCTGTATGCAAATGTCACAATTTCTGTGTTTCAAGCAGTCATTGAAATGGTACGGTGTTTTGTCGGCCATTTCCCGGGACCCTCGAATACAACGCGCCATACCAAATAGCCCTCTCTTTCTGCTCAAACCCTACTTTTGGAGCAGTGTGTTGTTCCCTTCCATCATGATACTGGTACGTAGCTACTAAAGTAGCGCATTGGTGGCTTTGGCGCCTCTTCCGTCTCGCGCATTCGCTGCTCTTCTAGCTAGAAATTGGTCATTGGCGGTCGGTCGCTACTAGTACGGTTCAGTGGCCGCGGCTTTACTCAACATCTACGTTCCGATGGCCGCAGCTTTGCTCGATATCTGACATCTCCGTGCGTACGAGTCCAAATGGTTGGAGTTCAAAACAGGTGAGTGCGCATGCAGAGATGACTGCACTCATGCAGTTGTTCAGATACAAGGCTTGCCGCCGAACGCAATGCCATGTGCCCGGCGTGGCCATGTGGCCACTAGCTAGAGACTCGACCCAACCCGACCCGACTCGCTCACTCGTTCCCCAGTACCAGTACCAGTACCACAGAGCTATAAACAACTTTTTTAGTTGGGCCGCGTTGGAAGCCGAAACGACTCAATGACTGACATTCGTCAACGTCGTGGGGTTGCCTAGTCTAGCTGGCTACTTGGGAACGACGTTTCAGTTGTGCTCCGTCAGTTCCCTGTCCTGGGTTGCAATCTATGGGCATTTTCAAGCTGGTTTTTGTCCCACAATGAACGTTTTCTAAACTAACAATGATGGCTGACCCGACACCTTGTGATTGAGTCCCCCAGAGCACGGCCACTCAGCGCTGCCCTAGATCTTTCACTCATTTTGTATTTTGCAATCGCCCGAGGGACAGGAAGCAATCTCAGTGAGAATGTTCTTTTCTTGTCAACATTTCCCGTTTGAACACAATCGCAGCACAGAATAATATGTCTCACGGAAATCAACAATGGGCATTGTCTGTCACATTACGGTATGCTTCAGTTGCACATGATGGTCCCACCGGTCATGGATTGGAAGAAGCAGATGTAGGATTGAACCGTTGCTTCTGTTATCACTGCCATGAGTCCCGCACACAAGAAGTACATTTCACCAGTAAAGCATTCTCTGATAATCTGTACCAGCTACTGGTGTTAGTCTACTTGCTGGCTCTTTACTTGCTGATATGATTTGTTATTAGTTACTACTGTTAGCTAGCTAGGTCTAGCTAAAACCACCAAAATTAGCAAGTTTGTGAGCTGACGATTATGGTTGTATCTTTCGCGTCAATCGTGGGTAGTTCGGCCTGCGCGAATTTTCAAAAATGGGAACACATCAATTTGATAAACTGCCAAATTCACGGAGCATCACAATTGTAGGGGCTTGTTTGCCTGCGTTGCATACTAGCTAGTACTAGTACGTCGTACCAGCCAACAAAAGTAAAATAGTAAAGTATAGTAACAATACAACAATGACGACCATGACGACCATGACACAGCAGTATCTACAAGGCTTCTTGTCGCTCCTCGTCCTTCTTTCTGGTTCCTTTCTCTTGACACCCGTCGCAGCATGTGGCGGATTGTTTTGTGAACCCTCTCGTCCCGTGCTGCAAGCGGGAGAAGCCATTGCCTTTGGTGTCCAAGGGACCAACATTCAAATGCACGTTCAAATTCTC
>Ga0163149_10005435_pt1 | contig 13442 bp, 10 predicted proteins | sample OliLakLV19MP5G1_FD_148604 | JGI IMG/M metagenome (GOLD analysis project Ga0163149, IMG submission 148604) | Freshwater microbial mat bacterial communities from Lake Vanda, McMurdo Dry Valleys, Antarctica - Oligotrophic Lake LV.19.MP5.G1 | ecosystem: Environmental > Aquatic > Freshwater > Lake >...
CATTTAGCAAGTTGGTTTGAAGCGCCTGCAAACTTAAGAAAGATTCATTTGTTTTTAAAGACATTTTATTTTTTTGTGTTTTTTTGCAGCGGTGCAGCCTTTTCGCAACCCAATAAAACAACCAAATCAGCACCTAATGCGATTGGTTCGGCAGGGAATCAGGCCACTGTAAGCAATGTTACTTACATGTGGACTGTGGGTGAAGCCATTGTGTTTACAGGTCTTAATCAACCCGGCTATTTTACCCAAGGTTTTCACCAGCCTATGATGTGCAAAGCTTTTCCAAGCGTATCTGCATTCAATCAAACCTCCTGTCTGCTCCCCTACACCCTTACCGTAACTGCCGGCTTCGACAGATACAGTTGGAAAATAGGCAAAAGCCTTATTGCCAATGCTACAGCTAGTGCCTACTATCCTATAGCCAATGGCGACTACATTGCCACAGTTATGGACAGCACTGGCTGCGTTCTGCCTGCAACTGCGGTGGCTGTTGATTTGAGTAGCAAAAATATTATACCTACAATTACTGCCTATGGAGGCACTGCAAATGATACTTTATTAGAGTCGAGCATGGCATTTAGCTACCAATGGTATGTAATTACGCCATCAGACAATATTCATAGGGCAATTGTAGGGCAAACCAACCGTGAATACAAGCCTATTTACAATGGTACTTATTATGTAAGTATCAATACTGAAGATCAATGCATCTCCTATTCTCCCTATTATACTGTAAATAATGTAGGCCTCGAATCTATAAGCAAACACGATTTTGAACAGACAGACAATACCATCATTATTACCAAACACAACAGATACAATGCCCATAATCTTAAAGTATTTCCTATTCCGAGTAGAGATAAGCTCAATATAGAATATGAATCGCCCTTTAAAAACACCGTTGTATTCAATATTTACGATGTAAAAGGCGTGTTGGTCGATACACGAAGCATTGCCAATGCAGAAGGAAAACTAAATTTTGTATACAGCAAAGCCGATCTTCCTATAGGTAGGTACACACTGAGAGTTGTAGATGGAAACAAGGAGTCGGACAAAGGCTTAATCTTCGAATAGTATAATATGATTAAAAGTATACGTACCCGTTTTACTAAATTTATCTCTAACCTAGTGTTGCCACCCACTCCAATGTGGGCTAGGCGAAAAATTTTCACATCTCTTTTAATAATTTTTACATTTTCCGCCTGTAAGAAAGAAGAACAGAACTTTATTGTTAACCCCACCATCAATTTTACTGTAATAGATGAAAATAGCAATACAGTGACTGGGGCCAACATATCTGTGTATGAGAATGTTGTTGATTACGCCAATGCCATTTCTACAAAAAACTATGGAGCAAATAGATTTACTACCGCCACTTCCGATCAAGATGGCAAAGCAAGTATAGAGCTGAGGGCAGGAAAAGAATTTTACATTCTCATTACCAAGTTCGACAATGTACGCTTTGCTAACTTAAGCAATATTTCCTTGGGTGGCTATATTGCAGGCGAAGATTTGAAAGAAAGGCAGACATTGTTTCTCAGGGTTACCATTACTCCCGATGATGGCAATATTATATTCTATACTACAGTGCCTAATAAGCTGCCAATCAACATTAGCGTATCTGCTATTAGTACTACAAATGCGAGTTTACACACCCTTACAGGCGTTTATGGCTTTAGCAATGCCCCTACCGCTCAAAATCAGAACACCATTACCCTATACCGCGACCCCGGCCGCTATCGCTACTATGCCAAAAGCACCGATGGTTGTGTATGGGCCGATACTATCAATGTAGTGAAGGGTGAAGTAAGGCTTGTTAATCTTAGCAAGTGTGAGAGTGGTACTATATCATTCTATACTACTGCCATAAACGATACTTTACTTCCACTTACCGTCAAATTAAACGAGGTAGATACCATTGGTAACATTACAGCAAGTCGCTTGCCTTTCACTTGTGCCGATAGTAAGACCAATGCTCTTACCGTTACCAGATATAAAGGCTTATACAATTACTTTATAAGCTCCCGTAGCGGCAAATGTTCATGGACAGGTAGTGTAATCCTCGCCTCAGACGATTGTATTATTGTCCCTATCAGCTTATGCGAACCATAATACATTTATGTAGGCATGCATAGTAATCACTATTGCCTACAACGTTGGCTAAAGTCAACGGAAAAAATCAAATTCAAACCTAAAAACTATGATCTATTACTGTTTACAACAGTTATCTTATATTTGTAAATATAATAAAAGGCATTTGTAAAGTAATTATATTGAAGTTTAGGGCAAACATATTAGTAATAAGCATCGCTACAACTATATTTTTAGCGATTAGCCAAGCCTACGCTCAAATTATTATCACTGAAAAGATAGAAAGAAAGCTTTCTCTTAGCCCCTACATTGGTGTAGGTGTATTCCCTGCCAAAGTCAATTTCAACAACCTTGGAGTGCCGAAAAATCTTTTTGAGGGGTACGCTCCCGCACCCATGTTGGGTATGGCTGCATGGTATAAATACAAACGCAGGGTGTATTTCGGTGCCGATGCTAACTTTCTTATCACCTCTCGCAGTATCAATTCTCTGAATGCCATTGGCTTAAGTGTGTTAGGCAAGATGTATTTGCTAAATCCCAGGCTTCGTGTCAATCCTTATGTAGTTGCAGGTGTGAATGTATCCTTCATCAACCTCAATAGGAACTCGCAAGTAATAGAAACCTTTCCGGATTCCGTAGGCAGCTTTCCAGTTGAAAAAAATGTGCAAGGTTTTAATAAGCTAGACCTCTATTTTGCTCCTATGTTTGGCCCCATTGCCGGTGCAGGTATTGAAGTAAGGGCTACACGAAAGGTATCAATCTTTTTACAAGGTGTAATTCAAACAAGTTTTGGCTCCAGCACTCTCCTACAAGATGCCTACCCCGACAATTCCTCTGCATTACAGTATATTTCTTTTAGAGGGGGAATTAACATGAAGCTATTTAAGCGAATGAAGTTTGAAATCGATACCAATGCAGTGAAAATTTCCGATGCTATCGTGCTATTGAGCCCAGAAGAGATAACCGCGGAGCCGCAACAGATGCTAAGTAGAGAGGGGCACTTCGATGTAAACTTGCGAGAAGGCTTGCGGCATGGCTTGCAGGTGCAGGTAAATGATGGAGAGCTCAATATTATAATGGATAGTGATGGGGGGCCTTGTAAAACCCTTGCTATTCTTTACGATCAGTTCGGAAATAAAATAGCAGTAGCCTCGGCCGATGCAAACGGCAATGTAAATTTTACCAATTTAGGCAAAGGCATCTACAATGTAGCCTTTGAAGTACAGCCCCCATGCCCTCAATCTACAAATATTAGCTATCAAATCAATAGCCCTGGCACCGAAGTTATTTCCCAAGGTAATGAAGAATACACCCCTGCCTCCGATAGTCTTGCGTACAATATTTCTGGATTTGTAGATTTCAAAGATGCTACATTACCCAAAGAAAATGTGCAAATAATGCTTGTTGATGCTGATAATAAGATGGTAAAATCTAAGATTACTACCACAAAAGAAGGTCAATTTGCCTTTAAAAATCTTAAACCAGGCAATTATAAGGTAATTTATGAAGTTAGTTCTGCAAAAGTACAGTCTCGCATGGGCTATAGCGTAATAGATAACAACAGCCACATTATCAAACAGGAAAATATACCTTATATAGATGCAGCCACCAAGCCAAAAGATGCTACAAGGTTGATGATGGGTAAAATGGAGCTTACCGATCCTACAGTTGCTGCCTATAAAGTTAATTTAGATTTGGTAGATAGATATAATAGAGTAATCGATCACTCTATTCCCAACGAAGATGGCTCATTTAAGTTCATTGATCGCCAGTCAGACAATAGTGATGTAGTGTATGAGATTGGCGATAAGAAACTACAACAGCAGCTTGCAGCTGCCGAAGCCTCTGGGAAGCCCAATCCTTTGGTTCGCTCTATCAATTATCAGCCTCGCATTGCCGACAAAGCCCAAGTAGATGCCTTGTTGGCCTCTGTAGGCAAAATAGCTCCTCTAAATAGCGATCCCATAGCCCTAAATAGCGATATGGAGATGTATAAACTCTATTCTGTTGATGGTAACGCTACTACCCTCGTGGGGTTCGGCTATCAAGTGGGTGCATTTCGCAACCTTGACAACGTATATCACTTGATGGACAAGCTCAAAACCGATGGATTCGACACCTACGTGCAATCTGTGATGAGCAATGATATAGCCTCTAAGTTCAAATCTTCCGCTAACTACAAGTTGCATCGAATTATTGTATTCGGCACCGCAAACGATCTTCAGGCCAACGAAATAAAAAGCAAATTGGAGCAGCAAGGTTATCCAATTATTGTAAAAGAGCAGTTCAAACCTGTAAACCAGTACAAGGCAAACGGGGAAAAGTAGCTGTTAGGTACTTACATTGGCAATTCCAATAGCTATAAGTTTTGCTAACTTGTAATCTTTGACATCAATACAAAAGATTTTATGCTGACACTTTTTTAACTTCAAGTATGTTATCTTGCAAAAAGCTTAAAAACAATATGTTGAGCTTAGAATTGTAAATCACAACCAAGCCCCTATGCAAACCGAACCAACCTATAAAGCAGCAAAAATAGTAGCAGCAACTATAGAAAATATATTTGAAAACCACCGTGCAAATGCCCAAGGTGAAGGCGTACACCATGGCGTGCAAATACCAAAAGCTGATGAGATTGAAGCCATTATTGATGCGGCTTTCTGGACTAGTCTGAGAAAAGAAGAAGGACATTCACCTCGCATTTCATTGGCTTATCTATCTCCAGACCAAGCAGGAATGCCCATCATGTTTTCAAAGCAAATTCCACTCAGCCCCGAAACACTCACTAAGATTGCCCCAGGTTTCGAGCGTTCTGGCGTGCATTTGGGCGTATGGAGCAAAGATAATATCCTTTACATTTGGGGAGCTACGGCTACCATACCCAATTTCTGTTTCGTTCTTGATGTTTCTGAGCCTGGCCTTGTAGTAGTAAAACACCGCAGAACAGATGGCTTTGGCAAATTTTCAAATATAGCGGTGCTTACGGGAGATGAAATTAAAATTGTAGAAGACCATCAGTCTAAAAAACCCGATTTCCCTACGCTGATAATGTCGCTGCTTGATTTTACCTCCCCTTCACTATTTAGCGAACCCATAAATCTGATGTTGCAGTTAGCTGTTTCTATTAGAGCACACAAGCGGGGTGGTACTTTGCTCATTGTGCCTGCAGATTCTGAGCAATGGAGAGATTCTATCAGGCATCCTTTGCACTATTCTATAAACCCAGCTTTTTCGGGGTTGGCAGATTTGATGCTTCAACCTGAAGTGGAAAGAGACATTACCAAATGGCAAACCGATTTGAGCCGTGAGGTTGAGCTGGTAGCGGGGCTTACCGCCATAGATGGTGCCATAGTAATGAACGACAAATATGAAGTGTTGGCTTTTGGCGAGAAAATATACCGGGCTTACAACAAGCCATTGGTTGAGCAAATGGTAGTGACTGAGCCAATCAATGGGGGCGAGGCTTCTATTGTATTTCCAGCTCAGTCAGGTGGCACAAGGCATTTGTCGGCTGCCCAATTTGTGCAAGACCAGCACGACTCTATTGCTTTGGTAGCTTCGCAAGATGGGCGATTTACGGTATTTAGTTGGTCTGAGTCGCAGCATCTCGTGCAAGCCCATCGAATAGATTCATTGCTTCTGTAAAGCCGTGGTATCAGAATAAATCATTCCGAAACTCATTAGATAAAAACATCAACAAGGTTGGGCTTAAATTCTATAAAAAGATTAGATTGGAATACTTTTCCTTCGTTAAAAACACCAATTAATACAAAGCCGTTTGTAATGCTATTTTCCAATACTTCTATAGATTTTGTTTGCGCATCTACTATCCAATATTCTTTCACGCTATGATGCTCATATATGGCTTTCTTTTTTTTGAAATCAAAATAGGCACTACTCTCAGAAAGCACCTCTACTACCAAATCTGGTGAGCCATTTATTCGCTTTGATTGAGCAATATTCAGTTTTGCATTTGATAAGAAAAGTATATCTGGTTGCAATACATTCCCATTATCAAACTGTACATCCATCGGTGAAATATATACTTTGCCAAGGTTATTTTCCAACACATATTTTCTAAGCATAACGCAAAGATTTAATGTTACTTCTTGGTGTTGAGGTGTAGGAGAAGGCATTTCAATAATTTCAAAGTCAATAAATTGATACTTCCCCCCTTCTGGAGTATTTTCATAATCTTCTATAGAGGATTTTATTTTAGCAATAGGTAGAATCATAATCTCAGTAGGAACTATGATAAATATAAAACATTTATCAGTGGTTTGCTTATTGATTTATATTATTTTTCTTGAGTAGTGCTTACTTGCAAGATATATAAGCAAAAAAAGAGACCCAAATTGAGTCTCTTTTTTTAGTGAATAGCTCGTGGGACCGAATGGAATCGAACCATCGACACAAGGATTTTCAATCCTTTGCTCTACCGACTGAGCTACAGTCCCCTCAACCTTTTTTGAAAGGGAGTGCAAAAGTAGTGGTTTTTTCTAAATTGCAACTCTGAATTCTGTTTTTTTTAAAATTGCAACTCAAATGTATTACAATCCGTTAAGCCGCAATGTAATCTGCGTATGATGGCTATACTTCCAAATTTAATTTTTCTGGCATTGCTTACCACTGCCATTGCTTATGCTTGTATTAGTTTTGGCAAAATTAGAAAAAATATTCTTTTAGGAAAAGCCGAAAATAGATCAGATAAGCCATTACAAAGGTTAAAAACAATGCTTTTGGTGGCTTTCGGACAGAAAAAAATGTTCGCACGTCCTATTCCAGCCACACTACATTTATTCATCTACATTGGGTTTTTAATAGTAAATATAGAAATGTTGGAAATTGCCATTGATGGTATTTTTGGTACACATAGGCTTTTTGCCTCATTGTTAGGAAGTTTTTATCCCATCTTTATTAACGTATTCGAATTTTTCGCTTTCACAGTAATTACTGTTTGTATTGTATTTTTAATTCGTAGAAATGTATTGAAAATCAACAGGTTCCAAAGTCCTGAATTGAAAAAATGGCCTTTTTTAGATGCAAATATTATATTGGTAGTCGAAATAGTGTTGATGCTGGCTTTTCTTCACATGAATGCCTTCGATCAAATGCTTCAAATCAAAGGTAGCGAACACTATATTAGTACAGGTAGTTTTTTGTTCAGTCAGTTCCTTATTCCTCTTTACCAAAATTTAGATTTGCAATCGCTTATTACTTTTGAACGCACTTCTTGGTGGACTCATATAATCGGTGTTTTTCTTTTCTTGAATTACCTGCCATATTCAAAACATTTGCATATTATGCTGGCATTTCCAAATACTTATTTTTCAAACCTTCATGCTAAAGGGGAAATGCAAAATATGGAAACCGTGACAAGAGAGGTAAAATCTATGTTGAATTTGCCAGTTGATGTGGCTACAACTGCAGAAATCATTCCAGAAAAATTTGGTGCGAAAGATGTGGCAGATTTGAGTTGGAAAAATTTACTTGACGCCTATACTTGTACAGAATGTGGGCGTTGCACTTCAGTTTGCCCTGCGAATATCACAGGAAAAGCCCTATCGCCAAGAAAAATAATGATGGATACCAGAGATAGGTTGGAAGAAGTCGGCAACAACATCAATCATTTGGGAAATATAGTAGAAGATGGCAAAAGCTTGCTGGGCGATTATATTACAGATGAAGCATTGCTAGCCTGCACTACTTGCAACGCTTGTGTTGAGGCTTGTCCGGTAAATATTAATCCACTTGATATTATTCTGCAACTTCGCAGATATAGGGTAATGGAAGAATCGAAGGCTCCACAATCATGGAATGGCATGTTTTCAAACTTGGAAACGAGTGGCTCTCCTTGGAAATTTTCACCTTCCGACCGCTTTAATTGGGCAGAGAAGGTATAGATTTTGGGATAACCCACTACCTTAATTTGTCAATTTCTTTCCATGTTGAAAATTTTACTGCCAGAAATTCACTTCGTTAAGTACCATAGCCTCAATTTAAATTTTGCTTCGCTTCCGCGATTCATTCTATATCCGTAAATTTGCAAATATCAATTTACATCATCACCCGATTTTATAGCATTACTCAATGAAGCCAAGCCCTTTTTGGAAAGAAGAATCAGATGTGATAGAGCAACTGCTCACTACCGAGCAATACGATTTGATAGTGTTCAACGACAACCACAATACCTTCGAACATGTGATTGAAACCTTGATTGATGTGTGCGAGCACAACCCGTTGCAGGCTGAGCAATGCACTTTGATCATTCATCACAAAGGGAAATGTGCAGTAAAAATGGGCGAATTTGATACATTAGCTACCATGCGAAATGCCATATGTTTGCGTGGTATTTCGGCTGAGGTTCAATAGTGACAGAGTGATGCCTACATTAAAATTACTGCTATAATCCCTCTTTTATCCCTTTTATTTTTGCCAAGTGGTTTTCAATTGCCGCAACATATTTCGAGGCAAAACTCGAAACTTCATTATTCTTAAAGTCCACCGCCTTCTTAAAAGCTGCTAAGTCCCTTTCATGATCTATTATCATCATTTTGGCAAACTCAAGGTTAAAGTCAGCATCACTTTTAGAAAGCAAATTAATTAATCCCTCTCTTTTATCTAAGCTTACCACATGAGGAAGTGATATTTTCAGTGCCTTCGCTATTACTTTTAAATCTTTTAGCATAATGGTTTGGTCTTTTACCATCCATTTACCATACTTCACTATCGCTACTTTATTGCTTTGCGTGGCGGCCTTTCCCTCTCTCACGCCCATCAGTCTTCCATCTGCAGCTTCCACTAAAAAATTTGAAACATTAGACTCAACTACTCCTTTCGCTACCAAATATTCATTCTTTTCTTTGGCTTCTTTCACGCTGTCCCTTTTCTCAATAGGTATACATGCTAGCAAGGCAATGGCGCAAAAGCTTGACAATAGTAATGGCAGTTTCATTGGGGGGTGGTTTAAAGTTCTTCAATATAAAACTATGCCACCAACTAAATTGTGGAAGATGGCCCACTACAGGTTTGTATGATAAGTATGCTTAGGTATTGAGGGACAGATTGAAATTCAAGAGTCTGATTTACAACTATTCTTCTTTTTCTCGATTCATTCAAAATCGATCGACTTAACTTTTTTTGGAGAAATTAAATACATACTCTATATTGGCTGAATTCTTAAAAGGAAGGATTAAAGGTGTTTTTATCTATCAATTATCGGAAATTATGAGTGGTTTCTTTAAAAAAGCATTAGGCGTTTTTGTAGAATTTGATGAATCATCGAAAGAAGCTGAACCTAAACAATTATTTCCCCAGCAAGCAACTTTAAAAAATAATACTCTTCTCCAGGTTAAAAATTCATTTAACCAAGGAGAAATAGAAAAATTTGAAAAGCATTTTGAACAAATTTTCAATAAAGCGAACCTTCCTGGTCCAGATTATTTTGAATTCTGGAAAATGATGGAAACGCTTGAGGCGCATATTCCCGATGAAAAAGCAAGGATGTCAGCCGTTTATGCATCACTGGTCATCCAAGGGCTAACTAAAGATAAACTTATAGCAAGTGCCTCTCATTATAAAACAATTATTGAAAAAGATAAAACTGAATTTGAAAAAGCAGTGGCTGACAAAAGTAAAATCGAATTAGATTCTAGAATAAAATCTGTTTCCGAATATGAAAAAAAAGTTGCTGATCATGCCATTCAAATACAAAACTTAACCAAAGAAATCGGAGATTCACAAGCGAAGGTAACCGCTCTGAAATTGGAGATTTCAGAAGCAGAACAGAAAATTTCAAGTAATACCGCAAATTACAACGTGGCGTCAGATGCCATGATTAATAAATTAACACAGGATATTCAAAAAATTCAAACTTCAATCTAAATTATATGGAAACTCAAATTTTCCCAGCCGACACTTCGCAGAAATTAAAATCATACTGGGATAGGCCTGGTGGCAAATTTGGCGTACTGATAGGGCTAGGGCTTTTAGGTGTGATTGCCTATTTTGTACTTCCAATCATAACTGTGATTGTTTGGAATACTTTCAATTTTGGAATAGCACTAGGAAGCCTCGGTATTTTTTTGTATTGTGTCACTCATCGCAAATTCAGGCTAAGTTTTTTTTATTTCTATGAAATACTGATGAAAAAACTAGTAGGGATAGTGATAGAATTAGATCCGTTTATCATAGCAGAAGATTACATTAGAGACATGGAAAAACAAAGGGAGAAACTCTATGAACAATCGATAGAAGTGGATACCCAGAAAGAAAAAATTGACTTAAAAATAAAAGAAAAAGAAAAGGAGTCTCAAAAACTGATGAACAAAGCACAAGCTGCGCAAGAAAATAACATGATGCCTGAACTAGGAAACGCTACAAGGCAAATAGGGAGGATAAAGGAATATGTTCAACAATTAACACCCATAAGGGATAATTTGGCACGGATTGGGGATTACTTAACTAAAATTCATAAAAACAGTGCTTACTTAATTGAAGATGCCAAAAACGAATTGGAGTTGAAAAAAGATCTTTATAAATCTGTATCCTCAGGAAATAAAGCGCTTAATTCTGCTTTGCGGATATTTAAAGGTGACCCAGAAAAGAAATTGTTAGTAGAGCAATCTATGGAATACCTTAAAGAAGATATTGCAAGCAAACTTGCCAATATGAAAAAAGCGATTGGGTATTCAGCCGATTTTATGAGGTCTATTGACCTTGATAATGCTACTTATGAAAAAGAAGGATTAAAGATGCTAGATACATTCAGTGGCGATACACCGTTTAAATTGCAGTCTCAATCCACTAATAACTTTGAAAGAGGATCGTCTAATTCCATTAAATTAGATACTTCTTCATATACTGATTTACTTAATTGAATCTTTTTAATTTAATATTTAAACCTTAAGCTGTTTTATACTCAATCTACCTATTTATGAAAATCAAAACCTCAGGCAAAGTTTTTTTAATTCTACTTTTTTTAGGGCTGCTTTTTGCAGCAAAAGTATTCTGGTGGGACAAGCGTCCTCAAGAAGCAAAACAATCGCCATGACATCGGAAAAGTAATGCTGCCAGATGCTCCAGAAGCTTCTTTGAAAGGAAATGCAGCTTTTCTTGAATTGCCTTCAGATGAAGCCTCTGTGAATGGCGGAACGAGAATAATTTGGAAAATTATGGCTTGGAACAGTCAATTTCCGCTAATGTATGCCAATGGGGGTATCACTACCACTAAAAACTCATTGTTCGATAAAGCTAAGTTACAGGTAGAATTAGTTAGGCAAGACGACTGCAATAAATCAATAGCCGACATTGTGAAGTTTGCACAGGAATATAAGAAAAACCCTGAAACTCCCGCTGTGTTTGCCTCATTTATGGGAGATGGAATGCCTTCTTTCTTTGCTGCATTATCTAAAGAATTAGAGCCGTTAGGTCCTGAATTTCAACCCATTGCGTTTTACGCCATGGGAAAATCATACGGTGAGGATCAAGTAATGGGTCCTGCCGATTGGAAAACAAACCCTAAGAATGCACTTGGAAAAACAATGGCTTGTGTGATGAGAGATGGTGATATGAATATTTTATTAAAATGGGCGGGCGACAATGGATTGAAAGTAAATCCAGACGAAACAACATTTGATGCAGAAGCTATCAATTTGATTGCTGCCAATGATTTCCTTGATGCTCCGAATAAATTTATTACTGGATATAAGGAAAATAGAAAAATTGTAGTTAATGGGAAAAAAATCAGCAGAGACACCACAGTAGGTGTGGATGCAGTAGCTACTTGGACACCTGGAGATGTAAATATCGCAGAGCAAAAAGGGGGTTTGGTTACCATTGCTTCTACGAAACAATATGCTTCTCAAATGCCTAATATCACCATCACAATTAAAAAATTTGCTTACGATCATCGTACTGATATTGAGAATCTTATCATGGCTCTAGGCCAGGCAGGAGATCAAATCAGATCTTTCAACAGTGCCAAAAAATTCGCTGCCGATCTCTCTGCAAAAGTATATAATGAACAAAACGGAGAATACTGGTTGAAATATTATAATGGAATTACAAAGAAAGATGCAACAGGCCAGGATGTGAGTTTAGGTGGTTCTATGGCATTTAATTTACAAGATGCCGCGAATATTTTCGGACTTGGAAGTGATGGTCTTGATCGTTACAAAATAGTATATACAACTTTTGGTGATATTTTATCAAAAATGTATCCGGAATATATGGCTACATATCCCGCCTATACTAAAGTGGTAGACAAATCTTTCTTGCAGTCCGTATTGGTAAATCACCCAGAATTACTTGAAGGCCAAGCACTTAAAGTTGAATATAAAGAGTCGATTACTTCTAAAGTTTCTTCTAAATCGTATCAGATTCAGTTTGAAACCGGCAGCTCAGTCATAAAATCTGGCTCGTATAAAATGTTGGACGAAATTTTGGAAAGTGCAGTAGTGGCAGAAGGATTAAAAATTGGAATTTACGGCCATACGGATAATGTAGGAAGTGATGATAATAACCAAATCTTATCTGAGGAAAGAGCAAACTCGGTTAAAAGCTACCTGATTGATAAGGGATTGGTAAAGAATAGAATTGAATCTAAAGGTTATGGAGCCATACAACCAATTGCAAGCAATGGCACAGCTTTAGGCAAAGCGCAAAACAGAAGGGTACAAATAGTACTTGGTGAATAAGTAGGTTTTCTATCATAATATTTACCCTATATGGTACATTCCAATACATTATTAAAGGATATTAAGAAAATATTTGAGCCCTTACACTTTGTAAGCAAAAATGTAGCCTTTATTTTAATTGCTTTTCAAAGTTTCCTTGTCTTGCTATTTTGGCAAATAGGTGGAGATGTGCTTATTCCAACTCCATTAAAAGTATTGGATGGGCTGGGAAAAATCGTTAGTTCTTATAATTTCTATGATAACTTTTTTAGTAGTCTTTTGCTCACATTAGAAGGCATGGGTATTTCTATCATCATTGCACTAATTATTAGCTATCTCTCGCTGATTCCATTTTTTAATCCTATTGCCAGGTTTATCATTAAATGCAGATACTTGACGCTAACAGGCTTGATCTTTCTTTTCACCTTGCTTACACAAAATGGGCATCAGCTTAAAATCAGCCTACTTATTTTTGGTATTGTACCCTTCTTTGTCACATCCTTGCTTTCTATTATTGATTCCATTCACCGGGAAGAATATGATTTGTGCAAAACCTTAAGGATGAATAATTGGCAAACCCTTTTGGAGGTGGTCGTTATAGGTCGCTTGGATCAAGTGTTCGAAGTGATGCGTCAGAACTTTGCCATCGCCTGGATGATGATTACAATGGTGGAA
>Ga0163149_10005441_pt1 | contig 13436 bp, 7 predicted proteins | sample OliLakLV19MP5G1_FD_148604 | JGI IMG/M metagenome (GOLD analysis project Ga0163149, IMG submission 148604) | Freshwater microbial mat bacterial communities from Lake Vanda, McMurdo Dry Valleys, Antarctica - Oligotrophic Lake LV.19.MP5.G1 | ecosystem: Environmental > Aquatic > Freshwater > Lake >...
GCAATTGCCGTGCCCGAAGCGAACGACAACTGCTGTGTGCCCAGACTGCCGGCCACTTCAATCGTCGCCCCGCCGGCGCCCACGGTACCGCCGTTGTAGGAGAGTTCGCCGGTCGTAGCGCTGGCGGTCACCTGCACGACCACGTTGACGCTGGCGCCTTCGGGAATTTTCGCCGCGTTGATTCGCACGTTATTTACAGCCGTGCTGGTCACGCCGCTGGTGGTGTAATCAAAGTTGCCGTTCAGCAGCTTCTTGCCCTGGAATGCCGTCGCACCGGAGATGCGGTTGACGGTGGAAAGAATCGAGTCAATCTGAAGCTGATTGGCGTCGATTTCTTCCTGGCTCAACCCGCCGGTGTTCGCCGTGGCGCTCACCAGGCTCTGGAGTTCAGTCAGCAAGGTGCTGACTTCGCTGAGACCCCCTTCGGCGGTGTCGACGATGTTGCTGGCGCGGCTGGCATTGTCGATCGCCTGGGAGATGCCCGCCTTCTCGGCGCGCAAATTTTCGCTGGCAATCAAGCCAGCGGGGTTGTCTTTACCTGAATTGATCTGCAAGCCGGTGCTCAATCGTTCGAGGCTCGTGTTCAGGTTCGAATTATTTCGAGCGAGCACGCGCTGCGCGATTAGCGAGCTGACGTTGGTGTTTATCTTGCTCATAGAATGTCTCTCCGTGACTTACGTTGTTCAGCCGCGCAGTTCTGCGGTTCGGCGCGGCCGAGATTTCAGTCCTTTGAAAAACGATGGCTGCTATCAGTAGGACGGATCTAAAGCAGCTTTTGCGATTCACCCCCGACGCCTCCGGCGGATCATGCCGGTTTCTGCCGGCATTCGGGTAGCTCTTCGCGAACGATGACCTCAATCGATTGGTGGGCCTCCTTTCATTCAGACCCGAGATTTCCGACGCGCATCCGGGGTTCAACCCGCTGCGCTTCGAAACCGCATTGGGTATCGACGCGCACCCGCCGTGATCTTGAAGCCCCGGCTTAAGCGACATCAAACAAAATCCGAGACCTCGTTGCACGCGACAATCAACCCTCGACAGCCGCGCGCGCCGACTCTTATCGGACAACATATTCTTGGAACCGCCCCCGACGGCGCAGTGGGGTTCTCGGACGATGCGCGAATCATCGACGGCATCGCAGTGGGAGCGGCTAAAAAAGGAAAACAGGGATGCAGCGATTTGGCTCTCAGGCCAAGTCGTGCGGAGTCGTCGTGCGCGGTGCGCGTGAATGATGCAGCTTGTCGGTCCACGACATGGCCGGAGAGCCATATCGTGGCACCCCGCGCTCCCAGTCCACGGGCCCGTGTAGCAAACAATAGTGATCGAGCGGGTGCCACGACTTGGCTCTCAAGCCAAGTCGTGCAGTGTTTCGCCAGCAACGATCCTGTTTTATCGGTGCTATTTCAGTAGCGCAACCCTAAGACAAACACCCCATCAACCTGCCCGGAACAACCCTCACCTTGGCCCTCTCCCGACGTACCGGGAGAGGGAATGGTGTTACACCACCACGCTCGCCCCACAGCATTTCTTATACTTCTTGCCGCTGCCGCACGGGCACGGGTCGTTGCGGCCGACGCGCGGCGCGTCGCGAACAATTGTTTTGGGCTGCGCGGCTTCGCCTTGCGGCTGGGCGGCGGCGGCGGCGGTTTCGCTGGCAAGGTTTTCGGCCACGCCGTAGCTGCCCTGCGTTTCGTGCGTTGCCGCCGTAACGTTGTACCTGTTTTGGGCTTGCGCCGGTTGACCGTGGGCGCGGAAGATCAGGTCGGTCACCTTGTCGCGCACGCCGGCCATCATTTCTTCGAAGTAACGGAAGCCCTCTTTCTTAAACAGCACGCGCGGATCTTTCTCGGCGAAGGCGTGCAGGCCGATGCCCTGTTTAAGCATGTCCATCGCGTAGAGGTGATCTTTCCAGCTTTGGTCAAAAATCTGGATGAGAACGAACTGTTCGAGGTCCGTCAGCTCTCTTCGCAGGAATGTTCGCCCGCGGTTGATGAGCACATCGCGCGCGTTGAGGGTGCCGCTGCCGTCGGCATCGCGGTCGCCGCCGCCGCGCGTACCTTCGGGCTTCGGCTGAAGGTCGTCGATTTTCAGGTTGGCGTGGAACCGCTTGTTGAACGCCTTGACGAGCGATTCTTCGTCGGCATTCTCCTTCACAAGCCGATCAATTTCCTGTTCGAGCCGGCCGTCTTCGATCCATTCTTCCTGCAGGCCGCACAGTTCCTCGCGCAGCTTACGAACCGATTGCGTGCGGATGTGCTCCAGCGGCATATCCACGCCGAACTTGCCCATCATCCACTGCCGCACGTATTCGCCGGCGTAGGCGTTGTCGGTCGTGCCGCTATCACCGAAGCAGAACTGCAGCAGGTGATCGACGGGATACTGAATTTCGCGCAGGCCGTAAGCGTCACGGGCGCGCTTCTCAATAATCTGGCGAACTTCGGCCGATGGTTTGTTGATATTGCGGATCGGGTCAAGAATGAACTCTTCGGCGCTCACATGCACGCCAAATTTCTCTTCCGCCCAGTTGCATAATTGGTGCATCGCGTAATTTTTCTCAAGGTATTTTGACAGGCCGGCGCAATCGCGGACATCAATCTGATCGATGGCCTTGTCGCGGAGGATTACTTCGACCTCCGGCGCATCCATGTTCCGGATCTGCGCCTGACTCAGGTTGACCTGAAACCGGCTCATCGCCCAGCCGGAAAGGCCCTTGATATCCCACCCGGTTTTGTCTTCGCGGTCTTCGCCCATGAATTCGCCGAGGGTGGCGGAGATGTTGCTGTCGGCCTCGTTGCGGGCCTGGCCCTTGATGAAATCTTCCAACTCTTCAATCTTCTTAATGCCGCGCAAATCTTCCGGATCGATCTGCACGCCTTCAAAATTCGCCCGCGCCCATTCGGCCACCACCGCGGCGAGATAGTCCTGCGTCACATACTTTTCGACCGCATCGGTGATTGATTCGCCGATCATCCCCCAGATCACCAGGTCGACGTTGCGCCCTTCCAGCACCTTCTGGCGCATGCCGTAAAAGATGTTGCGCTGGCGATCCATCACCTCGTCGTAATCCAGCAGATTCTTGCGCGCCAGGAAGTTTCGTTCCTCCACTTTTTTCTGCGCGCGAAGAATGCCCTTGCTGATGCGCTTGTCTTCGATCGCTTCGCCTTCCTTCATGCCGAGAAAGCCGAGCACCTTGATGGTCCACTCGCCGGCAAAAAGCTTCATTAGCTCGTCCTGCAGCGAAACATAAAAGCGCGACGAGCCCGGATCGCCCTGTCGCCCGCCGCGGCCGCGAAGCTGGTTATCGATTCGGCGCGCGGTGTGGCGCTCCGTGCCGATCACGTGCAGCCCGCCGGCGAATTTGCGGTTGGGCGAAAGCTGGTACGCCGCCGCGTTGGCGTCTTCGGGCGTCACTTCGATTTTCTTCTCGGTCCCGCGCTGCGCGAGCAGGTACTTGCCGGCTTCATGCTTCACTTCGAACCATGTTTCCGGGGCCAATTTGATATCGGTCCCCCGGCCGGCCATGTTGGTGGCGATGGTGACATTGCCGACGATCTCGCCGTGCGCGTTCTTATGCGTGTGCCCGGCCTTGGCGACGATTTGCGCCTCGCGCTCGTGGTAACGCGCGTTGAGCACTTCGTGTTCGATGCCGTATTTGCTCTGGAGCATCTTGCTGAGCATTTCGCTCTTCTCGACGCTGGTGGTGCCGACCAGCACCGGCCGGGCGGCATCGCTGATGAGCTTGATCTCTTCAATGATCGCGTCCCACTTTTCGCGTTCGCTGCGGTAAACGCGGTCGTCGGAATCGAGCCGGACCACCGGGCGGTTGGTGGGAATACCGACTACTTCGAGCTTATAAATCTTGGTGAACTCTTCGCTTTCGGTCATGGCCGTGCCGGTCATGCCGCTGATCTGCTTGTACAGCTTGAAGAAATTCTGCAGCGTGATGGTGGCGAGGGTTTGCGTCTCCTGCTTGATGGTGACGCGCTCTTTGGCTTCGATCGCCTGGTGCAGCCCATCTGACCATTGCCGGCCGGTCATCTTCCGACCCGTGTATTCATCGACAATGACAATTTCCAACTCGCTGCCGCGGCCTTTATCAACCACGTAATCTTTGTCTTTCTCAAAGACAACATGCGCGCGCAGCGCCTGCTCCATGAGATGTGGCCATTCCATGTTCGCGCCGACGTAGAAGCTCCCCACCCCTGCCTCGTCCTGCGCGGCGGCGATGCCGTCGTGACTCATATGAACGCTCTTGCGGTCCCATTCCACTTCATAAAACGGCGTGATCTCAGCCTTCTTCGCTTCGGCGGCGACGAGGCGCTTTTCGGCCTCGGCTTCGCGCGCTTTGGCGGCTTCTTTTTCTCTTTTATCTTCCGACTTATCAAAGTCGCCCTTGGCGGCCTTGATCGCGCGCTTGGCCGCGTCGACTTCCTTTTCGGCCTCGGCGTGCGGTTTGTGCAATTCCAGCAGCTTCCGGGCAACGCCGTCGGCGGCCTTGTACTTCGGCGCGTCGTCGTGGGCCGCGCCCGAAATAATCAACGGCGTGCGCGCTTCGTCGATTAAAATACTGTCGACTTCATCGACGATCGCGAAATCCAGCGGGCCTTGCACCTGCAACTCGGCGCGCTCTTTCATGTTGTCGCGCAGGTAGTCGAACCCGAACTCGCTGTTGGTGCCGTAGGTCACATCGCACTGATAAGCGCGCTTGCGGGCGTCCCCGCCGGGGTCCATATCATTCTGGATGTATCCGACTGACAGACCCAGGGCTTCGAATGCGGGGCGAATCCAAGTGGAGTCGCGACGAACCAGGTAGTCGTTCACCGTCACAACATGGCAATGCATGCCTTCCAGTGCGCGTAAATAGAACGCGAGAGGTCCTACGAAGGTTTTGCCCTCGCCCGTCGCCATCTCGGCGATTTTGCCTTCGTACAGCACCAACCCACCGACGAGCTGAACATCAAAACACCGCGCTCGGAACGGCGGACGCGAATCGGGGTAAATCTTCCGAACGGCGACATAAATCTCCGGAGGGATGACGATGTTCTGCCACGTTTCGCCGGTGGCGATCATCTGCTTCTGCACGTTGTCGTAAGCTTCAAGCATCGCATCGTCGAACTGGTCGGGATCGAAATTTTCTTCGGGGTTAAAAATCTGCCGGATGCCGATGTTGCGATCCATCGATTCGCGAATAATGGCCAGCGCCTCGGGCAGCACGTCGGCCATGCGGAGTTGGCCGGCCTTGAGTTGCTGGCGAATTTCCAGCGTGCGATCGCGCAGCGCCGCATCAGTCAGCGTCGACACTTTGGCCTCGGCCTCGTTGATGCGTATGACGATCGTTCGGTAACGCTTGAGCAGGCGCTCATTGCGGCTGCCGAAAACCTTGGTGAGAATTTTTCCGAAGTTCATGAGAGATCCAGTAGCTGAGAGCGGAGAGCGAATACAACCGTTTGACTTACGAAGTTGCTTGCGGCTTCGCGGTCAATAACCTTACGCATCAGGAATCAATCAGCAGGAAGGGGGAGGCAGACGGGATTGCAGCCATGACACGGATTGCGCGTCGCGCATTGCTTCGACTAAAGCAAACTGTGCGATGTCGGCGGGCGCCGAACGAACTTCGCGGCTTTTGAACGGATCGACCGCTGGAACCACTCTGCGGAAACTGTTCTGCAGCTTGCGAACGATCTGCCCGGTAAGCGTCTGGGCCGCCGGGCGATGCGACGACGTGCCCGAGGCGACGCTGCGATCAGCGCACAGAGCGACCGCAACGACAGCAATGGCGAGAATGTTCCTCGGGTGCCGCATGACTCGAATGTTTAATTATCGGCGTGTGTCAAGATGTAATCAAGCGCATTGGAGCGGCGCAACGCTCGGCGCGCCGATCATGGGGAGATCAATCGCACCGATACCCGATGGCGAATCTCGCAACTTGTTGCTGCGAATGACCTTATACAACTTAGAACTCCGCCGCGCCCGCTTCCGCGACGGCGTGGTCCTGCTCGCCCGATCCGCCACTTACGCCGATCGCGCCGACGACTTTGCCGTCTTTCTTCAACGGAATTCCACCGGCAAAGATCATGATCCGGCCGTCGTTTGATGCGTGAATGCCGAAGAACTGATTTCCGGACTGGCTGTGGGTTGCCAGGTCTTTGGTGGCGATATCAAAGGCGCGCGAGGTAAACGCCTTCTTGATCGAAATATCGATCGACCCCAGCCACGCGCCATCCATGCGCACATGCGAAACCAAGTTTCCGCCGGCATCGGCGACGGCCACATTCATGGGTTGACCGATCGCGACGGCCTTTTTCTCGGCGGCGGCAATCACACGGCGGGCGTCAGCTAATGTAACCATGGTGGCGTTGTTCCTCATTCAAAAAAATCAATCGTGTTTTAACATTTTAGGCAGGCATCGATCAATTTGCCTAATGCCATTGAGTACTACGGACGCGACTTCATCGCCAACAAAGCCGCTGCACGAAATCATTTCCCGCTCGCCTGCCCCCCGCGGCCGGCGCGCACCGGCAACGGCGGTGGATCGGGCAGCTTGGGCGGATTCGCTTCCAGTTGCTTGGTCAATTCGGCGATGGCCCGATCTAATTGTGGATCGCGGCCGGCCAACTCGTCTTCCGGGCGGAACTCCACTTCAATGTCCGGGTCGACGCCGTGCCCTTCGATGTTCCAACCTTCGGTGCCATGGAAGAATGCAAACTCCGGCTGGCTCGACATGCCGGCATCGATAAAACCTTTATCGCTGCGAATGCCCACCACGCCGCCCCACGATCGTTTGCCGATGAGCTTGCCAAGCCCGTACTGCCGAAAGTTGAAAGGGAAAATGTCGCCGTCGGAACCAGAGTGTTCGTCGATCAGACATGCCTTGGGGCCAATGTGAACCTTGTCCGGATAGGTGCTGACAATCCCGCGGCGCGGTTTGTCGTAGGCCATTACTTTGCGGTTGAGGCGCTCCAGGATCATCTGGCTGACGAACCCGCCGTGGTTATTTCGCACGTCGACCACCAGCGCCTGTTTGTTGATCTGCGGATAAAACCCTTTCACAAACTGCACGAGCCCTTCGCCGCTCATATCCGGAATGTGAAAATAACCGATGCGGCCACTCGACCGTTCGGCCACATATTCTCGATTGCGGCGCATCAGGTCGGCGTAGCGGAGATCGAAATCGTTGCTGAGGGTTTTGATCTGGATATCGCGCGCAGCGGATTTGTCGGCTTTGCCCGCGACGGTCAACTGCACCTCAACCCCGGCCAGCCCGGCGAGGCGTTCATCAACGCTGTCGTTTGCGGCCAGTTCACGGCCGTTGATGGCCAGCAGGAAGTCGCCATCTTTCACGCCCGCATGCGTTTGCGACAACGGAGAGACGACGAAAGTTTCCCACTTTTCCGGCCGAATCACGCGCACGAAGCGGTGCAGGCCGGTCGCTTCGTCCACATCAATATCAGCCCCGAGCATTCCGATCATGACCGGCTTGGGCGGCTGAAAGTTCGCGTCGCCGCCGAATACATAGGTGTGGCTCGTCCCTAGTTCGCCGATGAGCTGGCCGACCAGATCGTTAATCTCGCCGCGCGAGCCGGTGCGGGCCACCAGCGGCTTGTACTTTTCCTGCATGGCGCTCCAGGGCACGCCCACCATGTTCTCCGCCCAATAGAAATCGCGCTGCAGCCGCCAGGCTTCAGTGAAAATCTGCGCCCATTCGGCGGCGGTATCGACGATCAGCGGTAGCGACGACAGACTCACCTTTTCCTTCAGATCATCGGCAGGCTTGGCGTCGGTGCCGGCGACCTTGATCACATCTTCATCGCGCCAGGCGATCTTCTTGCCGTCGCCGCTGATGGAATAGTCGCTGACGTTGGGAAGGAAGACCTCGGACTTCTTGTCTTTGATGTTGTAGCTGTAAAGCGCGCCCCCTCGCTGCCGCGGGCCGGCGGCGGGGTGATCGTCTTCCGGCTCGTTCATGCCGCGCGTGGGAATATCGATGTAAAAAATCTTCCCCTTCACCGCCGTCACGCCGGCGAGATTGCCCGGTTTGGCTCCGGGCACTTCGATCACACGGTCGGAAAGTCCTTCGAGATCGATCTTGACGACGGGGAGTTTCTTCTTGGCCTTTTTGTCTTTTTTGTCGGATGGGTCGGCGTCTTCTTTCTTGTCATCATCGCCGCCTGATTCGGAAGGGGCTGTAGTCGGCGCTTCCGCGTTTTCGTCTGATGACTTGGCCTCACTCTTCTCTTCACCGTCTTTGGGTTCATCGAGCATTTCTTCGGGCAAGAAAGGCGATTTGCCGTCTCTCGCGAGAATTGCCATGCAGAGGCGGGCCGATTTGATGGTGACAAACTCGCGATCCACGTCATCCAACACCGGGTTCCAGAACCGATTGGAAGCGAAGATGAGATACTTGCCCTTGGGGTCCCATGTGGGTGAATAATCACCCGTGTAGCCGTTGCTGACCGTTCCGCGGTCGCCGGTTTCAATGTTGTAGACCATAATCGACTGCGAGCGATTCACTTCATCCTTCATGTAGGCCAGCCACTTGCCGTCGGGTGACCAGGAATAGTCGCGGATTTCCCACACGTCATTCTGATCGACCTTCTTGCTCTCACCCGTTTCGGCGTTAACGACGAACAGCGTGCAACTCAGATCGGCATAAGCAACATGCTTTCCATCAGGCGACCACGTCGGCGGGAAAAGCCAGCCCTTGCCGGCGCTGGTGAGGAGCTTGGCGGGCGCTTTGTTGGCGACGTCGAGCACTTTCAGTTCCTGCTCGCCGGTTTCATCGGTGATGCAGACAACTTTTTTGCCGTCTGGCGAAAACGAAACCTGCCGCTCGCGAATGCCAGAAGAGTTGGTCAGCCCAACGATCCGGCCGCCGGGCTTGGTGGGGGCGATCCAGATTTCGCCACGCGAGCTGATCGCGACGTGTTTGCCATCCTCGTTCAGATCAAACCTGTCCACCGTCTTGCCGGCGTCCTCGGCGCGGGGGCGTGCACGAATGCGGTCGGACGAAATCTGTATACCGAGTTTTTCAGTCGTCCCGTCGGCGAGGTTCAGCTTCCAGATGTCGGCACCGACGACATACACGATGCTCTTCCCATCGGTGTCTGCAAAACGAACGTCATAGTCGGCGTGCGTGGTGAGCTGTTTTTCGTCCGAGCCATCGGGCTTGGCGCTGAAGATGTTCAGGTTGCCGTCTCGCTCGGTGACGTAATGGACGCGATCGCCGATCCACATCGGATAATTGTGCACCGATTCGCCTTTGGTCACCTGTGCGAACTTGCCGCTGTCGAGGTCACCCACCCAGATTTGCGGCGCGGTGCCGCCTTTATAGCGACGCCAATTGGCAAACCATGTGTGGCGGAGGAAGGCGATTTTCTTTCCGTCGCTGCTGAACGATCCCAGTCCCGCGCGGCCGATCGGCGTGAGCTTGGGTTCGCCGCCGGCTACGTTGATGGTGAAGAGTTGCTCGAGCGTATCGTTGCCCGTTCGCCGGGCGCGGAACATGACGCTCTTGCCGTCGGGCGTCCAGCCCACCACATCTTCGCGGCTGGGGTGGAACGTGAGCCGCTTGGGCTCGCCGCCGTCGGACGGCATGATGTACACGTCGCTGTTGCCCTGATAGTCGGCGGTAAAGGCGAGCCATTTGCCGTCCGGGCTGAAGTTGGGCCACTGTTCGTTCGCCGGGTGCGAGGTGAGGCGATTGGCGATACCGCCGTTGCCGCTGGCTGACCAAAGATCGCCTTCGCAGTTGAAAACGACCTGATCGTTGTGAATCGTGGGGTGACGATAGTAGCCCGTCACGCCTGCAGATGCCGCTGAAGCAATCCATGCCGATGCGACCGTGCCCAGAATGGTTCGACGTAGGAATAAGAGTGGTGACATTTGGATTGAACCTCGCCCGGGATGATGGTGGTCCCAACAAAGAGTGCTACCGCGCGGGTGCGCAATAGCGTGAGTAATGGAAACACCGATAGTTACGAAAAGTTGCGTCGGAATGCGACAACTGATCTGATGTTCGCTTCGGATCCGAACGTTCGCTTCACTCACATTCGGCTGGGAACACACATCAACTGTCCTCGCGCTGGTCAGTGACCCTGGATGGGCTCACCGAGCATCACTTTCAGTTCTTTGAGTTTATCGTCTAGTTGTTGTGGGTTTGCGGCTTCGACATTCAATCGTAAGAGAGGCTCGGTATTGCTTTTACGAACGTTGAACCACCATGGGCCCATGTCGCAGGTAATGCCGTCGAGGTAGTCGACCTGACCGGCTTTATACTTGTCGGCCAACTCGCGGATTTTGCCGTCTTTGTCTTCCACCTGGAAATTGATTTCGCCGGACTGGCTGTATTTGTAGTACGGCTTCATCAATTCACTCATGGACTTATCCTGCTGGCTCAGCACGCTCAGCAGGCAGGCGAACGCGATCGCGCCGGAATCGGCGTTGAAGTTATCGCGGAAGTAAAAATGCCCGCTCAACTCGCCACCGAACACCGCGTTGGTTTCGGCGAGCGTTTTCTTGATAAACGCATGCCCCACCCGATCGCGCCTGGGCACCCCGCCGGCGGCCTTTACCGTGTCGGGCACGATGTGGCTCGAACGCAGATCGTAAACCACCGTGCTGCCTTTATTCTGCGGACGACCGAGGAAGTCCTTCGCCAGCAAGGCCGTCAGCACATCGCAGCCGAGGGTTTTTCCGGTTTCATCGAGGAAGACGCACCGGTCGGCATCGCCGTCGAAACACGCCCCCAAGTCAGGCTTGATCTCGGCCATTTTCGCCTTGAGCGCTGCAAGGTTTGATTCCACCAGCGGGTTGGGTTCGTGCGTGAAGTTGCCGGTGATTTCGAACAGAATCGGAATGATCTCCAGATTCGCCACCCCGCCGAACACCGCGGGCACCATTTTGCCGGCCATCCCATTGGAACCGTCGACAACGATTTTGATTTTCCGCTTGAGATCCAGGAACTTCAGTACGTGCTCGCGATAGGGCTTCCAGAGGTCGATTTCGCCGTATTTGCCTTGCTCGCCGGTGGCATAGACTTTGGTCAGTTGGGATGCGATGCGTTTAATGTCATCCAGCCCGCTGGCGGCGCCGATAGGCTTGGCCTTGGGGCCGCTTATCTTGAAGCCGTTGTAGTTGATCGGGTTGTGCGAAGCCGTCGTCATAATTCCGCCGACGCAATCCAAATGATTGATGGCGAAATAGATGAACGACGTATCGACCATGCCGACATCGATCACGTTCATGCCGGTGGAGCGAATGCCGTCGCACAAGGCTTTAGCAAGCGGCGGCGAGTGCGGCCGCATGTCGCGACCGACGACAATCGTGTTTTCATCCGCAACCTTCGCGCCGGCGGATCTCCCGCCATCCTGTTGGCGCGAACGCATTAGAAATTGTGCAGTAGAATGGCCGACCTTCCACGCTGCGTCTTCGTTTAGTGGCGAAGGGTAGGTGGCTCGGACGTCATAGGCTTTGAAGATTTTTTCGATCATAATCTGTCGGTTTTCCGGTCCGGCGCGACTGATGTCAACGCAAAGCACTTGAATTCGTATAACGATTATTTACTATGTTATACATGAGCGACCGAAAAAACGCCAAGCCGATGAAGCTGTTCGCTTTCAGACTCCGCGCTTCAACCCGTACAGCGCTCCTTAAAGCAGCGGCGGCGAATGGGGTTTCGGCGTCGGATTGGACGCGGTCGATTATTGAGCGCGAACTTGCCGATCGAGGGACCTCCCCGACATTGTTTGACCGGCTTGCCGCGTTGGGCGTGCTCGGATGCGTAACCGATGGGCCATCTGATCTGGCTACAAATCCGAAGCATATGGAAGGATTTGGTAAATGAGTCGCAACGTGCTGCTCGATACCGGTCCGATTGTTTCGATGCTCGTTGCCAGGGAGGAAACGCATCTCGCGTGCGTTGAGGAAGCCAAGCGGCACAGTGGTCAATTGGTAACATGCTGGCCCGTCATCACCGAAGCGGCGTGGATGCTCAAAGACTATCCGATCGGTATTGATGCGATGTTTCGCATGCTCAACAGTGGAACGATCACGCTTGCGCCACTTGACAACCATGACGCCGAATCAATCGGTTCTATCATGGCAACTTATCGGTCAATCCGGTGCCAGTTGGCCGACGCATCGCTGGTGTTTCTTGCGGACCGAGAACAGATCGACACGGTCTTCACTCTCGATCGGCGCGATTTTGGCGTATATCGCACGCGAACCGGACGAGCGCTGAAAATTATTCCCCCCGCAACCTAAAGCGATTACCTTACTGGGCCTCAACCCGCGGGAACAACGGCGATCCTTCGCCAACTCTATGCCCCAGCGGCAGATGATCCCACAGTTTTTTGGGATCTTTTCCAGCCGTCGCCGGATCGATGCCGAGTTGGCGAATTCCCTCCAACGCCTTTTCTGGCAGCACGGGAATCAATCCGATCAACGCGCGATACATCGCCTGCACGCTCAGGTGCAGCACGGTATCAAGTTGCGCCGCTTTGGCCGGATCTTTGGCCAGCGAGAACGGCGCGGTGGCGTCAATGTAGCCGTTGGTCTGCCGCGCCAACTCCAGCGGGAGCAGCACTGCCTGCTGTAACTCAAGCTTCGCGTACGCGGCATCGAGCGCAGCGGGCAACCGATCGATGGCGGCGATGAGCGATTGATCCAGCTCGCTCGGCGCGTGCGACACCGGGCCGAGCACGCCGTCGCGATACTTTCCGACCATTTTCAGCGTGCGATTCAGGCAGTTGCCCAGCACGTTGGCCAGCTCGTTGAAACTCTTGTGGAAGTCGGCCTCGCCAAAATCCAGATCGCTGCCAAACGGCGCGGCGCGAAGCAGGTAGAACCGCAACGCATCGAGCGAATACGTTTCAGCCAATTGCTGCACCCGAGACAAGTCGATGAAGTTCCCCATCGTCTTGCTCATTTTTTTGCCGTCCGCCGTCCACCAGCCGTGGGCGAAAATCTGTTTCGGCAGCGGCAGCCCCAGACTGATGAGCATCGCCGGCCAATAGACGGCGTGAAACCAGAGGATTTCCTTGCCGATAAGATGAACGTCGGCCGGCCAGAATTTTGAGAACAAATCGGTGGAGGGCGAGGCTCCCGCCGAGCCGTCGCCGGACGGATACCCCAACGCCGTAACGTAATTGCTCAGCGCGTCGATCCAAACATACAACACATGTTCCGGATCGTGCGGGATCGGGATGCCCCACTTCAAGCTCGATCGGCTGATCGATAGATCGGCGGTCCAGCCTTTGAGCTTGCTAAGCACTTCATTCTTGCGATTCTCCGGGCGGACCAGCAATTTATCCGACTCGATGGCGGCGTAGACCTGCTCGACATACTTCGAAAGCTTGAAGAAATACGTCGGCTCCTTGTATCGCACCAGCGGCCGGCCGGAGATGATGCTTTTGAATTCGTTGGCTTTCGCCTCGGTC
>Ga0163149_10005444_pt1 | contig 13429 bp, 9 predicted proteins | sample OliLakLV19MP5G1_FD_148604 | JGI IMG/M metagenome (GOLD analysis project Ga0163149, IMG submission 148604) | Freshwater microbial mat bacterial communities from Lake Vanda, McMurdo Dry Valleys, Antarctica - Oligotrophic Lake LV.19.MP5.G1 | ecosystem: Environmental > Aquatic > Freshwater > Lake >...
TCATATAGTTGACCACAGTTTTGAGCGAGGAAATTCACACAGTTAACCTTATAAAATTAACGCCTGACTGAAAGGAGTTAAGTAAGCATGAGTATCGATAAGCAACAGCGAAGTGGCACTGTGAACAGCTGTGAACAACGCGGGCCGCAGGATAGCCATGCTAGCTAGCTAGCTAGCTAGCAGTCAGGCTGGAGTAGACTTTTGCTCTTCACGAAGACGCAACAAGACAGTTAGTAGAAGTCACATCTGGATGGGGAGTATTACTGCACCGCTGTCTCTTGCACCAAACCAGTACTGCAGCATAGCTATCTACTTAACTACGCCTATATCTGCTATTCACACATCAAGCAATAATAACGGAACCTCTCAAAACATAATAATGGCCGAGCCACAAGAAAAAGCCCCGGATGAGGGGCCGCAGCTACCCGTATTTGCCAATCATGATGTAGGAGACGCGTCATCCTCCTCCAAAAACACCAGTCGCAAGCGCAAACTACTCGAGACTTCTTCTTCTTCTGCGGTCGAGGACGATCCACGGATGCAATTGACACCCCAAGAACGTGCCTGGGCGTTATCCATCAAGCAAGCCTTCCAAGAGGACGACGAGATTTTGGCACGAGCCATTTGTGATATGGAAATTGTGCAATATGCGCTCGTAGACCAAGGCAACGTCGAAAAGGCACACCAAAAGGCCATGTGTATGCAAGCCTTTCGTATGGCCTACAATATTAATGAAACTACCAAAGAAGCCCTGGTCGTCTTTCGACATGTCCACGCTATGAATCCAGGTCATTTGTTATCCATTGATACCTGTCCCAACGAGGATGGCAAGGGCGCTCACGCACTGGTGATTGACTTTGCCAAACACTTTCCCTCCCGGTATCTGGAACATCCCAAAGAGTTTCGATATTATCTGGCCTGTTGGCATTACGCCAGCAAGTGTATGCAACCCGATTTTCAAAGCATCCGGGATGGATATCGGCATATCATTGAATGTGATGGTGTCAGCCGTTCCAATATCAACTTTCGATTTGAGCAGCGGGCAGCTCAAGAACTCTTTGAATTGTATGAAGCCTTTGAGACTATGATGACGAAATGCGAAGAGTTTTTGGAAAGGAGGTATCACAACGAACGGAATTTTAAATTGGAATGACATGCTCTTATTTTATGGATCGTGCGCATTGCTTGTTTAAGGAAGTGGGATAGGCAGGGGTGTCAAGGGCAACACGCCAAGAGCGTCACGAAAAACGATCCGCTAGTTCACTTTAGAGAACACCAGCTTGGGAAACGTCAAGATCCTAATAACACTGGTCAACACGGTCCTTCGCTTCCGCACAGGCAATCTCAGCAGCTTTGTGGGAGACCGTCTCACCCAATCTGCGCTTGAGTGTTGTAGCACTGTTACTACCTGGTTATGACACAATCATCACTTGCATAGCACAAAACGCACCTTCAAGTGCGGATCTCCATCAGAAGCACCAGAACGACCGCACATATTCCAATAGACTACATGGCACTTTTGTTGACCTGTCAAACCAACAGGTAGGTCAGCAGATGGAGTAACATCACGGTGCTGATTAATTAATAACCTATCAAACTAAACTAAACTCAAAATCGAACAACTTGAACAGTACTAGCTAGATGGAGTGATGCATGGTTAAAATAACTGCGCCCCTTGTTCTTCAACTAATTCAGAGATATTTTTTTCCAGACCCATCATTGGCATGAGCGAGAGAGGGTCAAAACGAAACTTCAAAATATTCGATGTGGCATGCTACAGTGAAACTATCCGATGATCCATTCAACCCGGATGACTGCAAGTGCATCGGGATTGGAGTTGATAAAGCAGCGGAAGGGGCAACCACTCTCCAGGGCGGTTTCATTGGCAATAGCTACTGGTACTGGTAGTAGTCGTCTGGTACCGATGCTGTAGTCCTGGTTGCTACAAGTGGCAAGGCCCAAAGCCCACTCCCAATGAGTCGGGACCCTCCGTTTTCTGACAGATGCTATTGCAATGGGTGTATACTTGAACCAAGAGTACTACGGTTCATCCTTCCTTCCGCACTCAGCTTAGCTCAGCGCCCACGGCAATTCCTTTGGATTTTTTTGCAAGACAATCACCGGTTGACATTGCCATCCTCCTACATTGATGCCGGGATTGATTTGGACATGATATCGTTGGGCCAATTCTTCCGAGGTGGCATTCACTTGATTGAGTTTGGTATATCCCAATTGCATTTGGGTCATGCGGACATCATTGTACACTCGTTGATAATTGCAATTGATACGGCCTCTTTGATCGCCCTTGTAGGGGAGTCCCAACAATAGTATGCCATCGGGTTTGAGGAGGGTATAAAATTCCGCCCCGGCCGCAAAATCTCCTGCTGGATTGAGAGGATCTCCATACCGTCCCAATCCATCGTGTTCAATGGAACTATAACTGATAATGACATCAAAAAGTTCGTTGGGTCGATGTTTGGTCAAATCCGGCATCATGATATTTTCAATCCGCTTGTCATGCACCGTGATGGGTTGCCAATCGGCCACGTAGACTTTGCCATTCTGCAGTAGGAGATTGTCGTGCTGTAGAGTCGCCAATGTGACGGATTCGACCCAAGGGGATATGGATCCTCCCACTAATACTTTAGGATTTCGTTGTTTGGATTTAAAATAGGGTATCGCCGTATCCGTCAAGGCCATTTGGACTTGAAGAGCACTTCCAGGATAATCAGGAGGCGAAATGTCCTCGCCCTTGAGGACGGCAGTGACCAAGATTGTAACGAGCGTCTCACTCCATTCTTTGGCCCAAGCATTTTCAATCCGTGTCATGTGTTCGACGGCTTGTGGTGGGACTTGTGTTTTACTGGAGATCCCTCCTCTCGAGTCGGAAAAGCAGCTTTCCTTGTGTTCAAACGTCATTTCAAAGGCTTGGTACTCGGCTCGATCGGTATCACTGAGTTGCAATAAATCCATGGGACCATAAATGAGGGTTTTGGTCCGTGCCTCTAGCATTTGGACACGAAATTGCAAGCCTTCCATTTCTTGCAGACTTGATAATGGCCGATGCAGATCATCGACATCATCAAATACAGTAGAAATTCGTCCCAGTAGGAAGCAGCAAAGGTACGAACAGACTTTGACAAAGGAGAAGGATTGCAGCCAAGTACTGGTTTTGGATGGCTGCTGTCTATTTTCTTTTCGAAGATTGATTATTCGGGCCATGGCTTGTTTCGCTTCTTTAAGATCCTTGGGGAGATTCCAATTTGCAAATAGATAGCTGATGCGGAAGTCGATACTTGTCTTATCCTCGAGTAGTAGCTACGTATTGGTTAGCTAGTAGAGTATGGTGTATGCAATGAAAGAGATTGAAAAGACAAGGAAAACGCGTTGAGTTTGTCACAGCGGACAGCAACATGTTGTTGCCACAGAAATTAGGCCGGACAACGGGACTCGAGTCGCGATCTGCTAATACCAGTCAGTGGGGATAGGGATAGGGCATTCATATCGCTGAAAACAAACAGGTTATGGGTTTTAGCTTTGGATCCTTCTCCTCACCATCGCATCTTCTTGACAAGACAACAACTCGTCGATACCAAGCCTCTTTAATAATATTGTTAATACCAGCTAGCTAGTTGCAACACGAACACATTCCTCATTTCATGCTGATTGAATAGCTATTTGCACGGGAATCCTTTGTGGAGTCGATTCATAAACTTATAGTGAGACCCTAGCTAGCTCAGAAAAAAACATCTCCTACTTCCTTGCAGTACCAACGATTTTGAATATGTCCAAACCCACAGCCACGGCGTCTGCCAAAATGGCAGGACATCCCAGCAATGCTCGCATTTCCGTCCACACTCATATTCGTGGTTTGGGACTCGATGAGAACGGCGTAGTCCCAGGTATGGATGCTTCGCAACAACAACAACTTGCACCAAGCTCGTCGTCTTGTGGTTTGATTGGCCAAGCCTTGGCCCGAGAAGCCTGTGGCTTGGTAGTGGATTTGGTGACCTCCCAACAATTGGCCGGACGCGCTTTGTTGTTAGTAGGACCTCCGGGTACGGGAAAGACCGCCTTGGCCATGGCCATGGCCCAAGAATTGGGACGGACCGAAGGTCCCAAAATTGTTCCCCATCCCTTTTGTCCCATGGTCGCCTCGCAAGTCTATTCCAAAGAAGTCAAAAAAACCGAAGTATTAATGGAACATTTTCGCAAAGCGATTGGACTGAGGATACGAGAAGAAAAAGAAGTCTATGAAGGGGAAGTCACGGAATTGACAGTGGAAGAAACCAATGATCCCTTGGCGGCCGCGGGCATTGGAAAGACCATTTCGCATGTCATTTTGGGGCTCAAAACCGCCAAGGGCACCAAAACCCTCAAATTGGATCCCAGCATTTATGACGCCTTGGCCAAAGAATCTGTCACCGTCGGGGATATCATTTACATTGAAGCCAATAGTGGGTCGGTCAAACGAGTGGGACGCTCCGATAGCTTTGCGACGGAATTTGATTTGGAAGCGGAAGATTACGTGCCCTTGCCCAAGGGGGATGTCCACAAAAAAAAACAAGTCGTCCAGGATGTGACGCTGCATGATTTGGACATGGCCAATTCGCAACCCCAAGGTACGGGGAGTAAAGATGTCATGAGTCTCTTGCAAAGTATGGGGAAACCACGCAAAACAGAAATTACCGACAAGTTGCGACAAGAAATCAACAAAGTCGTCAATAAATATGTCGATCAAGGTGTGGCAGAATTGGTACCGGGAGTGCTCTTTATTGATGAAGTGCACATGTTGGATATGGAATGTTTTACTTATTTGAACCGCAGCTTGGAATCGGACATTAGCCCCATTGTGGTATTGGCCACCAATCGAGGAGTCACTGCCATTCGGGGGACCACGACACAATCTCCCCATGGAATTCCAATTGATTTGCTCGACCGACTCTTGATTGTTCCTACCTATCCCTACGATTTGGAGGAAATGGTCCAGATTTTGGCCATTCGTGCCTCGACGGAAAATCTGCAAATCGAAGACGCCGCCTTGCAATATTTGGGAGACATTGGGACGCGAACGTCCTTGCGGTATGCTGTGCAACTGTTGACGCCCTCCAAAATTGTAGCCGAAACGCTGGGACGATCCCGCATAACGGTACAAGATGTCCAGCAGGTGGACGATTTGTTTTTGGATGGCAAGTCAAGTGGACAACGGTTGGCAGCAGCCGCGGCCGCCGCGGCAAGTGAAGGTGGGGCCGAGTCTATTTACATGTCATGAAGCTTGGAAAGACGACATGACTAACAGGTGCTCCCACCATGGTCATGTGGCGAACAAAACCGAACTGAATAATAGTTAAGACTAAGCAGATACGAATGAGCCAAAAGTCAAAGTGTAGTTTTGTTCTTGAAGCCCTATAGAGCGTATACTAGAGTACATTTATAATTTAGATTTCTCCTTGAAGGACAGAGAGCCTTTCGTAGTAGTGGTGCTGATATAATGATATCAGCTCTGCACGTTCATCCGCCTCGCCTAAACTGATTGTTCTTTTCTTTCCCCTTTGCGGCCCTCCCAGTAACACAAGTTCTTCTTTATCACCGGCACCACGTTCTCCCCAACTTCCGGTATGATCATTCCTAATGTCTCATAGGCTGGAAGGACGACATAGACGATAAAGCCAACTTGAGATTCGGCCAGTTTCGTAGTCTTGCGATCACAAAGCTGTGATATAGGCAATCCCATCTCAGCTTCTTTGTCGCCCTGCAAGAAAAACTCAGTAAGGCAGCGTTCAGTCCATTTCTCAAACAAAGGACCATTCTTTCCTTGGTTAGAAATGTCAGCTACGTGCAACAGATACTGCAAGATCTTCCACGTGTCGTCTTTTTCCAATTCCCCGCCCTGTTGAAAATCCATTATCATAGCCTTGACCATGTTGACGGTTCGAAAATGCTCGGACATGTCCGTTCCTAATATGGCTTGCACCACTTTCGTTCGTATTGAAGCAAACTGCTTCGTTGAAACATTTTTCAAAATATTCAATTCATCGTGACGGGACTCGCCCGCACCCTCGACGCCAAGCATTCGCATAAACGCATGCGAAGCGTGTCGGTTCTCCAGCACAGAACCATCATTGTACAAAATCGCCAGGTTGGTACGTGCACTGATCTGAAACGCATTGTTCATTCCCGGATGGTTAACATCTTCAAGAAAGTTGTTTATTCAATGTGAGATGGACGGTCCAAACAATGACAACAATGACATCACTACCGCTATTCCATCTCAAAATTATCTCTTACCATGGACAACAGCCGCGAGAAGGATAGAAAATACATCTTCGTCTGTTATATGCAGGGAACCAACTGACATTTGAATCAACGAGTGGGTAGATTGTAGGACATCAGCAGCATGAATCGCATTGTGGTACGGATTCTCAGAGATATAGTCTCCTTGGATAACTCGTAAATAGTCGCATAATGTCTTCATATCGATTCCAAGGACAGACCTATCTTTTGGTCCAGTAAAATCATATCCTTGGAAATCTTGCAGTAAAAGGTCCTCTTTGCCGCACGCCCTTGCCATCGCATACTGCGAATACGGGGCACCAAGAATTGCCCATCCGACAAACAAAAGGGGATTGCCACCACTTAGCTGGTCAATCTCAAACACGTTGAAGTCCCATCGTTTTAGTGAGGACCAGGAAAGCTTCTCCAAAAGCGCTTTCTTGTCATTTACTTGCAGAAACTCAGGCAGGACGTATGCCACCCCTTCGTCTGAACTGCCCTGCACAGGGTATTCACTAGTTGACCCAATCGACTCCGCAGCACTTGCTCTATCCAGATCTGCAACACCTCCAAACTCCTTGAGGAGAAAACCAGCAAAACTGTAAGTGCTGCATCTTGCACTCTTGGATCTGGCACCAACAAGAGAAGTCGGAACGTGCATCGTCTTCGAGTCTTTGTTCCCTCGAATTGCGTGTACCAACAGCATTTTCACATCCTCCAATTTTTCAGCTTGTTGCGGCGTCATTATTTTTCGTGTGTCGCTGTCGCGGTCCAAAAGATCGTGAACGGCTTGTATTCCTTCGTCCCACCTAGAGTTAGAAATCTTCTGAAAGGAAGCGAGGATAACGGCTTCCATACGGTCAGCTTCTTTGCCTGGCCCTTCCATTTGAAGCTGAACTTTAGGGACAAAGATGAATAAAAGAATCCCAATGTCGTTCAAAGCTACAATTGCAACAAAAATACCGTAATCCGCAGACGCGCTGTCATTTACGGCAAAGAGCAAAGGAACGCCTATTACCAGGATTTCGAGCATGAGAACCATCGCCATTGTTATGTACTTTGACTCCTGGTAGCGGTCTTTCATCTTGCTGACTTTAATAAGCAAAAAGTTTGCGGCAACGAGAAGAAGCAAATGAAAACCGAGCAAGGGCCCGGCAAATACCCACATGCTAGGATCACTTTTGCCGACCACACACTGCCCGACTGACTGAATCGTAATTAATCCACTGTCCACGTCAATATCGCGGCTGATCTCTTTGCGCTCATACTGTGGCCAAGCAAAAGCGAGAATGCGTGAGGGGATTCGGCAAAGAAAGTGCCCAGCCATCAGCACGGTACACTTACCACCAGTGGGTTCACGATCGTGAACGCGATCACGAAAGCCATGTCCACACAAAAAGCAAAAACAACTATGCGGAACATAGACCAAGACGTAACGGTCCCAGGCTGGCCATTCTTGTGAGACTCCATGATTTTGTAAAGCCTGTAGGTCTTTGCGCTTAGGCTGCTGTAGGTCAAAACCCAACCTATTGTGTACAAAAAGGGGGCAACGGCGCAGGCTGTCGACGCGGCCGAAGTATCCTCTCCACTCCCAGCTTGGACGCTTAAGGCAATCAAAGTGGACGACGAGATCATAGTACCAACGCATATCAAAACCAAAAACTCAATCTGAGAAACCTTCACCAAACTGTCGTTTCTGTGTCTGAAAATCCAAGCCAGAAAAAACAGACTCAAAAACCAGGAAACGCTTGTGGCGATGTAACCAAACGCCAAAACACCTGGTTTGATCAGGTTGTCATTTTCAACAAGACACACATTTCTACCATTGATTGCCAAGTCATCAACAAGAGCACCTGTATCACAGAGCAGCAGCCTAAACTTGACGCGAAAAGTTAAGCCTGAGAATTTGTCAGTGAGCCAAATCTCGATGGACGCCTGTCCGGATCCATGGTAAGCCACGCCAAGGTTTAAGTCAACTTTAGGCTCTTTGACAGATACCACGCTTGTCAGTCGTTCTCCCGCCGAAACACCAAGGGCGGTTGTACGCCACACGATCCCAGACAAATTGTGAGTCTTAGTCTCAAGGACTTCTTCAATTAAAACCAGAACAGGTCCAAAGTCTAGAGTCTCGACTGCGACCTGGTTTGGTCCGGAGAGCAAGAAGATGTCAGCTTCATAAAAAGCGCTGGGACTGAAAGTGCCCTGCTCAGTCGGGGCGGAAACACTCATAGGAAGACTTCGCGGTTCGCCTTCAGAGAGGCAGTCGGAAAAGACCACCATTATTTCATCAGTACCATGGACCCCTGCTCGGGGTATGTATGTCAATCGATTTTGGCTATCCGCAACCAGGCCGGGTGGATCATCTAAGGTGCCAATCAATTTGACAGCATCAAAATTGTTAAATCCAGGTACCTTGGAAGTATCTGCGAAAAGAGGCAATCAAAGGTGTTGGGACGACAGTTCACCAAGCGTGCTCGATTCTCCATTGGTGGATACTTACCAAAATCAATACGAATGACATTAGTCTTCGTGGTACTGGGGCAGAGAGGTGGGCTAAAGACTGTGGCTGCTTCGGGTCCCGGAATAAGAGATTCCCGTGGTCTCGACCAAAGGGTCTGCCATTCTGTGTTCTCTGAACACGTGGGAATGCCAGGGACCCCTGGTTTTGTACAGTGAATACTTGTGTCATCGGAGTAGCTAGAAGTTGTCGAAACTTTCCAAGCAGACCCTGGCTTGAAAGTTTCATAGAGTTCGAGGCCATTGATAAACAACTCGAAAGGGAACTCAAGCTCAATCCATTCATGTCCAAAGTCCCGTTCCCCGAATTCCATCCCCGTTGGCGCATCTCGATAGCTCGGATAAACGTCTGGAGGTCCAAGGAGCTGCTCGGCGTTGTAATCTTTCGCAGTGCATTCTTTGTCACATGCAGGATTGTTCCATGACGTACATGCTGTTTCGCAACGGGAGTATTGGGACGAAAAGCGAACCACTGAGGAAGCCCACGAAAAAACTTGGGGAACCCGCTTCACGGATCCATCCATAAAGGCGCCCTTCTTTTCTTCTGACGAGTTGTTGTATTGATACAGAAGCCCGGCTCTGGGGAATTGAGTGATGCGGGCGAAGGTTCTTTCGGAAAAATTCTCAAACGTGTCGGCGTCCACGTCAAAGCTTTTCAAATTTATGACGAGCTCATCGGTAACCTCCACAAATAGGCTGTCTTTTCGGATGTCCGACGAATCAAACTCTGGAGCGTCATTTTCGGCCCCCACGACGATTCCGACCACAGCTTCAGTGCTCTCGACGCCACTCTCCTCGTCGACCAGTTTGTACCCAAAACTTGCGTACACTGTTCCAGGTGGACCAGAGAAGGCATTGAGGGGTGGTGCATACATGACGATTCCTCTCGAGTTGTTCAAATATGTCCCTGGTTCTGATATTAGCTCCATTGGACCGTACTGATCAATTTCCGTTGCCAAGGAGCTGTACAGCCACACCTTACCAGGATTGAGTTGGATTTGAAAAAGACTTCCCTTCGTTGGCAACTCGGTAATCATTACTTTCATATTGTTTTGTGTAAATTCACTCGGCTTTGCCAAGGGGAAGAAGTTCAACGTATCTTCCTTGACCTTTTCTGTGGTGGCAGGCGGGGTGTTCACAACATGCGGTACCAGCCTGACCGTAGCCATAACTGGCGTCCCTCCATCGTCGACACTGTACTGAAACATCGATTCCTCGGAAAACGTGGTAGGGGCCCGGAACATGACACGTTTGTTCTCCGTCCGATTCGCATCCACCACAACATTCCCCGTGGTCAAAGTATTCCTTTCGGCGAAATCATGGAGCGACCCCCAAGCCGGCTCGCTCACAATAATCGTGTGCAGATCATCGCCATCCGGATCAAAGGATTTGAGTTCCACAAGGGTGTCGGATCCGGGTGCTACGGGAATGACAACATCCCCCATGCCCACTAACGGGGACGACGGTGTTGGAATCCATTCGGGACGGGTTGGACTCCTCGGAGGGTCGCCATTGGCATACGTGACCTGATTCCGAATGGTAGGTAACGCCCCGACGAGACCCGTATTGTTGTTGCCGAGCGGTGAATAGTCTCTGGCGGTAGCACTGACGCCGGGTCCCTGAAAGTCATCAAACGTGTAATATAGATTCAAATCCGCGGCTTGTTGTTGTTGTAGAGGAATGTACGTTTTGTAATGGTCTTTGATTTGTTGTGGACTCCGTACGACATTCCAGACCCGGAATTCATCCATGACACCGGTAATGGCCTGAAAGGGATCAAAGTCACCCCAGGGAATGTCTGGTTCTTGACCAATGGTCAAGACTCCCGCCGGTTCAATGAGTTGACCAAATTCCTCGCTGACAGTGGCGGGATCCCGTATTCTGGTAAATGTCATGGTACCTCGTTCTTGAATCACTTGTCCCATTTCGTAGGGTACTATAATGACAGGGACGGCCAGTTTTGTGTGGAATGGTACGTCTTCTTGTGATGGTGGTGGTGGTGATTCGACGTCTGGTTGTTTTTCATCCTCCAAGGACGCCGCCGGCCTGGAGGATGCTTCCAATTGAACGACAATGTATTTGGCACCCTTTTTGGCGGCCATGACTGCCTGGCTGTATTCGGAACACTCGTTGCTTCTTAGCAACAGTGCCGTGATTATGACAGGAGTCGAAGTCCCGTCACTATGAATATTAAAAGAGGTCGGAATCTATAGAACAAGGCAAGTAATAAAAAATGGTGAGGATTGATGAAATCATCTACGACTGTCATCACCAAAATAATGCAACGTACCGTATAACTGTCTCTATCACAAGGATTTTCCACATACACGACTTTGGTTTCCATATCTTTGCCATAATACTCCAGTGCATCTGGACTTTCCGCCACATCCCAATCACTGCTATAATTGGCCTTGTGACATAAATGATGACTTTCATCCTCCTCCACCAATTGATGAAAATCCACACCATCCAACAGAGTGGTTCCAAAATCCAAGTGCTCTCCATCCAAATACAGCGAAGCCGTTTGGGCGGAAGCATCAATGCTAAAAGCATAATGATGCCATTGTCCATCCATATAGGAGGCTTCAATTTTGGGATTGACGTCAGATGTCAATTCACATTCGCTTTGACCACCCCGCCACAAGACCCATCGTTGACGACTGATGCGCAGCGACAATTCGTTGGCGGCCTCGTAGGGCGGTGGCGGTGGTTGTAACGCCGAAGCTTCTTCTATGGTTGTGTGCAGCAGATCGTAATCGTCTTCTTCGTCTTCTTCTATAATAGTAGTAGAAGTATTGCTTCCATTCGTCTGGACGGAATGTAGCGGTTGCTGTTGTGTTTGGAGGACTTTCCCACTGCTATTGTAGCCATACACGTTAAAGGCACTGTAGGACAACAAGGACACCTCGTTCAAAAAGGTATCGGTATTCTTGAACCAAACTTCTACGGTTAAGGTATCGCGGGGAATGTTGTCCCATCGCAAGGACACGACATCCGCACCTCGTGTGTAATCAAAGTAGAGGCCATGGCCGGATCCTCCGGCCACGCAGTTGCCAACCGTGGCTGTCGTGTTGGTGATCGGTTGTGGTGTTGGTGTTGGTTGCTGCGCAGACACTACTACTACGACTACGGCAAGCCACAAGAAGTAGTAAGAAGATACCGTTCCAGCGGTGGCAACCAAAGGGTTCGTCATGCTAGTGTATTATGTCAGCCAAGTAGGTAGGTGTTTGACAACAACAAAAAGGCTACAGCTAGCTACAGTAGCTAGTTAGTTGATCAAGCGCAATTAGATCCCCCAGTTGCACCGTACTTAATAAGCTTTAATAGCTTGAGTGCGGAAGCTACTCACTCACTGTACGTATTGATTCATGCAGTGTAACTGCTAGTTAGCTTAGCTAAAAAATAGAATTATAAACTCACCACTGTTGTACTATTTATTACGGAACCATAGACCCCGAGTATGTAATTCATTGCCGCGGTTTCTTACTGGCATGGTGGTTGTACCAGGTATGGTACTGTTGGTTAGTACATGACTTACTTACTAATCAGTACTATCGTTACAATTGTAAGTACTTGTACTACAGACGGATGCCTCGTTTTGTTGTCTGAGGTACTGTAGATACTGTACACGGCGAAGTCTGCTCCGCAATAACTACGTAATAGAAATCGTGTTGGAACTTGGAAAGTCTGCAACCTTTTTTACCGAGCAGATATCGAAAGAAGTTCATGTTATCACTGGAACCCATTACCGCTACGACTCATTTCACAATAATACTAATCAGAAGGCAAGGAACGAATTCGTTTTTTACTTATTCTACAGCGAACGTTACAAAATGATTCGCCTGTTTCCAGCGTCTTCTTGCTGGGGCTGCGCAGCCTGTTTTCCATCTGCCAATCCAGTCCGCCGAAAAAAAGAAGCAAAGGAGGGTTGGGGTTCACAAAATGGAAATTCGTTGAGTGATGTCTCGCACCAGTGGGTCCTGATCTGGATCTTGACTGCACTGCGCTAAAAGCTACAGGCCTTTTTAGTTGTTTGTAAATGAAAATTGTAAGCTTTAGAATGAAGCTAAAATGAATGCAATGTTTGAGAGAGGTTCAGCTCGAGATCCCTCGGCGCAGTCCTCTCTCTGCTGGGTTGAGCGACGCTTCTGCGTGAAGAGTCGGCGCGCCAGGCGTGCGCTTTGTTGTGACTTTGCAACGTCTTTGTGTTGCAACGACAGCTCGTGTTGTTCCATCCAGAACAGAACAGGATTAGCCGTTGTTGAGAGGGCAAAATGTGCAGCCGTTGTGTTGCACAGGCGCTTGGTCTTGGATGCTGTCCTTGGCGACCTTCTTCACTGCTTGTGAAGAGCAGGGCTAGTGGCAACTGGTCCGATGCGCTCAGAAGCGTGTCTTTTGTGAATGAGTCACAACCCCGTGAGTCCCGTGTGAGGACACTCCATGCATAGCCAATCATAGGCAAATTGGGGTGTTGCATTCTCCCCCATGACAACGGTCAACAGGTCAAGCGAGACATGCTTGCAGAAGGCTTGGAACGCAAAACTTGTAGCCGCTCCAGAGCTTTTGAATCACGTGGTCGCAGTCTTGCGATGCCACGGACAATTGCACATGGGTGATCAGGCCATGCGCGGTTCAACAT
>Ga0163149_10005448_pt1 | contig 13425 bp, 13 predicted proteins | sample OliLakLV19MP5G1_FD_148604 | JGI IMG/M metagenome (GOLD analysis project Ga0163149, IMG submission 148604) | Freshwater microbial mat bacterial communities from Lake Vanda, McMurdo Dry Valleys, Antarctica - Oligotrophic Lake LV.19.MP5.G1 | ecosystem: Environmental > Aquatic > Freshwater > Lake >...
ATGCAACTTGGAGCTGAGTACGTAACCTCAGCCGGAGGAGCTGATGGTGGCATTATGGCCACGCAGAATCTTTCTAACCTAACAAATCTGTTTAGCAACCCTGCCGCACTTTCAAACTTCTCAATTGCCGCAGCCAGCTCTGGTACCGTAACCCTACCGGGTGGGATAACGATCCCTTCTCAAGCCGCACTTGTTACAGCAGCCAAAACTAGTTCAAATGTTAATGTGCTTAGCGCACCAAATATTTTAACAACAGACAATGAAGAGGCAGAGATAATTGTCGGCCAGAATGTTCCATTTGTTTCAAGCACTTCAACCTCGCAAGAGAATCTAAATAACACCTTTAATCAGGTTGACAGACAGGATGTCGGGATCACTCTTCGTCTGACACCACAGATTAGCTCAGGAGATTTTGTAACCCTTAAGATTTTTACTGAGGTATCAAATGTTGTTGACTCCTCTGCTGATTCCCCGCTTGGCCCAACCACTACTCTTAGAACCAGCCAAACTACTGTGATTACAAAGTCAGGTCAGATGGTGGCTATTGGCGGTCTGATGTCAGACGATTCTAATGAAACAGAAACCGGTGTTCCTTTCCTAAAAGACATTCCATTGTTTGGACAACTTTTTAGAGCCAACAGTAAATCAAAACGACAAACCAATCTCTTAATTTTCATAACTCCAAAAATTATCAAGGATCAATTCGATGCACGCGATGAGACCCTGCAGTTTCGAGATCATATGGAGCAAAAAATACAGGATAGTGAATCATTTCCTAACAGAGAGGAGATCCTAAAGAGTGATCGCCTTAATAATGTAGCAGAAACAAGTCGATACCATGGAACTCAGCCAGGAACTATTAAAGGATCCTCAGAGCATACTCAAGGATCGACAGTGTTAGGAAGAGATCTTAATTTAGGTAATAACCAGAAGATGGGTGGGTATTCCTCTAAAGACATCCAACAAGAAAAAGATAACGACAAGATCGTTCTTAGAGTTTCGCCGCCATTACCCAAAATACCAAGTCTACCGACTATCGTGACTGCTCCAGCTTCTGTAGCTGATCGATCTGCGACTTATGTACTCTTAAAAGGAATAACTCCTCCAACTCCTGAAATTAGTGACAAACTACCTTTCGACTATAATGCTACTGGTCAGGTTGGTGTGATTATGCCAACTGACTCATCCGTTAGTGTCTCCAATTTCTTTATGTCTGGCTCTCATTATGGATATAGAGTAGCCGACCAAGTCATAGAGTTTGAAGCGCTAGGAATCTATAGTTCTCCTGAGGAGGCACATACTAAGAATCCAGAAGGGCAGTACACATGGCGCGTCCTCTCTGCTCATGAGATAATGAACCTTGGTGTTGGCCCATGGGTCAGACGTTAGTTAGAGAATAGTAGAAAGACAGCAGTTACAAACTATGGATCATCAAAAACCGGACTATAATAAATCTGATCCAGGGAAAGCGGCTATTGAAGCTACTGATCCAAAGATGATCGCTCGACTCTTTGGGCTTACCTATGTTGAGAAACTAGAGGATCCAAACCCACCAAGAGGTCTTAAGCGTGGTGATTTTGATAGAATAGCAGGATCCTGGGGAAAACAATTCTCGATCATTCCAATTGGAGAATCGGGCAACACAGTTATAGTCGCAACTTCAGACCCTCTAAACACCGAAGCTATGGACGAGCTTAGGTTGTGTTATGAAAGACCGATAGAAATAGTAGTAACCTCTTCAAGTGAGATTTCACGAGCTATTAATAGCATTAGAAGTAGATTGATGAGCGATAGATCTAGCGCTCTATCAAATGACGAGGAGGATATAGGTAATTTCCAAGTACAGCTAAAGATTGATGTCACTGACGCAGAGGATGATGATGCTCCAATTATTCGATACGTCAACTCTATTATCTTCAAAGCAAATTCAGAGCGCGCTTCAGATATTCACATAGAACCATACGAAAATAACGTCAACGTAAGATTTAGAATCGACGGCGTTCTTAAAGATGTTTCAGCAGAGGATAAATCATTTCAAGCCTCAATCGCTTCGCGGATTAAGGTAATGGCCGGATTAAATATTGCTGAGAAAAGACTCCCCCAAGATGGACGTATCGGTATCAAGATCGCTGGCAAAGATGTAGACATCCGTGTATCGACCATTCCAACTCAGTTTGGCGAAAGAATAGTGATGCGTATTCTTGATAAGAGCGCCGCTGTGCTTGACTTAGTACAGCTTGGTATAATTGGTGAAAAATTAAAAATTATTGAGAATTTAATCACTAGACCTCATGGAATTATATTAGTAACCGGACCAACAGGATCTGGTAAGACCACGACACTCTATTCATGCTTAACCCGGATTAATACGCCTAAGCTCAACATTCTAACAATCGAAGATCCGATCGAATACCAGCTAGATGGCGTTGGGCAGATGCAGATTAACACTAAGATTGATTTTACATTTGCGTCTGGTCTCCGTTCAATTCTGCGACAAGACCCTGATGTGGTAATGGTCGGTGAAATTCGTGATGCCGAGACTGCTGAAATAGCTATTCAGGCCTCTCTTACTGGCCATCTTGTTCTTTCAACATTACATACTAACGATTCGGCAAGCTCTATTACTCGGTTAATTGATATCGGGATTGAGCCATTCTTAGTATCATCTAGCTTACTGGCTATCCTTGCTCAACGTCTTATTAGAAAATTATGTCCTAGTTGTTCAGAACCATATGAGATCTCTGATGAGGAACTACGAGAACTTGGCATCGATGCAAATACTGTTCATGATCGGCTTGTAAAAAGACCAAGTATTGAAGGATGTGCTGAATGTCGGGGCACCGGATATAGAGGAAGAACAGGAATTCATGAACTCCTTGTCATTGACGATGATATCAGATCAATGATCCTGCAAAGGACAGACTCTAGCTCTATAAGAAATCTCGCTATAACAAAAGGATTTAAAACAATACGCATGGATGGAGCTGATAAAGTTTTTCAAGGAGCGACATCAGTCGAAGAGGTTCTCCGCGTCACTCTAGAAATCAGCGATGCAAATCTTGGATAAGGTGGGGAATTCGTAAATGCCGATCTTTGAATACACTGCCATTAATAAATCCGGCAAAAACTCCAAGGGAACTATTGATGCTGAGAATGCTCGAGCCGCTAGACAGAAGCTTCGAAGCACCGGGGTATATCCCACTGACATTAAGGAAAGTCTAAAAGCAATCTCTGAAAATTCTCGCGATGTAAAAAGCTTATTTCAATCAAACAGAGTCCAGTTAGCGGATCTTGCTATTGCCACAAGGCAGCTCGCGACTCTAGCCGGAGCTGGAATTCCTGTAGTAGACGCTTTATCAGCTCTGGCTGATCAGATTGAATCAGTTAACTTAAAAAGAATTATGATTGATGTTAGAGAGAAGGTCCAAGAGGGATCCTCACTAGCAAAAGCGATGGAGCAGTTTCCAAAAGCTTTTCCAAGACTATATGTCAACATGGTCTCATCAGGTGAAGCCTCTGGAACTCTAGATGCAGTTTTTGAAAATCTAGCTGATTATCTAGAAGCCTCTATTGAGCTTAAACGTAAAATTACTTCAGCGATGTTCTATCCAGCTCTGATGCTAGTTTTCTGTACCCTAGTAGTAATCGGACTACTAACCTTTGTTGTCCCAAGTATTGTTGACATTTTTATAAAGCAAGGAGCAACACTTCCACTTCCTACAACCATCATGTTAGCGATCTCCCATTTTATCACTGCTTATTGGTATCTAATTATAGCAGCTATGGTTGGCACAGTTTATGGCCTTGGGGCATACTATCGAACTGAAAATGGAAGAAAAAATTTCGATCGCAAAATTTTAAAGATACCACTAGTCGGATCTCTTTTCTTAAAGATTAACACTGCACGGATGGCTCGAACCTTAGGAACCCTTCTATCAAACGGGGTTGGGCTACTTGAATCAATGACCATCGTAAAAAATATCGTTAACAATGTTCACTTAGCACAAGCAATGGAGAATGCTCGTGAAGGGGTTAAGGAGGGTAAAAACTTATCAAGAGAACTGGCAAAATCAAACCTATTCCCTCCCCTATTAACTCATATGATCGCAGTCGGAGAAACAAGCGGCAGACTTGAGAGCATGCTTGTCAAAGCAGCTAAATCATATGAGAATGAGGTTAATGCAACCCTATCTGGATTAACTTCATTGATTGAACCGATCATGATGATAGTGCTGGGAGGGATAGTATTTTCAATCGTAATATCTGTGCTACTTCCAATGATTGATTTAATAAATTTAGTTCAGAAGTAAGAACATAAACAAAATACTGTCGTAATTAACCTAGGTGAATATCGGTATGAAAAAAATTAATCGCTTATCTAAACTAAGAAGAGACGAACGTGGCCTTACACTTGTTGAGATTATCGTTGTCCTAATTATCCTATCAATCTTAATGGCATTTTTAGGTGGTCGTATCTTTGGCAAACTAGGGTCCGGCAAAAGAGATATCAACAAATTAAAGATGCAAGAATTAAAATATTCAATAAGTGAGTATCAACTCCGCTATAACTCTCTCCCCTCATCACTAGATTCACTTGTTAGTGGCGGTGAAGGAATTGTTGGATTTCAAAAGGTGGCAAACCCAGATCAATTAAAAGATGCCTGGGGAAATTCTTTCTTTTATCAGTTAGAGAACAATGGCCGATCCTATAAAATAACGAGTCTAGGTGCGGATGGCGTTGAGGGAGGCACTGACGCAGATTTCGATGATTCACTTACTGGACCTTAGTCGACTTTAGTCATTTCATCGGTGGGTGATCTTAATTGTGGAATTATCTTAAGAATAACCGTACGTCGCAATATGGTCAGCAGTACTATAAAGACTGGTCTCTGAAAAATCAGTTCGGCTTTACATTTATCGAGTTAGCAATTGTTATTCTAATTATCGGAACACTTTCGGTAATGGTTGCTAGTCGCTCTACTAGCTATGCCTATTGGAAGGAGGAGGGTTTTATCCGTGGGCTTTCTGAAACCCTTAATTTTCTCCATCACCAAGCTGTTGTCGACCAAGGGTTTTACCGTTTTGAGATTGATTTAGAAAAAAATCAGTACACTATTGGAATCCTCCGTCCCGAAGCTGAAAGTGAAGAATTGCAAAACTTAAGTAGCGAACTTGGCAACCTAAGCTTTGAACTGGCTGCTTTTTTAAATCCAAGCGTTGGAGAAACTGCAACAATTATCGCTCCCCCATCAATGCCATCACTAGCAAAGCCGGTTATCCCACCAGAAGGTGTACTATTTGAAGACGTACAAACAATGAGGGGGAAAATGAATGAAGGAAAGCCCTATATAATGTTTTCTCCAAGAGGATTTTCAGAATTCGCAGTTATTCATCTTCGCCAAAGTACAGGAGAGCAGATTACTATCTTAGTGAATCCATTTACTGGACTCACAAAGGTGATAAGAGGATATAAAGATTTTAACTGGACATACGGTCGTGACAAACAAGGGAACTCTTAAAAAATTCAACCGATCAAGAATGGGCACTATTAGTGGATTTACATTAATAGAGATCACAATATCGATCTTTCTTCTGGCTTCTGCACTTACAATTATCCTTGGACTTCAAACTTCCTCTGTTTCAAGAGCCATCAATGATCAAAATCGACTTAATGCCATGCTTCTGGCCAGAAGAGTTCTAACTGGTCTTGAAACCGGTCTGACTGCTCCAGAGGTTCAAGATATCTCTGTTCCAGCTCTAGAATACTTACCAAAAGATAACATTCAACCGGAGGAGGAGAACACTTTAAAGAATTTTATAATTAATTTGAAAATTGAGCAGTGGGAGATCCGTGGATACGATGACATCAAGGTTAAAAGAATCTTTTTAAATATCGAATGGGGAGATGACACTGAGCAAACCCTAGCCGTTTATTATTTTGTCCCTGACAACGAAGATGAAAGTATCAAACAGCAAGAACAAGCCCCAAGTTAGTTTTGGGATTGTTAAAACATTTGGATTTACTCTAATTGAAGTAGTGATCGCTATCGCGATACTTTCAATAATAGGCACTGTTACCTACTCAGCCCTAACTCAGATAATTCGATCTAAAAATACTCTGGATGATAGACGTGAACTTAATGCAGTTGCTTATTCCGTCCTTAATCGAATGATCCGAGAGCTCCAATTATCCTACAGTGGAATCGGGCTCCTTCCCAGACCAGATGAAACTGACGGCAAACAAAAACCTAGTAATATTAATATGAGCGGTGAGCCGAAAACCATGTCTAACGGCAAGCATGGTGATTCGATACGATTTCTTGCTCTTGAAGGAGGCCAGTACTTACCTGACGGAGGAACACACTCTGGATTAGTGCAGATAATGTACAGGGTTGAGGAGAATCCAGAGAAAATTGACAGTGAGATACAATCATACATCTTAGTTCGTGAGGAAACTCCTTTAATCAGACCATTCGAGAAGGCATTTAGTAAGGTCATGAATTTTCCAATTGTAGATTCTTTAGTTGGCCTGGAGCTCCGTTATTTCGACCCAGAGTCAGAAAGCTGGCTAGCTGAATGGAACATTGAGAATAAATTTGGACTACCTAATCAGATAGAGATTAAGATTGAACTCCTATCTCCTCGGGGAGAAACACATCTGTTTGTAACTTCTGTACCAATTAGAAGCATCAATATTACCGCTCAGGGCAGCCCTAACTAATAAGCCCATCAGAACTTTTATCTTTCTGATGTTAATGCACTAGCACTTAGGGTAATCTAATGATATCGTTCACTTTAGTTCGCTATGGCACAAACTGTAAATATTCTTAGTATTAATTTGAGCTCTTCCTTAGCAGAAGCAGTGGTAGTAGCTGTTAGTGGCAATCATCTAAGTGTAATAGAGAGTCATAGCTGTGATTTCACCCCTAATGATATCAACTTTTTTAAAAGAAATCCGGCAGACAATTCTGAAAATATAAACAATGGATCTGATGTAACATCTCCTGCCTCCTCTCTACCCCCCCAACTCATAAAAATTATAGGCGATATCAAAGCACCCTGGAGATCGGTAGTAGTGACTATCCCCCCAGAGAATGGATTCTCATTGAATGTATCTCTGCCGTTTGGAGATCCTCGTCAGATTAATAAGATTCTCCCTCTTGAGGTTCAGGATCTCATCCCATTTGAAATCGATGAATACCATCTTGCAACTTCTCCATTTAGACCGGTCAATGAAGATGATGTCGCTGTTGATGTGCGTGTAGATCTTATCGAAAAAGAATTCTTGTATGGAGTGGTCTCCTCGTTTCAAAAGGCAGGTATAGATCCAAGGATTGTATCCTTTCCAGCGAACACGTTAGCTACGATCATTCACATAGCTCCAACCTATTTTAATCAAAACTGCGCACTAGTTTGGGTTAATGGCAACACCTGTACTGTTATTAGCGTAATTGATGGAATGACTCGTGCGGCGAGGTCAATTAATATCCCTGTCGATCCGTCTGATAGCCAGCCTGATAATCGTGCTACATTAAGAGAGGTCAGACTATTTATCGGATTTATAGAGAGACGCTACAATACCTCGCTTAACAAAATATATATCCTTGGAAGATCATTTGATTCAGCATCACTTACTGAAGTACTTGCCCGTGAATTTGAATTTTTAAGTAGCTCTGATTTTCTTAAAAATGAACACTCCCCTGATAACCAATCGATAACACCAATACTTGCTTACCAGGCAACCCTACCCACATCAAAAATATCATCAAACTTTAGGTCGGGAGAATTTCAGTTTAGACCTCAGTTTAAAGAGTTGATGATTGGTATTAGATCTCTCAGTCGTTACATCACAACTTTTATTTCATTATGTTTCATTGGGATGTTAGTGACTTATTTTACTAACTCTTCAAAGATATCTTCAATTGAGACTGCAATAAGAGATCGGATAAAAAAAACGATCCCTACTTTTTCAGCACCTCCAGGACAGGAAATTAGTGTTATTGCTCAACAGACTCAACAGATGGAGGAGCAGTTAAAGGATCTGGGCTCTTTAGCAACCCTTTCACCATTAGAGGCCTTTTTAGCGATCTCGCAAGATATTCCCATTCAGTTAGGGGTTAGCGTAAATGATTTAAGCATTAAAGAAACTAAGATCTCTATTAAAGGAACTGCTCCAGATTATGCGACTCTTGATAAAGTTGAACAAGCTCTTAAGGCAAAGCGTGAAACGTATTGCGCTATAAGCATTAAAGATAATGCTTCGGGATCTCGTGGATCGAATGTTGGATTTGAACTTACATTACAGTTATGTTGATAACGACGGCGTTGATAAATGGACGAACAGGTGGGCCAATCAATGGTCAGTAAATGGGTCGGCAAATGAATAGGCAAGTACTAAAGAATAAAGCTCTTACAGCTTACCGCAACCTCTCAAAGAGAGAGAGATTGCTTATTCTCGGTGGAGTAGCATCTATCTTTATTATTGCCATATACTCAGTTACCGCTTTCATCTTGGATACATTTTCAGCACAAGACAGAAAAATTGTTGCACTTCAAAGAAATTATACATCAGCCAACATCTCACTAGATCGATATGACAAGCTTATCTCTCGTCTTAAAAATCTAGAGAAAAACTTCAAAAAAGAAGGCCCATCTGGGGGCGTAAGATCATATCTTGAACAAACGATCATAAATAAAGCGAAAGTCGCATCTGGTGGGTTTTCAATAAGGCCTGGCGCAACTAGGGCTTTAGGCGAGAACTATAGCCAAGCCCCTTTTAGCATAAGTTTTAACACAACTAAGATATCAGATATTGTGGCCTTCCTGACCGAGATAACTCAAGGAGAGTCAAACTTATTGCTCACTAAGCTCGAAATAATCAAGGGAAGGAGCGCGGAAAAACTTACGGTGACGGTGGATGTCAGTAGCATTAGCAATGTCAAAAACTAATTCTCTAAAGTATCTAGCAGTTGTAGTGCTAGTTATTGTGGTTTCCTTATTTACTATCGATTTAAATCGATATGCTGATAAAATTGCACGGATTATATCTTATCGGGCCATGCCTCTTGGGATAAAGATAAATTTTGAGTCTCCTCAACTATCGGCTCTATCTTTTTCTGCAAAAAAGATGGGCATTGCCTTCCCAGCTAGTATGATTTCAACAACTATTAATGATGCCTCTCTAAATGCGAACCTTTTTAGTGCCCTACTCCTTAAACCAACGATCAAGTTTAGCGGATTCGCTTATGACGGAACTATCTCAGGTAAGATAACGCATCACCTCAGTGACGCTACTTGGAAGATTGAGTACCTTGCTAGCGATCTAGATCTGTCAAAACATCCACAATTAATGGGATTCGGATTGTTAGGCAAGTTATCAATTCTGGATTCATCTGCCCTGATCTATCCAGATTTCAACAGAGAGTCCGAATTTCACCTCTCTGTTAAAGAGGGTTCAAAACCTGAGTCAACAAAAGTTAATCTTGAGCCATTTGGTGCTCCTTTTACGATAACAACACCGGCTATTAAAAGATTTGATATTGGAATAGATGGCAAACTCGAGAATAACCATATTAAAGACCTTGAAGTGGCTCTAACATCCTCTCTCGGGAACTTGAACATGATTGGGGAACTTTGGTTAAGCAAGAGAGATAGGATAGAGCGAGTTAAGCTAGCATTATCTGTAGCACTTACGGAGGACGGGAAAAGAGAGCTCGGCACTGTACTTGTCCTAGCTAGCGGTGGGCAGCTTAAAAACTCAACTACTGAATTTAAAGTGTCATTTGATGGTCCTGCACACAGACCAACTATTAATTATTACGATATACAGTAAGCCACTTGTCAGTAGGTATATGGTCATAATAAGTTAAGGTAATGGAGATATTTATAGGACTACTTTTTGGTTTATTATCAGGCGGTGCTATCTTTGGCGCATTATTTCTCATTAAGGGCCATTTAGCTGCTGGAGTAGGGAATAAAAAAGCAACCCTTAAATCTGAGATTGGAAACATAGATCAAGCTTTAGGGGATCTAGGAAAACAAGCAGATAAATTAGTCTCAAAAGCTCAGCTGGAGAGCGCAAGAAAAATTCGAGAAGATGCGGCCAAAGAACTTGAGCAGACAAAGCAAACTCTATCAGAAGCAGAAAAGAAGCTAGAAGACGCTCAAAAAAATGTGGTTGTCAAAGAGAGTCGCCAACAGGAGCTCAAGGTATCTAAAGGGGATGAGGAGGCTAAGATAGCTGAGATGACATCAATGCATGCCACACTAGGGAGTGAATCGTTAGGATTAGAGCAGGAGTTAGCCGATTCGATCAAACAACTTGATTCGCTTCAAGGCGAGGTAGAGCTAACCGAAAAGCAAAAAGCTGCTTTTGATAAGCTCTCTGAAGTCCTAGCATCTTCCGCTGAGAGAATGAGAGAGTTGGTGACGGAATATGATACTACCTATCAAAAAGTTCAGGAACTCATGGAGCAATACAACAGCCTAGAGGAGGAATACACTAGGTTAGTTGAGCAACAACTCTCTTCATAATCAAAGCGAATATTCTTGAATAAGTCTCTATTTTTTCTTAGGGTGCTTTTTAAAAGAACAGGATGGTTGCATAGAACGCTGGAATAGTGTATAATAACCACTCGCTTTAAGGTACCTGCCTAAAAGCTAAGAATGCTCAGTAAAAACCCAGAAAACGATACTGGGAAAACCGCTAAAAGTAACTATCAATAGAGGCAAGACTATGGGACATACTGGTTCGGATTCTTCAAGTGTTAAATCTCCAAGTATTAAATCTCATAGAACTCTTAGTGATTCCCATAAAAAACAGATCGAGCTTTTACAACTCATGTCTGATTATATTGCCGTTGCAACGGGTCCAAAACAGTTTGAAATATCTGAAATTGCCTCCTTGGCGAGCTTTGACGACGAAAAGGAAGTACAACGTTACCTTCTTATTTTAGAAGGACAAAAACTCGTCTCCCCTTATCCACAAGGTGACTTTACATCAAGTCGTTGGCAGATTACTAAGCAGGGCATTAGGGCCGTGAGAACTATCTCTCGTGCAACAGTTCAGTAGTAAGGGCTCAGTAGTAAGGGCTCAGTAGTAAGGGCTCAGTAGTAAGGGCTCAGTAAAAAGGACTCACTAATAAGTGCTCAGCAATAAGGGCAGTAATACGGACTCTGCAAATAATCAAAGCTTAGGCAATCTATTTAGCATTACCCAGATTGAAGATTTTTCGATCACGTGTGTTCGTGCTGCTTATCAAAGACTGCTCGAACTTGGGGATGATGGTCGTCAAAAAAGAGAGATTAACCAATTTGGCGAAGGCCAACTTTTAGCCGACTGGGAGATTGAAGAGGCGATAATAAAGCTCGCTATTGATCAGAAATTTCCTGCTAGATTTATCTCTGAAGAACATAAGCAGCTCCAGATAACTGACTCCCCGATATTTACTATCACATTAGATGGTCTTGATGGATCCAATCTCTATCTAGCCAATAAATCTGATGCGCGTTTTTGCCATATGTTGTCGATTCATTCTGGATCCTCTCATTCTGGATCTTCCCATTCTGGATCTTCTCCAACTTATAACGACTACCTAGTAAGTGGAATTTTAGATTTAAGGTCGGGACAGCTCCTTTTTGCGATAAAGAATCAAGGGGTTTTTATACAACAAATTGAAGCAGCGAAAGATGAAAAAAATAAAGTCTTAACAAAACCTTCGCCATCAATAACTGAACTAAAAGCTGTTTTTTCACATAAAGAGATATGCACTCAATGCCAGATCCCTTGGGAGCCACAGACCCGATTTAATATCTCTGATATCGCCTGTCTTGGAGCAAAATATACTGATTTAGCTCTTGGTAAAGTTGACGCAATGATAGAGGGAACAAGAAAAGATAATCTTGAGCATATAATTGGATACGGAATATTACGGGAACTTGGCGGAGATATCGTTGATATGAACGGACTCTCTTTAGCCGATCAAAAAATAGAAATTTTTGGCAATCCTGAGCATGTCGGTATTATTGCAGCTCGCTCTATCACGTTAGCAACTGAGCTTGCCGCATTTTTATCTCCTCGATAACTATCTGTGCAGCAAATGATTGAGGTCCTAAGTCAGTGAGCATCTCTTTTACATAAGGAGGGCAACTTGGTCTACTAAAAAGCTTTTCAATTGTTAGGTTCGCCGAAACCATGTGAAGGGCTGCTCCCTGAGCAATAATGGCATTAGAACTCCCCTTTTCATCAACATCAAAGGCAATCTCTCCTTTTGATGTAATCTTCATATTTGTCCAAAGCTTTGAATCAAGGCTCTTTTCAGTAAAATAACCTGAGGCAATAAACCGATCCATGGGTGGAAACACAAAATGCTTTCCACCTCTGGAGCAGGTCATATCGTCTGCTAAACGAGTTAACTGACCAGCGGTATATCCATCTTTTAAAACTGGATTACCGAGATCATCAGGTTCCAAGAATAATCCTAAGCCCTCAAATGCAGTATAAATACTTACTTTGGCTGTAAGATCAACAATGTCTTGGCTAAGTTTTGATTTTCGCAAAAACTCAATCATCCCTTCAACAGATTTTTTGGTGGCAGGGCGATTAAAAGCTTTCCGTTCATATATTTCAAAAACTCGGTTGATGTCGTGAATCAATATCATCCTTAATGCACTATTAGACTCTACCTCTGTAATAATCTCCCAACTAAGGAGTGGCTTCAGTAAGCTTTCAAGAATAGTGGTGGCTGCGATTATATGCTCACCAATATTTGAAAAATCTTCCTCGTCAGAAGCACCATTAAAAAAATTTACCTTCCCCTGATTCTCTTCGAAAGGAGAGATGCCTACTAATTTAAAGATCTGAAAGATCTCAGGAAATCGTTGCTTGTATTCTGAAACAAAGGGTCGAACATCAAAAGAAAAACCAGCATCAAGTAAGGCTAACTTAGCCTCCTCCTTAAACGGAATGATTGAAGAGATCGTTGATGTCATTATTATGAAAGCACTATGAAAGTAGCTCTAACACCCCAGAATTGCCACGCGGCATAATGGGTTGAAATGCTTTAGATTCATCTTTGCCTGTTAAATCTGTAATAGCACACCAAACTTCATCTGCAAACTTATCCCAAGTGAATTTCTTTGCCTGGACTAATCCTGCATTGGATAACTGCTCTCTCCGTCCTGGTTTCAGTATCTCTAGTATTGCTGTCATTAATTCATCAGCATTTCTAACATAAAGGGCAGCGTCCCCAGCAACCTCAGGTAAAGATGCGTATGGAGTTGTAATTACCGGCGTACCACAAGCCATCGCTTCAGAAACAGGCAATCCAAATCCCTCATATAATGATGGGAATACCATTCCAAGCGATCCACTGTAAGCCGCTCTTAGATCTTCCTTTGATAGTTTTAGATGATAAACCTTAGTTG
>Ga0163149_10005450_pt1 | contig 13421 bp, 11 predicted proteins | sample OliLakLV19MP5G1_FD_148604 | JGI IMG/M metagenome (GOLD analysis project Ga0163149, IMG submission 148604) | Freshwater microbial mat bacterial communities from Lake Vanda, McMurdo Dry Valleys, Antarctica - Oligotrophic Lake LV.19.MP5.G1 | ecosystem: Environmental > Aquatic > Freshwater > Lake >...
ATTATATCCGTCAGTGCACGTTGCATCCGGTATATGAGCACGATCGTGTGCAACGCTTTAAAGCATGCCTCCTCGCGCTAAATGATTCAACTTCCGGTTCAGCCAAATCAACTATTTTAAAAAATATGGGAGAACTGATGTACCAATCGCATGAAGGCTATTCACGATGCGGATTGGGATCATACCGAACAGATGAGATTGTAACCCTTGCTAAAAATGCACCGGGAGTTTATGGAGCAAAAATCACCGGGGGTGGAAACGGAGGTACGGTATGCCTGCTTGTTGATGAGCAAGGAAAAAAGTCAGTGCGCCAAATTCATCAGCAGTTTTGTGAAAAATATAAGGGAGACTTTATGCTGTTTGAATCATAAAGTCTCCCCTGAAAAAATCCTTTCTATAATAACTAGGGAGCCGGTGCTCTCAACGAATTAATCCACGAAGCAATTTTCAATGCCTCAACCTTTGGCACCTGCGGCATAGCGGCCATGGGCGTTTCGTGTTCCGGCCAGTTTTTTGGTTCCGGTTTATAAATCAATTCCACAATGCGTTCGTTGCTATACTTGCGTTTGGCAATATCGGTAAACGATGGGCCAACTTGTCTTTTGTTTACCTGATGACAAGCCGTGCATGTATTCTTTACCAGCAAGGGTTCAATCTCCGCATAGGTTAACGTCTTTGAGTTGGCCCCTGCTGTTTTTGCAACTGGTTTTTTCACAGCGGGTTTGGCAATGGCCGCTGACCGTTTTGTGCTCAGCTCACTCACCGGAAGTTTGTCACCATCCGGAATATTGTTCAACGTATAATAAGCCGTACTATGAAGCACGGGCAGTCCATCTTTCGAGCGGATTCCGGCAACCATAATTTCATGCAGATAATACGGACGAAGATTTTCCATCACCACCCTTACCTTCAAGCCATCTTCAGAAACCTTCACTCCTTTGATATTCAATTTCTCTTCATTTGTGGTGGGGCTTCCATATACCGGCTGATACTTATAGATGTAGCTCCTGGCAAAATATGAATCCAGGTCTTCAGCGGTCTTCTTATCTACCGGGTAGGTGAACTCAATTTCAAATCCATCGGGACGCGCACCCACGGTTTTCATTTCCATCGGCACCTTGCCGGTCCAGATCAATCTCTGCAAACCTGCGGTGGTGGTTCCTGCTGAACCCCAACCACGGTTGGTGAGTCCTGCATACAGTGACCCATCATGGCCCCAGTTCATGCGAAGCACTCCCGATTGAAATCCGGATTTGAAATCGAAAGCAACTCCCTGGAATTCTCCTTTTACTTTCTCCATCACCACCCGCATGATTTTACTTTGGCCCTGGTCGCCCACAAAAATCTGCCCGGCAAAAGGACCAAACTTGCCACCGGTTTCATCGCGAATGATTTCAGAGTTTGAAATTCCCAAAACACCATGGGGCAACCATACGGCTGGCGTTCGCACCTGAGGAAAATCATTCTTCAGTGTATAGAAAAGATTCGGGTTCTTTTCATCCGCAATATTTTCAGGTTTGACGTATTGGCCTTCCATTTTGATCTGACGGGGATCTGCCTTCGCATAGAGTTGTTCCGTAGTAATTTTCACCGGAGAATTTTCGCGACCCGCCCAACGCAATCCTGCGGGATGTCCTGTAAAGCTTCCCTTGGTAAGATGAAATATTCCACCCGATCCCTGCCAGTCGCCCTGATTATCATCATAAAAAAATTCACCATCAATCATTCCTAATCCGCAAGGCGAGCGCATGCCGGTAGCCCACGGCTCCATCGTGCCATCGGGACTAATCTTCATCGTCCATCCGCGCCATGGCACCCGACTTTCACCGCGCCACCATTCTTCATCGCCAAACGCCACGTTGCCTGTTACAAAAAAACTTCCATCGGGTGCAATCTTGGGGCCAAAGGAATATTCATGATAGTGACCCGATAACGGCCACGCATAAACGGTTTCATATACATCGGCTTTGCCATCACCATTCTTGTCCATCAGTTTGGTGAGTTCACCGCGCTGCGCCACATACAACGCTTCTTCTTTATATACCAGGCCGAGCGCTTCGTGCAAGCCCGATGCATACAAGGTATATTTCGGAGGAGCCCCGTTTTCCATTGCAGGATTTTCCACCATCCACACATCTCCTCTGCGCGTGCTCACCGCAATTCTTCCATCCGGCAACGTGGCCACACCTCCTACTTCCAGCAAAATTCCTTCTGGTGTTGGGAGTGTAAGGATTTTATAATAGTCATCTTCACTGGGAGTCTTGTTAAGTTGCGCAAACACATTCGATGACGCAATTGTAAATAGGCTTATCAAAAGAGCGATATAATTACTTTTCATTGTTCTCATAGTATTCGTTGAAACTTACCAGGTGATTGAATAGGAAAAAGAACCTTCTACCGGCACAAACAATTCCTGCTTGCCGTCTACCACACGCACCTTTGGACTTGCACCACTGATCACGCGTATGTAATAACTCTTATCATCGATCGCATAGGATCCATTGGGATTTTGCTGAATGGATTTTCCCTCCGCCAGTTTATAATACAACCCCGTTTTTGTTCCGCGATTCTTGATATTGATGTCATGCATGATGCTACCTTGCGCATCGGGATAGATTTTATCTTCCACATCGATGCCTTGATACGTGTATTTAAATATCGGCCTGCCGGAAGCTTCTTCAATTTCATATCCTTTACCACGATATTCCTCCGCTTTGATTTCCGCTTCGCGTGTAATCACAGGAAAGGAAACCGTCTCGGAAGAAAGAAAAGCAAGAGGTTGATTGGCAAATAAATATTGAGTGGCTCCCATCGGACGGAAAGAGCCGTCACCGCGGTCGTGCCACATCGGTGTAGCATCCACAAAATCGCCATGCCACATACACACAAGATTACCGGCCTTCAAATCGTACACATAATGTGTGCCGCTGGGATCGCCCACGCCCATGATGTGCGTTAATCGTTGTTTATAATCACCGTTAAAATCTAAAAACGCACGCAGCATTTTTGGTTCGCTTCCTGGATTGATCAGGATCGGTGACACGGGTTGATCGTCTGGAGGGAATGAATTATATGCATGCAACGCTTTGGGTGTGGATCCTGTTTGAACAAAAAATCCCAACCGGGGCGGCAACCACGAAGCATTTTTATAATTATAAATTTCAAATGGATAAGAACCCGCCTTCAAGGTAAGCGAGGCTTCTTCTCTTCGCCACCAGCCATCACCGCTTTGATAATTGACGAGTTGCTGGTTGTTTACAATCAATCTGCCTCCACCATTGTAAACCAATATGAATTTGTAGGCACCCTCTTCCGAAACGGTAAGAGTTCCCTTATAACTTGATCCGTATGCATCTTCGTTTTCCAACACCTCGTAAGTCAATTCAGGAATGGAACCAGAAGCATCAGGCTTTAAAGCTGTGAAATCAGAAATCAGTTTGAAGTTTCCATACCAGGTTTGGTACGTGATGTCGCTGACAGAAACGGTAATCTCTTTAAGCAGTTTATATTTTACATGGCGAAAGGCTACCGGACCGTGATCACCCTGAATCATGAGTGGCCCCAATGGCTTCTCATTATTTTCTATCGGGCCACCGGTTGGTAAAGGCACTTCTACGTTATCATGAATTCTCACGCCATTTAAGTCGACATAGATAAAGCGTGCATTTTCAATTTTCTCACCCGCTGCATTAAAGCGTGGAGCACGAAAAGAGATTTTCATCTTCTGCCACAAGCCAGGGGCCTTGGCGGGATTGCTCAACGGGGCTTTGCCCATGTAAATTTTCCCTTTCTCATTTTCCCAGTTTCTGTAAATCCCTCCGATGTCGGAATACTTAGGGTCTTTCACTCCCCAGCTATCCAGCAGTTGCACTTCGTAGCGGCCTTGCAAGTAGATGCCGGAGTTTGACCCTTTGGGCAACATCACTTCCAGTTCAAGCTCGATATCGCTGTGCTCAAAGACGGTGAGCAGATGACTCTTCTTCACATCATCATTCATGTTCAGCAAAATGCCAGTGCCCGGTTGATAGGTTACGGGGTATGGTTTCTGCTCTACAATGGGTGAAGTTGATTTTTTATTTTTCTTTGAGACTGCGGGCTGAACCACTTCCTGTTTTTCATGAATATCCACATCGGGATTCATGGTTACATCCCCCACGATCAGCCAATTGCCGGCCTGGGGTCGGAATTCAGAAAGATCCTGCAGCGGCCACGAATTGACCGTCTCCTGCGCATAGCCCATGGTAACACCACCGACTATAGCCAAAATCGAAAGTATAGGTTTGAAGTTTTGCATGTAAATTAAATAGTGGGTAAGAAGTAAACCTCTAATATCTGCTTCCCGAAGAGCAATTGCAAACCGGGGTTCAATGATTGCGGATGGATTAAATGCTTAACTGTTTTAATAATATCAGCTTAACAATGATATTAATCATGTGACCAAACCGTAATAATTGATAGCTTATCAAAAAAACAAACACCTATGAAAAAGGCCTCACCCATTTTGATTGCGGGTTTACTGGTTTTACTGGTAAGCCTCGCATTGCTTTATTCCTTCATTTATCTACTACCCTCTATCATGGACGAGTATTATAATCCTGTTTTTCGCTCTTCCTCTTTTCAGACCGACTGGCTGTTTTATGCGCACCCTTTTGTACTCAGTATTTCACTATATTGGTTTTGGGATCGCTTCAAAACAACAATCAAAGGCTCATTGACCCAGAGAGCATTTCAGATTTCTCTGGCTTTTGGCATCATCGCCATGTTGCCCGTTTTGTGGCTTACGTTCAGCGCGGTTGATATTTCCTTAATAATGGTTGCAACCTGGATGGCCTATGGAATTCTGCAAGCATTTGTGGCGGGTTTGGTGTTCGCCAAAATGAGTCCTTGATTCAACTCAAATAATACTAATTGTTTGGAGTACCATCTTCCACCCAACAGCGGATAAAATCAATTTGTTGTTGGGGCAGTGGCGGCTGCCTGTGTTGCATGCTGGCATACCGGACTAAAATCAAACCATACCTCTTCACAATATTAAACTGGGTAAAGTTGGTGGTGGCGCCTGCATCTCCATTATGACAGCCGGTCATGGAGCAATATTGATTGATTACCGGCTGCACTTTGTTGAGATAGCTGATTCCGGTATCACCATGCTCTATACGTGCGAAAAGCTGATAGAAGCATCCGCTTGCATCACTTACCCTGATTTGATAAATGCCTTTATCAAGATGGTAAAAGACAGAATCGGTTTGGAAGGGTCTTTCTTCGAGTTGATAGTGAAATGGTTTGACTCCCCCACGCGCGTTCACTAAAATACTTCCAGAGTTAGTTAAACAACCGTTATCCGGATAAACAACTGCGTTAGCTTGAAATACCCACAGTGCTGCGGGGACTTTCACATTTAAAAATCCCTCGCAGTTATTGGCATCCGTTACCTTTACTTTGTATTCCCCGGCAAATAATTTTTTGAATATTCCTTCGAATTGCAACTTCTCATCATCTATTGAAAATCGAAACGGCCCCTTGCCTGTTATCGCTTTCACCTCAAACTCCCCATCCGGACTACTGCATTGTGTTGCCGCCTTACTATTAATAATTTTTAGGGTCGGCTTGATCCCCAGCGGGTTGCACACCGGTGGTGAAACAGGACCAAACAGATCGCAGGCGGAAAAAATTAATGATATGAATATCAACCTCACGCTGCTCACACTACACTGATTTAATGATTTGAATTAATCGGGCATATACTAATAATACCTGGTAAGATTCACCTGGCTTATACACGTAATAAACTACACGAATGTCTTTGACTAACTGACTACCCCTTTCACATTTGAAGAAAGCGCTGCGATAGGAACTTCCCTGGCTTCTCTGTGTTTGCAGTAGCTGCAGCGGTAATGCTCAAGCAGTATTCCAGGTTCTTGAAGGCTTGGCTTCTTCACTACCTCCTCGGTATGGATCTTCATCGTGAAAAAACCACATTCACCGCACTTTTCGGTATGCTGATAGGCCATGTATTTTTCCACTTTCTTTGTTCCGGTTTTCTCATCCAGCCATACATCATATTCAACAGAATGAATATCACCGGTGTGTTCGGCAAACTGACTTTCTTCCAGATGCACCGAGCCTTCTTCGGCTGAAAGTTTTCTCATTATATTTCCCGCTGCGGATACACGCGGCTTATTGCGAATGCGCATTAACCTGTTTTCCAGAAAGCGCGGATATAAAATGCGCACCATGCTAGATAGTATCAGGTATGTGATCACTACAAAGCCTCCTAAAAAGAAAACGCTTACATATACCTTCAGGGAATTATCGATCGGAACCAATGGGGTAATTACCGCTGAAAAATATAATGAAACACCGGCTATGAATGCGACAATGGCATACCAGAAAAACCGTATTTCATGTTGATTAACATAATCATAACGGTCTTTTTCATTGGCGGTCATCATTATTTTTACTTCATGAAACAAGATGATAAGCAAGGCTATTCCAAAACAGACATAGGATCCCAAGATCAGGTAGGAATCCCATGTTTCAATAAAAGTAGCAGTAATGTTTTCCATATTATGAGTTTTAAACGCAGGAATTTCGCAATAAATCGTGGAGTGTTCAAATGCTATTGTCAGTTTAATTTTTATGGGATAAAAACGTATCAAAACAGCCTAAAAACCGATTTTTTCAACAATAAAGAACCCTTCAATAATCACTTCCAACACATCGCTTAGCCTTCATCCTAATTAAAACTTAGTAGTACCTTTGGCTTTATATCTATATATAAATGAGTTTGTTGAAAAAAATCAAGGCACTTTCAGAATCATACAGTAAGGAGATTGTTGACCTGCGCAGGCATTTGCATGCGAATCCTGAACTTTCCTATGAGGAATTTAATACGGCAAAATTTGTGGCTGCCAAACTTCGCAGCTATGGCATTGAACCAAAGGAAGGAGTAGCCACCACCGGCATCGTAGCCCTTATAAAAGGGAAAAATCCAGATAAAAAAACGGTGGCGCTTCGTGCGGATATGGATGCATTGCCGATTGAAGAAGCCAACCAGGTGTCGTATAAATCAACGCGGCCGGGTGTCATGCATGCCTGTGGTCATGATGTGCATACCTCTTCGCTGCTGGGCACCGCCAAAATTCTAAGCGAAATCAGTGATCAGTTTGAAGGCACAGTGAAACTCATCTTTCAACCGGGCGAAGAAAAAAACCCCGGAGGTGCCTCCTATATGATCCGCGATGGTGCACTAAAAAACCCAATACCAGCCTCTATCATTGGTCAGCATGTGATGCCTCTTGTGCCCGTAGGCAAAGTAGGCTTTCGCGAAGGCATGTATATGGCTAGCAGTGATGAAATTTATCTGAAGGTAATTGGAAAGGGTGGCCACGGGGCTACTCCGGAACTTACCATCGATCCGATTGTAATCGCCTCACATATCATTATCGCATTGCAGCAAATTATCAGTCGCAACGCAAGCCCTAAACAACCAACAGTGCTTACGTTTGGCTATATTATCGGTGAGGGTGCCACCAACATTATTCCAAATGAAGTAAAAATTGCCGGCACCTTTCGCGCGCTTAACGAAGAGTGGCGTGCCAGTGGGTTGGAGAAAATCAAAAAAATGGCAGAATCAATAGCCGAAGGCATGGGTGGAAAATGTGAAGTGACAATTTCACATGGCTACCCTTACCTGGAAAACAATCCCGAACTCACCAGAAGAATACGCCACGCTGCGGAGGAATATGTGGGAAAAGAAAACGTGGTGGACATTGACCTCACCCTGGGCTCTGAAGATTTCGCTTATTATTCACATGTTGTTCCGGCATCGTTTTACCGACTTGGCACACGCAACGAAGCAAAGGGCATTACTTCGTATGTACACACGCCTACTTTCGACATTGATGAGGATGCGTTGAAAATCGGCCCCGGCTTGATGGCCTGGATGGCGGTAAGTGAGTTGAGCGCAGGCCATTAATCATCACTTTGCCCAACATTAAGTAATTGTTATTTCCTTTCTTCTTCACGGGTGGTAACTATCTTTACAGCTACGTGATGGAGAACGCTCAAGAGCCAGAAAAAATACAGCCGGTTGCAACAGGACAATGGAAGATCGTGCTCCGGAATACGGCTTATATACTTTTTGCGCTGCTGATTTTTCTTTTTACCCTCGATCTGATGATCGCATCGTTGCAGCATCTTGGAAAGGATGCCGCAGAAATCATTATCCTGGCCACCTCCAATCCATTTACCGGTTTATTCATCGGGCTTTTAGTTACTGCCATCATTCAAAGTAGTTCAGCTACCACCTCGATGGTTGTTGCCCTGGTTGCTTCCGGAGCCATTACCCTGGAGGGTGCAATTCCCATTCTCATGGGGGCCAACGTTGGCACCACCATCACCAGCACCATTGTGTCGCTGGGATTTATCACTAAGAAAAAAGAATTCAGACGTGCCGTAACGATTGGTACCTATCATGACTTTTTTAATATTCTCACGGTCCTCATTCTTTTTCCACTTGAATACTACTTCGGGTTCCTTTCCGGGTTGGCACAGTATATTGCTACCTCTTTCTTCAATGAGCCCATCGGGATCGCGCAAAAACAATTCAACTTACTTGGTGATCGCTTTGGTTTCATTATAAATTTCATTGTTGCAACCATCGACAATGGTTTTGTCCTGGCCTTATTGTCAATCGGTTTGCTGTTTGGCTCTATCCTCTTTTTCCGTAAAGTACTTTCCAATACGTTGGGGTTTGGTTCACAAGAACGCTTTCAACAATTCTTCTTTAAAAGTCCGCTGAAATCTTTTGCCTGGGGATTGCTCACAACAGCGGCCATCCGGTCCAGTACGGTTACTACATCATTGGTGGTGCCGCTGGTCGCAAAGAAGGTGGTGAAAATAAAATCTGCCTTTCCTTTTATCCTAGGCGCAAACATAGGAACCACCATTACCGCGTTCATTGCAGCGTTGTTCAACTCCAATGCTGCCATCAGTATTGCCATTGCCCATTTTCTTTTCAACCTGATTGGAGTGCTGATCTTTTTTCCGATACCCTATCTCAATCAACTACCCGTAAAACTTGCCGATAGCCTTGGACGAATTACGTTGAAATATCGTTTAGCAGGATTTCTTTACGTGTTGCTCACTTTCTTTTTCATTCCATTCTCTCTCATCTATCTGAACAAAGATTCGGTCACCGTTCAGGAACTTACTTATCAGAATGAAAATCTGCTGACAGGCGAAAAAAAATCATACACCATCATCAATAAAACCTATCTGAATCAGCCAATCACAAACTGGATTCAGTATGAGCCTGCCAAAGATCTTGAGCCTGACCCATTAAAAATTCGCACCGTCTACCGCAGAAAGAATCTGCTTCTGATCAACAATGAATTGTTTGAATTGAATAAACCAGGATTTTGTCGCGATGGCGAAGATGAAAATGGAAAATTCAACACCTGTATTCGCGAAATATTGCCGGTGTTTTCCATGAGTCCTTCGCTGTCCCTCGACTCAGTATACGTCTTTGAAAGGGCCTGGTATCAGCCTGCACGGGTTGATTCTGCAACGATGATTATCTATATCAGCGCCAGCCAGAATGTATTGGCAAAAAAAGAGATGATTGGTCCGAATGGAAGATCATCCTGGAAAGAAGAACTCGTGCAGATCAATGAAAAATAGGCGTTTCCTTTGGTGAACTATCCCAGTTTATAGCGACCAAAACCTTCGCAGAAGAAACCAAAATTGCTATATTGCCTCATCGTACAATATGGAAAGCATCAAGGATACAATATTTAAATTTTTGCGACTGGATAACCTGATGGAAAATCTGTCTGGATATGTAGAGGCCCGAATTGAACTGTTGAAGATTGAAATTAAAGAAGATGTTGCCAAAGTACTTGCCAGTGCGATGATGATTATTATTGTGGTGTTTCTGGCATCGATCTTTTTATTGTTTTTAAGTATCGGGTTAGCCCATTATCTGAATAACTTCTTTGACAAGCCACAAGTGGGCTATTGGATTGTTGCCGGTATTTACGGAATACCTTGCCTGCTCTTCATCTTATTCCGAAAAAATATCAGTCACTCCATGGAAACGCATTTGATGACGATGATCAAACGCAAAAAAAAATAAGCATGGAATTGTTAGAAACACAAGACCCGGAGAAGAAGCGACTCATAGAAACTTCCGATCGTCATAAGCAGGAACTGGAAAAGGAAGTGAAGGCGCTCTCTGACAAAACGGAACGCATCGTAAAAAATGCCTTGATCATCGGTGCCACGCTGGCGGTTACCTACCTGATAGTAAGTCAGCTAAGTTCTTCCAAAAAGAAAAGAAAGAAAGCCAAACCCAAACAAAATGATGAGGACGAAACACCGGATTCTATACTGGAAGATGTGAGCGGGCCGAATTCATCACCTTCATTTCTTTCACAATTAGGCGAACGTGTGACCACCGGAGCCACTGCCATATTGCTGGGCATCGCAAAAGATAAACTGGCAGAGTATCTTAGCAACCGCAAACAGAAAGATGAAAATTCTTAATACCCTGCAAGAGCGTCATCAGGCGGGCAAAAAAAGTATTGCCGTGTTGGTTGATCCCGACAAAATTGATGACCCTGCTCGTCTTAACAACTTACTGCGGCTGGCGAGTGAAAATTGTGTTGATTATTTTTTTGTTGGCGGAAGTCTGATCACCACTACCAATCTGACCGATGTAGTGAGTCAGATAAAAGAAACCGTGTCTATTCCGGTTGTATTGTTTCCAGGCAGTTCATTGCAGATTGATTCCTCCGCTGACGCGATATTGTTTTTATCACTCATTTCAGGGCGCAACCCCGACTTGCTGATTGGTCAACATGTATTGGCTGCTCCGATTCTAAAAAACAACCGGCTTGAAGTAATGCCTACCGGGTACATCCTGATCAATTCGGGAAGAACAACATCCGTGGCATACATCAGCAATACCACACCCATTCCAGAAGATAAGTATTCACTCGCAGCCTGCACGGCACTGGCCGGAGAAATGCTGGGGCTTAGATTAATCTACTTAGATGCCGGCAGTGGTGCCGAACGCGAAATCAATACGAAGATGATCAACACCGTGCGCAAAGCCGTGGATGTGCCACTTATTGTTGGTGGTGGAATTAACACCAGTCAAAAAGCATTCAATGCGTTGGAAGCTGGTGCCGATTTGATTGTTATTGGCAATGCCTTAGAAAAAAATCCTGACTTGCTTATCGAAATCAGCGACAGGGTATATGATTGGAATCAAAGTATTGAAGCGAGGAAGTAATCTTCTCTTCTGATTTTATCTCCTTATCTCAAACGTTGTAAATCCAACCAACTCACCGGGCATCACCTCAATGTGATCTACTTTTGAGCGGGCAGGCCCCAGGTTACACCATTTTATAAACTTATAGAGATCCTCCTCTTCTGCTTCTGCTTCGATATAAACATCGCCATTGGGTTCGTTACGAACAAAGCCTCTAATATTCAGCTCCGCGGCCTTTTCTTTTGCAACCGCTCTGTAAAAAACACCTTGAACTTGCCCCGAAACAATAATTTTGAAATGCTTTAATTCTACGTGCTGCGCTTTATTAAAGCACTACATTAGAAAATATAATCCGTACTTAAAAAGGATGATTCACGATTCCGGATGATATCACTGATTATTTTTTTGTTGGAGTCAGTGCTTTTGGTAGCCACCAGAGTGCGAATGGAAAATACACGCAAAGCATCGGCTACAGAAAGCGTTCCTTCCGCAGAGTCCTTTCTTCCATTGAATGGAAATAAATCCGGCCCCCGCTGACACTGAGTATTTAAGTTGATGCGACCCACCTGACTTGAAAATAAATCGATCAGCCTGGCTATCACTTTAGAATCCTTTCCAAAAATGCTTAGCTGCTGACCAAAGTTTGAGTTCACCACATAATCAATCGCATCTTCTTCGCTATCAAAAGGAACAATCGGCACCACAGGTCCAAACTGTTCTTCATAATAAACTTTCATTTTGTTATTGACCGGATATAACACAGCCGGATAGAAAAACGTGTTCGATGTTTCACCTCCATGCTCATTCATAATGTTGGCACCATGCAACTTGGCGTCTTCTACCAACCCTGTTAGATAAACAGTCTTGCCCGGCTCTGGTAAAGGTGTAAGTGATACACCTACTTCCCATGGCATCCCAAATTTCAGTTTGGCAATCTCTGCGGATAGTTTCTTAATAAATTCATCCACAATACTTTTATGAACAAATAAAATCTTAAGTGCGGTGCATCGCTGGCCATTGAACGACAGCGATCCCAACACACATTCGCTTACCGCATTATCAATGTCAGCATCGGGCAATACGATCGCTGGATTTTTCGCATCCAATCCTAAAATGGCTTTAAGTCGATGCGGCTTGGGGTGAAGTTTCTTTAACTCATTCGCTCCCTTGTTTGTGCCGATGAATGCAAACACATCTACTTTGCCTGTCTCCATCAATGAACCCACCGTCTCGCGGCCACGACCATAAATAATATTAATTACTCCGGGCGGGAAACTTTGCTGAAAATCTTCTAATAAAGGACGGATTAGCAACACGCCATACTTGGCTGGTTTAAACACTACCGTGTTACCCATGATCAGAGCCGGGAACAATGTGCTGAAGGTTTCGTTGAGCGGATAGTTGTAAGGGCCCATGCAAAGCGCGACACCCAATGGCACACGTCTGATTTGCGCCATGATCCCCTGCTCATGAACAAAGCCGGATGAGTTTCTATCTAATTGCTTGAGTGAATTAATCGTATCGACAATATAATCGCAGGTGCGATCAAATTCCTTTTCAGAATCTTTCAACGTTTTACCAATCTCCCACATCAGCAGGTTCACCACTTGCTGGCGTTTCTCACGCATCTTACTTAAAAATAATTCTATACGCTGGATCCGCTCCGCTACAGACATCATCGGCCACACACCGTGACCCAGATCATAAGCACGTACCGCAGCGTCCAATGCTTCGAGTGCTTCTTTGGCGGTGAGTAGTGGAGTGCTTCCAATTATCTTTTGTTTTGATTCATTTCCTTCGCGAACACATACGGGGCTGGCCACCGGGCTCATGTCACCTTGCCACGTTACCATTTTTCCGTCAATCAAATATTCGCGCTGCTCCATATAGGCCGGAAGCTTTACAGAAGCAGGAATAGTTTTTTCCTCCGGAAATAAATTGGATAATACTTCACTCATGATTATAGCTTGGTTTGTGCGGTTACGATTAAAATTCCAGATGAAGTGCCAAGGCGATCGGCACCTGCTTCGATCATTTGCAGGGCTTGCTCCAGTGTTTTAATTCCACCTGATGCTTTTATGCCTACATGAGCCGGAACAGACTTCCGTATAATTCTTATGAGTTCCACTTTGGCACCACTGGG
>Ga0163149_10005456_pt1 | contig 13411 bp, 16 predicted proteins | sample OliLakLV19MP5G1_FD_148604 | JGI IMG/M metagenome (GOLD analysis project Ga0163149, IMG submission 148604) | Freshwater microbial mat bacterial communities from Lake Vanda, McMurdo Dry Valleys, Antarctica - Oligotrophic Lake LV.19.MP5.G1 | ecosystem: Environmental > Aquatic > Freshwater > Lake >...
CTTCGAAGACAGAGCAGGGTAGCGGCAGATCGACTGACAGAATGGTTTCAGCGCTATGCGGAGACAGGCAGTGAATCGCTTCGATCTTCCAGGTAATCGATGACGAACGTGATTGAACAGTTGGGTGCGTGGGCCGTGTTTCGCGTACGGGAAATGGGCCGCATGCTGTTGTTTGTGCTGTCGGCATGTGCCTGGCTCGTCCGGCCTCCGTTTCGATTCCATCAGATCATGAAACAGCTCCACTTTATCGGGTATAAATCCACGTTTGTCGTCGTGCTCACGGCGGCGTTTACGGGGATGGTGCTGGCGCTGCAAGGGTATTACAGCTTGCGGAAGTTTGGTTCCGAGGGGTTGCTGGGCTCCGCGGTAGCGTTGAGCATGATCCGGGAATTGGGGCCGGTGTTGGCGGCGTTGATGGTGACAGCGCGGGCCGGATCAGCCATGACTGCTGAAATCGGCATCATGCGCATTACGGAACAGATCGATGCGCTCGATACCATGGCGATCAATCCGCAGCAATATCTGATCGCCCCGAAACTGGTGGCCGGCGTGCTCGGGGTCCCGTTGCTCGTGGCCATCTTCGATGTGGTCGGGATCTACGGTGGCTCTCTCGTCGGAGTGGACTTGTTGGGAATAAGCGAAGGAGCCTATTGGAACTCGGTCGAATCGGCCGTGGAGTGGAAAGATGTGTACGGCGGCATGCTCAAGTCGGTCAGCTTTGGACTGATCATCAGTTGGATCTGCTGCTATAAAGGGTTCTACACGAGGCAGAGCGCCGAAGGCCTTGGGAGGGCGACGACGGAGGCGGTGGTCTTGTCGTCGGTGCTCATCCTCGTCTGTGACTATCTCTTGACGTCGTTGCTGCTCTGAAGAAGAGGTGATGTGTGATACGTGAAGTGTGATGGGTGGAAAGATGGTTCCAGTTTTGGGCAGGTGTGCGGCTATTTCTTGTCACGCGCCACTCGTCACACATCACTCATCACGGGTGTTCGATGATCAAGCTGGTCGGCGTTGAAAAAACGTTGGGTGGGCAGCCGGTGCTCCAGGGCGTCGATCTTTCGATTCCGGTCGGCAAACTCACAACCATTATCGGTGGCAGCGGATCGGGAAAGAGTGTGCTCCTCAAGCACATGATCGGGCTCTTGCAGCCGGACCGTGGTGAGGTGTGGGTCGGCGACACGGAGATCTCTCGGCTGTCCGGCACGCGCTTGAACGATGTGCGGAAACGGTTCGCGATGCTCTTTCAGGGCGCCGCGCTGTTCGATTCGTTGTCGGTCTTCGAGAACGTGGCGTTTCCGTTGCGAGAGAAGTTGCGGATGAAGGGGCCAGCCGTGTCGCAACGAGTCGAGGAGAAGCTGGAAGAAGTCGGGTTAGCCGGGATGGGGCACAAGTTTCCCGCCGAGTTGAGCGGAGGGATGCGAAAGCGGGCCGGCTTGGCGCGGGCGTTGGTGATGGAGCCGGAGATTATTCTGTTCGATGAGCCGACGACAGGGTTGGACCCGTTGATGGCAAAATCCATTCATGATTTGATTGTTGCGATGCAGCGTCGGTTCGGCTTTACCGCCGTCATGGTCAGCCATGAAATTCCTGAGATATTCGGGATTTCCGATTGGGTGGCGATGCTTCGGAAAGGCAAGATTGTCCTGATGGCCACGGCTGCGGAGTTTCAGCGCACGACCGATCCGGAAATTCAAGAATTCATTTCGGTCGGTGGGACTGTGTCGCTGCCTGGGTCGCTCGTTGGCTGAGAGGGGGTACCGAGGATGGAAAAAACAAAGTTGGAACTGGTGGTCGGCGTGTTTGTGCTCGTCGGAATGTTGTGCCTCGGCTATTTGTCGATCAAGCTTGGGAAGCTCGAGTTGATCGGTGGGGCGGTCTACGAAGTGGAGGCCCAGTTCAACAGCGCGTCGGGGCTCAAGCCTGGTTCGGCAATCGAAATCGCCGGCGTCGAAGTCGGCAGGGTTCGAGGGATCACGCTCATCGAAGATCGTGCGAAGGTGAAACTGGCGGTCAACAACACCGTCAAGCTCTACACGGACACCTTTGCGTCCATCAAGACGCGGGGCATCATCGGAGAGAAATTCTTGGCCCTGTCGCCCGGAGGGGGCGGCGATCCCCTTAAACCGGGGGAAATGATTCGTGACACCGAATCGGGCCTGGACCTTGAGGAACTGGTGAGTCAGTATGTGCATGGCAAAGTGAAGTGATCGATCTGGTTTCTTTGGTTGATTTGGTTTGCTTTGTTCATTTGGTTCATCCGGTTAGTTTCGTTCAACCAAATAACCAGACAAACTAAATAAACCAAACAACATCTTGATACAGGAGGAGGATACATGGAGACTCAGGGATCCGCTACGGTACAAGGGCGGAGATGGAGTTGGGGTGGCCTCGCAAGCGGGATAGTCTGTCTGGTCTTGTTGCTCGGCGGAGTTGCGGTCCAGTCGGCAGCGGCAGGCGGCGCGACCGACGCCATGAGAAGCACCATCGACGAGACGCTGAAGATCATCCAGGACAAGGATCTTAAGCAGCCCAGCAGAGCTGAGGAACGTCGCCGGAAATTGGAACAGGTTGTCGGGGATCGGTTCGACTATCAGGAGATGTCGAGACGGGCGTTGGGGGCCCCCTGGAATACATTGTCCGACAAAGATAAAGAAGAGTTTGTTGCGTTGTTCAGGAACCTCTTGATCACGTCGTATGCCGACAAGATCGAAACCTATTCCGGAGAAGGTGTGCAGTATCTCAATGAGCGAACGGAGAAGGAGTATGCCGAAGTTCGGACAAAGGTGTTGACCGGTAAGGTTGAAATTCCGCTCGACTATCGCATGCTGAACAAAGGCGCCGATTGGCGGGTGTATGACGTCGTCGTAGACGGTGTGAGCCTCGTGAATAATTACAGAGGGCAGTTCTCGAAAATTCTCCGTTCTTCGAGTTTCGCCGATTTGATGGAGCAGCTTCGCAAGAAAACCGTCAAGCATAACGCCTCATAATTCCTCTCATGAATTCCATGCTAAGCCGGCGCGGCTTCAGTGCCGTGGCGCTCATGTGCCTTGCGTTGAGCATCGTCGCGCTGTCGGAGGATGCAAGAGCCGGCGTCGAATATTTCCCGATTCCTTCCGTGTCTACCAGCAAGAATGATGGGAACGATGTCGGGTTGATCGTTCCGGTTCTGATTACCGACCCCGATGGGGAGCTCAAATACGTCATCGCCCCGATGATCATTCGCAATTCCATCGTCGGGACACGCGGCGTGTTCAATGTGTTTCGCTATGATCAAGGGGGGCGTGAAATTCGGTTCACCGGGTCCTTTACCGAGCAGATCGAGCGGAGAGTGATGTTCAGTTACTCCGATCCGGCCTTCAGTCAGGGGCGTTACTCGTTGAACTTCGGCGCGTCGTTTTTCAAGGACGCCACCGCTCGGTTTTTCGGCATCGGGGAGGCGACATCGGAGTCGACACAAACCAATTACACGGCCCGCGAAGCGCGGGCGAACTGGCGATTTGGGATTTACGCCAACGAAGTCACCCAGATTGCCGTCGGCCAGCGTTTTCGCGATGTGCGTCTGCAGAGAGGCGCCACCGATCTTCCCTTTACCGGCGACCGTTTTCCTACGGTCGATGGGGTGCAAGGCGAGTCGCTCATTCTCGGACACCGGGCGACGTTTTATTACGATACACGCAACAATCTCATCTCGCCGACCGATGGGATGGCGGTGACCGCCTATGCGGAGCTGAATCAGAATCTCCGAAACGGCGATCATCCAGTCTATTCACGGTATGCGATCGAGGTGAAGAAGCTATTTCCGAGCGAGTCGAAGCGCGCCATTCTCGTTGCGCGAGCGGACCTTCAGGCGACGATCGGGACGCAGGTGCCGTTTTTCGAGCAAAGTTCCTTGGGCGGGCAAAACAATCTCCGTGGGTTCGGTGTCGATCGTTTCATCAATAAACATCTCGTGTCCATAAGTATCGAAGAACGGATTCACCTGATGCGCACGAAGATTGCCGGGGTGACGGCGGATTTTGAGATCGCGCCGTTTGTGGATTCAGGGCAGGTCTTCAGTGATTTCAGAGATGTCAATTTCAAGGACTATCGCGTGACCCCTGGCATAGGGTTCCGTGGAATCGTCAAACCCAACGTCGTCGGGCGCGTCGATTACGGCTACAGCCGTGAAGGGGGTGCGATCTTTGCGGGGTTGGACTTCCCGTACTGATGGCTGGGTGCGTCAACAGGATGCTGAAAAAGTCCGTCAGCTTGTCTTGTGTGTTCTCCTTCGCCGAATACGAGGTCGCTTCCGGCCTTCGTAGCCGAAGGGCTACTTCGGTGGGGTAGGCTACAGCGGAGAGCTTCATGCGGGGAGTTTCAGTCGTTCATCTGGTCTATTCGGTCTGTTTCCTGTGCTTGGTTGAACGAAACGAATCAGATGGGCTCGACCAACATCTACGGTGATGTGTGAGCCGTACCCGGCGTATTGTCTATCAGCCCCCCCTCTTGAGGGATGGTGAAGCGCCCTCTTCTTGCACTACCCTGCGGCGGATGGTGTCGCGCTTGGGCAACAACAAATTTATTGAGATCGTACGGAGTAGATGGGTGACTGTCTGTTCACGGATGCCGCCAGTCAGCGTAAAGTTGACAGCCTGTCCTCGAAGAGGTTTTGTTGCACTCAACGCCTTGATTTTTTCGGGAGCAGGGGTGAGTGTGAAAGTCCTATTTGGGCCGATGGTGTATCGAGTCATCCTCGCGTCATTCCTCCTCTCCATTGGGTTCGAGCCTGCACTGGTTTGGGCCGAAGGGTTCGGCCCATTCCCTGTCAGAAACTTTCACCCGATCCAGCAGCTGGTCTTGAGTATGCCGGGGGATCGCGCCGCCGTGTTGAAGGAGGGCGTGCTGGATGTTCGATTGGAGCTTGCCGAAACGGCGACGGTGTTTCGCGATAACTCCCCACAGGCCGTCACAACGATGAAGTTTGAGACCCTGCGCTCCGGTTTGTTTCTTCGATACGGAGCGGCGGAGCGATGGGAAGTCTCTGTAGAGGTTCCGGTGCTGTATCGCTCTCGCGGGTTCATGGACGGAGCCATTGAGGCAGTAGAACGGGCGACAACCGGCGTGGCGCCGGCTCGAAAGGCGCTGGGCCCCGGTTATATCTTCGACATCTCGCGCGGAGGACGCACCATCGCGAGCGGGCGTGAGGGAGCGGTAGGGTTGGGTGACAGCATGGTCATGAGTAAGTACCAACTGCTATTGGAATCTGCATCGATGCCGGCGGTGTCGATCCGTACGGCGCTCAAGCTGCCTACGGGTGATGAAGGGCAATTCTTCGGAAGCGGCAGCCCGGATTTTGGGTTCGGGCTGGCAGCTGAAAAAGGATTCGCCGGCCGCTGGGTGGTCTACGGTAACGTCAACGGAGTGGTTCCAACCGGGCGGGTTGCGGGGTTAGCTCTCCATCCCACACTATCGGGGCTTGTCGCAGTCGAGTATCTGTGGTCGGAGAATCTTTCCTTCACGGCGCAGTTCGATTATTACTCCACACCATTTCGTGGTGTAGGAACGCAAGTGCTGGACAAGGGCGTGACAGAATCGGTGGCGGGATTCAGCTATCGTCTTACGCGACATCTGTTGTGGCAAGGCTACGCAGTCGAGAATCTCGACTTTATTACCGGGAGCGCCCCAGACGTCACGATCTCAACATTGATGACCTATCGATTCGAGCCATGACGCGACGGAACTCTCAGTAACCAAATCAGGCTAACCCCTTGACATCATGGGACTCTCGTGTGAAACTCCCCCTGCAAACGTTCATACTGTCACAGGGCTTCGCCAGCGCGAGTTTCAGCCCAGATCGTTCTCGTTGTGATAGGCGTAGGTATTGACGCAAAGGAGCATTTGCCATGTCGATTTTGAAGACCATTCAAAGCCCGGCAGATCTGAAGCGGCTGTCACCGACGCAGTTTCCTGACCTATGCCAGGAGCTGCGGGAGCAGATTATCAGTGTGGTGTCCAATGTCGGAGGGCACCTCGCCTCAAATCTTGGAGTGATAGAACTCACGGTGGCGTTGCACTACCTGCTCAATTCTCCCAAGGATAAGATCGTATGGGACACGAGTAATCAAGCCTATGCGCATAAACTCCTCACCGGGCGTCGAGAACAGTTTCACACGCTTCGACAGTACGGGGGGTTGAGCGGATTTACCAAACGTGAAGAAAGCATCTACGATACGTTCAATGCAGGTCACGCGGGAACCGGCGTCTCCGCGGCGTACGGTATGGTCGAGGCGCGTGAGCAGTTGAAACAGCGACACAAGGTCGTGTGTATCGTCGGTGACGGCGCCATGACGGCCGGTATGACCCTGGAAGGCCTGCACCATGCCGGAGGCCTGGGGAAAGACTTCCTGGTCATTCTGAACGACAACCAAATGTCCATCTCGAAAAACGTCGGCGCGATCTCTTCCTATTTGAATCGGACCTTTACCGGTGAGTTTTACGCCAAGATGCGGGAGGAGACCGGGCAACTGTTAGGCAAGATTCCCCATATCGGGCAGGATGTACAGAAGTGGGCTCGCCGGGCTGAAGAGCTGGCCAAGGGCGCGATTCTTCCTGGTTTGCTCTTTGAGGAGCTGGGGTTCAGGTATGCGGGTCCGATCGACGGACATAACTTCGAGCATCTGTTGCCCACCTTGGAGAATGCGCTGAAGATGAAGGGGCCGGTCTTGCTCCATGTTATTACGAAAAAAGGGCTGGGCTATGAGCCTGCGGTGAAGAATCCGGTGTGGTTCCATGCCTGTCCGCCTTTCGTTCGGGAAACCGGAGCCCCGGCCAAGAAAGCGGCGCGACCCTCCTACACACAGATCGCCATCGAATCGTTGGTCAAGCTGGCCCGCGCGGACAAGCGGATCGTCGCGATCACGGCGGCCATGTGCGAAGGGACCGGCCTCAATATTTTCGAAAAAGAGTTTCCGGACCGGATTTACGACGTGGGGATTGCCGAGCAGCATGCGGTGACATTTGCGGCGGGTCTTGCCGCACAGGGCCTTCGCCCCGTGGTGGCGATGTATGCCACCTTTTTGCAGCGCGCCTACGATCAGGTTGTACACGATGTCGCCACGCAAAATCTCCCGGTGACCTTTTGCATCGATCGTGGCGGACTGGTTGCGGAAGACGGGACCACCCACCACGGCGCATTCGATTTTGCCTATCTGCGCCACATGCCGAACATGGTCGTCATGGCCCCGAAGGATGAAAACGAGTTGCAGCATATGCTGAAGACCTGTATTCAGTCTGACGGGCCTGCCTCGGTGCGGTACCCGCGTGGATTGAGTCTGGGCGTGACGATGGATCAGGAGGCAAAGGCCTTACCGATCGGGAAGGGCGAGCTGTTGCGCGAGGGGACGGATGTGGCGATCGTGGCCATCGGCGTGTCGGTTTCGCACGCAGTGACAGCGGCAAAACGGCTTGAAGCAGAGGGTATTTCCACGGCGGTGGTCAACGCGCGTTTTGTGAAGCCGCTGGATCAGGATTTGATCGTCGACGTCGCCAAGCGCGTTCGTTATGTGGTGACGGTTGAAGAGGGCTGCAAGATGGGTGGGTTTGGGTCAGCCGTGCTCGAAGCCCTATCCGACGGCGGCGTGACGAACGTGACGACGAAGGTCATAGGTCTACCGGATTGGTACATCGAACAAGGACCCCAGGATTTCCTGCGCGAACGATACGGGTTGACGGCTGAAGGAATTTATCAGACGGTGAAGGAACTCATCGGCAAGACACCGGCTTCCTCGCGGGAGGAACTCACCCTGGCTTCAGCGAGCGATCGGCTGCCGCATGGAGATGAACAGGGGAGTTGATTGAAGACGTGAAACGTGAAACGTAAAACGAGATTAGCAAAGAGACACGATGCACATCACTAGACGAAAAACCAGACAGATCACGATCGGTAAGCTCAAGATCGGCGGAGACGCACCCATCTCCGTGCAGTCGATGTGTTCCACCGACACGCGCGATACTGTGGCGACGATTGAGCAGATTCGTCAGCTGGAGGCCGCAGGGTGCGAAGTGATCCGCGTGGCCGTGCCGGACGACGAGGCAGCTGCGGCCTTGCCCAAGATCAAGGCCGCGATGACAGTGCCGCTGATTGCGGATATTCATTTCGACCATCGACTGGCATTGAAAGCGGCAGAGGTCGTGGACTGTGTCCGAATCAATCCCGGCAACATTGGGGCCTGGTGGAAAGTTGAAGAGGTCATCAAGGCCGTGAATGAGCGGGGCATTCCGATCCGCGTCGGGGTCAATGGCGGCTCGCTGGAACGGGATCTGTTGGATAAATATGGCTGGCCTTCTCCCGAAGCCTTGGCAGAATCGGCGCTCAATGCCGTCCACGCATTGGAAGACGTGGGATTCACGAACATGAAGGTGTCGCTGAAGGCGTCGGACGTGCACCATGCGATCGATGCCTATTGGTTGTTTGCGCACCAGTCCGACTATCCCTTGCACATCGGCATTACAGAGGCCGGCACGGCGATGACCGGGGCGGTCAAATCCACCATGGGGCTTGGGTACTTGCTCTCGCAGGGGATCGGCGACACCTTGCGTGTGTCACTCGCTGCCGATCCGGTTGAAGAAGTAAAGGTGGGGTTCGAGATCTTGAAGTCGCTCGAACTGCGACATCGAGGCATCAATGTGATTGCCTGTCCTACCTGTGGCCGCGTGGAGATCGATGTCGTGAAGCTGGCCAACGAACTGGAAAAGAAGTTGGGCCATATCAAGACCCCGCTTAATGTGTCTGTCCTTGGCTGTGTCGTGAACGGGATCGGCGAAGGGAAGGAAGCGGATATCGGGATCGCCGGCGGCGAAGGCAAAGGCATCTTATTCAAGAAGGGCAAGCTCGTCCGCAAGGTGCCGATCGAAGAATTGATGGACACATTGATTTACGAGGTTGAGCTGATGGCCAAGGAAAAAGAGGCTGAAGGAAATGGGGAAACCGTCGCTCCTTCGAACGAAGGGTGGGAATCTCTCGCGCCTGACTCTGATCGACCGTCGACGCTCGGAAAAGAAATTCCAGTCCTCTCCAGTAAGCAATAGATCTCTTCTCTCGCCTCTAGCCTCTCACCCATTGCCCGGACTATAATGCCCGCAGGGCGCCGTACCCAAGTGGTTAAGGGAGCAGTCTGCAAAACTGCGATGCAGCGGTTCGACCCCGCTCGGCGCCTCCACAGCGCACTTCGTGCGCGGTCTGTCTGGTTCATTCGGTCTATTTGGTTTGTTTCGTTCATCGGGTTGGTCTGGTTCAACCAAATAAACAAGATAAACGAAACAAACAAAATAACGATCTTCTTATGCTGGCGGAAGCCTTCAGAAATTCCCTCGGGGACTCGGTCAGTTCCAGCTTTCCTTTCGGGCCGCGCCTCGGTGGGGCCCCGCTCCTAGTCCACATTACCCATGACAGTTTGTGGCGAAATCGCTGAGCCGCGTTGCGAGACCAGCGCGCGGAGCCCAGGGAACTGGCTCCGCCGTCTGCGGCAGTGCCTGTCCCGCTTTTAGGATAAGGCGCCCGGCAGAAGGGCGCCTGTCCCCAAGTACGGTGAGGGTCCGAGGGGCGAGCCCGCTGGCCGAAGGCCCGTCGTAGCAGCGGATCGTCGATTGCAGCAGAACAGTTCATGAGTCATCTGGGCTGGGGCAAGGTCGCCGATGGCCTGCAGGGGAGTGGTGAGCGAAGCGTTCACTTCGTTCCCTCGATTGCTTGACCCCACCGAGGGCCTCACAGATAATAGCCGAGGAAACCACTGATGGTATCGGACCATTTGTTTATGCGAACGAAGGAAGGTGCAAGATGCCGACTGCTGTAAAGATGGAAGTGAGCCCCGAAACGATTATCAGGGCAGTGAAGGGAATGAAGAAATCGGCGCGGCAAGCGTTTATGGAGGATCTCATCGCGGCGACCTCTCCGGAATATCTTCAAAGCATTCGGGATGCTCGACGAGACTTCAAGTCGGGCAAAGTGAAGTCTCATGGCGAAGTGTTTGGCCGGTGAAGCACCGGCTGGTCTACACTCACCGTGCCATCAGAGATATTGAAGCGCTTGATACCACGGCGAAACAGCGCATCGGTAAAACCCTCCTTCGCTACGAACTCGACCCTCTCCCGCATGCCGAACCTCTCAAGCAATCGGAGTTAGGCTCATACCGATTTCGTATCGGTGACTATCGTGTCGTGTTTGATCTTGAAGGGGATCAGATCATCATCCTGCGCGTGGGACACCGAAGGGAAATCTACAGACGATAGAGCAAGTCTTCAGTCGTCCGATCCTTGTGGTATCGTATCCTGCCCTCCCCTGCCAGCCATCGTGCTCCCTGCCTCTTGGAGCGACCCTTCCAGGCGCGTCCCGGCGGAAATCCTTCTGGAATTCTCTCAGCTGCGATGAGTCAATCGCGCGGGTTCAGTCAGTGTTGGGAGCCTGACTGACATTGACCGTTCTACTGCGGCGAACGATCGGCAACCACCTGCGCCGTTCTCGGCCAGAAAAAAACCTCAACGTATTCCAGTGAATACGCCTCCGGTTATGAGTCATTTGTGCTGGAGTAAGGTCGCCAATGGCTGGCAGGGGAGGGCAAAATTAAGCAACGGCCGCATTGGCTTCGCCAGCCGCCGTTTTATACCGCTTGACCAACTCGCTTTTCGTCTTGAATGACGATGGTGGGATTTTGGCTTGGGGTGGGAATGGGTAGCCCATTTTCATTCAGAAGGACTAGGTGCTCTTCCATCCCCCACCGTGCCTGGTACAGACAATCCTCGATGGAGTGGCCTACTCCGCTGAATCCGTGAAGATCGGGGGAGTAAAACCCAAAGAAGGTGGGATCGTCCGTTGCCTCGATCACAAGCGAGTACTTGAGGTTGATCATGTTATTCCTTCCGGTGCTCGAGCCCAGCTGCTCTAAGGATAGCATGACAGGTCCCGGTCGGCACTTCCTTGGAGCCATGATAATCAATGCGGACCAGACGATCTATTTCCAGGCTTGCCATAATAACGAATGGAGCCTTTCCCTTTGATGAGTGTAAACCCATTGTGTTCCAACAATCTTACCAACTCAGAAAACTTCACGAAGGACCTTGACGCAGTGTTTGATCATAGCGTGCATCGCCCAGGATCTCTCAACGATCAGCGCAGTATGGTCGTCGGTCCAAAACCTGTCAATCCGTGGCATTCGAAGAAAACAATGTGCCAGGAGTCTTCGACAGGCTAGATCTTGAAGGGGATCGTTTCGCAGCAGAGAGTGAAGCGTCCCTCGACAGGCTCGGGACGCCCTGAGCCCGTCGAAGGGCGTATCTCGTGTAAGTGTTTCGAGTTTCATGTTTCTGGTTTCAAGTTGTGTGAGTCGGATTGGTGAAATTCAGAGGTCGAACCTGAAACTTGGAACCTGAAACTAGAAACTCCACTTCCGGACGAACGACGTTTCACGCATCGAAGACGCTTCACGCGCAAGAGCAGCGGATCGGCGATTGCAGCAGAACAGTTCATGAGTCATGTGGGCTGGGGCAAGGTCGCTGATGGCCGGCAGGGGAGTGCAAAGTCTAAAACGGCTGGTGCTCCTGCGTGGGAACGGTGTCGGTCATCGGAACTACCTTGGTGGAAGGCGCTGACCGAAGGGTTCACCCGTTGCCGGTTTCATGTGGAAACGACAGATCGAAAGCTGGAAGAGGTTTTGGCTTGGTTCTCACAGGCTATGGTCCCCACCCTCGCTGCACTCTATTGCGCGGTGGGACCCGAATGGATCACCAACATGATTCAGTCCGGATCAAGCAGGTGGAAGCCACAACATTATCAGCTGATGAAGAAACAGACACCCAAACGCCCGTATCTGTTGAAGGCACAATGAACTGGACCAAGATTTGACTTTCTGTTCGGCATCCGCCGGCGGCATAGGGGGGTGTCGTACGACTCCCCCCTGAACTCCTAAGACCTCAAGGCCTCACAGTCGTTTGCCCACAAGACAAATAAGAATTCGGGTATCTCACAATCTCGATCTCTCTCTCACTCGGCTTTGCTTGTTCCCTTCAATGTGTTGAGGATTTCTGTTTGGAGGACTCGGCATGTATCTCCTGAGCTTTGCTAAAATCAGCTTTTGCCTCTGCTTTCTCCCCTAGCTCGTTGTGAGCAAACCCTCTAAGCCAATAAGCAGCGTCAAGCACTTCAATACTCGGTCTAAGGTTTATTGCTACTGTGCAATCGTCGATGGCCTCTGAGAAATGTTTCAGCCAAAACTTTGCCTCGCAGCGATGAGTGTGGAGCTCGGCATTGTCCGGATTCTGTTTATTTGCCGCGTTATAGTCATCGATTGCGCCTGTGTAATCTTTCAGCCAAACTTTTACCAAGCCGCGAGAGTGATACACGTCGTCATGGTCTGGGCTCAGCTTAATCGAGTCCGTAAAGTCCTTGATGGCGCCTTGACAGTCCTTCAGGTTAGCTTTTGCGAGACCACGATTGTAATAGGCATTGGCACTGTCTGGATCACGCTCGATCGCCGCGGTATAGTCATCGATGGCGCCTTGGAAGTCCTTCATCCGATATTTCACCACCCCGCGAGAAATGTATGTGCCGGAATGGTTTGGGATAAGTCTTATCGCAAGAGACAAGTCATCCATCGCATTTTGGTGCCGTCCTAGATCTTCATTAGCATGGCCACGATTGGCTATGAGCTTTGCGTATATCATCTCACTCTGTTCGGCTACAGCCAGTCCACGATCATATGTTGCAATTGCATCATCGTACCGATCGTAGGCGAGATAACTGTTTCCGAGAACGAGGTAGAGCGAGGGAATTTTAGGGGACAGATCTATTGCATTCGTAAAATGGCCAATTGCTGTTTCGAATTTTCCTTCGTTGTAATAATTTATCCCTTCGACGTATTCTTTCTTCACTTTTGAGGAAAGACTTGTTAGTTCTTCGTGTACCTCAGTCAATTCTGGCTCCAACTCTTTTTCGGTAAGATTAGGATCAGGCAGAGAGGGTCGCCTTCCTTGTTCGATCCGATCCAACCTCTTGATAATCTCTTCCTGCCCGGTCTCGAATTCAATGGCGAGATTTTGAAATGCTTCGGGGGGAATGCCGGAGTAATGATTTCCCCCAATGTTCACTATCCCTGCTCCCCCAATCCCTGTTCCCTTTTCAGTCCCGGATCCGGATCCGCCGCTTGCACATGCTGCAATGATGAACAAGGGGAACAGCCCCGCAAACACTAGTTGAGCGGCAGGTTTCATGATTTTCCACAACGTGTTTTATAATCATCAATGGCCACTTGGGCACGCTTATCCAACTCGCGCCTTTCACTAAGCACTCGCGTCATAATAACTTGATTCTTTTTCATGGTTGCGTTACACCACAACCATGCAAGACGACACGGCGTTGCACGTGATCGAGTCGAAGTACCGA
>Ga0163149_10005459_pt1 | contig 13406 bp, 28 predicted proteins | sample OliLakLV19MP5G1_FD_148604 | JGI IMG/M metagenome (GOLD analysis project Ga0163149, IMG submission 148604) | Freshwater microbial mat bacterial communities from Lake Vanda, McMurdo Dry Valleys, Antarctica - Oligotrophic Lake LV.19.MP5.G1 | ecosystem: Environmental > Aquatic > Freshwater > Lake >...
ATACACAATAATAATATGTTAGCCGAGCCAATGCCAGAGGGGACAAAATGACAGATAAACAAAAAAGAGCAGCTTATAAACTAGTGTATGGTAAAGAGTTTGATGATCCAGATAGGAAGCAAGCCCCACTGCCACTCGATATAGCTTATGCAACGGCATTACATCAGATTGAAAAAAGGCTTGAATACTTGCGAGGTGAGATTATAGCCGAACGTATCAGCTACGGCGAAATTGCAGAACTGCAAGGCTTGGCAGACTACATCGAGCCAGGGGATAATCTATTATTAGAATGGGCAGGTGTGCCAGAGGGGACAAAATGACGGATAAATATGAGTATGTATCTAATTGTTGCGGTACGCAAATGGAGATGGAAAGGGGGCACTGCCCAAGCTGCGGGGAAGGCTGCGAAGTAGTTAAAATATGTAATAATTGTGGTGATGATTTTACAAACAAAGGGGATCAATGTAACAATTGTGACCCAGAATGGTTACAGGATAAATAAATATGACAGAAAATACAAACGTGCAATCATTACACAATGAAGCTATGACGCTCGACCAAATTATCGCATTTCTATGCGATGGAGATGCTAACAGCCGATGGAGGGAATTAGTAACAGTCGAGGCACTTATGAAGTGGTATAAATGATGGTTGACATTTAACAAACCGAGTGTTATAGTATAAATAATATAAAAGAATGACAACATGACAGCAATCTCAACCTATCAAGACTACCAAGACATCACCAAGGCTATTGAACTACCAGAATTAGACGAATCACTTTGTCAATCTTGTGGTGAAGACCTTGAATCACATAGTGAAAATGTAGGCTTCCATGATAATCCTAAAATAGAAGTTTGGCATGAATGTCCTAATAAATGTATTCAAGATGAAGGAGTAGCCATTTTATGACCATTGACCAACGCATTAAAGACTTGATTGAGGATACAACCCGAGACTTATTTGTCACCGCTAGAATGAACGCCGATGAACATGACGCAATAATGGCAGAATGGGACTATCAGGTTATAACGATTGACTTAATTATTAAAAGATTACAAGAAATGAAAGGATCAGAATGGAAATAGCACTATCGTTTGCACTACTTATGGCGAACTTTGTAGTAATGGGAATATGCCTCTTTGCAGGACTAACCGTTACTCTGTTGACGGCCATGTTGTGTTTAGAAATTATCAACAGACTTGCAAGAGACTAACTTATGAATAATTTTATTTTTATAACACCAGAAGAATATCACAGAAAATATCCAAAAGAGTCTACTTCAGAAAAGCTAATAAAGATGCAGAAAAGAAAAGCTAAAGTATGCCAAAATTGTGATGAACGTGAGTGGAAAATGGCAGAATGTGGCTTGTGTTTTACTTGCACAACTGGAGAGTCTGATGCAAGCGAAGATTATGAAATTAAATAAAGAGGAATAACTAGCCTGAGCGGAAGAAGGAAAATATGAAAAAACTAACAATGGGTTCTTTTAAGAGAAGTGGTCAAGTGGGAAGTTTTAACCACTTGTTCACACACAAGCTGGAAGATGGCGGAGAAGTATGTTTAGAATCATGCCTTAATGGGTACTGCGTTGGGGTCTATGATAAAAAACTAGATTTAATTGGAGAGAAAACCTGTACCAACATTGAGGGAATGGCTGAAATGGAAATAATGCCAGGTTTTAGTATGGGAACTGGCGACGCACTTGTAAAAGCTATTAAAATTGCCAATAAAAAACTAGCCAAGAAGGACTAACTAGCCGAAAGGCAGAAAGAAAATATATGAACAAACCAACAGACCTAAATGTAGGCCACATGTTCAGAGTGATTAGGGGAAATAGAACCGGGGAGATTATCTCACTTAAACAGGACGATGGTAGTGATTGTCCATTCTTCTGGAATGCGGATAAGTCTGATTATTCTTGTATGTACTTCTCAAACCTCGAACCCTATTTAAAATCAATCAGAGATGCTCGGGTTGGGGATATTGTGGTTAATAGAAATAGAAAAGAACGCATGGTGCTTGAGAGATTTCAGAACACCGTTGTACTTTCAATTTCCAATGACTTCAAAAAGGCAGGCGTTGTTTCTTACACCTTTGACGAACTTGAGGAAGACTTCACCCTCAAAGCTAAACCAGTAAAACAAACACTCCTAACAATGGATCAGATCGCAAAGAAGTTTGGGATCGAAGTAAGTACATTAAAAATAGCGAAGGAATAATATGACAATACCAGAAATTCAAGAACGTGTAAAAGAGTTGATGATTGAGCAGGGTTTGGATGTATCCAATGAGTTGCTAGTCGCGCAGGTTAGTATTATCTATCTACAAGCCCAGCGAGATTCACTTGTAGAGCAAAAGAAGAATATATGCCAATAATTGATAGCTATGTTAACAATAAAATAGACGAAGCACTTCTGGCTGAGAACGCCAAGCGTGAATCTGAACATGAGAGTAGTGGGAAGTTGTCAGCCTCGATGTTGTATCAACCACTGCGCTTTCAGGTACTAAAGAGCCTGGGCGCACCACGCAAGCCAATTGAAGCCTACACACTAGGTAAGTTCAAGCGGGGTAATGATGTAGAAGATTGGTATGTTGGACAACTAGAAGCTATGGGAGTGATAGTAGAGCGTCAAAAGAAGGTTGAGTACCGAGATGCTATTGGCTTTGTTGATGCACTGGTGGACTCAGACAAAATGCAGTTTAAGAATGGGATCATTCCACACGAAGTTAAGAGTGTGACCAACATGAAGTTGAAGCGGATTGCAAAAACTGAGGTGGATTGGCACTACAAGATGCAAGGGTGTTTCTATGCCATGGCACTAGGTGCTAGTCACTATGCTGTAGACATTGTGAGTGCTGAGGACTTGCGACCAACAGTATATATATTCCCGACTAGAGAGCTTGAAGATGATGTTAATAAAGCTATTAGTGCGTACATGAAAGCTATGGAAGATTGGAAACGTGACCGCACTCTACCAAAGTTTGAGGCAAATCCAAAAGTAGCGTGGACAGCCAACATTCAGTATTCGATGTTTGAAGGGGAATGGGCGACTGAGAGTGATTCATGGGCAGTAAACCAGCTCGAAGCATTAGGAGTATTAAAGTAGTATTAAAAGTGTAACCATTACACAAGAAAGAAATTATGCAAAGACCAAACAACCTAAAAGTAGGCGAAAAGTTTAAAGTGATTGAAGGAGGCGACCACTACAATTTGGGGGAAATTGTCACACTTGAAGATGATGACGGCTCCTCAAGTCCATACTTTTTGAAAGCAGATAATTTTCACTATAGCTGCATTAACTTCTCAAAACTAGAACCCTACACCAAAACAATCAGAGATGCTCAAGTTGGGGATGTGGTGGTTGGGAAATATAATAATGAAGGTGAACGCATGGTGCTGGAGAGAGGTCAAAACACCGTTGTACTTTCATATGGCTATGACTTCAAAAAGGCAGATGTCAATTACCACTTCGATGAACTTGAGGAATACTTCACCCTCAAAGATGCGCCAGATGTAAAATCTGCCAAAATAGCCGAGGCGATAGAGCTGTTGAAGAAAGCTGGATATAAAATAACTAAGGAATAATATGCAAAGACCAAACAACCTAAAAGTAGGCGAAAAGTTTAAAGTGATTGAAAGAAATTACTACTTTAATGTAGGCGAGATTATCTCACTTAAACAGGACGATGGCACTGAAAATCCATTCTTCTGGAAAGAAGATAAGTCCGATTTCTGGAGTATAAACTTCTCAAGCCTCGAACCCTACGTCAAAACAATCAGAGGTGCTCGGGTTGGGGATGTGGTTGTTGGGAAAAATAGTAAAAATCAACAAATGGTGTTGGGGAGATGGCAAAACACTATTATGCTTTCGTATGCCGATGACTTCAAAAAGGCAAATAGTGCAACTTACACCTTCGATGAACTAGAAGAATACTTCACCCTCAAGAATGAACCAGTAGTAGCCGACAACGTAGTCTTAACAATGAATGAAATTGCTGAGAAGTTTGGAGTTGACGTTAGTACATTAAAAATAGCGAAGGAATAATATGACAGAATACAAAGAAATTAGTGATTTTAAGATTGTCGCTGCTCTATTGGCAAAAGGGTACGCATACGAAGATGTGTTCAAACAAGGCTCAAGAGTCAGTTTCACCTTTGAGTGGGATCCGATAACTCAGAAAATAGAAGATGACTTTTTGAACCACGAGCTATTTGATATTGATGCTCTTACTATGTGCGACTACTACGGTAATGTTAAGAAAATTATCTACTCAAAGGAGTTAAAATGATTGATATACCAAGAAAAACATGGGATGCTAATGAGATTGCTTTACTCAAATTCTGTAACTTCAAAGGTTTGACTGGAAAAGAGATTGGTGAGGTTTTGCAAAGAAGTTACGCATCAATAACCCAGATGTGGATGAAAGTTCAGTCATTTGAGAATGGTGTTTCCGACCAGGGAAAAACTCTCTCGCCTAGAATCAAACGCGGTTTGCAATTAGAGTTTAGAGTAAGAAATGATGCTCTTAATATCGAACATCAACAGCGTTGGCTAGATAAAATCAGCTTAGTAACGCATATACAGTATTACCTTAACCCCAATTTGATTAAGTTGAAGGAATCGAAAGAAGAAGCTGGCCAAGAACCAGAGGACATGGGGGAAAAAGTACCAGAAAAGGTACCAGAAAAACTACCAGCACTGGTGTCATTTAGTGTAAGCACTGAGGCTGTATTAGCAATTATAAAAGCTTGGGTGGGTCGCTAATGTTACGACCATACCAGCAAAAAGTCCTCGAAAAGATGGTGTGGGCGAGACAGCTACCAGGCAACGACTTAGTAAGTTTGTGTCAGGCTGCTGGCAAGTCTCACATTATTGCAGAACTCGCTCGCCAGCTTAATGAGAATGTCCTGGTGCTTGTGCCAAATAAAGAACTCCTGGTACAAAACCTTGAAAAGCTCGAGGCGGTAACAAAGACAAGCGTCTACTCCGCCTCACTTGGACGTAAGGAGATCGGGAATATCACGATTGGGACAATCCAGTCAGTGTGCAAAAACCCTAGTGCGTTCTTTGGAGTGACGGTTGTCATCATCGACGAATGTGATGGTTATCCTATTGGCAAAGAAGGAATGTACTCAAAGACATTCAAGGCGATGGGTGTTGAAAAGATCTATGGGCTGACAGCTACGCCGTTTCGTCTTGATACCTTTTTTAGAAGTCCGAACGGATGGAAGGGTTACACTGGATCAATACGCCAAAGAATGAACCTCGAATCAGTGACCTGTACGAGAATGATTAACCGATTCAAAACAAAGACAGGAAAGCAATTCTGGACACGGATGTTAGCGGTCATTAACACCCACGAGCTTCAAGAGGCGGGGTATCTTAGTACGCTCACCTACAGAGATGTTAGTAGGATCGACCACAGTATGATTCCAACCAATAAAACAAAGAGCGATTTTGATCTCCAGGCATTTGATGAGATGTTTGATGAGTATGACAAGTACGCCAACATGATCGAAGGGCTAGATCATAAGCGAGTGTTGGTTTTCTGTTCAAGTATTGAGCAAGCAAACGAGCTACAAAGACGAATTGAGGGATCAGTTGTAGTAACGAGTGAAACACCAGCAAAAGAACGAAAACAAGCCGTTGAGCGGTTTAGGAGTGGTGAAGTGAGGGTATTACTAGGAGTAATGATCTTTATCGCAGGGTTTGATGTGCCAAGTTTAGACTGCGTTGTCAGTTTAAGACCAACCAAGAGTCTACGAATTTGGAGTCAGCTTTTAGGACGGGGAACACGCAAAGCAGAAGGCAAGGAAACGTGTACGGTATACGACCTTGTGGGAAACATTAGGTCGATGGGGACACTCGAAAGTATGAAGATCGTTAAACTTGACGAAGGATGGGATGTGGTTACTAGTGCATACCCAGGAGGCATGAATGGCAAGGAACTCTATAGCTTCAAGTTAAAACCTAAAAATGAAAGCGAAAAGTTAACTAACTAAAAAGGACTAACCTATGAAATATGGAGTCAAATCAAAAACCTTAACAAAATATCTCAAGGAGTTCGACTTGTACGGGGATGCTCGAGTCTTTGTTTTGAAACAACAGCAGATATGGAAAAACGCCACGATGCAGATTTATGAAATCGAAGGATTCCAAGAAGATAAACTAATAGAGCAATTCAACCCCATTAAAGGGACTGATTACACGAAAGTCAGAAAAAATAAAAATAAATTGTCAGACACAAAACCAATTACTTGGAAAAAAGGCAAACAAATATGTGTCGTTTTGATTAGTAATGAGAAAAAAACCTACCAAGTTGCTCTCAATAATGAGCAAATGAACGCTGTGATTTTTATATTGCCACAATTATTTGATGACCACGTAATAAAAGTATTAGAAAAACCACTAGATATTACATTGAAGGAATAACCTATGACAGATACACAAAAAATAATGCTTAAAAAAATGCTTGGATGGAATCAGGAGTACTTATACCGATACTTTCACTTCGACAATATTTTTGACATAAAGACTCTCAAAAAAGAAATGCGGGGACTAATCTCTGGTGGATATGTTAAGTTATGCCGAGGTGGTATAAATGACGATGGCGAGGTTATGGGTGGAACAGGATTTTGCCTTGATTATGAAAGATTGGACGAAATAAAGAAACTAACCAAAGAGGAGTAACCTATGAACGAACTCCAAGACTTCCTGAAGTTGGCTAATGAGCAGTTTGGTGATAATACCGCCATCATTATTGATGAGAATACCAAGATTGATGTGGAAGTTATCCCCAGTGGTATTCGGGTGATCGACAACGCCATTGGTATTGGTGGTATCCCCAGAGGGAGAATCACCGAAGTGTATGGAAAAGAAGCCAGTGGAAAAACTACCCTTTGTCTCCATGTAATTGCTCAAGCTCAAAAGATGGGGCTTAATGCTGCGTTTATTGATGCTGAACACGCCTTGAACCTTGAAATGCTCCAGCGACTTGGTGTTGATACCAGCAAATTGGTATTCAGCCAGCCCAACAGTGGTGAGCAAGCCCTCGATCTTGCGGAGATGATGGTACGCTCTGGCAACTTTGCGGTGATTGTGATTGATAGTGTTGCTGCTCTTACGCCCCAGGTAGAGGTTGAGAAGGATTTTGGAGAATCCATCATGGGTGTCCACGGTAAACTTATGAGTCAAGCCATGCGTAAGCTCACCGCTCCTGTAAGTAAATACAAGGTGGCGATGATGTTCACTAATCAAACCCGAGCAAATATTGGTGGGTATGGGAGCCCCGAGGTTACAACGGGTGGCAACGCATTGAAGTTCTACGCCTCACTACGACTCAGGATGCAGTTAATCGGGCAGATTAAGAACTCAGCGGGGCAACGTACTGGTGGCAAGTATAAAATGACCGTAGTGAAGAATAAAATGGCTGTGCCTTTCAAAGAAGCGGAGTTTGAAATTACCCAACGTGGGATTGATGCCACAGGGAACTTCATTGACCTGTTGGTAGAAAAGGGTGTGGTTGAAAAAAGTGGCAGTTTTTACAAGCTGGAAGGTGTAATGATTGCACAGGGAAAACCCGCCTTGATAGAAAAGATCAACCAAGATCCCGAATTAAAAACCACATTGAGCGAAAAATTACACAAACAAACATAGCATCCAGCATACTTAGAGGATGAATATTAAAGACCTTCTAAGTGCTGCAATCAATAAAGTTCGTGGCACAGAAATGTTATCCCCTGTACCAGCCAACTACAGTGGTCAAATTGGTGGTGGAAAACAGACCACCTATCCAGAATACATGGATGCGCTTAAAGCTTCTGGAAGACCTCAAATTATCCAAACCGACAATCTTCAAGAATTTGCTGTAGCAAAGAGACAACTCCAAGCCAGAGATTTGGGCGTTGATCCAAGTTCCCTTCCAATGACTCCACAACCAATGCAAATGACTCCTAGCCCGACTCCACAACCCCGTGGACAAGTCCTTGGAACAACAACTGGGGACGTGAACTTCCAAAAACTCATTGAGGTGGCTAAAGCTAAGGCTGAGGCTCAAGGATTTCATCCAGCCCCTATTGTGAGTCAGATGGCTAGTGAATCAAAGCGTGGTAAATCTCGTTTTGCCAGGGAGCGCAACAATATGTTTGGTATTGGAGCTTTTGACAACGACTTAGATAACACCCACCGCTACGGATCGCCTGAAGAATCCATTGATGCGTACTTGAAATTGATCTCAACTGACCCACGCTACGCCAAAGCCTACGAACAACGACAAGACCCCGCGAAATACATCCAAGCCGTAAAAGACGCGGGATATGCCACTGATCCCAACTATGTACGGACTACGATGAATACCCCTGAATGGCGTTCAATGATGCAATAACGCCAGTTGCACAATTTCCAAACATAGTTCATAGTTAAAACGCTGATAGGCAAGCTATCGGAACAGATGTGATATACTTGAGCATACAAGACCTTTTTGGGGTGCTGCTGTTCAGCTCAAGTAGCACAGCACCGTTCCAAAGGGGTCTTTTTTTGTGCCCAAAATAGGCGAAAACCTAGAAAATACCTATGAAAAACAACGAAAGTTATAGTGACGTTACTATAGGACTCTCCGAAAGGGGTTTTGAGGGGAATCCCCTCAAGAAGGGGGTTCAGGGGGATGTATCCCCCGACAGCCTGTCGACAGGCTCTCTTAATCTTCGTATTTTTTTTATTAAAAAAAGTTTAGGGACACTATGATAAACAGAATGGTTAAAACCGAAGTTGTGAGAGACGAGTGGTTCTGCTCTCTAACCCCCGATGAAAAGTGGTTCTTTACTTATCTACTCATTAGCCCAGACATTAGATATGCGGGAGTTGGTCAAATTCCAGAAAAGATTATGTCGATTGATCTTGGATATGAAGTTGCTGTAGTGCGTGAATTGAAAAGGAGGTTTGAGGTTTCTAAAAAAGTCCTTTTTATTGGGAATTGGGTATGTTTGGTTAATTTTGCTAAACACAACAAAGGTCTTTTTAATCCATCAGTGATTGAAGCAACCAGCAAATATCTTGAGTCTATGCCAATAAAAACCTATGAAGAAATAAATAATAAACTAAAAGAAATGGGGGTCGAGATGTCTCTTGATGATTACATAGAAAAAAGACGCAGAAACCAGGTGAAGAAACAACTTCGCAGGACAAAACCCTACCTCATGGGTCAGCAGTTAGATATCGAAGTAGACAAGGTGCTTGGAATTTCAGACTCAGGGAAAATGGACTGGGCAGCTATTCAAAAAGTAGTGGTATCAGATTACCCAACTCCAGAGAGTATTACCCCTGATCTCGTTCGCTCTACAGCAAAAAAGTTTGGAGTCAGACCGTACCAGCTCCACTGGGTATTTATTCAAAAGATCAATACACTCAGTGCCTCTGGAAGAACGAAGTCAGATTATCTCGCAGTGCTGAAAGAGTGTGTATTGGTTGCACTCAAGAAACAATTAACCGATCAGGAAAAAATCATCGCGGTAGTTCTTTTTTCCGAGTTTGCTCTGACACCAATTACAAGACTGCAAGCTGAAATCATGCTTGACCAAGGGGAACTATGACCTACATCCCACATACATCAGATCAATGTGACCACATCCGACCCAGCAGGTACTTTAACTCTTTTGTTACTCCACCTAAAATTGAGAAGGATGATTTCTTCGACTCCTCTCTAGCCGAAACGGCTGAGACAAAAATTGGTGAACTCCTAGAACGGCACGACTGGGTATCATCTCGCTTTACCAACAACTATCGCTACCTAAAAAACAGGGCTATCAATGAAAAATGGGATGACTTTTCACTGTATTTCTGGCAGTATTTTGAGGGACTTGAGTTTGAGGAAACGCTTTTGATTAAGAAGTGGTTGAAATACTGGACTCGTATCTATGAAAACTGTTCAAACACCAAGCTCATAGAACCCCCCAAAACCGTCTTCAGCGACCAAGACATCGTGAGAGCTAGAGAATACCCAATAGAAGACCTTTTTAACGGAGATCTCAGGCATCAGTACGGTAAGTCTATGGGTCTGTGTCCATTCCACGATGAATCAACTCCCTCGTTCACCATTTTTGATGATAACCACTTCCATTGTTTTGGCTGTGGAGTGCATGGAGATAGTATCGAGTTCTATATGAAGTTGCACAACACCTCGTTCATCGAGGCAGTAAAGGAGCTCCAATGAAACACACAAAACGACTCGCTGAAGTTATTGCGAACAAGGCGGTGGTAGAAAAAAACACTGATCCACTTGATATTGTGATGGGTGAACAGACCACTGAGGCTTTGGCTAAAGTCACTCACTATCCAACACTCAAGGTTGGAATTGAGCACCTAGATAAGGGTGGTATCCCCACTGGACTCAACCTCATTGTAGGGCAGTCAGGAGCGGGTAAGTCTTGGTTTATGACCTTCTTGGTGTATGTCGCTTGGGATCTCAATAAACTCCGCAGTGCAATCTTCAGTCTGGAGATGGACTATGAGGGTATTAAAAAGCGGATGCTCCAAAGCTATAGTGGCTTGGGGTATGATGCTTTTATTTATGGAGGTGATACCTCTCTGGGAATCCAAAAAATTAAAGAGATCTCTCCTGTGGTGATCGACTACACTCAGTCCGATAATCAAATTACTGCCAAGGGGTTTTTACAAAAGTTCAAAGAACTCTATGATCGTGGAATTAGAGTATTCGTCTTTGACCATTTCCACGAAATACCTGGGGCATCGGTGAATGACAAAAATCAGCAGGTATCAGAGGTATGGGGCGATATGTTTAAGTTCATCAGAAATACCTATGATGACATTTGGCTCTTTGTCTTGGTTCAGTCAAATAAAGAGGGGTACAAAAAGAAAACCCTCAAAAAAGAGGACATGGCTGGTTCAATGAGTTTGGTGAATAAGTGCGACTTTTTTCTCTCTCTCAATAGAACGGAAGATCCAGAGAAAGACATTGGACTCACCAGTGAAAAAGTAATTAAAATCTGGGTTGATAAATCTCGTAGAACTGGCATGGATAAATATATTTCTATGGCACTACTGAGTAATACAGGGATGTTCGTTGATGCGTCTGTTCCAACGATTGTTAGTTTTGTAAACGAACAAGTAAAAATGGATCTATGACTGTTAAAAACTACTACACCCTCACCCCAGAAGAACTCGATGTATCAATTGCCGCTATTCGGGATTGGTTGTTTAACTTCCCCAACCACAAGGAGTACCAACGAGTGTGCTTCGCCCTCAAGGTTGCTCTCTGCGCCAAGAGACTCGAACGAGATCCATTCATTGATCTGGTAATAGACACACTCTGTTAATTGGTATACACTCAGAGTGTCATAAAAAGTGCACAGGCACAGAAAGAAGACACTATGCCATCAATTGATTTCGGAGAACAACTCCCAAAAGCAGGAGGAACCTACGTTAACATCAAAAACGCTGGCGATAAGGTTCAGTTTAGAATCTTAGCCAAGCCCTTTGTAGAAGGAAATCATTTTTTTGGATCCGCTGGTAATTGGGATGTTCAACCCTGTCTAAGAATAAATAATAATGCCGATTGTGTTCACTGCAACCGACTGACTGTAGTTAAAAAAGCTATTCCCAAAACAGAGAGCAAAGAGGAATACGACAGATTGCTGCAAATAGCGAAAAAATCTGTTCCTGGTTGTGACCCTGGTATTACCTTCAACTTTCCCATCATCAATAGAAACACTGAAGGTTTTGCGGTGTATGGGGCTACAACTGGAGTGCGTAATAAAATTGACGCAGAACTCAAGTTGGGAACAAAAGTTTTAGAAGTAGATTTTTTGGTATTAAACACTGGAAACAAAGGCAAAGACAAGTTCTCACTCACCCGATTAGACAGTGCGTTCACTCGTCCTCTTTCTGAAAAAGAAAACGCAATTAAATCTAACTTTGTTTATGCTGATTTTGAAAAGCTAGTTGATGGCTCTCCAGACGATGAGGGAGCTATTGCTTTTGAGCAAAACTCAGAAGTCCGAGATGATGGAGATGTTCCTTTTTAATTTATTAAGGACTAACCTATGAAAGATTTTCTTATTAAATTACTAGGTGGGTATAGAGTGGTTATTGTCGTGATCGAAAGGACAGACAGACACATCACCGCCGAAAGTAAAATGACGACCTTCTATCCATTCTGTCAAAGGATATTCAAAACCAAAAGCGGAATAGTATCTATCGACAGGAACAATAGGGTTACCTTTAAGGACTACCCTAAGCCAAACACAGAAAAAAATATATGGAAGTAGAAAAATATACAGAGATTATTTTTGATCAACAGGGCATAGTGATTGGCTACGAAGATGTCCAGAATAACGGATTTATGGAATGGTACAAACCAAAGATAAGTTTAAAACAACTCCTTGAGGAGCAAGGGGTAATTATAGTAAAGAAGGATCAACTTATGACAGACAAAACATTAAAACAGTTCACTGATGTACTTGAAAGACTTGAGGAAAACATAAAATTCGATTTATCAATGACACTTCGTTCACAAGAAGTTCTACTGAATAAGAATTTTGAAGACGAGATTCTAGCCATGACCGCCGAAGGACTAGAACTGAAAAAACTAATGATTAAGAAACAGCGAGAACTCTTTGAAAGACTATCAGGCAAAATACTGGGCATGGAAGGACTTATGTCCGCTAGTAAAAAGTAACTATGACAGACACTTACCTAGAAAAATACCAACCAAAGACCTCAATCTTTGAACACTTTGAAGTAGCGAGTGATCTTGCTCCTACAGATAAGGCGTTCAAAACGTGGGAGAAGCTCCTTGCAGCAAAGCGTGGTCATGATGGACTCTTTTTAGTGATCGGAAAACTTCTCAAAGACATTCGAGATCAGCAGCTGTACAAGCATCTTGACTACCCAGACTTCAAGCAGTTCCTCGCAAGTGAGGAGCTGAGTTTCAGCCGTGAAAAAGCCTATATGTGTATCAAGGTGTATGAATACTACATTGACGTTTTACAGCTTGATCCCGAGTCGGTGAATAAGATGAATGTGAGTCGCCTCTCAATGATGGTTCCCATTTTGAAAAAGATCGAGGATCCCAAAGAAGTGATGCGTCAAATTGAGGATATGTCGAGCCTTCGTCATGGTGATTTTGTACGCCAGGTAAAAGAGAAATCAAACAGGGATGGGAAGCCAACTATCTACTACTCAGAAGAATACGCTAAGTGGGTGGTGAGTTACTATGGAAGCAATACACACCTGAACGACTTGGGTGAGTTTGTAGCAGTATGAAACAACACATCTCTGTAGATGAGTTCTACAAGCTCAGTAAAGAACAACAAAGACGATTAGAAACGTGGTGTTTTACTCATAGGTATTTCACTAGACTGGCAGTGCCAGGAGAGCCAGCTAGAT
>Ga0163149_10005460_pt1 | contig 13406 bp, 9 predicted proteins | sample OliLakLV19MP5G1_FD_148604 | JGI IMG/M metagenome (GOLD analysis project Ga0163149, IMG submission 148604) | Freshwater microbial mat bacterial communities from Lake Vanda, McMurdo Dry Valleys, Antarctica - Oligotrophic Lake LV.19.MP5.G1 | ecosystem: Environmental > Aquatic > Freshwater > Lake >...
ATGCAGTTCTGAAACAGTCTCAAGCATCGCCTCGATTCTGGCGCGGATGCCATCGGGCAGCGTGACGGGGCAGCGGTCGAGCCACCAAGCAAGCGGGTCGGGCGTGTCTGGCGCGGGAGTGTGGGCGGAACTGTGGGCATGTTCCTCGCTCGTGCCGCGCGGAGCCGTCGCCATCGCCTCCGCAGCCGTAGAGCAGCGGTTTCCTGAATCGCAGGTCGTTGGTTCAACTCCAACCGGGCGCGTTCTTCACGATCGCCGAGTTCCCGAGAGGCATTCCCCTCCCTGCGGGTTGTCGTGATAGTCTCCGCGTGCATGGCCGCATCGCCGAACTCACTCATTCTCGAGGCCGTCGCCGGGCCGCATCCGATGCGGGTCGAGCTCCGCGAGCCGAGGCAGCTCGTCCTCGGCCGCTCCGCCGGCAGCGACGTCCAGCTCGATGACCCCACCTCGATCGTGTCGCGCCGCCATGCGATCATCGAACCCGACGTGGAAGGCTCCTGGCGCCTGACCGATCTGGCGAGCCGTCACGGCACCCGACTCAACGGGGTCGCCATCACCGCCGATCGGGCCGTGCCGATGCGCCTTGGTGATCTGATCTCAATCGGCCCCTGGACCCTCATGGTCGGCGGTCCCCAGCAGACTGGAAACACCAGCGGCCTGCGCACCTTGACCGACGACGATCGGGCCACCGACGGGGCCGGGGTGCGAACGGTCCGGGCCAACGCCGTCGCCGATGCGGCTCTCGCGGGAGAGCGGGTGCAGCTTCTGCTGCAGGTGGCCGAAGTCATCCATCGCGCCGACACCCTGCCCAAGCTGGCCGAAGCGGTCATCGAAAAGCTCGCCGCAGGCACGCGCTTCGGCAACGTGGCCATGCTTCGACCGATGGCCGGCGACGGCTCGGTCGAAGTGATCGCCCTCCGCACCGAGTCGGGCGTGCACCCGATCCAGTTCCGCTTCAGCCGATCGATCCTGCAGCAGGCCTCCGCAGGAGTGATTGCGGTACGCAGTCGCGTCGATGCCCCGGTGAGCGACGATCACTCGATTGCCCAGCTCGACATCTCCGAGGCCCTCTGCGTTCCGCTTCTTGCCGACGGTGTGGTGCTGGCGATGCTCTACCTCGACAATCGACACGGTCGTCGATCGGGGCGAGGCGGCGGCGACGATCAGGCCTTCGCAACCGCGGTCGGGCGCATCGCCGGGCTCGCCATCCGCAACCTGATGCAGCTCGACTACGGCATCCGGCTGGCCGCAGCCGAAGCGGAGATCGGGGCGGCGGCGAGCATGCAGGAGCTGATCCTGCCCGAGGCCTCGGGCGTGGTCGGGGCGGTGGAGTACGCCGGGCGCTGCCGCGCCGGTCGCGTGGTCAGCGGCGACTTCTTCGACGTCGTGCCGATGCCCCACGGGCGCACCGCAATCGTGATTGGCGACGTCAGCGGCAAGGGCGTCGGAGCGTCGGTGCTGGCCACCCTCACCCAGGGATTCCTGCGCGGAATCCTCGGTGGTTCTCCGGCACCGGATGAAGCGGCGAAGGCCCTCAACAGCTTCCTCGGCGCTCGCGCCGAGATGGAGCATTTCGTCACGCTCTGGATGGGGATCATCGATCCCGAGGCGCGCCGCGTGCGCTACGTCGACGCCGGTCATGGCTACGCCTGGCTGCTGCGACCAGGCGGCGAGACCCAACCGCTCAACGAGGGAGGTGGTCCCCCGCTCGGGGCCATTCCACACCCGAACTACGTCGTTGCCGAAGCGGAGCTCCCCGACGGCAGCGTGGTCCTTCTGTCGAGTGACGGCGTGATCGAACAGCCCGCGGCGACGGGCACCGACGATCGCTTCGGAACCGATCGGCTGGTCGCGGTCGCCGACGCGTCGCTTCCGCTCGAGACCCTCATCGAACAGATCTACACGGCGGTCTTCGCCTTCGCGGCCGCCAGCGACCTCGCCGACGACGCGACGGTGGTGGTGGGTCGAGCCGCAGCAGCGAGTTCGCCGACCGCGCCGTAGCAGACAGCGAACTCAACCCACCAAACGCCCACGGGCGTCCGGACCGCAAAGCGCACCCCTCGCTCAGACCGCCCGGCCTTGCCGGGCGGGGCGTCCGAAAGCGAGTGTGCGGCCGGAGGCCGCTACGGAGCGCTCAAAACCCCTCGCTCAGCTACGACTCCCTGTCCTTGCGGACGATCACCTTGCGACCGCGGAGCTTGGTGCCGCGCAGGGCCTTCACAATCGTCGCCGCGTGCTCCGAGCGCACTTCGACCAGCGAGAAGTGATCGCCGATCTCGATGGCCCCGATGGCCTCGCGGGTCAGACCGGACTCGTTGGTGATTGCCCCGACCAGGTCGCCGGGACGGATCGACTCCATCCGACCGGCGCCGATGAAGAGCCGGGTCGACTCGAAGCCGCCTCCCGAAGGCGACGGTCGTGCTCCGCCATGTGCTCCAGGACCCCCGGGACCACGAGGGGCTTCGCCGCGATCGTCGCGCCGCACCGGGCCGCGTCCGCCGCGCTCCGACCAGGGGTCGCGTGCACCGGGACGCGGTCCGCGATTGTCCCGCGGTGGACCGGGGGTGAAGGCGATGTCCTTCTCGTTCGAATTCGCCTCGCTCTCGGCGTGGCTCGCCTCGTGGGCCAGCTTGGCGGCGGCGGCGGCGACATCCATCGGATCGAACTCGCTGGCAAGCTCCGCAACCAGCGTGTGAAACGGCCCGAGTTCACCGGCCACGATGGTCTCCCGCAGCGAGGCCCGGGTGAGTTCAAGCCGCTTGTGCCGGAGATCCGCGACCGTGGGAATCGTGGCCACGTCGATCTTCTGCCGCGTGGCCTGCTGGATGTTGCGAAGCAGCCGTTGTTCGCGAGGTTCGACGAAGGTGATCGCCACGCCTTCGCGACCGGCGCGACCGGTGCGACCGATGCGATGGATGTAGGAGTCGGGCTCGGTGGGCACGTCGAAGTTGATGACGTGGGAGAGATGCTCGATGTCGAGGCCGCGGGCGGCGACATCGGTGGCGATGAGCAGATCGGTCTTGCCGCTTCGGAATCGGCCCATCACTCGATCGCGCATCTCCTGGGCGAATCCGCCGTGGAGCGATTCGGCGCGGTAGCCGCGGGCGTTCATCGACTCGGTGACCTCGTCGACTTCGAGACGAGTTCGGCAGAAGACCAGCGCCGAGTTCGGCGACTCCATGTCGAGCACTCGTCCGAGGGCGATGTGCTTGTGGGCCCTGAGCACCAGATACGCCGTCTGCCGCACCTTCGGAACTTCACCCGCCTGGGACCGCTCGCGGCTGATTGTGATTCGCACCGGACTGGTGAGATGGCTCTCGGCGATCGCCAGAATGCGCGGGGCCAGCGTGGCCGAGAAGAGCGCGGTCTGATGCTTCTCGGGCAAACGCGAGAGAATCGCTTCGAGATCCTCGGCAAAGCCCATGTCGAGCATCTCGTCTGCTTCGTCGAGGACCACCATCTTCACCGAGTCGAGAAGCATCGTCCCCCGTTCGAGGTGATCGAGAGCCCGACCAGGCGTCGCCACCACCGCGTGCACACCGCGATCGAGCACGCGAAGCTGCTGTCCGAAGGACTGCCCGCCGTAGATGGGAAGGACGCTGGCGTGCTGCTCGCGCCCGTAGCGGTGAATCGCCTGGGCCACCTGCATCGCCAGCTCGCGCGTGGGCACGAGAACCAGCGCCAGCGGCGCTCGCGGCGCGGGAATGTCGCCTGCGGTCCGCTGCAGAAGCGGCAGCGCGAAGGCCGCGGTCTTTCCGGTGCCAGTCGCCGCCTGGCCGAGGAGATCGCGCCCTGCGAGGAGATGCGGAATCGCCTCGCGCTGGATGGGCGTGGGTTCCTCGTAGCCGAGGCTCACCACCGCGGAGACGAGGCGAGGGTCGAGGCCAAGGGCGGCGAAGCCGCTGTTGACGGAGGGAGTCGGGTCGGATTGGGTCATCGGGAAACAGCCGGCAAGCGGCGCCGCGCGGCGCGAAGCGAGAAGTGTCGCAGGTTTCACGAACTTCGTCGCCCAGTGGCCGACTCGCCGATCAGCTGGGGACGACCCGATTGCCAGTTCTCCGCCGCGTGCCTCACTCGTCGTCGTCGGCGTGCGGCTTGTAGGCGGCCATCACGGCCGCCTGCACGGTCGCCGGGGTCTGCTCGTCATGGCTGTACTCCATGGTGTACGAGCCCACCCCCGCGGTGATCGACTTGAGCTGGTTGGCGTAGTTCATCACCTCCGAGAGCGGTGCATCGGCCGTCACCACGGCCAGGTTGCCCACCAGCATGTCGGTGGCGTGGATGCGGCCCCGACGCCCGGAGAGATCGCTGGCGATGTCGCCGATCTGATTCGCGGGCACGGTGATCTCCATCCGCACGAAGGGCTCGAGGAGCGCGGGCCGAGCCTTGCTGATCGCGTCGATGAAGGCTCGCTTGCCGGCGGTGATGAAGGCGACTTCCTTGCTGTCGACGGGGTGGTACTTGCCGTCGTAGACCGACACTCGGATGCCTTGCATCGGGTAGCCCGCGACGCAGCCGCTGGCCAGCACGGTCCGCACACCCTTTTCGATTGCCGGGAGGAACTGACGCGGCACGCTTCCGCCGAAGGTGTCGTCGACGAACTCGAAGTGATCTCCGTCGTTGGAGGTCGGGATCGGCTCGACCCGCAGGAACACCTCGCCGAACTGTCCCGCACCGCCGGTCTGCTTCTTGTGGCGGTGATGCCCCTCGGCCTTCGCGGTGATGGTCTCCTTGTACGCGACCCTGGGCGGCTGGGACTTCACCTCGACGCCGTAGCGATCCTTGAGGAGCCGCAGTTTGGTCCGCAGATGGAGTTCGCCGAGTCCGCGGATCACCAGCTGCCCGGTCGCGACCACCCGCTCCACCTGGAAGGTCGGGTCCTCGCCGGCCATGCGGTGGAGCGCTTCCGCGAGCTTGCTCTCCGAACCCTTGCTGATGCCCTCGATGGCCAGGCCGAACATGGGGCGCGGAAGCGGCAGCGGCTTGAGATGGATGTGCTCGCCGATGGTGCCGTCGTGCAGCACGCTGTTCCAGTGCAGGTCGTCGATCTTCGCGACCGCGCCGATGTCGCCGGCGATGAGCTGGTCCAGCTCCTCGTGGCCCTTCCCCAGGAGCTTGAAGACGTGGGCGATGCGGATCGGCTTGCGACCGTCGTCGAGCTTGGGCTGCGAGTCCTTGCCGACGGCGCCCTGATGCACGCGGAAGACCGCCAGCTTGCCGACATACGGATCGGCCGAGATCTTGAAGATGTGGGCGAGAAGCGGCTTGGTCCGATCGGCGACCGGCGCCAGATTCTCAACGACGCCGTCCTTGTCGTACTCGAAGGGACGAGGGTTGCCTTCGGTCGGATTCGGGCAGAGGCCGACGATGACGTCGAGCAGTTCCTTGACGCCGATGGCGTCCTTGGCGCTGGTGAAGCAGATCGGAATCAGGTGGGCTTCGCGCAGGCACTTCTCGAAGGGCTCGTGCAGCGAACGGTGGGCCACCTTGCCCTGCTCGAGATACTGGGCCATCAGCGTCTCGTCGACTTCGACGATCTGATCGATGATCGCGGTGTGGAAGTCGTCGACCTTGCCGAGGTCGCTCACGCCCTCGACGTTTCGGAAGCAGTCGACGACCCGCTTGCCGCCGTCGACTGGAAGGTTGACCGGGAGACAGACGGCGCCGAAGGCCTCCTTGATCGACGCCACCAGGGCCTTGAGGTCGCTGACGTGATCCAGCTTGTTGACCACCAGCACCCGCGGAAGATTGCGCTCCTCGGCCACCGCCATGAGTCGACGGGTCGCGTTCTGGATGCCGACCGAGGCATCGATGACGATCATCACCGTCTCGACCGCCGGGAAGGCGCTGATCGCCTTGCCGATGAAGTCCGGCGCCCCCGGGGTGTCGATGAGATTGATGTGGGCCCCGGCGTGGTCGAAGTGGACCAGCGCACTGTCGAGGGAGTGCTTCATCTCCTTCTCGAGATCGTCGTAGTCGCAGACGGTGTTCCCGTCCTCGATGCGACCGGCGCGACCGATCACCCCCGCCGCCGCCAGCATGGCCTCGACCAGCGTCGTCTTTCCGCTGCTCGGACCGCCCGCCACCACGATGTTTCGAATGTCCTCGGTGCGATACTTCGGCATGACTGGATCCTTGGGATGGGCGGATGGACGCGAACGGGTCCGTCAATCTACCTCCGCGCGGGAGGCGCGTGAACCATCTCCCCGATGATCCTCGACGCGGCGTGCGGAACCTCAAGCCGAAACGGTACACTCGCCCTCATGTCCGCCGTCCATCCGACCGCGATTCTCGAGGGCGATGTCGAGCTCGCCGACGATGTGGTCATCGGGCCCCACTGCGCAATTCGCGGGCCGGTCACCATCGGCGCCGGGACCCGGCTGCTCGGATCGGTCTGGATCCAGGGACCCACCATCATCGGCAGTGGAAACACGCTTTACCCCTTCGCCACCCTCGGCCTTCCGCCGCAGGACCTGAAGTGGGACCCGGCCGTCGCGGGGGCGGGGCTGGTCATCGGCAACGCGAACGTCTTCCGCGAGAGCGTGTCGATTCACCGCGCCACCTCGCACGAGCGTCCCACGACAATCGGCGATGGCAACTACTTCATGGCCTGTTCCCACGCCGGACACGACTGCCGCGTCGGCAGCAACAACATATTCGGCAACGGAACCCTGCTCGGCGGACACGTTCAGGTCGCCGATCGAGTCGTCGCCGGTGGTGGCAGCGCGGTCCACCAGTTCGTGCGCATCGGTCGGGGATGCATGCTCTCCGGACTTGCCGGTCTCTCCCTCGACCTTCCTCCATACTTCACGTTGACGGCCGCGAACCTCGCCGGCTCGATCAATCTCGTCGGCCTGCGCCGCAGCGGCGCCTCCGGCGAGACCATCGACGACGTGCGCTGGTCGTATCGAACGCTGTATCGATCAGGCGTCTCTCCGCGGCAGGCCCTGCCGCTCCTGCGCGAGCGGGAGAGCCATCCGATGGTGGCCGAGTACATCGAGTTCGTCGCCAGCACGCGGCGGGGCGTCTGCCCCGGACGAGGCAAGTCGACTCGCGGCACCGCCGCGCCGCGGGCGGGCGCGTGACTGGCCGCGTGACTGGCCGCGTGACTGGTCGCGTGGCTGGGCTGCCTTGGCCGCGTCGCCCAATCGACCCGCTCGGCGCCTGCCTCTTCACGCCGCCCGAGCCGGCCTGTGAACCGTTCGTCGCGGAGGAGCCGGATCTTCTGATCTCGGTGGCGGTCTTGGGAAGCGGATCCAGCGGCAACTGCACGCTCGTCCGTCTGCATGGAGAACGACCGCGCTCGCTCCTGATCGACCTCGGCCTGTCGCCGCGCTCGACGAGACGGCGATTGCAGGAGATCGGGGCAAGCTACCGGGAAGTCTCCGATGTGCTCCTCACCCACGCCGACCTCGATCACTTCGCCCCGACCTGGGCCAGACCGCTGCAGCAGCCGGGTGCGCCGCGGCTTCGGGCTCACAGCCACCATCTGCGCGGCCTGGCGGCGCGAGGCATGCCGCCCACCTCTCTCATGATGCTCGAGGGCCCGGCCACGCTGCTCGATGGGATCACCACCATTCGCTCGCTGCTGCTGCCCCACGACGGGCCGGGGGCGACCGGATTCGTGATCGAGCACGCAGGAGCTCGACTGGGTTTCGCCACCGACCTCGGGCGAGTGACGCCTGACCTTCTCGAGTCGTTCGCCGGCATCGACATCCTCTGCATCGAGTCCAACTACGACCCCGCCATGCAGATCGGTTCGGCCCGACCGGAGGCGCTCAAGTCGCGAATCATGGGCGGAAACGGGCATCTTTCGAATGAACAGGCCCTCGAGGCGGCGCTGGCACTCGAGGCTCGGTCGCCCCTCGCGCGGGTCGTCCTCCTTCACCTTTCGCGGCAGTGCAACGATCCCTCGCTGGTCCGATCACTCTGGCAGCGTCGGGCGCCTCGACTGGCGGAGCGCCTGGTGATCACCTCGCAGAATCAGCCGACTTCCTTCATCGGATTTCGCCGTCCGCTGCAACCGTCGGTCATGGACGCGACGGAGGAAGCTGCTCACGGCGTGCGGACTCGAAGTGGAATCGCCTCCCCCGCGAGTGCAGCCCGCTGAAGGTGATTCCAGGCCCCCGCAGCGAGCACGAAGTCGCCGACTCGCTCGCCGCACTCGAGGATCGGCACCAGCATCGGCAACCCTGCGGGCAGTTCCTCGTCGAGCGGAACAATGATGTCTTCGATGGCCCGTCCCGAATCGTCGAGGCGTCGATAGACCTGCCGAGGTCGCTCCACCGGCCGAATCCGACACGCTTCCAGTGCCGAGTCGAGCTGTGGCGGCTCCCGATCGCACCACCACGCCACCGGCGAACCCACCATCAGCACGCTCCCGGGCGGCGCCAGGCAGAGTGTGCCGCGGCGGTCGACACCGCTGCAAATGCACTTGAAACCCGGCCATTCCGGGACTTCGAGCGTCCCCGGACCAGGCCACCACAACTCCTGACTTCCGAAGAAGCGGGTGCCCTCGAGCGTGCGCCGGGCCTCCTCGATCAGTTCAAAAACCGACTCGGGGAGAGCCAGCCCGCGCCAGATGTCGTGGATCCGCCCGGACGCCTGTTCAAGGACGACGCCCGCCCGGGCTCTGGCGACGTCGCGGTCTTCTCGCGGAAGCACCGCCAGATCGCGAAGCGCGAAGGTGATCGCCTGAACCTCGATGATCGAGGGGATTGCGCTGCGCCAGCGGCGTCCGTCGCCATCGCTGGGCAGGACCACGCTGACCTGGGCAAACTCGATCCAGCGACCGAGCAGCGATGCCCACGTCTCGGTGCTGAGCGGCGCAGACTCATCGTGCATCGCGACAGCGTACACTCGGCCCTTCCACCATGAGCGACCCGGTCATGCATGAGTGCGGCCTTGCCTTGGTCAGGCTGCGCCGTCCCCTCGACCACTACCGCAGGACCCACGACGATCTCGCCTGGGGACTTCGCCGGCTCTACCTGCTGATGGAAAAGCAGCACAACCGCGGCCAGGATGGCGCCGGCATCGCCGTGGTGAAGTTCGACATGCCTCCCGGCGACGGGTTCCTCGAGCGCGAGCGGTCCGCCAAGCGCAATCCGGTCGAGCGCCTCTTCGACGAAGCCCTCAAGGACATCCGAGCCCTCGGTGAAGGCGACCTCGCCGCGCTCGATGAGATCTCCCTGAAGCGGCGCTGCGCATTCCTGGGCGAGCTCTATCTCGGCCACCTCCGCTACGGCACCTTCGGAGGACGCACCACCGAGGCCTGTCACCCCTTTCTTCGACGCAACACCGTCGCCAGCCGAAATCTCGCCCTCGCCGGCAACTTCAACATGACCAACTCCGCGGCGCTCTTCGAGCGCCTCGTGCAGTATGGGCTTCATCCCGTCGGCGATTCCGACACCCAGGTGGTCCTCGAGCGCATCGGCTACAGCCTCGACCGCGAACACGATCGATTGCGGGCGTCGCACGGTCCCGACAGCTTCCGCCAACTCGACGGCAAGTCTCTCGCCGACGAGATCTCGCGCGAACTCAACATCGTCCGCATTCTGGCGAAGGCCTCGGAGGACTGGGACGGCGGCTACGTGCTGGGCGGGCTCCTCGGAAACGGGGATGCCTTCGTCTGCCGCGATCCGGCGGGAATCAGGCCCTGTTTCTACTACATGGACGACGAGGTGATCGCCGTCGCCAGCGAGCGCCCGGCGCTTTCCACGGTCTTCGATGTCCCACCCGAGCGCATCCAAGCCCTGCCGCCGGCCCATGCCCTGGTGATGCGCCGCGACGGGGCTGTGGCGGTCGAGCAGTTCACCGAGCCGCGCCCGCGCCGGCAATGCACCTTCGAGCGGATCTATTTCAGCCGCGGGAACGACCGCGACATCTATCAGGAGCGCAAGGCCCTCGGACGCCAGCTCGCGCCGCGAGTGCTGGAGACGGTCGGCGACGACCTCGGCAAGGTGGTCTTCAGCTTCATTCCCAACACCGCGGAGCTCGCCTACCTCGGACTGACGGAAGAGGTCGAGCGACTGGTGCGCGAGCGCCGCGCCGCCTCGCTCTGGGGGGCCATCTGCACCGGGACCGCGAGCGCCCGCGACGTGCACGATCTCGCCGAGCTGCGCGTGCGGCGGGAGAAGTCGACCAACAAGGATCAGCGCCTCCGCACCTTCATCACCCACGACAAGGCCCGGCGCGATCTGGTCTCGCACATCTACGACATCACGCCCGGCACGGTCGAACCGGGCGACACTCTGGTCGTGGTCGACGACTCGATCGTGCGCGGGACCACGCTTCGCGAGTCGATCATCACCATGCTCGCCCGGCTCCACCCGGCGCGGATCGTGATCGTCAGCAGCGCCCCGCCGATTGCCTACCCCGACTGCTACGGGATCGACATGAGCCAGTTCGGTCGCTTCATCGCCTTCGAAGCAACGATTGCCCTGCTGGCCGAGCACGGCGAATCGAAGCTGCTCGACGAGGTCGAGAGGCGCTGTCAGGACCAGTCCCACCTGCCGACCAACCGCATGGTCAATCACGTGAAGGCGCTCTACGAGCCCTTCTCGCTCGGGCAGATCGAACGCAAGGTCGCGGAGCTGGTCCGCGCGAAGTCACTGAACTGGAACGGCCCCATCGAGGTCATCTACCAGTCGATTGCGGGCCTGCGGGCAGCGATGCCGGAGCACACCGGGGACTGGTACTTCACCGGCGACTACCCCACCCCCGGCGGCTACCAGGTGGTGAACACCGCCTTCCTGAGGTGGCGGGCGAAGGATGATCGCCGCGCGTATTAGTTTGAGCGCTCCGTAGCGGCCTCCGGCCGCACACTCGCTTTCGTACGCCGCGCGGGGCAAAGCCCCGCGGGCTGAGATTGATTTGAGCGCTCCGTTCGGCCCTCCGGGCCGACACTCGCTTTCGTACGCCGCGCCCGGCAGAGCCGGGCGGGCTGAGATTGGTTTGAGCGCTCCGTTCGGCCCGAGTGGTTAGAGCGCTCCGTTCGGCCCTCCGGGCCGACACTCGCTTTCGTACGCCGCGCGGGGCAAAGCCCCGCGGGCTGAGATTGGTTTGAGCGCTCCGTTCGGCCCGAGTGGTTAGAGCGCTCCGTTCGGCCCTCCGGGCCGACACTCGCTTTCGTACGCCGCGCGGGGCAAAGCCCCGCGGGCTGAGATTGATTTGAGCGCTCCGTAGCGGCCTCCGGCCGCACACTCGCTTTCGTACGCCGCGCGGGGCAAAGCCCCGCGGGCTGAGATTGATTTGAGCGCTCCGTTCGGCCCGAGTGGTTAGAGCGCTCCGTTCGGCCCTCCGGGCCGACACTCGCTTTCGTACGCCGCGCGGGGCAAAGCCCCGCGGGCTGAGATTGGTTTGAGCGCTCCGTTCGGCCCTCCGGGCCGACACTCGCTTTCGTACGCCGCGCCCGGCAGAGCCGGGCGGGCTGAGCCACGCGTGCGCTTCGCGAGTGATGCAGGCGCCTCGGAATCGCACACGTGCAAAGAGTCCCGTCACCCCGCGCACGCACCGAGTCGTGCAACCCCCTGCGGCTCCCTGCCCCCTGCTCCCTGATTCCTGCTCCCTGCTCCCTGCTCCCTGATTCCTGTCCTCCGCCCCGCCTATCCTCCGCCCTGTCCACTTGACGGCGTACGCGTACCTCTGTCTACTACTCGATTCCCCTTTCCCTCAACCCCACGTTGCTATGGCCCGATACACCGGCCCCAAGGTCAAACTCTCCCGTCGCGTCGGCGTTCCCATCGCTGACATTCCCAAGCACACCGCCAAGCGGCAGCTCACGCCGCCGGGCATGCACGGGGCCCGAAGCCGCCGGCTCAAGGACTATGGCGTTCGCAAGAACGAGAAGCAGAAGCTTCGCTACCACTACAACGTGCTGGAACGACAGTTCCGCCGTTACATGGCGGAAGCGGCTTCGAGCAAGGGCAACACCGGCGAGGTGCTGCTTCAGCTTCTCGAGCGTCGCCTCGACAACGTGATCCGCCGCGCGGGTCTCACTCGCACGATCTGGGCGGCGCGACAGATCGTCGCCCACGGGCATGTCCTGGTAAACGGTCGCAAGACCGACCGGGCCAGCTTCCAGGTGCGGGTCGGCACGGTCATCACGCTCAAGCCGGGCATCCACAAGCTCATTCGCGAGAACATGGAGTCGATGGCCGGACACATCGTGCCGGGTTGGATCGAGTTCAACCCCGGCGAGCTGACCATCCGGGTCGTCGCCAATCCGACCTCCGATCAGATCCCCTTCGACGTGAACACCAATCTGATCGTCGAGTTCTACAAGTAAGAGAGCGAGCGTCGCTTCCCGCATGCTGCGCTTCCTGCGTCAGTACAACAAGTGGATCCTCGTGGTCGGTGGCGTTCTGCTGCTGATCACGTTTCTCGTTCCGCAGGCAATCACCGGCCTCGCGGAACGCTCCGGGCAGGGTGGCGGCACCTGGGGTCGCATCGGCGACACCAAGGTCAAGGCCGCCGAACTGCAGCGGGTTCTCGCCGAGATGAGCGTGCTGGACACGCTCGGCGAGGGGATGGTGCCGGTCCCGGGCGCCTCGAAGGACCCGGTCCACTATCTGTTGCTGCTCCACGAGGCCCAGGCTGCCGGACTGGTCGGCGGTCGTGACGACGGACTCCGCACCGCCGATGTGATGGCCCGAAACGCCGGCGACTCCGCCATCACCGTCGACACCGTGCTGGCCATGCTCCAGTCCCGCTCGGGTCAGCCCCGCGGCGTGATTCTCGATGCCCTGGCCAACGTCAACGGCATCCAGCGGCTGGTGAGCCTCTACGAAACCACGCCGCGACTCTCGGATCGACGCCTCCAGCAGGCGGCCTCGTCGATGCTCTCTGCAGTCGATGCCGATCTGGTGGTGCTCGACGCTCGCGTGCTGGCTTCGACTCTGACCGATTTCAGCCCAACCGAGGAAGCCCTTCAGGCCCAGCTCGAGGCGTACGGCGAGTTTCCCCCGCCGACTGTCGCACCGCTCGGCGCGGCTCCCGAGAACGCCTTCGGCTATCGGCTGCCGAACCGGTTGAAGCTCGAGTGGCTGGTGATCCCGGCGGACCAGATTCGACGCAGCGTCGAGTCGAGCGATCAACTCAGCAACATCGAACTCCGCAAGCATCGCGATCGAAATCCCGATCTCTTCCCGCGTCCCAGCGACGGCACCGACAACTTCGATGCCATCCGCGAGATCGTGCGCGACAGCCGCCTCACCCAACTGGTGACGGAGCGGGCTGGTGAGGTCGCGAAGTTCGCCTCGGACCAGCTCCAGCTTCCGCTTCGCGGACTCCCCCGCAAGGGCACCTACTTCACCCTGCCCGAGGATTGGACCCAGCGTCAGCCGTCATTCGAGGCCCTCGGCGAAGCCCTCGCCCAGCAGTTCGCGATGGGGATTCCGACCTACCTG
>Ga0163149_10005466_pt1 | contig 13398 bp, 11 predicted proteins | sample OliLakLV19MP5G1_FD_148604 | JGI IMG/M metagenome (GOLD analysis project Ga0163149, IMG submission 148604) | Freshwater microbial mat bacterial communities from Lake Vanda, McMurdo Dry Valleys, Antarctica - Oligotrophic Lake LV.19.MP5.G1 | ecosystem: Environmental > Aquatic > Freshwater > Lake >...
CTGCATACGTTGCTGAAAATATTTTATTTGTTATGCGGGCAACGGGCTGGAAGGATAAAAATGCTATGCAGCAACGTATGCAGGATGTATTGGAAAAGGTAGGATTGGCGACAAAGGGTTTTAAAATGCCTTTTGAACTTTCAGGAGGGGAGCAGCAGCGCGTTGCTATTGCAAGAGCGTTAGTAAATGATCCTGAGTTGATCATTGCTGATGAGCCCACAGGAAATTTAGATGAAGAGTCATCTGAGGAAATATTGAAATTGTTGTTGGATATAAGTAAAAACGGAAGAGCAATACTTTTTGCAACGCATGATATGCTGCTGTATCGTAAATTTCCTTCAAGAACACTTCGTTGCGAGAACGGCGCTATCGCAGATTCGAAATCAAATTAAGATCCCTCGCCCCTCGACTTCGGTCGGGGTGACTTGCTTGGGATGACATTCACATAATGCGTAGTCAGTTCGAGCTTGTCGAGAACAGTGCGTAAGAAACTAGGCTAAATTAATCCGATTAGTTTTTTTGCAGATTCATTATTAGAGAATAATGAATCTAATAATTGCGCTCTTGCCTGAATATCTTTTTGTTCAAAATATACCGACATCAATTCTTTTATTTTTTCCTGCATTTGTTTTTCGTTTTCTGTAACATGGCATAAACTCTCGAGTCCGGTGTTTTCGACCATTGGCCTGTTAACTATACAGTGCCTTCCGTTATACAATGCCGATAGTAATTTTAGTTTTAATCCCGTGGGTTGGAAGGTGGGTAATATATTTATCTGGGCATTTTGAATGAGCCTGTTTATCTCATCGGTAGAAATATTTTTTTTCAATTCAATATTTCTTTTGCCTTTGGTTAGTTCAATCAGTTCGTTGGAAGGATCATTCCCGGCAATGATCAGTTGAATATCGGGCAGTTCATTGAAAATTTTGTTTACTAAATAAATGGCCGCTGTATTGTTCTCTCCAATTGATAAATTGCCATGGTACAAGGCATAGCTCCCTTTTCCGCTTTGTGTATAAACTTTATCGTTCGCATGGAAAGCTGGAATGTATTGTACGTTTTTATATCGACCTGAAAGTTCAGATGTGTCTTTTGGTGAAATGGCCAATACATGATTCGCTTTTGAAAGAATGGATTCAAATTGTTTAAGTTTTTTAGCCTCATTGGAAAAGTACCTGCGCTTGAAGAAATTCTGTTCCGAACCGGCGAGGCCGGAATAGTAATCATGTTCAATATTATGTGAACGGACAAGTCTGATTTTTTTAGATATAGAAGGATGATCTAAGTAATAGCAGCAATGAAGTCCTTCGAAAAGTATAGGATGTTCATCCGCTGAAATATTTTTAAGTAGTTCTTCTGATTTCCTGGAAACAACTATGAAAGGTAGGTTGTTGAAGAAAAATATTTTATCTTTTTTTCTTTTGTAATATGTTACAGATTTGCAGATTTTATTCAACTCATCCTGTTTTCCACGCCCATATTCAAAAGTATGAAGATGGATCTGTACGCCTAGTGAATGCAGCGCTTTTATTTTGTAAAAAACATCAATTGCTCCACCGTAATTGGCAGGGTAGGGGACATCAAAAGAAACAATATGTAATATTTTATTTTCCAACTTTATTAATTACAGCTATTAATGTTTTTTCTTCTGTGTCCCAATTTAGTTCCATTGCAGCCTTTTCACAATTTTGTCTCCATGTTTTTAGTCTGCTTTCATCTGCAAGCATAAAATTAATTTTTTCAGCAATATGTTTTGGGTCATGGCTGTTAATTATTTCTCCAACATTATAGTGTGTAATGATATTTTTGACTTCAACAAGATTTGAGCCCAATACAGGTGTATGACAATGAATATAATCGAACAATTTGTTAGGCAAACTATAACGATAATTGATGTTTGTGTCCTTATCCAGGGTTAATCCTAAATCGCTATTATGAGTGTATTGCAATAACTCTTGGTAAGGTTTTTTGGGAATAAATTTTATTTTATCATCTAATTTTAAGACTGTACAGTTTTTTTTAAGTGTATTGATCACATCACCACCACCTATAATTAATAATAGTGTATTCTCAATGTATTGCATCGCTTCAACAACTTCTTCGGCACCGCGTTGTATGTTTATTCCAGAACCTTGCAGGATAACAATTTTCTTGTCAGTAGGTAAGCCAAGCTCTGCACGGGTTTTGGAAGGTGATAAAGGTGGGAGCAATGGGATATTTTTTACTACTGAAAATCCAAGGCCATATTTTTTTTTATATAAACCGGCAATAGAATGATTAACAGTAATGATGTTTTTTAATTTGGGGACGATCATTTTTTCCAAGCTTGTCCAGATGCCTTTCTTTAGCGGACTATTTTGTAATTCCGGCACTTCCGTAAAAAATTCATGACTGTCATAAATAATAGGACTACCCTTTATTTTTGTAACAAGATAATTTGCAAGGAGTGTATCCAGATCATTGGAAAAAAGCAATCCCCGTTTTTTAAAAAGTAATAAAAAAAACAGGCGTACGTTATAAAAGAAATAAAACAAGGGTCCTTTGCTAAATAGAAGGGTCATCCTTTTGCAATCGTATGGTCGTTTGTTAAGAGGAATGCTTGTGCTTAGTTTTCTGCCAATAAGTAATACATTGTATCCCATTTTTTGCAATGTGATACAAGTGCGGTGTACGCGCTGATCGGTACTTAAATCATTGATAACGGAAACGTATGCTCTTTGCATGTTTTAAAACTGCTCTAAGATAAGGACTTATACGCGAAACAAAATTTTGTACATTTGGTTTTATGAAGTTAACAGAAAATACATCTTTAAAGCCGCACAATACCTTTGGTATTGATGTAAGAGCGAAAAGCTTTGTTGAAGTTATTTCAGTTGATGAACTCCGGGAGATATACAGCGACAAGCGTTTTAGTGCCGATAGAAAATTGATCCTTGGCGGTGGAAGTAATTTATTATTCACCGGTAACTTTGGTGGGCTCGTCATTAAAAATTCAATTAAGGGTATAGCGTTAATAAGTGAGGATAAAGATTTTTATTATGTAAAAGCTGCAGCAGGAGAGAACTGGCATGAGTTTGTGATGTATTGTGTAAATAGAAATTATGCAGGCCTGGAAAATTTGTCTTTAATACCAGGTAATGTTGGCGCGAGTCCAATGCAAAACATCGGAGCTTATGGAGTAGAGGTGAAGGATGTTTTTTATGAATTGGAAGCTTTCGATGTAAACGAAAAAACAGTAAGAACATTTAATAAAGATCAATGCAAGTTTGGTTACCGTGAAAGTATTTTTAAAAGAGAGGCGAAAGATAAATATGTAATTACATCCGTGACTTACAAATTATGTAAGCAGCCGATATATAATACTTCTTACGGGGCGATCGAGGCTGAATTGGGAAAAATGGGAGTAAAAGAGTTGTCGGTGGCAGCAATTAGTCAGGCGGTATGCAATATTCGCAATAGCAAATTACCTAATCCAAAAGAAATTGGAAATGCGGGAAGTTTTTTCAAAAATCCGGAAGTGTCAAAATTAAAACAAGAAGAATTGCTTAAAGCACATCCAAATATTGTTTCTTATTCCCTTGAGAATGGTAGTGTAAAGCTGGCTGCCGGGTGGTTAATTGAACAGTGCGGTCTTAAAGGATTACGCAGCGGCGATACAGGTGTACATAAAAACCAAGCTTTGGTTTTGGTGAATTACGGAAATGCAAAAGGTCAGGAAATTTATGATCTATCACAAAAAGTCCTTGATGCAGTAAAGGAAAAATTTGGTGTTGAATTGGAAAGGGAAGTAAATATAATCCGCTGATTATTTAAGGTAGTGTTCCTTGATAATATTAATGTGGTGCAGAGTATGGCCCGCGATCATATATACCCACGCCCTTACTGTCATTTCCTGCTGATCGGCTATACCGGTTTTTTTTAATGCTTCTTCATCCAAAGATTTAAAAAGTGAGATGTTCGCGCCGCGTACAAATCCAAATTCATGGGCAAGGTCGTATAAGCTGCGGTTATTAAAATTTCCGTGTTCAACATAAAATGTAGCTTCAATTCCAGGCAACTCTCTTTTATCACCTCTTGCGAAGCGCAAAACGCGGTAACCCACAACACGTTCCGTATCTACAATATGACCAATGACTTCTTTTAAGGTCCATTTTCCCGCAGCATACGAATAAGTTTCTTTATCCTCTTGTACGCTTGATAAAACAGTTTGTACGGTTAATGTTTGTTCTCTAAGCACACGAATAATATCATCTCCTTTTATGAGCCCAATATAGCGCTCATAAAATTCGGGATATTCAGATTTCTGCGGCCTGGTCATGTATATAATTATTAAGCGGTTCCCGTTTTTCTCACTCCTATTGTTTTTTTAGGAGGGCTTTTTTGCATTGGTTTTGCACCTACATTTTTCTTTGCTTTATGAACAGCTGTTTTTGCTTTATCATCCGTTACAGTCTTTGCGATATTTTTGTCATCGCCTTCTTCCTTAGTTTCCTCTATTGTTTTAAGCAGATCGTTTTTCTGTAATAAGTTATACCAATTAATCACTTTGCGAATATCAGAGATATAAACTCTCTCTTTATCATAATCTGCAAAAGCTTCACCGAAATATTTTTTTAATTCATCATCACCCTTTTTAGGATCAGCTGCCGGGCCATAATTTTCTTTATCAGCAATTTTTTGAAGAACATCTTTTAGAGGTACATCATCTCCGGTCGAAAAGATGCTGATCTCTGCAAGAGAACTTACTTTATAATGCGAATATGCCGGCACTCTTTTTTTGTCGATCAATGACTCAGCAATAAATCCGTTTTTTGTCTGGCCCACCACTTTGTATAGTCCGGGCATCCCGCTAATTGAAATAATTCCGTTTAAATCCATGTTCCTTTATTTATATTCTACAAACCTAATAATAAAATGTTAAACTAAATCAAGCTTTAATTATTTTGAAATCACTAATTTATTTATGCTAATATTTTCACCCGAGGTAAGCCGGTAATAATAAATCCCTTCAGGCAAATTGTTCATGTCTAGGTTGAATTGATGTTTGCCTGCAGAAAGTGTGCCGAATACTGAATGTTTAACTTCTTGTCCTATAATATTCAATAGACTTAGGTCTACGGTAGCTTTATCATTCAATGTAAAAACAATTGTAGCTTGTCCGCTGGCCGGGTTAGGGTAGATGTTAACAGAAGAAAATGTTTTGCCTGATAGGACCTGCACTGCAGAAACCGTACCTGAGCCTACCGCTGTTAAGGTATCCCATTTTAATTGTGCATTTTGTGCGCTTGTTTTCATATCAGGTAAACTGTCCCCAGCAAGTAATGCAAAACCAACAACAATAGAATCACCTGCAGTGATTGTAAAGGGGCCGGTGCTAACAGTGTGCATAACGTCTTCTCCACTCCCGCTTGTTCCTGCGGCTGTTCTGTTAGTTGACATCGAATTGTATTTCTCGGAACTTGAATAACCATTGGAGATCTCTATTCCTCCTGCACCGCCAGCAACATTATCAAAAGCGTAATTTAGCGTTGGTGCATTGGAGGAAAGAACTTTAACTCCTCCGTAAATTCCGCCCGTTGCAGTATAGTATACATAGCCTAATTTGTTTGCTGCATCATATCCCGCACGATTGCTCCTATAGGTGACTGCATCAATATCCCAGTCGGCAAATATGCCCGCATAAAGGTTGCTAAGAGTAGTGCCTCCATTATTTTTTATCACATATTTGAACATTACAAATTTGGTATTGCCTGCCGATGCCCATGCATACTCGCTATGATGAACCAATAAGTTCAAAGGAGTTGAGGCAAAGTTATCGTTGAAGCTGCCATCAACATCGAAGTCGGAATGTACGTTTGGAAGTTTTCTTACTCTTACAGTTGAAACAAAATCTGAGTCCGGAGTAGTGCCTGTGCTCCTTGCAGCATCAGAAACTTTTCCAGTATCGCTGCCTATCATCAGTGCAGCTTCATATAAAATGCTGCTTCCATTCTTGTATTTAAACCCAAACCCTTCCTGCTGCGTTTCTTTATTATATCCTATTAGCCCCTTGCTTGTAACAGTTGTTGCAACATCATTGATCGCAATGTTTATGTAATCCACATTTACAGTAAGATCAAAATATTCTACAGTGGTATAATTGCCATCCCTAAGTGTAAGTTTAAAATTAATGACCGAATTCAATGGAGCTGACCCGTTAACCTTTACGAGGAATGGATCAATACTATTGTCTTTATTTGCCATTTTGTTAATTACTCCTAAAGATGCTGTGCCATCTACAATAGTTATGTAGCCTGAAGAATTTATTTCGGTAAGCGTAGCGGTAAGATTTGTTGTGGGCCCGAGGTAATTGGTAAATGTACCGGTCATGTGAATGGTATCACCCGCAACGTAGCTGTCGTCATTGTTGTCGGTATCAGCACGGTTTGTCGTTACTACTGCGGGCCTGCTGGTATCAGTAAGCGCCTTGTACAAATTAACAACGCCCTTGCCTAACCTTTCTTTAAACACAATGTTATTTGCAGCGTAAAGTCTTGCACTGTCAGAGCTAACTCTTAATTGTTCTCCTGCCTGCAGCGCAGTAAAATGAGGGTAATATGACCTAATCAAGGCAGCTGAACCTGAGGCATTAGGGCAAGCCATTGATGTGCCATCCTGGTTTGTGTAACTATTGCCGCTTATAGTTCCATAGATCTGCTGGCCGCCTGTGCAAACATCAACTGAGTATCCGTAATTTGATCCGGCCCACTTAGCATTTGAACTGGTAAGTCCTGCAACGCATATTACATATTTATAACTTGCAGGGTAGAAAAAAGCCGGGCTTGCATTGTTACCTGCGGCGGCAACAACCAATACATTTTTATTTATGGTTGCATAAGTAACAGCATCTAATCCTAAGCTGGTTATAACAGTGCCTCCCCAAGAACAGTTGATCACTTTACAGCCATGATCTGCGCCGTAAACAATTCCCTCGTAAGCTTTCGCAAGCTGGCCGGCAGAATTCGCGATCTTGATAGGCAGTAGTTTACAGTTAAAGCCAATGCCAGCCATTCCGTTGCTGTTATTGGTCCTTGCACCTGCAATTCCGCTAACGTGCACACCATGATCCTGTGCCTGCCATGTTGCGTCATTATCATTCATGCCAAGGTCCCATCCGCGAAAATTATCTATATAACCATCGCCGTCATCATCTGTTCCATTCACAGGATCAGCATAATTGAATTTAATATTGCCGAGGTCGCTGTGTGTGTATTCTATACCCGTATCTGTAATACCTATTACCACATTAGTATCTCCTCTTGCGGTTGTTGTATTTATTCCCCATGCACTGTCTGCACGAAGCTGAGTAATGCTATATTGCTGACTCACGTTTGGGTCGTTTGGAGTGAAAACGGCACATGTTTTAGGCAGCACTTTTAATTCAACATACTCAAACAATCCAAGAGAGTAAAGTATATTGATTACTTTTTCAAGAGAGGTGTTTGACATGTATTGAAACGAGTAGATAAGAGACAAGTCGGCATATTTGTGACCGAGATTATCGCTTTCTCTTTCAGGTTGTGTATGTCTTGGAAATATTTTTTCGAGGTTGTATGCTCCGATCGAACGTAGAAACGTGGTTAATGAAGGATGGTTTTCTATTGTATTTACAGAGCAATCACTTCTGAATTGGGGTTTTACTTTTAAAACAACTGTATTTGATAAATAATCATCTGGTGCAATATTTACGGGCATTGTAAAATAATGATTAGAGTTTTTAAACTCTACTACTTGCTGCGCATTTATTGATGAAAATAAAAGGAAAGCAGATAGAATGGCAGCAGGGTACTTATTTATCATGTTAAGGGAATATATGCTAACGAATATAATGAAAATAAACCTCAAAAACCAATATTTATTTAACCGGTTTTAAGGGGTATGTTTTCTATAAATTGGTAGGTATTTTTTTCATAATCCATGGCACAGCAATAATGCTGTAAGCCATTGGTAACAACTAGATAATTCGACCTGAACTTTAAGTTATAACGCGCTGCCTGGTCGAAAGTATCCTGACTTATTTTAATATCTGGTGATTTACATTCAACAATGATCTCGACAATGCCCGACGTGTTATATACAATAATATCGGCGCGTTTTTTTAAGGTATTGTAAATAAGGGTGATCTCAACACCAACCAGTGATTCGGGATATTTTTTTTCATCAATGAGGTAATGGACAAAATGCTGGCGAACCCATTCTTCGGGAGTAAGAACGACGTATTTTTTTCTTATTCTGTCAAAGATTTGCGTTCTTTGACTATCATTATTACTGTTAAGCTTGAAATTATAGCGTGGTAGATTTAATTCGGGAAACATTGTCACAAAAGTAGTGAAATAGTCATACACAAACACGTGAAAGAGTTTAATCAGATATTAGCCGATCTTAAGAAAAAAGTATACCACCCTGTTTATTTTTTAATGGGTGAAGAGCCTTATTTTATTGATGCAATTACTGATTATATTGAGAACAATGTGTTGGATGAAAATGAAAAAGAGTTCAATCAAACAGTACTTTACGGAAGGGATACAGATGCATTAACTATTATAGCCAATGCAAAGCGTTTTCCTATGATGGCCAATCACCAGGTGGTGATAGTAAAGGAAGCGCAGAATGTAAAAGACATTGCGGGTAAAGGAAAAGAAGACGGAGATAAAGGCAAGAGTCCATTCCAGGCTTATATTGAAAATCCGCAAAAGTCGACAGTATTGTTGATATGTTATAAGTACAAAACAATTGATAAACGAACCTCATTGGCAAAAGTGATCGCGAAAAACGCGGTGTTGTTCGAGTCAAAAAAAATGTATGATAACCAGCTGCCCGACTGGATCACAACCTATTTAAAAGGAGAAGGTTATACCATTGAGCCAAGAGCTTCTGTTTTGTTAACGGAATGTTTGGGAAATGATCTGAGTAAAATAGCGAATGAATTGGATAAATTAATGATCAATATTCCGGAGAAATCGGAAATCACCGCAGATCATATTCAAAAAAACATTGGTATAAGTAAAGATTATAATACGTTTGAATTGCAGGCGGCACTGGGAAAAAAAGATGTATTAAAAGCGAACCGCATTGTAAATTATTTTTCTGCAAGTCCTAAGGATCATCCGCTTGTGGTTACATTAAGTACTTTGTATGGTTACTTCGCGAAAATTTTAACCTATCATTCGTTGGCAGATAAGTCGAAGAACAATGCTGCTGCGGCAATGGGGGTGCATCCATTTTTTGTGGGTGATTATGAAAAAGCCGCTAAGAGTTATTCCATGGGAAAACTAAAAAATATTTTTGCGGAGCTGCGTGAGTATGATCTTAAATCAAAAGGTGTGGATAGTGCCGGAACACCTGATGGGGAATTGTTAAAGGAATTGGTATTTAAGATTTTGCATTGAGGTTGAAGGGTTTTGTCGCTTACCCAATAAATATTCATAAACAGGTCCGATGAAATATAAGTTGAGTCAACTTATTCTTTTTGCAATCATCTTTTTTAATACTTCATTTTTTTTAATTTATGGAATTCTAAAATTGTGTGGCATCCAACTTTCGGACCATTTTTTTAATGACCCCAACACTCTTTACCGTGATATTAAGCCGATACAAATAATGTGGGATTTCTTTAGTTTGAAAAAGGGTTATGTTGTACTTATCGCTATAGGACAAATAATTTCCGGAATTTCAATAATTTTCAAAAGAACTAGGTTTGTTGGGACAATCTTGTACTTATTTATAGCGACAAATATTTTGGCTATAAATATATTTTTTGAAATGGGGATGAGAACTTTTACTGTGAGCGCAGTATGCTTTGTAAACTGTTTTGTACTGTTATACTTTGAGAAGCATAAGTTGAAATTGTCACTTGATTTGAAGGGGTGAGGCCGTTTATTTTTTCTTAACAATCGCCGTATCCATCTCACACTTCATTCCCTTTTTCATTTTACAGCAGTCGTCCATTTTCATGCTTTCTTCTTTTCCTTTGCAGCAATCCATTGTTCCATTTTCCATACAGCCTTCATTCATTTTGCAGCAATCACCGCCACGCATTTCCATACGCATCATTTTGTGCGGGCCGTTCCTATGATGGAACATTTTCTTGTCGCATCCTTCACCATTAATTATTACTTCTCTTTCCTGACGCATGCCGCCATGGCAGCCGCCAATAACACATCTTATACCGCAGCATAATATACAGCCTAGTGACAATACAATTACAAACCAGGAAATAACACTATGAAAAACTCCGAGATTATCTTTTTTAGTTTGTGCCAGTAAAAACATTCCGGCGGTTAATGAAATAAGAAGTGCGGCAATGCCAATGCATGTATGTCCCATTAGGTTTGGTTTTGGTTTAAAATAAAATTACTTATAAATAAGGTAGGAGATTGTTAAAAAACATTAAAAGAAGTTGACCGGTGTATCAGTTCACAATCGACAAGCTCAGTGTGACTGACAAATGGGACTTCAATGGGGCATTTATTAAAATTTAACCTGCAGCGAAAAATAAAAATTTCTGGCATCGGAAGGAAGAATGCCCGGGCCAGGGTATCCATCGGCCCGGCGGGTGAAGTAACGATTATCGGTAAGGTTGTTGATGCCCGTTGATGCTGTGATAAATTTCCAGGTATATTCTGCTGATAGATCCATTACAAAATAGGACGGAACGATACCGCCAACTGCATCATAAGTTGAAATTGCATTTGTGGCGTCTGAAAACTGCTCACTGGTGTATGAGTATTGATAGGATACTCCCCATTTTTTTCTTTTCCAGGCAATACCTGTTCTGTAAATAAATTTAGGGACCATTTCTACTTTGTTTCCTTCAACAGCATTGTCGCTGCTGTTAATGTAAGCTGCATTTACCCACGAAAAATTATTAAAAATAAGCACCTTTGATTTTTTTTCACCGAACATCCATTTCCAGATATCGACCTCTGCAAGTGCTTCTATACCTGCGCTGCGGGAGTCGGATATATTGGTACGAAGGCGGTAAACATTATAAGTAACTTCATCTGATTTTAAAACAGTACCAATCCTGTCGTTGTATTTTAAATAAAAACTGGTTACATCATAAGAGATAATGTTTTTCCAATTGCCTCTTATGCCCAGGTCGGAAGTGTAACCAGTTTCATCATTTAAATTTTTATCAACGCGGATGTTCGGATTGGTAACACGCATATCACTAAAACCAATGGCGCGGTAGTTTTGAGAGAAGTTTGCATAAACTTCTACTGATTTTGTTGGTTTATAGCTAAGGCCAATACCACTCAATATAAAGGATCTTTTGCGGCCGATGTTTTCGTTAATTACTTCTTTGAAAATAATATTGCCCGCAAGATCGTTTTCTATGTTATTATAATTCCCATTGGCTTTTGTAGAAATATTTTCGAAACGAATTCCCGGCGTTATGTTTAGTTTGGAATTAACCTGAAAAATATTTTCTACAAACAAAGCAATGTTTTGGCTCGGAAAATTATAAGCAGAATAGTCTTCATTCTCAATATCGCCAAATAGAAAATCTTTTTTGTCACCGCTCGCTGCATCATTGCCCATGCCTTGTTTCCTGTCGGTAATGCCTTTGTAGTAGCGTGCTCCAAACAATAGAATTGATGGATTACTTTTGATCGTGTAATTATACATCGCACGCGTTTCATTTCCCCAGTTGGTATACTTATCTATCCACAGATCGCGAAGACCCATTGCATCCGGGCGATTAATATTGTTAAGAATTCCAAGCGCGCTTCTGCTTGCATTTAAACCAAAAAAGCGAGTATTGAATTTTATTTTATCGGACAAGGTATAATTGGCAGTAACAGCAGCAAGGTTCCATTTTACTTTAAACCAGTTACGTTCGCGAACCGATTGCTGTGGATCTTTTTTATACATAGCATCTGTAAGTCCGCCGGGTTGCTGCGCTATATAATACATGTAAGTGTACTCGGTATTTATTTCCAGTTTTTTATTCACAGCGTAAGCAACAGCAGCGTGAGCAACTTTTACATCGAAAGAAGAATTGGGTCTCCATCCTTTGCCTGTTTTGTTCTCGAAAAAAGTATAATAATTTAATTTGTTTTTGCATGTTGTTCCGCCAACGCTATTGAACGTATTGAACAATCCAAATGAACCAATTGTATTTCGTGACAGCACTTCTAATTGCTTGTCGGGATTTCCCTTTTTTAATTTAAAATTTATAAACCCTCCGAATTGTGGTCCAAACTGCAATGAAGACGCGCCCCGAATAACCTCAACTCTTTCCAATGCTTCTGCTGGTGGGGCATAATATGCGTCAGGGTAGCCTAACGCATCGGCACTCATGTCATAACCATTTTGCCTTGTGTTAAAATTTGCGACACGATTTGGGTTCATTCCTCTTCCGCCAATTCCTAGTTGAATTCCTGCGCCATCATTTTCATGAATGTTTAGCCCGGAAATTTTCGAATAAATTTGACGGCTATTATTGGTTGCTGTGTTACCTATCACATTGTCCATTAAAATTACTTCACTTTTTTTGCCGGCGTAAATGCCAAAGTCTTCCACATTTTTCAGGTGATTGACCCCGAAATTATTTTTTTCACTACCAATAATTTCAACAGTGTCAAGTCTTACCTGAGAGCTGTCCATTTTAATGTTAACCATAACTGTTTTTCCTGGTTCAACAGTTACTTTTTTGCCTTCACTTTTGCAGCCAACGCAGGTGATGAGTAATAAATAATTTCCGGGAACAATGTTGGTTAATTCGAATTCTCCTTTATTATCAGTGGTGGTGAAGTAAGATTCGTTGTTAAGGGCAACAAGAGCGTTTTGTAGTGGTTTGGAGTTGTTTGTGACAGTTCCTTTTACAGAGCCATTTTGACTGTATAAGCAGCAGTAGAATAAAACAAAAATGAAAGTTAATTTATTTTTTATCAGACGCATAGCAAATTATCTCCCCGCAATAACATTAGCATTTTGTTCGAATGGAAGTACCCAGGTTTTGTGACTTAAATTAATTGGTTCTTTTGCCAGGTCAACATTTTCATCAATGAACGGCCTGCTGCCGCTGCCATTCAGTGTTACAAAACTTTGAGCTCTTACCTGCGGATCTTCGTATCCTTTTGATTTAAAATCTTCAGCGAGAAAATGCGCGAATTGCAGGATCATATCGGGTTGCGTGCTCATCATTTTTTCCTGTTGCTTGGTTAAATAGCCACAGGCTCCCAATTCACTTTCTTTACCGCTTTTAGCATCCTTCACATAAAAAAAAGTGGTGCCGGCTTTTTCCATTAGCATTACACGCCATGAAAAACGATAGCCTTCTTCGGTCCAGAAAAGTTTGCCGGGATAAAGTAGATAACGAAAAGGCAAAAGCAATTGCACAATAAAAAATGC
>Ga0163149_10005470_pt1 | contig 13390 bp, 12 predicted proteins | sample OliLakLV19MP5G1_FD_148604 | JGI IMG/M metagenome (GOLD analysis project Ga0163149, IMG submission 148604) | Freshwater microbial mat bacterial communities from Lake Vanda, McMurdo Dry Valleys, Antarctica - Oligotrophic Lake LV.19.MP5.G1 | ecosystem: Environmental > Aquatic > Freshwater > Lake >...
TTGTACGGTACACCGCGAATCACTTTCATATCAATACTTTCGTTGATTTCTGCAATTTCTCGGCTGATGGTTTTTACCAATTTTTCTTTGCTCATTTTGATAGTTTTACGTTGCTAGTTTAAAGTTTTTATTTGTCTCTTGATAAAATGATTATAAGTGAACGGTAGTTCACTCGCAAATAAAACTGTGGAGAACTCTTGGGATTAGGGCGGAATGGCTACCAATGAGATAAAATTAGCTTACATTTCATGGGGAAAAATGTGTCCGAACACCCATACACAAAATTTATTCTTTTGAGTAAATTACTGTGTGGGTATTTTTTTTAAGAGATTTGTTTTTACAGCCTCCCTAAAACATTATAAGTGTTGTGATATTTCTCTTTCGTATATTTCTACTTTTGAGTATTCTTATTCAACTCCAATTTCATCAAGCCCTTGGAGACTCAGGGGTCATGAAACTCTCCCTTTTCCCTTTCTTCAAATTTGCTACAATGACAGTTCAGTAATCAAATATTCATTATGTCTACAATCAAAAATAACATTTGGGGAATCGGGTTTGTTGTCGTGCTTGGCGGAGCCCTGCTCGCTATGGCGCTCGCGAGCAGAAATACAAATCTTCCCTTACCTACAGGCACCGCACAGGAATCAGCCACTTTTACCGTAAAAGCGGGTGACAATGTAAAGGGTGCACAGAATCCAAAAGTTACCCTAGTTGAGTTTAGTGACTTCCAGTGCCCAGCATGTAAGGCATACTCAGGAGTGCTATCTGGGCTTCCAAGCTTGTATCCTAATGATCTTCAAATTGTTCATAAACATTTTCCGCTAAAATCTATTCACTACCGTGCTCAGGCGGCAGCGCAGGCATCTCAATCCGCGGGAATTCAAGGTAAGTTCTGGGAGATGAGTAAGGCCCTATATGACAATCAAGAAGTTTGGTCAAAACAAACAGGAACAGAAACATTCGAAAAATATGCTCAGGAGATTGGACTTGATGTAGCGAAGTTTAAAGCTGACTACAGTTCTGACTTTGTGAAAGATGCTATTAACGCAGAGATTAAGGAAGGGATTGACCTCAACGTCAACGGTACCCCCACCATGTACCTAAATGGAAAGAAAATTTCGAATCCAAACAGCCTCGACGAATTCAAAAAACTCATAGATGATGAAATTGCAAAGGTTGGCAACGTAGTTGTGCAGTAACATGGAGAAAACCGTACCAAACTGGATACCAGTCGCAATACTCATCATTGCCTTCCTTGGGTTTTTTGATGCCGTCTACCTCACCGCAAACCACTTTATTGGCGCTTCTGTTCCCTGCTTTGAGACGGGGGGGTGCGACAAAGTGACCACAAGCTCATACTCCAAAATCCTCGGCATACCCGTAGCGCTTCTCGGGGCCCTCTACTACCTCAGCGTTATCGGGCTTGGCATGCACCTCGTGCAGAAGAGGCGCTTTATAACATTCAAACTCTTACACTTCTTTACATATTTCGGTTTTGGATTTAGCATGTGGTTTGTGTATGTGCAGGCAGAAATCATAGGTGCGTGGTGCGTTTACTGCCTCCTTTCAGCACTCTCCTCTACTCTTTTGTTTATCCTCTCAAGTGTAGGATTCCACCGTAATGCACCGGCTGAAGTGAGCGGGGTGTAAAAAAGTCAGAGAAGTGAATCTCCATGAGCTCCATCGCTATTGTTTTTAAAAATAGAAAGGGTTTAATTCTGAAGCTTTTTCTAATAGAAACCCCCCTGCAGCAAATTTGCCACAAGGGGGTTAAAAAAACTTCTACGCCAATTACTTCTTTTCGTCTGCGCTTGCTGTCGGAGCAGACGAAACTTCAGCCTTTTAAATTTGGCTGAAAATACATAATTTTAGCTATCGGGTTTTTTATGTTACTTCTTTGCTATCTCAGAGTAGTTAGCCCAACAATGAGATGATGCAAGCCATGGACGAGCACCCTGCTTATCATAAAGGTATTCAGCATAAGCCATGTTCCCTTCAAGCGTGTGAATGTTGAATCCAAGCTTCTTTGAATCATCAAGATGGTATCCCTCGTTGATTTGCATCACTCCAACGTCTGCTGGAGTAAGAACGCCTCGAAGAACGGTGCCATCCTTGTTTGTGTGTCTAAAATGAGACTCACAGCGTGCAATGTCGATAAGAATTGGTTTGTCAGCAAAATACTGTGACACCTTCTCCTTAACGGTTGTGGTCTTAACTTCAACGATGGGCTGTGTTTTCACAGTATCAGACTGAAGTATTCGAGCAGGAGTTCCCATAGTGTTAAATCCGGAAACAAGAGCCAGAAGACCTACGGTAGTTAGATTTAAAATACGGTGTAAGGTTACGAGTAATTCTGGAGTGGCGGTATAAAAACAAAATTCCAGCACATGACTGGAACCAACACATAGTATCAGGTTTGAGAAAGTATGTCAAGCTTTTCAGCGCCTCGGACACCGATTGTATCCATATATTAAGCCATATCCCGCTTTGTTTGATAAGACCATATTTTTGCACTTTTGTACAATATTATTAAAATTTTGAGCTTTTCTAATTTAGTGGTCTATTTTGCTCAAACCTTTACAAAAAAGAGTGTATTTTGGGACAAAAATACCTCCACTTTGAAGTTGGTAACCTCAAAATCCCTTATCAAAAAATAGTATGCAAAAAAAATCACCGTAGTAATTGCTTACCTTGGTGACTTTTCTCTAACTAGAGTACTAAGCCGACTGAGGGGATGTGAGGAGGCATAAATCCTGAAGATGAGCCCGCCTGCATCATACCCTTTGAAGTCTGCATAGCAAACTGTAGAGTGGAAAAGAGCGCGAGGAGGGTATCTTCAATCCCGGAAAACACTTTCGGGATTAGGAACTTGAGCACAATAATGAGCAAACCCAGGCCCACGACGCGTAATATTTTCATACGATTACGGTTGAGGGAGACTGGAAGCTATAGCGGACTAGGCTACAGCATTGCTCTAATTGAGCTGCCCCCCTCTTAACTAGAAGCTAGTAGCTAGTAGCTAGTTAAGAATGGAGGTTCCGAAGAATTTTCAAGGTTCTATGACTATTATATATCACGATTATGGGAAAAATGCAAGGAGAAAAATAGTTTTAGATCGTTAAAGCTAAGTGGGTATAAATTGAGGCACCATTCTTTTTTTCTGATTTGCTTGAAAATCTAAACTGCAGCTCTGAAAACTGAGACTTCCTATTCATTTCAACTCTCGGCCATTGCCACCAACGCACCCTACACTATCTCCATCATTTTCTCTTTACACGCATCCGAACAAAAGAGTCCTTGCTCATTGCTACACGGAGTACAAATGAGAAAGTGCTTGTTGCAGAGTTTGTTTTTACAGTTTACATAATGCTCCGTACTCGCATCGCAGAGATCGCATGTTGCTACCACCGTGTGGTTGTCTGCACCATCGAAGTCCATTGCCACACGATTGTCGAACACATAAAGCTTTCCTTTAAATGCCTTATTTGGATATTTTTCCATATAGGTCACGATGCCATGTTCGAGCTGATATACATCTTCAAACCCCTCTTTTATCAAATAGCCTGAAGCTTTTTCGCACCTGACTCCTCCCGTACACACAGTAAGCACCTTTTTATTCTTGAGCTCTGTGAGACCTTTCACTGCACTCTTGAGGTCACGGAAATTATCCATACCAGGATTTATCGAGTTTTCAAAATGTCCGATTTTATACTCATAGTCATTGCGCATGTCGACAATGGTAAACTCTTCACCTTTTTCAATCCATGACTGCAAATCGTCCGCTGAAAGATGCTTTCCTGTCGTTTCCCATGGCTTTACATCCTCATCTTCGAGGTGGCCGCTCACTATTTCTGTACGATATTTTACTTTGAGTTTCGGGAATGATGTTCCATCCCCCACACTTCGCTTAATATTAATATCGGCAAACCGAGGGTCTGCGGTAAGGACAGCGGAATACTTTGCAATGGCTTCTTTGGTACCTTCAACGGTACCGTTCATACCTTCGTCAGCAATGAGGATTCTCCCTTTGAGTCCAAGGCGCTCACAGAGCGCACGCTGGGCTTCTACCAGCTTTTTTGCGTCTTCAAGCGGGGTATATTTGTAATAGAGGATAATTTCAAACATAGTATTGCGTATTATTTTACGCAGGGAGGGATAGAGTCACCGTAGTCCTTGCGCACTGATTCGACTAGGATATCAAAAATATTGCCAAGTTCAACCATCCGTTTCTGCCCGACTATCTCCATCATCGCTTCTGCCTTTCCCTCGACAAAGATGAATGATTTCCTCGTCAGCACTTTTCCTTTTGCAGTAAGGTGCAAATTGTGCTCTTTTCTGTTGTTGCTATTGGTGGTCAGTGCTACAAATGCCATTTTCTCGAGCACATCAATATGGCGCGATACTGCAGCCTGTGTGGTCTCTTGGATACACGCAATCTTCTTTTGAGAAATACCAGGGCTTTTTGCGATTACTGAGAGCATACGAAACTGCGAGAAGCTAATCGCAAACCGACTGTGAAGCTCGCGATCAAGGAGCTTATCCGCAAGAAACATAAATTTATGAATCTTGAGCATTGGACTTTCTTCGAGATTCATGGTTTTTTTCATACAAGTAAAACTAGACGGGTGTACTATTTTGACGGTACGGTCACGCGGATCGTTTCGCCATTTTTCACACCGCTTATGATTTCTACATTCCCGTTGTTTCCAATGAGCCCGGTAATGACTGTCACTTTCTCGAGAGTATTCTTCTCACCGATAACCTTTTGAACACTGAATGTTTCTCCATCTTGCGTTACCGAATACAGAGGCACTTTGAGCACTTGTTTCTTTTCTGCAGTTTTTATTTTGAGGTTCGCAGTCAGTCCGCTTTTAATATTTTCCCCATCGCCATCAAGACTCACTTTTACTTTGTAGTTCACCACATTATCCACGATTGTTTCTGCTGGATCTATGTACAAAACTTTTCCCGTATACATTTTTCCTGGAAATGCATCGAAAGAAACCTCAACGAGGTTACCTACTGCAACCTTGCCAATATTCACTTCAGATACGTTAGCTTCAATCTCAAGATTCTTATCAGAAATAACTCCAATCAGCACAGCATTTGCCGTTATGATTTCACCCACCTTTGCGTCTTGCTTTGTCACTAAACCACTTATTGGTGATCGAATGATAGTCTTTGCAATTTGTGCGTCTATCGATGCGAGATCTGCTTTGACAGAATCCACACGAGCTTGCGCGCTCGCTACTTCATCAAATTGATTGTTGGTTATGGTTGTTTGGGTAGGAGCGGCCGAAATCTTTTCTTTTGCCAACAATAGATTACTGATTGCAGTGCCAACATTTGTGCGAGCAATCGAAACGGTCTGCTTGTATCCATCAACTGTTGCTTGATAGCGAAACTCTGATGCTTGTACACTATTGGTGACATACGCTACCTGATTGAGGAACGTTTTAATTCTATTGAGATTTGATTCTGCAGTAACTACATATGGATTAATGTCGGAAGCGGTATCAATAGTCAGCAAGCTTGTATTCCAGTCTATTAGGAGGCGTTCGAGTGTATACCGCTCAGAGCTGAGAGCAAGCGCAGTAGTATTATCGATGGGGAAATTGTACTCTGTTGCACCGTCTTTAAATGAGAACTGAATGTAAGTAGTGCTTTGGCGCGGGTTTTTGAAAAATTGATCAACGTTGTTACGGAGTGCGTCGTCCGCTTTTGAATAGGAGTCTTTAACTCTTGAAATCGCATTTGATCGTGCGTCATCGAAGCTGTCAGTACTGGTACGCCTACTTTTACTGAGCGCTACCTCAGCTTCAGCCAAGTTTGCCGTAAATTTTGCGCGATTCGCAGAGAGCTCACTTGCATCAAGTGACGCAATGATTTGACCCTCTGTTACACGGTCACCTACCGCAACAGGCGCAGATACTACTCGCCCACCCTTGTCAAAACCCAATGAAAGATCTTTCACTGCAACGGTTTTCCCTGTCACTGAGACCTCTTCTACGATATCACCAAAAGATACGGTGACATTTTCAACAACAGGAGATTTCCCCTTTGCCACATACACTCCGACGACGATGAGCAAAAGCACTAAGAGCGCGGTCTTTGGTCTTGATGTGATAGCTGTAAATAGTGAGGTGATTTTTTCTTTCATAGTTTTGGTAAGTTATTTGGTATTAATAGTATCCGAAACAATTTCTCCGTCGGCGAGCGTGATGGTCCGATGAGTTCTTTTGGCATACTCTGGCTCGTGAGTCACCATGACGATGGTCTGCCCCTCATTATTTAATTCTATAAAAGCATTGAGTACCACCTCGGAGGTTTCAGAGTCGAGGTTTGCAGTAGGCTCGTCGGCAAATATAATTTTTGGTTTGTGAGCGATTGCGCGTGCGATTGAAACTCGCTGTTGCTGACCCCCAGAGAGCTGACTTGGGAGATTGCCGTACTTGCCCGCAAGTCCAATGCGCTCGAGGGAAAGGTTTGCTTGTATTTCTGCCTCAGCCAAAGACATACCTTTCATAAGCAGAGGGATCATGACATTTTCTGACGCAGTGAGCTCTGGGATGAGTGCATAGTCTTGAAAAATATACCCGAGCTCAGTGAGGCGCATGGTAGTGCGATCTTCGTTTGAAAGTGCCGTAGCGTCCACGCCATCAACATATACCTGACCTCCTGTTGGTTGATCGAGGAGTCCGAGCTGATAGAGCAGAGTAGATTTTCCAGAGCCCGAACGACCGGTAATAGCTACAAACTGCCCTTGCGGTATTTCAAACGAAAGGTTATTCAGCGCAATGAGCTCTGAGTCCCCACTTTCAAATTTTTTCAGTAAATTGAGTGATTTGATCATGCTATTTTCTTCCTAAGATTGCATCGAGCGTATTTTGCTTCACCACTATCCTCGCAGGAATATAACCCGCAATCAAGGTTGCAATCATAAGCAGAGCTGCGCGGATGAGAGTATTCGAAAGTTCGGCGACCAATATACCATCACTAAACGGAAACTTCACTGGGTTTACTTCGATGTACGGAACGAGGAATCCATAGAGGACCAAGAGTCCAAGTGCAATACCTACCCCAGCATAAAACACTGACTGCAATACGTACGCAAATTCAACTGCGGTCGCATGAATGCCAATGCCTTTCAAAATTCCAATATATTTTCTGCGGGTGATTGCGTTTACAAAGATCACGATAAAGATGGTGATTGACGCGACCACGAGCCCGATAGAGCCGACTACATTCCCGAGGATGCCAAAGGTATTTTTAATATCAATCAGAAAACTTGGAATAGCTTCGTCTGCTGTTTGGACAGTAGCCACTTCCCCAACCTTGCTTGCAAGTAAAATATTTTTCACAAAGGTTGGGTCTACGCCGGGCTTCAGTTTGACCGCAATTTCCCCTACATTAAAGTCAGTTCTTCCTGTGAGAGAGCGCAACGTAGAATCAAGCATTACAATGCGCTGATCGAGAATACCACTGCGACTCCTAACCACACCTTTGATGGTCACCTCTTTTTGCACTGTGCCAATCGTTAGACGCACCTTGTCCCCCACTTTTACATTCGTAAGAAGTGTTAGTCCTGGCGCCTCTGCAGTGACATATTTTTTGAGCAAATTCGAACCCACAAGAATAGAGTCTACGTCTGAGGCGGTAAGGTAGTTACCTTCCACTACTTTCGTTGAGAGCTTAGTCACAGCCTCCTCTTCTACTGGATTTACTCCGGAAACCTGACCACTAGCGCTATTTGGATCATCAGTAAGCCTTAGTCTTGTCTTATAATTTGCCTCAAGCTTTCCACCGTCGAGTACGCGTGCAGAGACAGCATCTGTCCACGGCAAATCTTTTACGATTTGTATTACAGAAGGACTATTTTCTATGAAATCTTTTTTCGGAAGTGTAGAGATAAGCACATCCCCCGCGTAGGCGCTTTTAAACACGTCTGTTGACCCTTGAATAAGTCCAACAAGCACACCACGCACCACAACAAGATTGAGAAACGTCAGCATCATCACGAAAATGATGAGCCCAGTTGTTGCAGCAGATGAGCGCTTGACCTGGCGGATGGCCAAAAACCAACCAACTCGAAGGGATGTGAAAAAGGTGTTAATTCGTTTCTTCAATCTGGACATACTTTGTGGGTTCAATTATCACGAAATATACTTGATTAGTCAAGGATAACAAAGGTGGTTGGAGTGCGTAGGCTCACCTTTCCTGCACTATGCAAAACGAATTTTGTGAATTGAAAGTAATGTGAGAACTGAATCAAGTGGTCATTTTGTAAAATAAAAATGTGGCACAGTTTCCTGTGCCACATTATTCCTTAACTTTAGTTGATATTCGATTTAATCCACTCTGCAACTTCATCTTGAGGTAATTCTTTTTGAGTCCGCGCGTTCATATCCTTTACTTGCGCAACTCTTTTTTCTCCTTCGTTGGAACCAATGATAACTACGAAGGGAAACTCTTGTCTAACAGCGTAATTAAGCTGACCCTTAAGAAGTGGTTCTTTGCCCAAGTACAGTTCAGTCGATACTCCAGCACGTCTAAGTGAGGAAGCTACTGATTGTGCTGAAAGTTCCCAGTTCTTATCAAAATTGAGAACGAGAACCTTTGCAAGTGTTTTTGATTTCTTCACCAGTTCGAGCTTTTCCATGGCAGCGAATAAGCGATCAACCCCCACAGATGCTCCTGTTGCGTGAATTGGATCAGATCCAAACCGTTCAACAAGATCGTCATATCTGCCTCCAGAAAAGACACTTCCAATCGAAGGCAGATCTGTCAGAACTGTTTCAAATACTGGACCAGTGTAGTACCCAAGCCCTCTCGCGATCGACAGATCAATCGTCCAATTTGCTTCAGGTATTTTCATAGCCTTAAGAGAAGAAGCTATCGAGATCAATTCCTCCACTCCAGCAATTGCTGTAGGAGAGTTTTGCATGAGTGACTTCACTCTCATGAGTGTTTCATTCGAGTTTGAAGACCTCATGTCAAGAAAAGCCTTGACAGCGCTAATCTGTCTATCGTTTAACGAAAGTGATTCTTTCATCTCGGCGGAAACTGTTCGAAAGTCTACTTTGTCCAGTTTATCGATGAGTCGGAGCACGCCAGCAGTTTTCTTACTGTCGAATGCCGCGTACTCTGACAAACCGTTCAAAATCTTTCGGTTGTTTATCTTGATGAGAAAATTCGTAAATCCGAGAGCCGACATGGTCTCATACATAATCGCCACAATCTCTGCATCTGCCGTTGCACTACTTGCACCTACGATATCAGCATCGAATTGCACGAATTCTCGAAATCTTCCTGCCTGTGGTTTTTCTCCGCGCCAAACCTTTCCGGTTTGATAGCGTTTGAAAGGTTTTTCTATCCGGCTTCCGTATTGTGCGATTACTCGCGCAAGGGGAACTGTCAGATCAAAGCGAAGTGCCATAGAATCTTCATTTTCAGAATTTCTCTGACCAACACTAAAGATGTTTTTAGTGAAGTTTGGATCGCCTCCAGTAAGCACTTCATCAAGTTCAAGTCCTGGTGTATCAAGGGGCAAGAAAGCGAAAGTTTCAAAAACACGACGGATAGTATCGAACATGCCCTGCCGTGGAACCATATCTTCAGGTAAATAATCGCGAGTACCTGAAACGAGCCTTGGGGTAATTGACATGGTTGTATTCTCTCCGTTTTTAGTAATTGATAACCTCGGTTAACCTGTTAAATTTGTATCATATAATTTGATTTACGTCTATAAAAACACTACCGCACATATTACTGTGCGGTAGATACAATTCCAGACTTCTAAGGATGGTACTCCTTAGGATAATATCCTTTGTAGGGTTTTGTCATGATTACTCTCTGTCGTGAATCGTTATACTGATACACGGTTTTAAAACCATGCTTATCGTACATTGCATACGTTCCACTAGGAGGATTCCTCATCACCCTTGCAACACCAACCGAAAGTCCCTTTCGTTTGAAGTCTCGAAGTCTGAGATCAATAAGCTCTAAAGCAATTCCTTGCAAACGAAAACCAGGATGTACACCGATATCATCTTGATATGCAACGGTGGCTACGTCTGGATAATCATTGAAAAAAATATCTGCAAAACCAGGAGCATGTAATTTATCTTCTAACTGTTGAGGTGTTGCCGCATAACCCCAAGCGAATCCGATAACCATAGCTCCGGTCGTGACAGCAACCCAACACGTTGAATCAGCCGTGAGTTCACTTTCAAGACTATTTTTGACCATTTCTACAGGCCAGGAGTCTTCTACAACCTGGCCACAATGCATAAAATTATGCATTGCAAGTTCTGGTTCAGCGGAAATGCCCCACTCCTTACCACACTTAGAACACTTCTTCCACTCGTCCCATGGATCTGTAGCAAATGCTGCCCGGTAGCACTTGATGAGACTGGGCAAATAGCTGGTGTGCTGTTTTAAATCGAAGGCAAAGTAAGTCGGCTTGATACTCATGGTGATACCTCCTTCAAGAATGTAACTCGTGAGCTCCTCTGTCAATTATCCTATGCTGTTTACAGAATTTGTCAAGTACCTTATTTATTATGAAATAGTCCTTAGAACCTTCCTTGCTTTCTCAATTTCTAGATTAAGCTGCTTATCCTTGCTCCAAAAAGCGATTGTTTTGCGAACTTGAGCATATATTTTCTTAGTTTCTTTTCCAAGATGACTTATATTTCGAAAATCTAGTGCTTGGCAGGCGGAAAGCAATTCTATTGCCAGTACATATTCAACATTTTCAATAATAGAAACTGACTTTCTTACTGCAATCGTCCCCATGCTGACATGATCCTCTTGATTAGCTGAGGTCGGAATAGAATCAACAGATGCTGGATGCTCAAGGACTTTATTTTCTGAAACCAAAGCGGCCGCGGTATATTGAGCAATCATAAGACCGCTATGAAGACCTCCTTTTTCTTCTGATATTAAATAGGCAGGAAGTCCTGCATTAGTAGCCGGGTCCACCAACTTTGCAGTCCTTCGTTCTGAAATGTTGCCGAGCTCTGATATGGCTATTCCAAGTGAATCAAAGGCGATGGCAATAGGTTCGCCATGGAAATTACCACCAGAAAGAGCTTCATTTCTATCTGCAAAAATAATTGGATTATCAGTAACAGAGTTTATTTCAATTGTTAGAACTTTTTCAACATGAGCCAATGTATCAAATATCGCTCCATGAACTTGTGGCGTACAGCGTAATGAGTATGAATCTTGAACTCGATCATTCATTGAATCAACAAGTTTTGAACCCGCAATAAGGTTTCGAACTCTTCCTGCTGTATATTGCTGACCGAAATGAGGACGTAAATCATGAATTCTTTTATCAAAAGCTGCAGAAGCACCGCACACTGCTTCCAAGGTAAGGGCACAGGTAATATCCGCAAGGTAACTAAGGCGCTTTGCCTTCACCATAGCAATGGCAGCAATTCCTGTCATAACCGAAGTTCCGTTATTAAAGGCCAAACCCTCCTTAGCTGCGAAAGTTATTGGTGAAAGATTATATTTTTTAAGGATAGAAAGAGACGGGACAATCTTATCCCTACTCACCACATGTCCTTCGCCCATAAGCACTAAGGCAATGTGGGAAAGTGGCGCTAGATCCCCTGACGATCCAACCGATCCTTTTGAGGGCACCGCTGGAGTTATATCGTTGTTAATAAGAGCGCACAACAAATCAAGAAGCTCTAATCTAACTCCAGAGTATCCTTGCGCAAGAGAGTTCAAACGAACAAGCATCGCGGCTCGAACTTCCTCAGCAGAAAGAAGATTACCAACACCTGCAGCATGACTGCGAATAAGGTTTTTTTGAAGTTCTGCAGTGTGATCAGCAGAAATAATCTTGTTTTTAAAACTTCCGAATCCAGTGGTAATGCCGTATACAACTCGCTCGTCTTTAATCATTCCTTCCACAATCTTTCTTGAAGCAAGGATTCTTTTTTTTGCTAAGGGAGAAAGTCTTATCTTTATATCTCTGTCGTAAGAAATAGAACTGACAGTTTCTGCTGTTAGATGGTGGTCTGAACCAATCTCAACAAGTTTTTTAACCATGGGGAGTAATTTTATAGTAGCACCAGAAAATCAGAAGTCAAATAAACGGCAGCTAATTAAATCATTCTTCCTTTCCGAGTATGAACGCTTCCTTGTTTGAAACATCAAGCTTTCGAGGAAAAATAATCACACTCTCCTCATCTGCAGTAATCATTGTTTCACCGTCAGTGCCAATTTCTTCTTGAGCTTTTACGACTTCAAAATCTGCAAATTCACGAATGGGAGTAAAATTAACTTTGGTATGGTAAGTGGAATAGACATGAATTATTCTCTGATCAAAAAATTCTGATTGAACGGGACCATGTATCGCACCCATTACTGACAAAAACTGTAATATTGATTCTTGGGCTTTTTCTACTGATGCGTTATCAAGGTGGTATCCACATTCAATACATATTCCCTTTTTACCCAATGTGTTCATGTAATGGTCGGTTCCACCTGGTTCAAGAGCGTCCCATCCATATGAAAGAATTGGTACTGGTAATTGTTTTGCGATATCAAATGAGTGTGGCTCGCAAATAATAAATGGTGTTGCATTTTTGGTAGAACTGGAATGAATATCAAAAAGCACTTCACACTGTTTTAATACCCCCATGAGTTCAAGAGCTCTTTTGTGTTCATAACTAGTCTGGTCTTTTTCGTTAAGCAGTTCAGTAGCTTTAAATGCTCTATTAAGATTCATTTCAGTTTGTCGAGCATTTTGATCTAGAGCGCGAGGATTTCCATATATAAAATAGACAGTGCCCAAGTCAATGGTGAGAGCGGGCAATAGCTGCTCAAGTGCTTTAGGTCCACAGACTTCATTACCATGAACTCCAACCAGAACACCGATGGTCTTCCCTTCCTTTGTACCTACAATTTTTGTTACTCCTTCTATTTGCATGTAGTTACTATATACTATTTTTAAAATTTGGAATGAATCATCCAAAACTATTTGAGCCCCTTGCAGTTAGCGGCCGGTGAATATCCAGCTTTTCGTGCAAGCTCGGTCGATTGAAATGTAATCTTATTTGCTTCATTAATTCTTTTAGCTCCAGAGCACCAAGGAAAGTGGTATTTCTTGCCTGTTTTTGAAGCCACGACTAGCTCAGATTGCAAATTAGGCTTCGCACCGGCGGTCACTGCCGCCGCCTGAACAGGTGTACTTTTTGTTGGGCTAACTTTTGGTATTCCAGATTCAGCTTTCGGAGGAATTCTTACTTCTTGATCGACTTCTGATGAGCGAATGACCACTGGCTTTTTTATCTCCTCAAGGCGTGAAAGTTTACCGAGGCCAAATGAGGCTGAGGCAATAAGCAAGAGTGCGCTAAGGCCGAGAAGGTAC
>Ga0163149_10005472_pt1 | contig 13387 bp, 7 predicted proteins | sample OliLakLV19MP5G1_FD_148604 | JGI IMG/M metagenome (GOLD analysis project Ga0163149, IMG submission 148604) | Freshwater microbial mat bacterial communities from Lake Vanda, McMurdo Dry Valleys, Antarctica - Oligotrophic Lake LV.19.MP5.G1 | ecosystem: Environmental > Aquatic > Freshwater > Lake >...
GGACTGCCGTGGTTCGGATTGGCCGTTTGGTTAAAATCTGTTGTATGGCACGACGCACAATCCGTCGGCGTACCCGCATATCCATTGGCGTGGCAGGCGATGCAATCCGTGGTAAGGTGTGCGCCCGTGAGCGGAAAATCAGTCGTATTGTGGTCAAAAACGAGGTCGGCATCGCCCGTTGGGTGACAGGCAAGGCAAGCCGTGCTATTGTGACTGTACCCGCCCACACCATCGTGTTGATTGTCTGTTTCCGGGTTGGCGTGGCAGGTCGTGCAGGTGAAGACGGAATAATCTGACAAGTTCGTATGGCAATCGGCACAAGCATTCCACTCTCCATTGTGCGCCCCGCTGTAAATCGGGAAATATTGCCCGTCGTGGTCAAAAGTAGCGGGTGCCCAGGCGGTTTCCGAGTGGCATCCCGTGCAATCCGTCGGGAACTGCGCCGCTGCGTGATTTGGGGTTGTCGTGGCATTGTAGTCTGCTGAATGGCATCCAAAACAGGTATTCGGCGTATTGTTGTACTCCCCGTTGTGACAGGCTGCGCAGTCGTTGGCAATCGCGGCGTGCGCGCCGTTGAGGGGGTAATAGTCGTTGTGAATGGCAAAAGTAGCCGGTGCCCAATCCGGCGCGGTGGTGTGGCAGCTTGCGCAATCGGTCGGGAAATTCAGCGCTACGTGGTTTGGGTTGGTACTTTGGTTGTAATCCGGCGTATGGCAGCCTGCACAAGTATTCGGCGTGTTCGTATAATCGCCGTGGTGGCAGGCAACGCAGTCATCCGCGACCGCAACGTGTGCCCCGGTGAACGGGTATATGGCATTATGATCGAAAGTCGAAGGCGTCCAGGCGGTTTCCGTGTGGCAAGTCGCGCAGTCGGTCGGAAACTGGTTCGCGGCGTGGTTGGGATCTGTCGTTTGGTTGAAATCGGGGGTGTGACAGCCTGCGCAGGTGTTCAGCGTATTGTTGTAATCCCCGTTATGGCAAGTCGCACACTCGTTGGCAATGGCTGCGTGCGCGCCGTTCAGCGCATAATAATTGTTGTGGATGGCAAAAGTGGCTGGTGCCCAACCGGGAGCAGTCGTATGGCACGAAGCGCAGTCGGTTGACAAGCCCAAACTGCCGTGGTTCGGATTGGCCGTTTGGTTAAAATCTGTTGTATGGCACGACGCACAATCCGTCGGCGTACCCGCATATCCATTGGCGTGGCAGGCGATGCAATCCGTGGTAAGGTGCGCGCCCGTGAGCGGAAAATTACTTTCATTATGGTCGAAACTATTCTCTGCGTCTCCCGCCGGGTGGCAGGCGAGGCAGGCAGAACTTTCATAGACATACCCCGCAACGCCGTCATGCCCAGCATCCGTTTCGGGGTTCAGGTGGCAGACCGTACAACTAAATTCCGCATAATTTGAAGCATTGGTGTGGCAATCTGCGCATTCAGACCATTGCCCCTGGTGTTTGCCCCTGTAAATCGGAAAAAAGTCAGCATCGTGTTGCGTGTATTGGGCAGGCACCCAGTCCGGGTCAGTGGTGTGGCATAACGTGCAGTCGTTAGAAAAATTGGCGGTGACGTGGTTCGGGTTCTGCGTGCTTTCAAAATCCGACAAATGACACGCCACACAGGTATTGGGCGTATTGGCGAAATCACCGCCAAAATGGCATTTTGCACAATCCGCAATTTCGTGCCCTTTGGTCAGGGGAAAAAAATCGTGATTGACCTGATCGGTATGCCAGCCGGGGGTATGGAGGTCGTGGCATTCTAAGCAATCGGTAGAAAAACCAGCCTGGCTATGATTTGGATTGGTTGTGTTGTTGTAGTCATCGAGGTGGCAACTCCGGCAATCGTTCCCAATTCGGTCAAAACGCAGCGCCGATTCACTCACGTGGCAGGCATCGCAACTGACGATCGTATGCACGCCGGTTAGGGGGAAGCCATTCTCCTGGTGCAGTTCTGTGATGTTGTCCACCAGCCAGTTGTTGGGCGTATGACAGCGGGCGCAATCGTTACCGACGGTTTGCTGGTGAATGTCTGTATGGCAGGAAATGCAATCGGGATTAGCTTCTGAAAACACCAGGGTTTGGTGGCAGCTCCGGCAATCTACGGCGGTGTGACCGCCTTGCAGTGGAAAAATGGTTTTCCCATGGTGAAACCGCAGCGTGTCCACAGGCAGCGGCAGTCCGGTCGTTTTTGAAATTTGCGGTTTTCCCGGTTCGTAGTTTTTCCAATAATCACTTGCTATTTCCCACCCGGCAGGCGTGTGGCAGGCTGCGCAGTCGTATTTCAACGTTGCACCGTGCGGGTTCTGAGAGAGAAGCGTTACTGTCAGCCCAAGAAAAAATAATATGAATAAAAGTTTTTGCAAACAATGCTGTTTTTCTTAGTGCTTGTTGGGGAAAATCCGAATAAGCGCTTCGTTGCTCAATCCGGTTTTGACAAAACTATGACATTCCTTTCACGGTGCCATTGACTTCTTCCCACCAGCATAGCTTAATATGCTGAACGGGAAAAATAAGTAGCTGAACGGGTGTGTTATTACTCCCCTCTTGGGTGGCAGGAATAACAAGCCGAACTCGTATAACTATACCCCGAAACCTCATCGTGTTTATTGGCAAGATCACCGGGGTTATCGTGTTCATGGCATTCTATACAACTAAAAAGCGCGAAATTTCCGGGAGTGGTATGACAATCCGTGCATTCATTCCATTCTCCATCGTGTTTGCCGCTGAAAATGGGGAAATACAACTGGTCGTGTTGGGAAAAGTCGGTGGCATTCCAGCCAGGATCGGTCGAGTGGCAGACCTTGCAGTCGGTCGGAAAATTGCCCGCTTCGTGGTCAGGGCTGGTGGTGGCCTGAAAATCTGACTGGTGGCAGGCAAAACAATCGGTGGGCGTATTCATAAAATTTTCACCAACATGGCATTGGGCACAGTCGTTGATTTGATGCCCCCCGGTCAACGGAAAAAACAAGTGGTTGGCGCCGCCTCCCGACCAAAGCCAGCCCGATCCGGCAACGTCGTGGCAATCCTCACAATTGGTGGAATAGCCCGCCGCTGTGTGGTTGGGCATGGTAGTCGCCGTGTATTCTTCAAAGTGGCAATTGATGCAATCGTTCCCGATGCGGTCAAACCGTATGTCCGTTTCCGAAAGGTGGCATTGCCTGCAATCCACTACCGCATGCACGCCGAGCAGCGGGAAGCCGTTTTCCTGGTGCAGCGCGGTGATGTTGTCCACCAGCCAATGTTGCGTGGTATGGCATCGGGCGCAGTCGTCACCCACGGTCATTTGGTGTAAATCGGTATGGCAGGATATACAGGTTGTTTGCGCTTCCTCAAATACGAGCGTTTCGTGGCAGCTCCGGCAGTCCACGCCCTTGTGTCGCCCGGTTAAAGCAAAATCCGTCTGCTCGTGGCTGAAGCGCTTGGTTTTAACCGGAACACCTACCCGATCCTCCGGAATGACTAAGGTTTCCCGTTCCCATTCATCCGCCATGATTTCCCATCCGGCAGGAGAATGGCAGGCCGCGCAGTCGTATTTTAAGGCTGTGCCGTGCGGATTTTGCGAAAACAGGTTCGCGCAAAAGCCGAGGAGGAGTATGGATGTTAAATGGCGCATGGTTGATTGTGTAGGGGCGACCCTCGCGGTCGCCCTGTGTTTCATTGCGACCCTCGCGGTCGCCCTGTGTTTCATTGCGACCCTCGCAGTCGCCTTATGTTTCATTGCGACCCTCGCGGTCGCCCTGATGCCAAAAACCGTTCTGTTGGGCATTCAGACGCCCTCCGGGGGCGGCTGGATGCCAGGGCGACCGCGAGGGTCGCCCCTACTGGTGACAAACGATGCATTCAAAACTGTCGAATCGGTATTGTACGACCATGTTTCCATTGACTTCTTTCGTAAGGTGGCATTTTTCACAAGCCACTGTAGCGTGTTTTCCATCCAATTTGAACCGCGTTTTACTGTGGTCAAAATTGTTCATGATCCAGTCGTCGAAGCTGTGGCACCGCGCACAATCAGTCACGCCGCTTTTCTCAAACTGTCCGCTATGTTGATCCTGGTGGCAGGTATGACAGGTAGCGGGGAGCCCTGCAAATTTTCCATGTTGATGTTCGGTATCCGGAATGTGACAAGCCCGGCAATCTTGCTTGACGTGGGCACCTTGCAGCTTGAATCGGGTTTTAGCGTGGTCGAATCGGTTTTCACTGACCCAGCTTTCCGTGGAGTGGCAGTTTTCGCAAGTTTGGCTGGGGTACCATTTAACGTCAATTTCCCCCACGTGTACGTCTTTGTGGCAATCCACGCAGCGCTCGCCAATTTTCCGGAACTTCCATTGCTTTTCTTTCCAATGGCAGGCATTACAAGGCGTTGCAATATGCGCCCCGGTGAGCGCAAATGTGGTTTGGGCGTGTTTTTCAAGGGTAAATGTACTCCCCGCAAACCCATCCACCGTATGGCACTCCGCACAGTCCGGTGTTTTTACAGCGGTTTTAAACTGCCCCTCGTGGTAGTCTTTGTGGCAGGACGCACAGGTGTTGTGAGGTAACGGGTCTGTGAAATGCTCTGAAATGTGGCATTTCCGGCAATCCACCGCTACGTGCTTGCCTTTCAGTGCAAACTTTGTCAGGTTATGGTCGAAACCCTCCATGCGTCCGACTTTCCGGAAGGAGGTTTCGTTGTGACAATCCACGCAATTGCTTCCAAATTTGCCTTCGTGTACATCCTTATGGCAGGTGGCGCAAGCATTTGTTTTTACACCAAGTCTGTCCTGGAAAATGGTCAGCGGCGTCGCTTCCAGTTTGTGGCATCCTGCGCAGCCGGTTTGCTTGTGTTGCCCTTTCAGCGGGAATTTGGTCTTGCTGTGGTTGAATTTACTCAACCCGGCCAGCGAGGTAAAGGATTGTTCAGAATGGCACTCTTTGCAATTGGTTCCGAGGTGGTTGTTGTGGGCGTCTTTGTGGCAACTATTGCAGTTGGTGAATGGTACGTTTGCAAATCGTTGAAACGCCACCCCGTTTTTCGTTTCTTTCAGGTGGCATTCGATGCACGCCACTGTTTTGTGTTTTCCAACTAAGGCAAAATCGGCCTTATCGTGGTTGAACTTGCCCGCCGGTGCAAATGCATCCACTGAATGGCATTTGGCACAATCGTTTGGCAGCGTTTTCTGGTGGTAATCGGTATGGCATGAAAGGCAGGGCTGTTCAAGGCCCAAATACGTGTCTTTTTTCTTCTTTAAATTCACATCGCCCACATAATCGGGCTTGTGGCACTCCCGGCAGTCTATTTTTTTGTGTGCGCCCGTCAGTTCGTATCCCGCCAGAGAATGGTTGAAATTTTTCTCATCAAACCGCACCAGATCAAATTTCCGCCCGTGGTGGTCGCTGTGGCAACTTGCGCATTCTTTGCCTTTAACCTCCTTGGAAACGTGGTAACCTCTGCCCTTGCCTATTTTGGTTTTGATTTCTTTATGGCAAGCTAAGCACTTGTCGTTGGAAACTTTATCCCCCAAGACATGGCACTGCGTGCAATTGGATACGCCTTCCAACTTAGCGTGGGCATTCGACAAGTCGCCAGGCGATAACTGTGCCAAAGCCCTCCCGGAAAGAAGGGTAAGAAAAAGAAGGATATGGAAAATGTGCTTTTTCATTTGTGCTTCTTTACTGTATACCCAAACCGCTTCGAAATTTGTACGCCCGCTTTTTGCAAAAACTGGGTGGGCAACTCGCCCCCGGCAAAAATATATACCATATCGTTTTCTACCACAACAGGCTCTTGTTCAGCTTCGTAAGTCAACATGGCTTTTTCGGCTTCAATTTTCACCAAGTTGGTTTTTAGTTTAACTTCAACAGTCCCACGATTGACAGCGGTTTCCAGGTTTTGCCGGTTTTGAGGTTTGAGCCTGCTGAAGGCTTCACTCCGGTAGCTGATGATGACCTTGTTTTGATCTGCCAGGGAAAGTGCTGCCTCAACGGCAGAATCGCCGCCGCCAACAACGATCACCCGCTTGTTAATGATGTTTTCCGGTTCGAGTAGCCGGTAAGCTACTTTTTCGAGCGATTCGCCAGGGATGCCTAATTTTCGCGGGCTGCCCCGCCGGCCAATGGCTAAAAGTACATTTTTAGCCTGGAGCGTCTCGCCTTTGAAGGTGATCACATTAAAATGGTCGCCATCTATCTGAATCCCTTCAATTTTTGTGTTTTCCCGGATTTTGATGTCGTTTTTTGCCAGCACCAATTGCCACAAGCTGAGTAATTCCGTTTTGCTGGTGTTGTAGAGTTTTACTTTACCATAAAGCGGTAAATCCATTGGTGCCGTCATCACGATTTTGGATCGTGGGAAGTTAAAAACCGTGCCACCGAGCGAATCTTGCTCAACGGTCAAAAAATTCAGGTTGTGTTTTTTTGCAGTCAGCGAAGCCGAGATACCCGCCGGACCAGCACCAATGATGATTAGATCGTAGATGTCCTTGCCTCCACGTTTGAACCCGGATTTGACCATGCTTTCAACAGCGGCTTCTCCCTGCTCCACGCTGTTTTTGATCAGACCCATGCCGCCCAACTCCCCGGCAATATAAATGCCCCGAACGTTCGTCTCAAAATCCTGATTGACGTGCGGCAGGTCTACCCCCCTTTTTTCTGTCCCAATTACTAAGGTAATCGCTTCTACGGGGCAGGCATGAAAACAAGCGCCATGGCCAATGCACTGCGAGGCGTTCACTAAGGTTGCTCTGCCGTTCACAATGCCAATGATGTCCTTTTCAGGGCAGGCCTCAATGCAGGCCCCGCTTTTGATGCAGGTGCCCAAATCTATCACAGGATGTAGAGAAACCGGCTCGAAAGTACCATCTTGTATGGCCTTTTCAATTTTAGCTTCTACAACTTCGGAGGCTTTTTTCTGTCGCTTTAAGTAAAAATAAACGACGACAAAACAGAAAATCCCGACAATTCCATAGATAATCACTTGTTCGATTAACATAGCTAAAATATAGGACAACGTGAAACGACAAATTGACTATTTTAAAAAATCCACTTATAACCAAATGCCAAAGTAATTGCCACGTGGATAATCATAATAATCAACATAATCAGGGCAAACGGCAAATGCGCCACGTGCCAGTATTTGAACAACTCCTGCATAGTCACCAACCGCTCGATCCGGTTGTTCAATGAGATTTCGTTGCTGACCATTTTTGCTACTTTCCGGGTGTCGGGATTCGACAATCCGTTTTCACGAAGGGTGCTTCTAATCAGGCGGAGGGTCTTTTTGTCTTCAAAATATTTGCCAACGATCCGCGAGAAAAAATCCCCTTTCATCCGCTGACTGTTGATGCTCACCGCATCCAAAACGGTTTGGTAACTCCCGGCGTCTAAGTGATAAGAACCTTTCAGTATCTCCCCGAAGTCTCCTTTCATTTCCCGAACTTCGTTCAGACTCAATTCCCGGCCTTCAATCGTTCGGGGGATTTGTATGTAAATAAACCTGCCAATGATGCCACTGACGACCACCGCAATCATGCTCCAAAAACTGACGGACACGATCCCGCCGAACTTGAATGCGGTGTGGAACAGGATCATGACCGGCCCCAGGCTGCACAGGAAAATGTGGAACTCCAGCCAGTATTTCAACCGCCCAAGCGGGGCAAGTACTCGGAATCTTTTTTTGGCTTGGTAGCCAAATACGCCAATGATGATCAATAAGGTACCCACAATGCCCAAGCCGTGCCCAAAAACGCCGCTCGGTTTAAACCAGTTGTGGTCGGGATGGTAAAATCGTTCTTCGATGGAGGTGCTGTAATAAGAAAGCCCTTTGTAAGACAAAAACAAAAAAGTCAGGATTACAATGCTTGACAGTGTAATGATGTATATCTGATGTGCGAGTTTAGACATATTCAAGATAGTATAGACAATTGCCGATCCACAATTTACTCAATTAACCGGTTGATTGGTTAAAAAAAGCGCCATTCATTTACTGAACAAGAAAAAAAACTACCTGAATGGGAATTTCGGATGTTTTTATCTTCTATTTCAAATGATGGAGCAAAATTCTGCCTCTGCTTTCTGCTCAGATTCGGGGAAAAACAAAAAAAGGTTGCCTGTGGGAGGAGGTTTTTTTGACAGCCCGGTTTAAACAAAAGCGGTATAATCAAAATCAGGGTCTAATAAACCCGCCACAAGAATGAAAAGCCCATACGGGTGGGTTATTCTGGCAGGGTATCCCTCTTTTTTCCATTTGCCTGCACATCCATTCGTAGGAAAATTGCCAGAAGCCTTTGTATACATAGACCCAATCGCCCGTAAGGAGCCCCTGGGTTTTTAAGTACTTCTGTTGCGGCATTGCTTTGGAAGGTGTATAATAATGCTGGTTGAGTGTTTTAGGAGCTACAAGAGGCGGTCTTTTCAATGGCAAGGTATTAGTTTGCAAGCGGTATTCAAAGGTTTTCCGATAATCTGCTCGCATTACGGAACCCTACTTGCCCGCACGCCCCCTTGCCTTTTGAGTTCCGGCGTAAAGCTCCGCCTTCCACTCTTTTCGGTCTGCCAGCTAACAGGCAAAAGCAGATGCCAAACCTAAAACTATTCGCAAGAAATTCGATGCGGAGGCCATTCGCTGCAATCGCAATAGGCGCAGCCTTCTGTGTCCACTATGGATCCTTCAGCGGTTTCTGGCTATGGTACAATCCAAAGCGGATGCACAAGATGAAGGAAAAAAAATGGAAAACGGGCAACGCCGTTTGAAATGCCAGGCACGAGACGGAGCGGCACTAAAAAAGTTGAAAACCAGATCTTATTTACCTGAATTCAATTCATTTTCTATCACCTGTAGGTAAATTTTATCCATCTGTTCCGTATAAGGGTCGTTCATAGATTTACCGGAGACATACAACTCCCGGGATTTCCGAATGCAGGCTAAATATTGGTCGTTGCTTTGGAGGGATTTGTAGGTTAAGCCCAGGTAGAATTGATTTTCCGCTAATTCGTAGTTGGCCGTTTGTTTAGCAAAGCAATCAATCGCCCGTTGCGGATTGCCCAATTCGAGGTACAACACGCCGAGGTGCATATAATCATAAACCCCGGCGGTGTAATCCGGTGTTGTTAATTGATTTTCAATAATTTCGACTGCTCTTTTTTTGTTTCCTAACGCTTTGTGACACAGTGCTTTTGCAATATTTAAATGGTATTCGCCCCCGGCAGAATAGCCCAGGTCGTAGCTGATCAGGCTATCCAACGTTTCAACGTCGTCAATCGCCCCTTGATAATCCCTAAAGAACTGGTAGCGGCACCATGCCCGATACCCTAAATTTTCTTTCGCATTGAGTGCAACGGCTTTGTCAATCAACTGTTTCCAGGTCAGAAAATCCCCGCTTTTTAAATATGCAGTTGATTTATGCAGGTAAGCATAGGAAAAATAGGGGCATTTTTCAATAGCCCGATCTAAGGCTTCCTGGTAGGCTTTACTGTATTGATAATGCCCTTCCCGCGCTTCTGCCAAAAGGCAGGCCTCGTATTGAAGCGTATCTTTTGCATACAAAAAAGCATTGCAATTTTGTGTCCATCCTTTTGCGCTTAAAAGCAGCAATACAAAAAATAAAGCAGGTGGTTTCATGGCATAATTTCGATTAACTGTCCCTCTTTAATTTTGAAAATCAGGTATTGGTAATAATCTTCCGGTTTTTCGGCATTCGGCAAAACTTTCCAGCCGGTAAGGCTTTGCGTGATGCGCAGCAGTTGTTTGGTAATGGGGGCATCAAACGCTTTGGGCTCATAGTTTTCGTTCATGCCCATGACCCTGAATCTCCCTGTTTCTCCTCTACAATTAACGATAAACCGGATTCTGATCAGGCCGCTTTCGCCTTTGATGATTTTCGACTGGTACGCTTGTTCAAAGGCGCGATCCAACTCATATTTTTCGCCTTTGTATTGAAAACCCAGGCTGAAATTATGGTATTGTTTCACCTCTTCCTCCTCACATACGACGAAGTTTTTATCATCTTCTTTGGGGTTGAACGCGATATCACCCACCCATCTTAAATATTTGCTTTCTTCGTACCCCTTGGTTCTCCGGCAGGAAAAGGGCAAAAGCAGGGTTGCAAGCAGCAAAAGGATAAGTGGTTTTGAATAGCCAGACATCGAGGCGGTAGTTTGTAAATATGCGAGCAAAGGTTTTGTCAAATTTATGGAAAATTGCGAATACAGTGCGAATACACAGGAAAACTAATTTGCTACACGCCACCTTGAAATCGAACAAGATCGAACAAGATCGAACAAGATCGAACAAAGTCAGACAAGATCGGACAAGTATGGAGGATAAGACGGAATCTTACGTTAGTCCATAAAACGCTCGCGCCGAGGCTCCGCCTCGCGTGTACTATTTGTCAGGTTCTGCCTGACTCTCTCGCGTGTACTATTTGTCAGGTTCTGCCTGACTCCATCAACAAAAAACTCAATCTCAACCCACATGAGTGTCCAATACAAAATTCGCAACCAACACGGCCTAAACTACCTGACCGGTGCTACGGTCGGCTGGGTAGATTTATTCACGCGCCAAGTCTACCGAGACATGGTAATAGACAGCTGGCGGTACTGCCAAAAACACAAAGGATTTCAGGTACACGCTTATACAATTATGTCCAACCACTGGCATTTGATCGCCAGTTGCCGGCCACCGTTCCTGCTGGTAGATGTGATGCGCGATTGGAAGGCTTTTACTGCCCGACAGATTATAGATTATTTGCTGGATGCCTCCAATATTGAAAGTCGCCGGGATTGGCTTCTACATTTGTTTGGTTATCATGCCTACAACAAAAAACACAAACAAACCTATCAGGTTTGGCAACACGACAACCACCCTGTTGAATTGTATACCGAACCCGTCATTGCGCAAAAAATGAATTACATCCATGACAATGCCGTGGAAGCGGGTTATGTTACCTTGGCGGAACATTGGTTGTACAGCAGCGCGGCGTATTATGCGGCCATAGCGGATGAAAAATTCTGCGATTATCAGCCGCTGATTGAAATATCGCCGATTTGGGAATGGTTTTTTGAGAAATAAAAACGGGCAAAGCCCTTGAAATAGTACACGCGAGGCGGAGCCTCGGCGCGAGCAAGCTGTTTGCTGGCGTCGAGGCTCCGCCTCGTGCCTGGTATTTTTTGGGCTTCGCCCAAAGGTTTTAAAAAAAATTAAAAGTTTTCGACGGCGTGGGCGAGGCGGAAGCTTGTCGCTAGCCCTATCGGCATATCATTGCAAGCCGCCGCTTTATCCCCTCCGGAACTGCGCCTAATTTGGCGTGGACACCTATATATACCCCCGTTTTTCCCGATATATCCAAAAACTGGCAACACATAAGCGCTGCGCGTTGATATATACGCTATATATGCTGCGCTATATATAGGCGATTACATCAGTTCGCCATTTTTATAGCGCAGACATTAAAAAACATGAGTCATCCCGAATTTTTGGGATGACTCATGCGCCCGCTTTCTTAGCGGCCTTAGCGAGACCTTAGCGCCCTTTGCGGGAAACAGTCTCCCGCAAAGGGCGCTAAGTACGCAAAGTGGGGGACGAAAATTCAAAAGCATTCGTTTTAATCACTTAAGTGCAGGGCAGGCTTTGCAATTCGTTCATTCCCAAATTTCTACCAATATCATGGTGCTGCACCTGAGCCGAATTTTCGGGATGTCTCATATTTCCATAAGAGAGTAAAAGGGTAAAAAAATTAAATGGCTATTTGGTCCTGGCTAAGCGAAAGCCAACGTAGTAGCCGCGATCGCCGGGCGCGCCGACGTCGCGATCCGCTACACGGCAATCCTGCGGGAAGTTGAACCACGACCCGCCGCGTAGGACGCGGTAGGAGCCTGAAGGAGGACCGACAGGGTTGGTTTGATCCCCCGATGGGTAGGTACCGTACCAGTCGGAGCACCATTCCCATACATTCCCGCTCATATCGTACAGGCCAAGTTCATTCGGCTTTTTCTGACCAACAGGGTGGGTCTTATTTTTGGCATTTTCAGTGTACCAGGCTACCGTTTCAAGGGTATTGCTGCCAGCGTATTCATATTCTTTGCTGTCTTGCCCGCCCCGCGCGGCATATTCCCACTCTGCTTCGGTAGGCAGGCGGTAATTTTTGCCGGTTTTTTCATTCAGCTTTTTTAAAAACTCCTGAATGTCATCCCAGGATACGTTCTCTACCGGGTTTTGTTCCGCTTCTTTAAAATGACTTGGGTTGTCGCCCATGACTGCCTTCCATTGGGCTTGGGTGACCGGGTATTTTCCAATATAAAAATCGGTAAGTTGCACTTTGTGAGCTGGAATTTCATGATCGTTTTTTGCACCGTCGCGTCCTTCGAGCCAGCCCATGAGGAAGGAGCCGCCGGGGATGAGGGTCGGCTCATCGCGCATCACCCCTATCCGCTCCCTCAAATCCTCATCCGCCCCTTCCTCAAATCCCTTCAGCACTTCCTCCAATTCCCCGTTCCGCGCTTCCGCCCACAGCCTCTTTTTCATCAATCCATCCGCAGCCTCCACCCACTCGTATTTCACAAACAACTGTTTCACCATCGGTGCCATGTCCAAAAGTACCGCCACGTCCGCTTCGGTGGGGCGCTGGCGAATGGCGGTGACAAGGCCCGCCAGCAACCCCTGGCTTGCGCGGGGGCCAAGCAGCGCGCGCTTATCGGAAACAACGGAATTGATGACTTCTCCCAATTTTTGAGCTACTTGTCTTTTTTTAGTGACCCGTTCCCTTTTATCGGCAATATCTAAGGTATCGTATTCAAACACCAACGCGCGCAGCCCGGGATCAGGAACCAAACTGTAATCGGTGAACCGCTCGCCGCGCCAGCCGGTGGTGAGCCATGCGGCGCTTTTCAACTGGAAGGGAATGCCTGTGGGGGCATCGTCGGTTTCCATGGGGGCTGCCGACCGGTGTGCGCCGCCCGCTGATCCGGGAGCGGCCGTTAAAACTTCGCTAAAAGCTGAGGATAACGCATTTCCCTTCACCAACCACTTGCTATAAAAAGCCACTGCAAATTTAGTGGCGGCATCGTCGCTGACTTCCCCCTCGGTGCCAATGGCATTCCAGGCACCCAATTGAGTGGCCCAGGTGGCGCTATGGTTGCTGAAACAGGTGTTGAAAAACGCAAGGCGCAGGTTTTGCTGATAGGGCAGCCAGGCCGTAAAATCAAAAATGTTCAGCAGGCCGTCGGCGAGCAAAAAGCCATATTCGGCAGAGCCTTCCGGCTCGTTGCCTATGTTGGAAAAGCTGCCGATGTTCGACTGCTGCTGCTGCATGGGGCGTGCCTTCTTCGTTGCCTTCTGAGAAAAAGAGGGCATTATCGGCTTGTTTTCTTTATCCAATCCCGAAAAATGAAACAAGTGCAACCGGTTCCGGTATTCCGGCGC
>Ga0163149_10005476_pt1 | contig 13384 bp, 18 predicted proteins | sample OliLakLV19MP5G1_FD_148604 | JGI IMG/M metagenome (GOLD analysis project Ga0163149, IMG submission 148604) | Freshwater microbial mat bacterial communities from Lake Vanda, McMurdo Dry Valleys, Antarctica - Oligotrophic Lake LV.19.MP5.G1 | ecosystem: Environmental > Aquatic > Freshwater > Lake >...
ATCCACACGCACATGGCACTACGGCACGGCAGCCAGCCAGACGCGCAACGAGATTCGCCGCACGATTCAGCGCGGGATGCCGTTTGGCTATCGGCAGACACGTGGCAACTGCACGCCGCCGGTGAGGGTGAACTGATGGCACAAATGAAACAAGCAACCTACATCAAAGCCGCGATGAACGCACAAGCACTTGCCAGCTACGCCCGGGCATGTGCGGAGTTGATTCGTTTTGATCAGCCGAAGCTGAACGCGATGAACGCGATGTATTACCGCCGTCAGAAACAAGCTGAAAGGTTTGGCAGACGCGCCGTTTCTATTGCCACAGCGCAGACGATAACGATTGCGCGGCTCAAGGAATATCGAATAGCCGATGCGCCGTTGTGCGATGAATGTGGTTGCAAGCACTACCCCGGCGCAAACACGTTGTGCCACAAGTGGCAGGGCAAGAGGCAACCATGAGACGCCCCGGCCCGGCTCCCGCCATATTCCTGCTGATGGTGCTGGCCATCGCCTACGCCGTCACCCAGTGCCACGCGCTACCCGCGCACGGCCAGATCATCGTCATCACGCCGATGCCACGGCTGACGGCGACGGTTGCGATGGAGCCGCGTGCGTGGCTGATGGCACAGCGAGACTACGCCGCGCCGGTCGCTAGCAATTGCGTTGCGCCGGGGCCATGCGAGCAATAAACAACATGACTACATCATTCACACTCACCCAAAAGCGCCTGATGCGCAAAGCCCAACAGCCGCCGCGCGCATCCGAGTCCGCAGAGCAACGCGCCGTGATCGAGTGGGCGCGACTGCAAGCCGGCGCATACCCTGAGCTGGCCTTACTGTTTCACATTCCCAACGGGGGCAAACGGCCAAGCCGAACCGGCGCGATGCTACGGCTTCAAGGCGTCGTGGCTGGCGTGCCGGATCTGTTCATGGCTTGCGCGCGCCGTGGGCATCATGGCCTATGGATCGAGATGAAGGCCGAGCGGGGCCGGGTCAGCGAAGCGCAAGGCGCAATGATTGTCAGGCTGCGCCACGAGGGCTATCACGTTGTTGTTTGCTACAACGCCGGGGAAGCCATCACGGCCATTGCTACGTATTTGGGGATCAGACTATGAGCAACACTGTGAGCAGCACAACTGCATATCCGTTGAGCTGGCCAGTAGGCTGGCCGCGTGTTGTATCTCGCGGCCGGTCAGACTTTGGCCGGCACTCCATCGCGCAATGCACGGATGAGATTGTGCGGCAGCTCAATCTGCTGTCTGCCAAAACCATTGTCATCAGCACCAACCTGCAACTTCGCATGGACGGCTTGCCCAAGAGCAACCAAAGCGCGCCGGCTGACCCAGGGGCGGCTGTGTATTTCAAACTCAAAAAGCCGTCTATCAAAGGCAAAGACGGCCAATGGCGACAGGTATTCACCGATCATGTTCTAGCCTGTGACAAGTGGGGGCGGGTCGAAGATAACCTGTGGGCCATTGCCAAACATATCGATGCCATACGCGGTCAGAAGCGTTGGGGCGTTGGCTCCATCGAACAGGCATTCGCAGGTTACACGGCACTGCCGGCGGCCGGCGAAACATCAGGGGAGGCGTGGTGGCAAGTGCTGGGCGTGTTGCCAAATGCCAGTGCCGACGCGATTAATCAGGCATATCGTGGGAAGGCGCGCGCGGTGCATCCTGACACGGGCGGCTCAGATGATGCTATGTCGCGGCTGAATGTGGCGCGGGACACAGGATTAAAGACGGTGAAACCCCAATGAACATCGCACTGATGGACGAATTTGACGACGATGAGCCGGCACCCTTCCTCGCGCACGTAGGCCGGCGCGCATTGCCGCCGCGTGAGAGCGTGCAGCCAGAGCCTGAGCCGATGACGGCATTGGATCGGGCCGTGCATTACGGCGCGTTTGGCGGCGTGTGGTTGACAGTCAAACCCGACGATGTTGACGAGATCACATCTCTGTTTTTGGCCGGCGTGGGACAGTTCAGCGACGACCTAAATCTATGGCAACTCACCGTGCAGGGCGCGCGCGAGATGGGGTTGTTGCCGATTGACCAACTGGCATACCCCGATGCCGAGATTGTGCGTGACGCCGGGGTGAGTGCTGAGATGGGGGAGGGCGAATGAAACAAGCCGAATTAACACCTTGCGCGCTGTGCGGCAAGGGACTTTTGCATGACAACCACCTTGACTTCTATCGCGTCACTGTTGAGCGGCATATCGTTAACGGCCGCGCCGTTCAACGCCAGCATGGTTTGGAGTTGATGCTAGGTAATCACTTTCTTGCGGCCGTGATGGGGCCGGATGAAGATATGACGGTCGAATTGCCGGGAACCAAGACGGCCAATATTTGTTTTGATTGTGCCGTCGAATATCGCGTTGTGCAGCTACCTGAAGCATTGAATAAGGAAGGCGACGAATGAAGCGCCAATACACCCGCCGGACTGACAAGCCGGCCAAAGTCGCGCCCGTTGTCACCGAGTCGCAACCACTAGCCCCGGAGTGGGAAGCATTGGCTCAGGTGTTAGCCGACTACCTACGCCGCGCCAATATCAAACTCACGGTGATTCAGCCATCTGAGCAGGGCAAAGCCGCGCCACAATCCAAATGAGAGCGTGTATCTATGTGCGCGTGTCCACCGAGGAGCAACTGGAAGGTTATTCCATCGGTGTTCAGCTCGAAGTGTGCCGGTCATTCTGTTTGGCGCGCGGCTGGACGATTGTGTTTGAGCTTGCAGAGGAAGGCCAAAGCGCAAAGAATTTCAAGGGCCGCACAAAATGGCAGGAAGTGCGGCGGCAAGCTGAGCATAAACAATTTGACGTGCTGGTGTGCCACAAGATCGACCGATTCTCACGCGGCACCATCCTGACCAGCCTCAACGAGCTGAGCTGGTTGCGCCGGTCTGACGTGACGTTTGCCAGTGCCACCGAGCCGCTTGATTTCACTAGCAGCTACGGCGAATTGATGCTGATGATGTTTCTGTGGTTTGCGCGGCATTACATCGTCAATCTCAGCGCCGAGGTCACCAAGGGCCGCAAGGCGCGCGTCCAGGCCGGCCTATCCAACGCCACACACCCGCCGTTTGGCTACACGCGCAACAAGGCCGGTCAGGATGTGCCAGTGAAGGCACTCACGCCGGTCGTGGTTGAGATGTTTGAACGCTCAGCCGGTGGGGCAGGGGACACGGCAATAGCCTGGTGGTTGAATGAACTCGGACACCGGACGTTTGAGAACAAGCTATTCACACGAACGAGCGTGCGTGAAATGCTGGTGAATCGGTTCTATGTCGGAGAGGTTGGCTATGCAGGGCTTGCACCCGGCGAAGTGGGAGAGCGCAAGCGCAACAGCCGCCGCCGGCAGGATTGGTATGCCGGCCAGCACCCAGGCATCATCAGCGTGGATCTGTTTAGCCAGGTCAAAGCCGCGCGCAAAAAGCGGCACATCCTACGCGGCGCGCGGCCGGTGTTGCCGTATCGGGTGTATCTACTGCGAACCTTAGCCGTGTGTGCTGACTGCGGCACACGGCTCACCGCCAGTGCCAGCATGACGGGCCGATTGCGGTATCAATGCCTTGCGGTTCAAAAGGGCATTGATTGTGCGGCGCATCAGGCGATGGTTTGGGAAGATCATCTTGCGCCGCAGGTAGACGCGCTCATGCAATCGCTACAACTACCGGCTGAAGTGCTCGGGCGCGCGCGGGAGTTGAGCCAGATTGCAGAGCCGGTTGTCAGCACTAGCCGTAAACGCGAGGAGATTGAGGCCGAGATGGAGCGGATTGACTTCATCTTCGAGAAGGGCCGCATGACTCAGCTTGCCTATGACCGCAAATTGGCCGCGCTGACTGATGAGCTTACCTTGCTGGCCACAGAGCCAGTAGTGCAGACCACGCCGACGCCGCAGGAATGGGCCGCGATGCTGGACGCCTGGGTAGCCGGTGATGCGTTGTATCGGCATGAGACACTACGAAGCATGTTGAATGCCGTGGCCGTGGATACACGGACTCAGCAGATTGTCAGGTGGGAGCCGAAAACCGCCTATGCGCCGCTGTTCAAAGCGGCTAGGATATAGCAATCATGCAGGTATTAATTAGGCACTCTATTCCTCTTGCGCCCAGTATTAATACCTGTCCCCGTAAATGGGGATGGGTATTCTGCTTTTCCGGCCTCATTCGCTCTCTGATCATCGCCCTGGTAATCCTCGCGGCCACAACCCTACAGCCCACGCGCGCGCATGACCGCATTCCGCGCCGGCTGCTGATCGTAGAGGGCAACTCCATCAGTGCGCCGTGGCCGAACTACACCACCTGGCCCGACCAGATCCGTGAGGTGCCGTGGATGCGGCTGAACGGCTTCGACGTGCTGAATCTGGCCGTCAGTGGCAGCGGCATTGACGCCATGACGGCCAGAGCCGGTGCCGTAGATGCGCACCTGAAACTGAGCGGCTACGATGAATTCTGGCTGGTGGTGTGGGAATACACCAACACCATGACCGACGGCCGAGGTGTGCAGACCACCTACGACCAACACCGCGCCTATGTCGAAGCACGGCGGGCGGCCGGCTTTCGCGTGCTGATCGGGACTGGCATCAGCCGCGATCAGATGGCCGTCTACCACCAGCCGACCGGGTTTACGTGGGATGACATGCAAGCCATCAACCAGATGACCCGCGAGACGTGGCCGCAGTTTGCCGATGGCCTGATCGACTTTGGCGCAATCCCTGCACTGGGCAGCCGAGACGCGCCGGCCAATCGCGCCATGCTGTGGGATGCCGTGCACCCGACTGACGCCGCAAGCGCACTCATGCGTGACGCGGTGCTGGCTGTGCTGCAAGGGCAGATTTACACCTACTACGCGCCGATTGCTGGGCAGGGAGGCACTGGCATTAACTGACAGACTGACACCCACACCCTCGTCGAGCCGGTGAGATGTAACTAGCACCTCACCGGCCCTAAACACTCGATTCGCAGCTTTAAGGAACAAATCGAATGCCTAATAAACATTTAACTCGAACACGCCTATTCGCGGTATTCGTTACCGCCGCTCTCGCAATCTCAGCCGCGCAACCGTCACTAGCCCAAGGGCCGCAACCCGGCGGCGTGCCTATCGCCACGGCCACACCCGACGCGAATCCGTTGCCGACGATGGCCGCGCCTGGGGCCGTGCAGGTCAAGGCCGAGCCGGTTGCATCCACGGCCAGCGTTCAAGCCGTTGCCGCAACCACCGAACAGGTTACGCAATGCCTGGAATACAAAGACGGCCATCAGGTGTGCAGTCTCATCACGCGGCCAGCGAATCCACCCACGCCCAAGGGGGCGCAGACGATCAAGGCCGTGTATAACCTGCAAAACTTCCACGCCACCGACACGGCAACGAACTGGACAGCGCACCCGTTGACGTTCAAGCCTGGGCGAAGCGCGGCCGGCCTTGCGCCGTCCATGCCGACCTACTACAGCAACGGCGCGATGAACATTGACATCAAGCTGATTTACTACGTGCCGAGTTATTCGGGCGGCTGCTGTAGCAATCAACAGGCGCGAGTCAACAATGCGATTGCATGGCTGGAAAGTGGGAGCAAATGGCTAGGAACCGGCTCACCAGCCATCCACTACAACTTCACTTATCCGATCACCTACATCTTTGCTGAGACGCCGCGCATGGCAAACGGCAACGGCAACATTGGAGCCGTGCAAACCGCCGCCGGGGCAACCTGCGCATTCATTGATAACAATGCCAACCCCGTTCAAACATGGGCAATGGCAACCAGTGCCGGTCATTTCCCTGAACATGCAACCGGCGGCGCAAGATTTCAGAATGGATACGAAACCTCGCACGGAATGCTGTCCTGCACCAAGCAGAACGTATTTTTTGGCTATGCTTACGTGGGTGAATCGAGTGATGGGGCCGGTAACTGGCAACCCATCGCCGCCTATAACATGATGGAGAATCACGCGCATTACATCGAATGGCTGCTTTGGAATAGTGCCAGACTGGGATTCCCCAACATCGGCTGCAACGCGATGAATCCCGTAGGCAATCTCCCAGGCTACAACGCGGCAACGGATTTCTACGCGCCCTCTGGTGAAATCAATGGCACGCCCGATGAAATCTATTCGCTGTTTGAATGTGCAGCCGTGGGTCTGCCGATGGGGCCGCGTAACAATTTCATGGCACGGCCGACTTACTACAACGGGAGCTGGGTAGGCGTAGGCGATGCACACCACCCGGATAACATCTGGCCGGGGCCTAGCGACCATTCGTATGACTGGTATAACGGCTGGGGCGTGTGGAGTGGGGCAAATTCGTGGTGGACGCAAAACGGGTCACTCTATACCGCCGTAGGTTGTGGCAATTGGGGCTGCACAGAGGAAGGCGGCTTAGTGCGTTGGATGCAGCGGATTCCATGCCGCAACACAACCGCCGTAGACCGTTCAGGCGTAAACTACGGCTGGGCCATCAGCGCCAATCACTACGGCTGGTGTGGACTGACCGGCGGTTGGCTTGCAAATTAAACGATGAATAAACGCATATCTGGTATTGCCGCAGTCGTCGCCGTTTCAGCGGCATTAATCGCACTACACACAGGAGGGGCTATTGCAGCCCCTCCGCGTGACCTCTATCCTACACCGACCCGCGACCTCACAGAGCCGCGCTGCCACCTGTTCGGCACATGCCTCACGCCATCACCCGCGGCAACGGCAACGCCGATTCTTGTGATAACGCCATTTGTGCCGCCGATTGATCATCCACCCTGCTACGGCTGTATCACCGTGACGCCAGAGCCGACGCGCATCAAACCAATGTTTGAGGGCGGGCCGACGATGTATATGCCGGTGCTGATGCTAGGAAAATGACAATGACGAACGAACAACTGGCCGAGATTGAGCAGCGGCTAAGCACACATCTAAACGAGCGATGGGAACACAACTCGCCATATGCCGACATCGCGGCGCTACTGGCCGAGGTGCGCCGGTTGCAGGCCGTTGAAGCTGCCGCGCGTCACTACCTTGACACAAGTTTTGTGTCGGCACGCAAGGCGTTAAGTAAAGCGATGGGCGATGAGGTTGAGCCACCAAGTGCGCCGGGTAGCTGGCGAAATGCCGCTGGCGTTTTGAGTCTTGGCACTGGTGACGCACTACAAACAGACTCGTAATAATGTGCTAATTACAGCGATATTACGCTGTATGATAAGGGCGGCCAATTCGCCCAAAAACCTCATATTCGCCTAAGTTTTCTCTGTATGATAAGAGTCGTTATCAAACCCTTATCATGTTTAAGCTCAAAATCGCTGCGCTGTTCGACCGCACCTTGCCAGACCTAGAACCCCATGATGTGTATGTTGTCCAAGATGGCGACGTGGTGTTCTATGTCGGCATGACTGGCAAGGGAATTGTCCATCGCATGTATCAGCATCTTGGTTGGTCAAATAGTCGCCAACCCTTAGGCCACTTTATCTACGCCAATTTGCCTCAATCGCGGGATTGGATCATTTACCTTTACACCAAAGAAGAATGCGGCAAAAAGACTGCGCGACTTGCCGAGGCGAGTCTAATTCGCTCACTCCACCCCTGCCTAAATCGCATGTTGAGCGTGAAGCCAACCCCACTTCCCGACCGATACAAGCAAGCCATCCAGATCGACTATCAGGTTGCGCCGAGTGACCTGATTGATATCAAAATTACCCAACGATGACACAACAAAACGGTCTTATTGCCATGTCGCCTAGCGACAACGAAGACTATCACATAGGCGCTTTGCGCAAATTGTTGGAGCTTACCATCAATGGCCTGGATTCGCCTCACACCCGGCGCGCCTACAAGCGCGACATCGAAGATTTTTTGGAGTGGTGGTTTGATGTCGCGCACTTTCGGCAACTGAATAAAGCCGGCGTTGAGGCTTATCGAGCGTTTCAGCGCAAACATGGCCGCAGCGAATCGGCTATTAATCGCAATCTCTCTGCCGTGCGCCGTTTTATCAACGACGCGGCCGAGAATAACTTGATTGATCCGCGAGACGCTGAAAGCGCAAAGCGCGTCAAAGGCTTCAAGTTGCGTGGTCAACGTCAGGGGCAATGGTTAACATTGGAGGATTTGACGCGGTTGGTGAGTGCGCCGTCACGCGATACGGTTCGTGGTCGTCGTGATCGCATGGCACTGGCCTTGCTGGGAGGCGCGGGGTTGCGTCGCAGCGAGATGGTGACATTGGCGGCTGAGCATATACAGCAGCGCGAAGGGCGTTGGATCATCTCTGATTTGCAGGGCAAAGGCAACAAAACGCGCACAATCCCGATTGCAACATGGCTCTACAAGATTCTTGCCGACTGGCAGAATATCTCCAGGCTTGACAAGGGTCGCTTGTTCCAGCGTGTTGGATGCCCAACTAAAAAGGCGCGTGGCCTGGCCACGATCGACCGGCTTGAGGCTTGCGAAGAATCCGAAGAAATCGTGCTTGGATCCTACCCCACCGAGAATGCCGGAGAGCAGGAGATTTATCGGATTGTGAAGCGCTACGCCGGCCAGATTGGCTTAGAACTCGCGCCACACGATTTGCGGCGCACCTACGCTAAGCTGAGCCGCAAAGCCGGCGCGCCTTTGGAGCAGATCCAAATCACGCTGGGACATGCGTCACTGAATACAACTGAGCGGTATCTGGGTGCCGAACTAGACTTGGAGACTTCGCCAAGTGATTTGATTGTGGTTAAACCACGCTAAACTAGCTCATGCCCATGACTCACGACATCACCGCCGTCGCCACCCTGCGCGTAGCTCTCGCCGACGCGCCGCCCGACATGCGCATCGTGCTCGTGCGCGAGGACGGCACCGCGTGGCCGTGCGTGGAGGTGAAGGTGCGCGAGGTGGAGCGTATAGAATTCGCCTAAGCGCCAAACAGCTTGCCGTAAGGGAGCCGTGTCGCAAGACTAGGAGCGAGCCGGACGTGGACTCCGGTAAAGCAAAAAAGGCACTCTAAATGAGTGCCTTTTTTGTTGCCCCTACGCCGCGCGGCTGCGAATTGCCACGACGTTCAAAACACGACTCACGCCCGTCTTATTCTGAATCGTAATCGCACCACTCGCCGCGTAGACGTTAATCTTGCTCGCCGTGTTGATCGTGATGGTGTAGATGGTGGACGTTTGCGACACCAGGATGGTCGCGCTGCCGTTGATAAACATGCCGAGCGCGCCGTCCACCGTCGTGTCGTTGATGAGGAACATGCCGCTGAAGTTCTGTGTGCCGCCGAACGGCGTGGCTGTGGCATCGTTGGCAATCGTGAGCGTGGAGCCGAACGCCGAGCCGTCGATGGCGAATAGCGCCGTGCCAGAACTTCTGGGCACGCCGACGCCCGTGGCCGCGTTCACCGTGTTGAACGAGATGTTACCCGATGCGTCGCGCTTGGCGATGGTAGAGGCCGTGGGGTTCACCGTCGGCACCGTTCCACCGTAGCCAAGCGCTGTTTCAAGCGCTATCACCGCTGTGCGTATCGCGGCAAGGTCGTCGCGGCTGTAATACTTGATATTGGCAAGGTAGCCGCTGAAATCATCGAGTGTTGTTGGATATGCCATAGTTGCTCCTAGTAGGCGTCGTCGAGCCGGATGCCCATGACGTGAAACGTGCGGGTTGCGCCGCGCTTATTCTGAATCGTGGGGCAGAACAGCGAGCCGTGCGGGTAGATATTGACGCGGCTGGCCGTGTCAAGCGTGGTCGAGAAGATAGTGCCGCCGGAGGTTTCGGCAATCATTATCATGTTTGCACCACCGCTCAGTAGGACGGCGGTGTGGCCGTCGGTGGCGGTCTCCTTGATGATGAAGATGCCGGCGAAGTTATTTGCCAAGCCAAACGGATACGCAAGGGCGTCGTTCGCCAGCGTGAACCCGCTGCCATAGTTCGCTACGTCGAGCGCGAAAACGGGCGATGCCTGCGTGGACTTCGAGGTCTGCACGCCTAGCGTCGCGTTCACGTAGGCGAACGAGGCGTCGCCGTTCGAGTTGCGCTTGACGATGGTGTTGGCCGTCGCGTTTACCGTGGGCAGTGTCGCCCCGTAGCCGAGTATGGTTTCTAGTGACACGATAGCCGTCCTTGCCACATTGACATCAGCCGCCATAAGGCGGTCAATGTGGTCTGTTTTGTTGAGAATTGCATCCAGGGTTGTTGGGTATGCCATGTATGTTCCTTAAACAATGCGGCATAGCGCGTTGTTCCATAGGGCCGTCGCCATCGTCGCGTAGCCCGCGTCAGCCCAGTGCAGGCCGTCGCCGGTCTGCGAGATGGGGATGAGCGAATTGGTGTCCACGACGGCGATGCGGCTGGCATACGTGCCGGTCGTGCCCACGGTCAAGATGTGCGCGTTGGGCGCAACGGCGTCCGCGTTCATGTAGGCGTAGCTGCCGTAGGCCGTGTCCGAGAATGGCCCCAACGTCATGCAGATGATCTTGCAGCTCGTCCACTTCGTCGCGATAAGCGTGAGAATTGAGTCGTAGCGCGTGCTGAACGTGCCCAGGTTGGTGTTGTTCTTTACGTCGTTGTTGCCGATGTTGAGGATGACGTAGGCCGGCGCAGGCGTGGCGGCTTGCGCGGGAATGTGCGTGGCAAGCATGGATGCAGTGTCCTGTCCCGAATAGCCTGCGTGGTTGGGATACACCATCCCTACCGCCGGGTTGCTTGTGAGCGCACCCACAAAACGCAGCACCGTGCCATTTGCCAGCGCGAGCTGGTAGAGCTTCTCGCGATAGCCACCCAACACCAGCGTCGGCGCGTCGTTGCCAAGCCCCAACGTGAGCGAGTCGCCAACGGACATGACATACGGCGCGGCGTCGCCGTAGCCGACGATGGTCTCAATCGCCACGGTCGCGGCGCTGATGTCCTCGAACAGCGAGGCAAAAGGCCGCGTGCGCGTTGCCACGGTGGTGTAGCTGTCAAGGTTGGTGGGGTAGTTCGTGCTCATGGTTTAACTCGCGGCAATGGGTTGAATGGTGACGCGGCTGAGCAGTTGTGCGAAGATCTGGCCCTGCTGCGCAAACGCGCTGAACCGGACGGTGTGCGTTTTGTTGCGGAAGTCGCCCTGTGCGAGCAGCGTCGCGAGGATGTCCACGATGAACAGCCCCGGCCCGCTGGCCGACACGCCCACGTTCACGCCCGTCGCCGCGTTGATGATGTTGCCCACGGCCACGCCGTTGACCGTGACGCTGACCAGCGACGGGTTGAGCACGTCGTCGGTGATGCCGAACGAGAGCGAGTGCAGGTGAGCCATGCTGTGCGCGTGGGCGGGAACATCCACGCTGTGATGGTGCGAGAAGTCGTGCGAGTGCGCCTCAGTGCTGGTGTTGACGTAGCCGTTGAGCGCGGCGGTGTTGAAGCCGGTGGTGCCGCCATCCCAATACAACTGGCTTCCCGTTGGCCCGGTTGACACCACGCCGACGCGATGCGTGATGCTTCTAGGTGCCGTGTCGGTGGCCGTGCCACCCGCCGCGTCATTGCTGAGCGCGGCAGATGTGGCGGTGGATGTAGGCTGTGTCGATGTGGTGTTGAGCGTGCTTGCACCCGTGACGTTCGTGAACGAGCGCAACGGCATCAGTGTGAACTCCACCTTCATCTCGTTGATGGCGAGCATCTCCGAGCCGATGTAGAACGTCATATCCACGGGCCGGGTCGGGTCGATGGGCAACGTCGGCGACGACTTGGTGTAATACGTCATCGTCGGCTGCGTGCGCAGCTTCAGGCTGCCCACGTCGGCCATGAGCGAGGTAAACACCTCGGTGGTGCCGACGATTTCTTCGCCGTTGCTGCTCACGGTGAGTTGCGCAGTGGGGTTGCCACTCTCGCCGAAGTCGCGTGTGATCTCGGTGATAAAGAAGCGCTGGTTGTCCAGCGTCAACCACGCTACCGTGCCGGATTCAAGCTCGGCGATGCCGTGAAAGTCCACGCGCACGAGGTCGCCGACTTTCGCCGTGAGCGGCAAGTTGATGCACGACAGCGAATACACGTCGAACGGATCTTTGTATTTTTGCAAATACGCCGCGCTCAGGTCATACACCGCGTTGGCGGCATTGGTCAGATCAGCGGCGCTATTGGTAATAGGCCGCACTTCGGTGAATGACAACACGCGGTCGGATGTGCCATAGGCCGCAAGTGAAGCCGCGTCGGAAAGGTAATACACCAGTCCACCGGAGAAATACCCGCTACTCTGGATGGTGTAAGGCGTTGTGCGCGTTGAGTAGCTCAGGTCTACAACGGTTTCACCCACGCCCGCGCCAAAAGAGAACACCTTATTCACCACGCCCGTGCCGTGCCGCTCGCGGCGCAGCGCAGTGATGCTGGCGTAGTCGCCCGATTCGGCAAAAGCCAGCGCCGGACTCATCAGCCGCACCGTAGGCGTTGTGGCGTTAAAGCCGCCAAAGCGAATCTCTAAATCACCTTGCCGCCTGAAATAACCGCGCACATACTGCCGCACCACGTCCAGCGCTCGCAGGAACGACTCGCCCTGGAACTCCAACGACGGCAACACCTGCGAGCTGTCGAACCCCGGTTCATACGTCACCGTGCGGCCAATGAGCACGAGCTGGCCGCTGAGCAGCGCCGCCACGGTGACATTGTTAAAGCTCTTGGTGAACCCGATGGACGTGTTGGCAAGCTCAACAAGCTGGTCATACGCCTTGATGGTGACGTTGCGCTGGTCGGCGTCGGTCGAGTCGTCGTAGTGCGTGTAGGTGCTGAGTAGCCCTAGCACCTCGTGATACAGCTTGTATTTCACGCCGCGCGCAACGGAAAGTTGCTTCGCCACCACCGCCGGCAAGGCGAACTCGCACTCGCCGATCTGGTTGATGCGGTCGGTGATGCGCACGTTCGACACGGCGTGCGTGTGCGCGTTCTGCTTGACGCCGGCGGCGTTATAAACATCAATGCGAAACTGACTCATCTCCATGCACTCCTATACTCAAGCGTGCCGCTTGCCGCCTGGTTCCACGTCACCACGGTTCCACCCGGCTCCATCCACAACAACGCCATCTGCGTGTCCGGCAACGTCACCTTGTCGTATTTGTCCACGTCGTCCTCGCGCACGGTCGAGTTTCCCGCGTCAATGACGAGCGTGCCGGTCGTGGCGGCGGTGTAGGTGAACGTGGCCGCCGTGCCGATGCTTGTGCCGTCGAACAAGCCCTCGCCGTAGTCCACGTCGCCGTAGTAGTAGCCGCCCAGCATCGGCGCGAAGCTAATGATGAGCGGGTTCACGAGGTTGCTGGTGAACGTGAGCACCACGTATTTCACGGCGCGGGCGTTGCCGAGATTGCCGCCGATGCCGGACAGGGCAGACGCGCTCGTGAATGTCTCGGTGGTGAGGTTGTCGTCATACCAATACGGCTCGGCGGTGAACGTGATGTTCATGCGCTTCGTGCGCGCG